>ERZ809194.1-NODE-1-length-351455-cov-10.225290_pt1 | contig 351455 bp, 319 predicted proteins | sample MGYA00520517_ERZ809194 | MGnify/ENA primary metagenome ERZ809194 (study PRJEB31570, sample SAMEA3213003) | Homo sapiens | biome: human-gut; feature: human gut; material: fecal | place: Sweden | collected 2011 ... | reverse complement strand
CCTATCGCCACGCCCAACTCGTGTATCTCGAACCACATCTCGTCACGGCTCGGAAGCGGAAACACGGGCTTCGTGTCGTCTGTCGTGTTGTAGAGGTCGAGTATCTGCTCCGCTATCGGGTGCAGGGGGATGAACGCCTCCACGTTGGTCTTCTTGCGGTTGATGCGGATGTAACGCCTGCCGTCCGCCGTCCTGCCGATATGGTGCGGATGAAGCAGCATGATGTCCACATACGCCAAACCGGTAAAGCCACTGAATATATCGGCTGAAACACAATTACCAAGACTCCCTTCCATCCAATCGCTGATTTTACGTGTACTATCACCAAAAGTATACGGACCGATTATACGGTCTGCGACACTCTGTGCCAGGATAGTTTCACTTTTCTTTATGAACAGGGGATAAAAACTTGAGTTACGATCACGGGGCGTGGATACGGTTATTTCACCCAATGGAGTCTGAGCTATTTCTGCATCCTATCGTTACGACTTAACCATCTGACATTCTTCTATCAAGTGAGCATCCATTTCACCTTCCTGAGCTCATTCAATATACTTTCCAAATGCAAAAGCACAGTCTTTACCTAATAATTAACAAGGGCTTGTCCGCCTATAACTGTTCAATGCCCTTGTTCTTGATACTTTCAAAAGTAAATCATTCATTCATAAAAAACTGTGTTAGCAAAGTTAATATTTTATTCCTTGCTGACACAGTTTAATATACATCCTTGAACAAACAATTTCTTTTATATCAATCCGTTATGTTCTACATAAAATTATCCCTTTTTGAGATGAAAATTTTTACGCTCAATTATTTTTAATTTGCCATTTCCGAAATAAATTTGATTCTAACAAGTCTAACTTCTTCTTCTGTATAATCATCTCCCAATTCATTTATTGCTTCTTCCAAATCATCAGTCTCCGATTCTTTAAAATACAGATATATATCATTAATATGCTCTTCATCCATAACATCATTAATAAAATAATCAATGTTAATTTTTGTACCTGCATACACAATTGCTTCAATCTGATCAAGTAATTCGTCAAATTCGATGCCCTTTGCTACAGCAATATCATCAAGAGCAACCTTTCGATCTATACTCTGTATTATCCCAACCTTAAATTTAGATTTGTTAGGTACGGTTCGTATTCTGAAATCAACAGGCCGCTCTACTTCGTTATCTATACAATATTCCTTAATTACCTTACAGAATCTATCGCCGTAACGCTTCGCTTTTCCAGCACCTACTCCTGGTATATTAAGTAACTCCTCTACATTTTCCGGATAGATTGTTGCCATTGATTCCAACGATGAATCTTGAAATATTACATAAGGAGGAATATCCAACTCTTTTGCCATCCTCTTACGCAAATCTTTCAAAATCTGATATAATGCCGGATCTACAGCACATGAAGCTCCGCTTTCCATCGGAATTTCCTGCTCATCTTCATCGAATTCCTTATCTGGCATTACTTTAAAAGACTTTGGATTCTTCAAAAAATCCTTACCTTCGGTTGTTACTTTTAAGAGGCCAAAGTTCTCTACGTCTTTCTTTAAATAACCAGCAATCAAAGCCTGTTTTACTACAGCTCCTAAATCGCTTGCCTCATCTTCATTTGCATAACAGCCAAAAAGTTCAAGTTTATCATGTTTATGCAAAAGTATTTCCTCTGTCTTTTTCCCTTCCAATATATTCTTAATATATTCCTCTGGAAAATCCTCTTTACATTGTAATATTACTTCAATAATATTACACAACTTATCTCTTGCTTCCACTTTATTCTGAGGGTTTAAACAGTTATCACAATTTCCACAATTATCATTCTCATATTTTTCTCCAAAATAATGCAAAAGAAATTTTCTTCTACAAATTGAAGACTCTGCATATGCCGCAGTTTCCTTTAGCAATTGCTTTCCTATTTCTTGTTCAGCCAAAGGCTTCCCTTCGATAAATTTCTCTAATTTCTGGATGTCTTTTTTGCAATAATAGGTAATACATATACCTTCACCTCCATCACGCCCAGCTCTACCTGTTTCTTGATAATACCCTTCTAAACTTTTGGGTATATCGTAATGGATAACAAATCTCACATCGGGTTTGTCTATCCCCATGCCAAAGGCAATTGTTGCCACTATTACATCAATTCTTTCCATCAAGAAATCATCTTGGGTCTTTGACCTCAAGGCTGAATCCAAACCTGCGTGATATGCCTCTGCTTTTATAGAGTTAGCTCTCAAAATTTCAGCCAATTCCTCTACATGCTTACGGCTTAAACAATATATGATGCCGCTTTTTCCTGGATGCGACTTAATAAACTTAATTATATTTCTATCAACATCTTTCGTTTTTTGCCGCACTTCATAATATAGATTCGGCCGGTTAAAAGAACTGATATATTCTTTAGCATTCATTATGCACAAACTTTTTTTTATATCAGCTCTAACTTTATCCGTTGCAGTTGCTGTTAACGCAATTATAGGGGCTCTATAAATTTCATCTATTACAGGCCTTATACGACGATATTCCGGTCTAAAGTCATGCCCCCATTCAGATATACAATGCGCTTCATCTATTGCATAAAAAGAAATCTTTATTGTTTTAAAGAAATCAATGTTTTCTTGCTTGGTAAATGATTCCGGAGCGACAAATAACAACTTAGTACACCCGCTGACGATGTCAGACTTCACTTTATCAATCATGGATTTGGTTAACGAAGAGTTTATAAAATGAGCAACTCCATCATCTTCACCCATATTACGCATTGCATCAACCTGATTCTTCATTAAAGCTATTAATGGAGATATTACAATCGCTGTACCTTCCATCAAAAGAGATGGCAATTGGTAACATAAGGATTTTCCGCCACCAGTTGGCATCAAGACAAATACATCTTGTCCTTGCATTAAACTCCTTATAATGGACTCTTGATCTCCCTTAAAGGTATCAAATCCAAAATACGATTTTAATTTCTCTGTCAAGTTAACCTGCGTCTCCATAAATTCGATAAGGTTTTGATGCACCAATAGGATGTATCTATTTTACATTCCCTAATGCAGATGTTACTATAACAAAGTTATAAACATATTTCTATTTTACTCCTTTTTTCTATTAAAAATTTAGGCCTTTAACAATTCTATAGATTCATTTCCTGTTTTTCCATTTGCTTTTTAGCATAATCGACGGTTACCACGAATTCACCTCCATTCTTTGAAGGTAATTCAAACATTGCATCCATCATTATGGTTTCGACTATCGAACGCAATCCTCGTGCTCCTAAGTTAAACTCTGTTGCACGACTCACAATATAATGTAATGTGTCATCTTCAAAACGCAACTCTATGTTATCCATTTTAAACAACTTGATGTATTGCTTAATAATTGAATTTTTAGGTTCAACTAAAATGCGCAAGAGTGCATCTTCATCCAATGGATTCAAATATGTTAAGACTGGTAATCTGCCTATTATTTCCGGAATTAATCCAAAAGATTTAAGATCTTGAGGTTCAATGTATTTCATTAAATTGTTGGCATCTATCTTCATAACATGTTGGACAGAATTGTATCCTACGACATGTGTATTAAGACGCTGTGCAATTTTTTTCTCTATTCCGTCAAAAGCACCTCCACAAATAAATAATATGTTTTTCGTATCTACATGCACATAATCCTGATCTGGATGTTTCCGACCGCCCTTTGGGGGCACATTCACCACAGAACCTTCTAGAAGCTTCAACAAGCCTTGTTGGACTCCTTCCCCACTCACATCACGCGTAATAGAAGGATTATCACTCTTACGGGCAATTTTATCTATTTCATCTATAAAAACAATTCCTCGTTGAGCACGTTCAACATCAAAATCTGATACCTGCAAAAGACGTGAAAGTATACTTTCTACATCTTCACCTACATATCCTGCCTCTGTAAATACTGTTGCATCGACAATCGTAAAAGGAACATTAAGCAACTTTGCAATAGTCCGTGCCAGCAAAGTTTTTCCTGTTCCAGTTCGGCCAACCATAATAATATTTGATTTTTCTATTTCAATAGAATCATCATCGGTTTGCTGTAAGAGACGTTTATAGTGATTATAAACAGAGACTGACAGATATTTCTTGGCATCATCTTGACCTATAACATACTGATCAAGATATGCCTTTATATCCTTAGGCTTTGGTAATTCTGATAAGTTAAGATTTTCGTTCTTTGCTTTTTTTTCTAACTTGGTCTGCTCCTCAATAATTTGGAAGGCTTGTTCGACACATTCATTGCATATCTGTCCTTCCATTCCTGATATAAGGAAACCGACTTCGTTTTCACCTCTACCACAGAAACTACAATGGTTTTTTCTTTTCATGTCCATATCACTTCCGCATTAAAACTTGGTCAATCATTCCATAACCTTTAGCCTCTTCGGCTGTCATCCAATAATCACGATCTGAATCTGCCCACACTTTATCAAAATCAGTATGTGAATGTTCCGCAATTATTGTATAAAGTTCTTTCTTTAATTTCTGAATTTCTCGTGCCGTTATTTCAATATCTGAAGCCTGTCCTTGCACTCCGCCCATTGGCTGATGTATCATGACTCGACTATGCTTTAAAGCTGAGCGTTTGCCTTCTGCTCCTGCAACAAGCAAGACTGCCGCCATTGAAGCAGCCATACCTGTACAAATAGTAGCAACTTTACTTCCTATAAACTGCATGGTATCATAAATTCCAAGACCAGCATACACTGAACCGCCAGGAGAATTTATATATATTGATATATCCTTTCCCGGATCTGTTGAATCTAAATACAACAACTGTGCCTGTAGCGTATTGGCTGTGTAATCATCTATTGGAGTTCCCAAGAATATTATCCGATCCATCATAAGACGAGAAAAGACATCCATTTGCGTAACATTTAACTGCCTCTCTTCCAATATATATGGATTCAAATACTGATTCTGGTTCTTTATTACGTCTTGCAGCACCATGGAATCAAGATTTGCTTTTGATGTAGCAAATTTTTCAAAATCAGTCATTTTCATTATTTTATGATAAAAAATAAGTAAACTGAGTAAAGGTATGTTTCTCACTCAGTTTACTTAAAGGTTATTATTGTAGTATGAATATTATAGCGATTACAATTTTATTCAAACATCTTATTGAAATCCTCCAGAGATACATTTTTGGTCTCAAGAGTAATCTTGTCCTTTATCTTCTTACCAATTTCTCTTTCAACGCAATGTTCAAACAACTGCGAAACTTGATCCTGCTTTTTCAGCATTTCTTTAGCATATTGATCAATATATTCTTCAGGAATATTGTTCATTCCATATTGTGCAAACTGCATTCTTGTCATATCCTTTGCAGCTGCCAATAAAATCTCATCCGTTATCTTGATGTCGAGCTGTTTGGCCAATTCGTTCTTAATCAAACTCCATTTCAGAGCCTCAATGCTCTTCTCATAATTCTCTTCTACCTTATTTTCATCCAATTCAGATGAATTGGTCAACATGATACGTTTAAGCAATGCATCAGGGAAAGTTAGATTACCAACTTTATCCTCCATGTATTTTTTCAAATCAATCAAGAACTTATAATTGCTATTCTCATCGAATTGCTCTTTCAAGAAGTCCTTAATTTTTTCTTTAAACTCCTCTACACTCTTAACAACATCTTTGCCATAATATCGATCAAACAATTCCTGATTGATTTCTGCAGCCTGGAAACGCGAGATTTCGCTAATCTCAAAAGAATATGTTCCGCAGTGTTCCTTTACATTCTCCTTCTCAATATGCAACAAAGAAGCTAACTCTGTTTCATTGTTGTCATAAGCCTTTCCAAGTTCAAGCGTTACGACATCACCAGGCTTCGCGTTTTCAAAAAGTTTCTTCTGTTCCTCATCTTTAAAGAATTTAGGCATTACAGAAGCTTTCTCTACTACAACGCCATCAGATTTAGGCTCTTTATTTTCACCTAACTCCACCAATTTACCTCTTACGAGATCATTATCCTGATAACTCTCAACTGATACATTCTGACCAGCCTGTTGAGCCATGCGATTCATTTGCTCATTGATCTTTTCATCGCTCACTTCAATATTATAGAAATCAATCTTATCATCAGCAGACAAATTGATATTTATTTCTGGAGCTAAAGCTATGTCAAAACTAAAAACAAAGTCATCCTGTTTTTCAATATCCTGTGGCTCGTGATTCTCTGCTGGCAACGGATTGCCCAACATCTTTATATTATTATCTGAAATGTACTTTGAAACAGATTCAGACAAAAGTTTATCAACTTCTTCTGCCTTTACCTGAGTTCCATACATTTTAGCAACCATCCCTGCAGGAACCTTGCCTGGACGAAATCCGTGCATTGAAACCTTACCACGAATATTTTTCAGTGACTTTTGTACTTTTTCTGCATAGTCAGCCTTTTCCATTTTTACAGTAATTACAGCACTGACCTGATCAACGTTTTCTAAAGTTATGTTCATTTTTATTTCTTAGTATTATATATTCTATTCTGAGCATGCAAAAATACTCAAATTCTTTTGTTTTACAATATAGACTTGAATTTTTTTATTAGCAAATAAAAGAATAACTTCTTACAACTAAAGCTTTAGGGCTCCAATTATGTCATGTATATCATCTATATGATGTGCAACCAACCACTCTTCAATACCTTCAGCTATTTTGACAGAAATTGCAGGATCTATAAAATTAGCGACCCCTATTTCCACAGCCGTTGCTCCAGCCATGAAAAACTCTATAGCATCAATCGCATTCATAATACCACCCATTCCAATTACCGGAATCTTTACAGCTTTAGCAACCTGCCAAACCATTCGCAAAGCTACCGGCTTGATTGCAGGTCCAGACAATCCTCCTGTACCAATACTTAACTTTGAGCATCTACGCTCTACATCTATGGCCATACCCATCAACGTATTAATAAGCGACACAGCATCAGCACCTTCATTTTCTACTGCGCGAGCAATTGCTGCAATGTCAGTTACATTAGGAGAAAGTTTCACTATTATGGTTTTCGGATAAGCCTGTCTAACTGCACGTACAACAGACGAAGCACCTTCACACGTTACACCAAAAGCCATTCCTCCATCTTTGACATTTGGACAAGAAATATTAAGTTCAATTGCTGGCACATGCTCTAAAGCAGCTAATTTACTAGCACATTGTGCATAATCTTCCGGCGAAGAACCTGACACATTTACAATTATATTAGTATTGAACGCCTTTATTCGAGGATATATATGTTCTATGAAATGATCGACTCCTTTATTTTGCAATCCTACGCAATTAAGCATTCCTGACGCTGTTTCAGCCATTCGGGGATAATCATTACCTTCCCGAGGATTCAGTGTTGTTCCTTTTGTTATAAAACCACCGATCCTACCTAAGTCTATAAAATCCGAAAATTCCTCTCCATAGCCAAATGTACCAGAAGCAGTTAATACTGGATTTTTCAGCGACAGTCCTCCTATTTTTACATTTAATGATGCCATAACAACTCTTTTATATTAAACACCGGTCCGTCTTTACATACACAGCGATTACCTGTTGTCGTTTTTTCAACACAACACAGACATGCACCCAAACCACAAGCCATTAAATTTTCCAAAGAGGCTTCACACTCAATATTCAACTTTTCGGCATATTCTGCCACGGCTTTCATCATAGGTTTAGGACCACAGGATGCGATAAAATCAAAATCGACCTGTGTTAATATTGAATGATTCGTAACATAACCCGTTTCTCCCAGACTTCCATCTTCCGTAGTAACGTGAACCTCACCTAGAGAGTCAAACATGTCTAACTGCAGTAAATCTCGTTTTGAACGACCTCCAAGAAGGAAATGGACTCGTTTATTTCTCCTTTTCAATTCCTTTCCGTATAAAAGCAGCGGAGCAGTACCTACGCCACCTCCTACCAACAAAATGTTTTCGCCTTCTATATCCAGACTAAACCCTTTGCCTAACGGAAAAACACAATTCACATAGTCACCTTCATTCAATTGCCCCAAAGCGATAGTACCCGGACCCACTTCATGGATCAACAGCCACATTTCATTTAAAGATGCATCATAATTATTTATTGATATTGGGCGGCGCAAAAACACTTCAGACGCACGTTCCACATTAATCTCAACAAACTGGCCAGGAAACATTTCCGGCAAAGGTTCTTTATCGGTCAACTTTAACAAAAAGTAATCATCCCTCAGCCGTTCCTTTGAACGTATTTGTAAATCGCGTATTTTCTTCATATTGTTGTTTATTTATTAAGGCAAACTTACAAAAAATCCACGGAATAGCCTTATAAAACCTGAAAAATGGTATTAATAACGTAACCTCAATAAGTTATATGCTTCTTATCGTAAAAACTGACAATATCCCAAAGCCTCCCCAAATACGAATGAACGCGTGCGACTGATACAAAATATTTCAAACAAATAGAACATAATTCGCACATTTCAGAAACATATTAATATAACGTGAGTTCGACGAATTCAAAACAAAGCGAGCTGTGTGTCAAGAGTTCTCGTAACATTGATACACGGCTTTTTCGGAAAGCAACAGTATGCAGCAATTGCCCCCAATAGGTTGACGATAAAATTATCAAAGCTCCTGTGTCTTGAATGTTCCACTTGTGCTATATTTTTGAGTTCGTCGTTGACGGTTTCGATGATGGCCCGTTTCCTGAGTAGTAGTTTGTCTGAGAGTGACATCAATGCTCCTTTCATATTTCTTTTCAACTTGGTTATAAGTTGTATGCCATCCACGAACAGTCTTTCAAAAAGATTCCTGCCGATGTATCACTTATCACCGACAAGCTTTCCATAGATGAATTCCACAAAGGCCTTGTATTCAAGGGGTTTACGGTCATCCACATCGCCAGGGGTAATCATAAAATTCAGGAGTTCTCCGCATTCGTTGCATATCAGATGAAGCTTGAATCCGAAGAACCAGCCCATGGAACATTTGCCTCTCTGTGCTATTCCCTTGAACGTCTTATGGATATGGATTCTCTGATTCCTGCATACCCGTAAAGGAGTGGAGTCAACGAAGCTGATACCTGTGCATTTACCTAAAAGCACCTTCTTGATGAACAGGGCCAATGGTATGGTCACTTCTTTTTCCAGTTCTACAAATCGGTTATAGGAGACGACTTTGGGAAAGAGATGGCGCATATGACGGCAGACCTTTTCGATATAGAAATGCTTCAGACATCGGTAACCCGAGTCGTGGAAAAGTATCATTATGAGCATGATTTCTGCCTTTGACATGGTTGAGGAACGGTGATATGAGCGTTTCATGACAGCTTTTAGTGTATATTTTGACATCATTGAATCAAAAAATTGCAGAAATCATCTGCCATACAAGATAATTCTATAACTTTGCTCTCGGTGATCATAGCGATTATTGTTTGTAATTCTTTGTAATTCAGTACTATAAAGTTACAACAATTTTCGCTAATTACCAAATTTTCAAGGACTTATAATTCGTCGAACTCACGTTAATATAAAACATTTTTCAAGCCACATTAATAGAAAAACATCCCTTCTATCTTAAAAAAGGTCGGTTCGCATAAAATGCAAACCGACCTCATCTCATAAAAGATTTATTACTTACAATTATTTAGTTGTTCCAGCCTGTTGCTGGGCTGCATTAATCATCTCTTGACTTGCGTATAAATAAACTTCCACACGACGATTCTGTTCCTGACCGGCCTTCGTATCATTTGAAGCCACAGGATTATCTTCGCCCAGTCCCTTTATATACTTTATCTGCGAAGTTTTGGCACCGCTTGAAACCAAATAACTATATACCGCATCTGCGCGTTTCTGAGACAATTCTACATTTTTCTGTTTGCTTTCTGCAGCCGTACAGTTACGCCATCCCTGATTATCCGTAAAACCAACAATTGCAACATCCATATCGGTATTTGTATTTAACACGGTACTCGCAAATTTGCTCAAAGATGTCTTTGCACTCGAACTTAATGTTGCGTCTCCCGTTGTAAATAGAATACCAGAATCGAATGTAACTTTAACATATTTCAATCCCGTTGAACTATCTTCTATAGTTTCAGCTTTGGCATTTTCCACAGCCTCAGCTGCTGCTTTAGCTTTGTCCATTCGATTCCCAATCAGGACACCAACACCGGCACCAACAGCTGTACCTACTCCTGCTCCAATAGCAGCACCTTTTCCATTACCTGCAAGTTGACCGATTAATGCGCCTAAGGCACCTCCACTTGCTCCACCGATCATTCCACCCTTTGCTTTGTTAGTTAAGTCGCCACAACTCGTAAAGAGTAATACCAAACTTAATGCAAACACTGAAAATTTCATCTTTTTCATCTTTTTCTCTTTTTTGTGATTGTAATAAAGAATAGATATTTCCATTCGATTGCAAAGATAATATTTTTTATTGGTTTTCCAACAAATACAATATTATAATAATTATATTCCATCAAGAATCATGCTACAGCGCAAAGATCATTATCAATACTAATGTATACTTTTCATTCGGCATTCATATCGAATTCAACACAAACAGGAATCATCATAAAGATAGGACAATAGCCTAAAACTTTTAAATGTTAAGCTATTGTCCTATCACACATAACAGATTTTAAATCTGTCACTTTCAACTAACAGGCTTTTAAATAATGCCTTGTGCCATCATTGCTTTTGCAACTTTCATAAACCCTGCGATATTGGCACCTTTCACATAATTCACAAAGCCATCAGACTGACGCCCGTAACGTAAGCATTGCGTATGAATGTCAGACATAATTGTATGTAAACGTCGGTCCACTTCATCAGAACTCCACGACAAGTGCATTGCATTCTGTGTCATTTCCAAGCCTGATGTAGCCACACCTCCAGCATTAACTGCCTTACCTGGCGCAAAAGGAATACGATGTGTAAGGAAACAATCTACTGCATCTTGTGTACACCCCATATTAGAGACCTCAGCAACATATTGTATACCTGATTCTACAAGGCTGCGTGCATCATCTGCGTCCAACTCATTTTGTGTAGCACAAGGCAATGCTATATCCACATTCGGGACATTTCCCCATGGTTTTTTATTTTCGTAAAATTCGACATTCTCAAATTTTTCTGCATAAGGAGACACAACATCATTTCCTGAATAGCGGAGACTTAACATATAGTCTATTTTCTCTCCACTCACTCCGTTCTCATCATAAACAAATCCATCAGGACCAGATAGTGTAACAACCTTAGCTCCAAGCTCAACAGCCTTTTTTACGGCACCCCATGCAACATTTCCAAAGCCACTTACCGCAATTCTTTTTCCTTCAAGCGTATCTCCACAATCTGCTAACATTTGCTGCAAAAAATACAATGCGCCATAGCCTGTAGCTTCTGGTCGCAGTAATGACCCGCCAAATTCCAAATTTTTTCCTGTAAAAGTCCCCGTATGTTGATGAGTTAATTTTTTATATGCACCAAATAAAAATCCGACCTCACGTGCTCCTACTCCAATATCTCCTGCTGGAATATCCTGCTCAGGCCCTAAAATTCGCCAAAGTTCCAGCATAAAAGCTTGGCAGAAACGCATAATTTCATTATTGCTTTTCCCTTTGGGAGAAAAATCAGCTCCTCCTTTACCTCCCCCCATTGGCAATGTAGTAAGTGCATTCTTAAATGTTTGTTCAAATCCCAAAAATTTAAAAGTGCTCAGATTAACAGATGGATGAAATCTAAGTCCACCTTTATACGGACCGATGGCATTATTAAATTGGACTCGATATCCTAAGTTCACATGAACCTTCCCCGCATCATCCATCCAAGGAATCTTGAAAGTATAAATACGATCTGGTTCAACCAAACGTTCAATAAGACGTGCATTTTCAAATTCAGGATGTTGGTTATAAACCTCTTCAATTGATTCAAGAACTTCAGAGACTGCCTGCAAATACTCATGTTCTCCCGGATGACGAGACTCTAAATCACATAATATATTTTCGATCTTCATAATATGTAGAATTAATGGTATGTTTCACTATAAGAGTTGTGTAAAGATAGGAATATTATAAATATGAAGAATCATATTCATAAAAATATTTGTTAAACTACCATGCATATTCATACAATAAAAAGTTGCACTTTCAATCAAGAAAATCCCACGAACTTACACATTAACAATTTTCAAGCCTGAAAATTCGAAAACCCACAAAAAAATCACTATTTTTGCATCAAATTTTCTACATAAGATTTTATATAATATGAAAGCATTTGTATTCCCCGGACAAGGGTCGCAATTTGTAGGTATGGGTAAAGACCTATATGAGAAACATCCTATAGCCAAACAATTTTTCGATAAAGCCAATGATATCTTAGGGTTCAACATTACAGATATAATGTTTGACGGGACAGACGAAGAATTAAAACAGACAAAAGTTACCCAACCGGCCGTTTTCCTACACAGCGTAGTAAGTGCTCTGTGCTTGGGAGAAGATTTTTCACCAGCAATGACTGCTGGTCACTCTTTAGGTGAATGGTCTGCATTAACTGCCGCACGTGCCCTTAGTTTTGAGGACGGCCTTAAATTAGTTTCTGCACGTGCTAAAGCGATGCAGCGTGCATGCGAAGCCGCACCTTCAACAATGGCAGCAATCATTGCCCTTTCCGATGAGAAGGTGGAAGAAATATGTAAAGAAGTTAGTACTAAAGATAACATTGTTGTTCCTGCAAATTATAACTGCCCCGGACAGTTAGTAATTAGCGGAAACATAGAAGCCGTAAACCAAGCTTGCGAAAAACTTAAAGAAGCCGGAGCAAAACGCGCTTTAATTTTGCCTGTTGGTGGAGCTTTCCACTCTCCATTAATGCAATTGGCAAAAGAAGAATTAGAAGACGCTATTGCTAATACTGAATTCCACAAGCCTATATGTCCAGTATACCAGAACGTTGATGGCATGGCTCATACTGATCCGGAAGAAATCAAAGCTAATCTGATTGCGCAATTGACGGCATCAGTGCTTTGGACTAAAGAAATCCAGAATATGGTTGCAAATGGTGCTACTGAATTTGTAGAATGTGGTCCAGGAAAGGCCTTACAGGGCATGATTATGAAAATTTGTAAAGGTAATGATTCCGTTACCGCAACAGGAGTAAGTTTGTAAAAATAAATTATACGATACGAACAAAGGTTATTATAAGTATCAAATATCATAAAACAGCCTTGAAAATAATTGCAGCTAACCTTACAAATATAGGATTAGCTGCAATTTCTATAAAAAGAAATGTCTATGAGTAATAAAATTACAATATATCAAGTACTGCCACGTTTATTGACAAATACACAAAACAAAAACGTCGAAAACGGTACAATACAAGAAAATGGATGCGGAAAAATAAACGATATTACCTTATCGTTCCTCAAGCGCATCAAATCAAATGGTTTTTCCCATATTTGGTATACAGGAATTATTGAACATGCAACACAGACTGATTATAGCCAATACGGAATACGCCCAGACACACATTGTATTGTCAAAGGAAAAGCTGGATCACCTTATGCAATTAAAGATTACTATGACATAGACCCGGATTTATGCAAAGATGTGCAGCACAGAATGAAGGAATTTGATGCCCTTGTGGACAGAACCCACAAAGCCGGCCTTAAAATGATAATAGATTTTGTTCCTAATCATGTTGCACGCGAATATCAGTCAGATTCAAAACCTTTAGGGATATCAGATCTTGGAGAAGATGACGATCCTACAAAAGACTTTGATGTAAACAACAATTTTTACTACATTCCAGGACAACAACTGCAACTCAATTTTATTGATTCAGGAAATTCTCAATATGTTGAGAATCCCGCGAAAGCTACCGGAAACAATCAGTTTTGTAATACGCCCAACGAATATGATTGGTATGAGACAATAAAATTAAATTACGGTATCAATTTCTTTCATAACGGAGAGAGTTTTTTTTCCACTATTCCCAATACATGGAATAAGATGTTGGAAATCCTGCAATTTTGGGCAGCAAAAGGTGTAGATGGTTTTCGCTGCGACATGGCAGAAATGGTTCCATGTGAATTCTGGAACTGGTGTATACCACAAATCAAATCAAATCACCCAGAAATTTTATTCATTGCCGAAGTTTATAATCCCTCATTATATCGTCAATATATCGAATTCGGACATTTTGATTACCTGTACGACAAAGTGGGGCTTTATGATACACTCTGCAGTGTGTGCAAAGGACAGAATTCTGCCTATAACATAACTACCTGCTGGCAAAATTTGCAAGATCTACAGCCCAAAATGCTAAATTTCTTAGAAAATCATGACGAACAACGTCTAGCATCGGATTTTATCTGTAAAGATCCACGAAAAGCACTTCCGGCATTAGTTGTTAGCAGTTGCATGAATACTAACCCGTTTATGATTTATGCAGGACAGGAATTAGGAGAAACGGGAATGGATAAAGAAGGGTTCAGTGGTGTAGATGGAAGAACCAGTATATTTGATTATTGGCATGTTAAATCTCTATACAAAATATATAAAGGTGAAAGATACATGACCAAACAAGAGCGCGATCTCTATAAATATTACAAGAATGTTATTACAATAGCGCACAAAGAACCATGCATAAATAATGGTAAGTTCTTTGATCTGATGTATGTAAATAATGCGGAAAATGGATTTGATGGCAACAATATGTATGCATTCCTCAGAAGCCATGGCAACGAAGCCATTCTTGCCATAGCAAATTTCAACGCAAAAGAAACACAATGCAGAATCCATATTCCTAGTCATGCCATAACATACATGAATATAAAAGAAGGAACTTATAAAGCCTACGATCTTATACATCAAACATATCAAGATCTCAAAATTAAAGCAAACCAAGAAACCGGTGTAAAAATTACAGGAAACGATGCTGTACTACTGAAATTTGCTTGGTAAATATCAGAGACAAACACAGTAAATAATGGACTACAAATTATCTTCCGAATTATCCAAAATACTTATTTTAAGTAAAGAAGAAGCCAACAAATTGCAACAACAATTCGTCGGTTCAGAACATTTACTATTAGGGCTCATTCGTAACGAAAAAAGTATTCAAGACTTATTTTTAAGTATGAATATTAACCCCCAAGTTCTGGAACAAGAAATCATTTCTCATATTTCAAAAGAAAGCCATCAGAATCAGCAAACATATACGACATTGTCCCTTAATCAAGAAGCAACCCGCCTACTGCGAATTGGCTGTTTGGAAGCTCGACTTTATAAAGAAGATGTAGTTAAAACTGAACACTTACTATTAGCTATGCTCAGAGACAATAAAAATATTGCCGGAAAGTTACTAAAATCGCACCAAGTCATATACGAAAAAGTAGCTCATGCTCTAAATTTCAATGCAAGCATTACTTCATCATTTAATTTTGATGAAGACTACGCCCAATCGGAAGAGAGTTTCCCAAAAGAAAAAGAACCGCTTTCCAAAAGCATACAGGAAAATAAGCAAAAAGGAACTCCAATTTTAGATTCGCTAGGTACAGACTTGACTCAAGCGGCACTTAATAAAAAATTTGATCCAACAATTGGTCGAGAAAAAGAGATTAGCAGAATTGCGCAAATTTTATGCCGGAGGAAAAAAAACAATCCGATCTTAATTGGAGAACCTGGTGTTGGAAAAAGTGCGATCATAGAAGGACTTGCCACTGCTATAAGCAATCATAATATTTGCTGGCCTTTGCAAAACAAACGCATAATAGCATTAGACATGGGAAATTTGATTGCCGGAACAAAATATCGTGGACAATTCGAAGAACGCATACAAGGAATCCTCCATGAAGCCAAAAGCAATCAAAACATTATTCTTTTTATTGATGAAATACATACTATTATCGGAACCGGTTCAACCCCTGGAACAATAGATGCTGCCAACATGTTGAAACCCGCCTTATCAAGAGGAGAAATTCAATGTATTGGAGCTACAACAATTGACGAATACCGGAAAACTATAGAAAAAGATGGTGCCTTAGAACGTAGGTTCCAAAAAGTAATGATAGAGCCAACAACAAAAGAAGAGACTCTTACCATTTTACAAAACTTGAAAGCGCAATATGAAGAATTTCATCATGTTACATTCTCTCCTGAAGCCTTAAAAGCTTGTGTGGAACTTTCAGAACGCTACATTTCAAGTAGATTTTTTCCAGATAAAGCTATCGATGTCATGGATGAAGCTGGCAGTCGTGCCTTTCTGCAAATAAAAACACCTGATGAAATTATTGAACAAGAAAATACAATTAGAGATCTAACAGAAAAAAAAGATAATGCAGCAAAATCACAACATTATGAATTAGCTGCAAACATAAGGGACCAAATCGTAAATGAGAAAAAAACACTGGAAAGATTAAAAGAAAATTGGTTCAATAATCAAAAGCTACATCGAGAACAAATATCAGAAGAAAATATCAAAGAAATTATATCTTCCATGAGCGGCATTCCGATTAGCAGTATCAATCAATCAGAAAATCATCAGCTAAAAGGCATGCAAAAAGCTTTAACTTCAAAGATAATTGGACAAGATGAAGCTGTTAGCAAAGTTGTTAAAGCCATTACACGAGGAAGAATCGGCATAAAAGACCCCAATCGACCCATTGGAACATTTCTTTTTGTTGGCAGCACAGGTGTTGGAAAAACCCACCTTGTAAAGGTCCTATCTGAATATATATTTGGATCAACAGACTCTATCATACGCATAGACATGAGTGAATATATGGACAAATATAATGTCAGTCGATTAGTTGGAGCTCCTCCCGGTTATGTAGGATATGAAGAAGGCGGACAATTGACTGAAAAAGTAAGAAGACACCCATATTCAATAGTACTATTAGATGAAATTGAAAAAGCACATAGCGATGTATACAATCTCCTACTTCAAGTTTTTGACGAAGGACGGCTCACAGATAGCTATGGGACAACCATAGATTTTAAAAATACAATTATCATAATGACGTCAAATTGCGGAACACGTCAACTAAGCGAAGAACACCAAGGCATAGGCTTTGCAACAGAGTCTACCACAGATCGGACAAACAACATTATAAAAAAATCGCTTAGCAAAAGATTTGCTCCGGAATTTTTAAATAGACTCGATGAAATTATTATCTTCAATCCGCTCGATAAAGATACGATACAAATAATTGCTCAAAAAGAAATAAATAATTTGATACAACGTTTGAATCAATTACACTTTTCCCTGCAAATAGATGACAATGTATTACCCTTTATTGTCGACAAAGGATTTGATGAGAAAAATGGTGCAAGACCTTTAAAACGTACAATACAGAAATTTATTGAAGACAAGATCAGTGAATTCATTATAAACAATTCCATAAAAAAAGGGGCATCATTCAGAATTACAATCAAAAATGATGATACTGCTATCGAATCCATAACCTCATGAACAAACCTCTAATATCTATCTTAATTTCTACTTACAATTGGCCATGCTTTAAATTAGCTGGCCAATTGGAAGAACTTGTCACCAACGAAACCGAAGATATTGAGATTATTGTAGGTGAAGATGCATCAACAGACCCTAATTTTTTGTATGAGAATCAAAAAATTAAGACATTGCCCCACTGCAAATATGTGTATTTTACAGAAAATAATGGTCGGGCAAAAATCAGAAACAAACTGTCCGATATAGCACAAGGAAAATATCTATTATTCATAGATAGCGATGCTCTTGTTATGTCAACAAATTTTCTAAGCGAATACATAAAATACGTCCCATACCATGACGTAATTTATGGCGGTATCTCAACCCCAGTCCGTATGCCCGATAAAAGAAACAGGACTCTACGTTTAGCTTATGAAAAAGCTGCTGAAAACATAAGATCATTATCTTTCCGAAAAAAGAATCCATACAAATATATCTCGGCATTCAACATCCTAATAAAACATGAACTATTTGATCAAATCAAATTTAATGAAAATTGCACTTTATACGGCTACGAAGATGCTTTATTGGGGATAGAATTGAAAATACGGAAAAAAGAAATTTACCATATAGATAATCCCCTTTTACATACAGGAATTGACACAAATGAAGAATATTTAGAGAAAATCAAAGATTCACTTACAACTCTATATACCATAGGAAACACGATGCAAAATGAATCTTCAATTTGCAAAATCCAGAAAATAATAACCAAAGTGAAACTAAATACGCCAATTGATATTCTGTTCACTCATATCTTCAAAAAACGATTTGAGAAAAACCTGCTAAGTACATCCCCTTCACTGTCAATTCTCCAACTATACAAAATTGGATATTACTGTCATATTTGTCAGACAAATGAGAAAAAGCGAAAAAACATCCGATAAAAATCACTTAGACTTAATACCTCTAATCCATTGAGGTACGATGCTAACTCCTGCAAGTAAATACGTATAATAAGTAATCAGCCTCCATAAAACAACAACAAGCAAAGTATTGGTTACATCATTTGAAGGAAAGAAATCTGCATAATATACTTTAAACATAAACTCATTTAATCCACTTCCTCCGGGAGTTGGACTGACAATAGAAATCATCCATAACACCCATTGCCTAGCATAAGCAAGCCACAAATTTCCTTTTGAGCAAAACGCGAATAATAAAGCCACAGCAACAGCATAACGAAAACACCACAAAAGGGCAGTCAATCCAAACGACTTTAACCAAAAAGAGAATCCCATACAACTCAATTCTTTGGAACTCAAGACCAAATCATTAGCCAAATTCTCAACTTTACTTCGCAAGCGCCGTAATAATGGTAACGAAAAAACAACTAATAAAACAGAACGAACCCACTGTGGCCGGCAGAACAATGAAACATACAAAAATAATGTCCACAAAGCTACAACTATCACCACCAACATAAAGATCCATTTTACACTAGACGTTATCCATGCGGCATGACCAAATAACACATCTAAAGGAAAAAACAAAACGGCCAATAAGCAACTTGAGCACAAAAACAATTCATCTAGAAACAATGACGCTATCATAATAGCAGTACTACGGCCAACGTTCATTCCTTCTTTATACAAATATAAGAAAATAAGGCCACTTCCTCCAACAGACGACGGAGTTATCGCAGAAGTAAATTCGCATAACATATTGACCCGAAACGATTGCTTCCACGACAATATTTTTTTTGTAAGAAGTCGAAATCTAGACATCATACAGAAATTCTGCCCACAAAAAAATAGAATAGCCAAAAACAAACCTACATAAAAACGCCAACCAATATTTATTGCTGAGAAATCCAATAAATCAAAATCTTTGTAAGCCATCCACCCAATAACCAAAAATCCCAACAAGACTGCCGTTACTATATAAATTCGATTTTTCATGCATATAAACTTTTATATTTTCGAATAAGTCTTAGATATCTATCACTAACCTCCTCTGCAATGTCCTCCCATGAACGTGCCAAAGTGTCCGCTGCACCATTACCAACAGCACTCAACAATGTTTGATCGGACAAAATTTGTTCAATCATAACAGCATATGCACTTTCATCAGCTTCACATAAGAAGCCATTTTTTTTATGAGAAATAATCTCAGCTGCCGTAGAACCTCTAAGCAAAAGAGATGGAGTATGTAAAGCTGCAGCCTCGCGCACAACTAGCGGCGCGTTGTCATACAAAGACGGGAACAAAAAAAGATCAGCTGCCTCGTAATATTTTGATAGCCGTTCTCTTTCTGACACGGAACCAATAAATAAGACTTTCTCCTTTCCTTCGTTGACAAGTCCTAAATCACGTGCCATCTGTTTCATGTCTGCAGCAGCATATCCTGTACCAATAAAAATCATTTTGAAATCTATATGTGACAATTTCGACAATGAGCGTAAAATAAAGCCTACATTTTTCTCCCAAATGTGTTGTCCCACAAATAGTAATATAGGAACTTTTTCATCCAGTCCTAATAAGCGTCTTGATCTTATTTTCTGCGCAACAGAATACGGACGACCTGCAAAATCATTTCCATTCTCGACCACCTCTACTCGTCCTCTAAAACCATACTCTCGCAAAGTTTCCTCTACCGCCGGTTGTGGAATCCACACCTCATCAGCTTGTTCATAAAACGATACCACATTCTTTATCAAAAGTTCAACAATATATTTATTGTGAACAACTCGCATAAAATCAGCTTTATACTTTGAATGAAAAGTTGCTACAATCGGTACATGCTGTGCTCGCGCTATACGTCTAGCAATAACTCCCGAAGAAAATGGACAGTGAGCATGTAACAATTCAAAAGGTATTTTTCCAATTTTCTTCCAAAAGGCATAATCTATTCCAGGTAACCCCATACGATAAGGTTTGCGTTTTGGAACTGGTAATGAGAAATATCGAAAAACAGGATATTCATAATTATACAATAATGAATTTGGTACCTGCGGAGTAATCACACACACGTTACCATTTTTTTTCTGTAACCAATATGCATAATTACTTGTAGCCACAGCTACTCCATCCATTATTGGCGGAAAACAATCATTCAATAACCCTATCATGATTATAAATAATACAATTTCAACCTACAAAATTAATGCTCTCTACTTGTCTTTAATATATCCTTAATGTAACAGGACCAAACCTGTGTCAGAATCATAAAATATAATGATGTACAAAAGTACATAAAACCAACATAAAAATCACAATCATAAATTAATTTGAAGTTGAACGGACAAATCATTTTTACAAAATGAAGGAATCCGTTGAAGACCTGTTCCTATACTTGAACGATCAAAATAAAAAACATGGCTGCTTATTGCACCTATATCATAATGTTTACCGGCCTTCAATACATATTTTACTGATAAATAAGCACCTTTCCCATACAATGAAATCGTTCTATAACTAAAAGGAAAAGAAAGTCCAGAAACATAATTCCTCGTTTCATATGAATCTGAATAGAATATTGATCCTAAGAAAGATACTGTATGCTTAATCGTTTTCCAAACAAATCTTTCAGAAATGCAGCAACCCATATTTAATTTTCTCAAAGCAGACCAATTGTTATTATAACAGATCTGTGAAGTCAAATTCCATTTGCCAAAAACATTTTTCAAATAGACTTTAAAACGGTTATAATAATTATAACACACAAATTCATCTTCATCATATTGTCGTATCTTATATTGGTAACCAATTCCCAATGTCATCTTTTTTCTAATCAAAGATTCATATTTCATATCTCCGATAAAACCATAAGACGGTATAGATGTACGATATAAAGGATGTTTAAACCTAAAAAGATTCGCATTCAAATAAAAATAACTATTCTCATTACAACCTATCTTCATTCCCATAATACCACCCTCCTCATTTGCAATTCTATTATTAACAGCTAATGTCTTACCATGCATGCTATGAAAAGATGGGGAGAAATATCGATAACCAGCATATAGAGAAATTCTTCTCCGAAAATTTGAAGAAGCAAATACAGTTGTTGCGACATTAAAATCATCATCAACAGCCACTTCTCCGTGAAGCGCGACAAAACCTACATTTATTGTACTATAAAGACTCCCATTAAAAAGCTCTTTCCCACGAAAATAAAACTGAGTATACTTAGCCTCCCGCGGTAAAATCTTTCTTGAAAATCGCGTATAAGAAAAAATACTTCCCACCACGAAATTATACTTTGAATATTCTATATTTAATCCTGTAAAAATTTCATGTACATTATTTTTCTTCGAAAGTTCCAGATTCGTTCTATGCAAATTATCAGTCTTAAAAGACGTTATATTACCATCCTTCAAATTTGCATCACGACCTGTATACGATATCCATGCCATACTCTTCAAATGATTGCGAAACTCATATGACATGACCAGCCCCCTAAAACTGTTAAATGACGTACTAACACTTTTCTTAACTATAAAATCCGCAGATTGCCCTCGATCATTAACAAACAGCTGTCCATTGTCCAAAATAAACGTATTACTCAAGAGCAATCCTTCACCAGCCTTTAACTTATAATCTCCAACCATCATACGAAAACTTGTACGTTCTGGCTGATATACAACATAAAAAGAATAACTATCAAAAGGAAAATTGCCTTGTTTCATTATAGGTTCTCCCGCATCACGATCTCCTCCGATCCCCCATTTGAGTATTTGATTATAATTATACTGGTACTGAAATTTCATATCCATTCCTGGTCCAGCGTACACAGAATTAGGATGTGCATCAACATATTCCAAAGGCTTTGAACGATATCCATCCCGCTTATAAAAAGGTAATCCCATTTCTACGATGAATTTGGAATCACCATCTATAAAAACTTTATTTTTCCCACTCCGGTTAACTGTGTCACAATACAAAAACAAATGTAGAAAGGCACGTGTGGAATAATCTATATTCTTCACGAACAAAAGTTCTCCAAGGTTCTTTATTGCTCCATATCGCTCTCTATACGATAGGAGAGAATCAACTTGATGGACTTCAAGAAAAGGGAGACTCAACAATTCTGCTCTAGTTGCCAGATTTATATTAAGTGGATGATCATGCAGTTCTTCTATATAAGACCACTCTTCACTATCATACGTTTCTGAATTAACATGCATATCTACAAAATCATTCCATGTTAAAACAGTCTGACCATTTGCTTTTATAGTTAGAGTACAAATCAACAAGCATATATATACGATAAACCGAAAAGACTTACCGAAAATTTTATAATAATCCACGAACTACTTTTATATAGTTAGTTTTCATGACAATTACATAAACACCTTGTTGATCTGTGATAATTCAACAAAATGTAAAATAGGCTTTCCATCTGGTGTATATTTACAATTCGTTGTTGCAAAAAGCTGCTTAACTAAATTTTCCATTGCATCCTGATTCAGAGCTTGGCCAATTGCAATTGCAGATTGCATAGCTAGATGACTTGCTATAACTTGGTGTATCTTTTCTCCAACAGAGCGGCCACTCAAATTCTCATCGCCAATCAGATTTTCAATCAATAGTTGCGGTGAAACATCTGCAGTCCCATCAGGAACTCCATTAATTGAAAATGTACCATTCCCCATATCAGAAAAATCAAATCCTAACACGATCAATTCTTCCCTAATCAAATTAAACACTGAAAGTTTTACCACATCGAAGTGTATCAACTCTGGGAATAATAACCCTTGTGAAAAGCCTTTGCGCTGACTTAGCTGTTCTATATATCTATCATACAATATGCGGTAATGGGCTCGGTGCTGCTCAATAAATACAAATCTATCGTTTTTTAATACAACTACATAGCGCTTACCAAATTGAAACAATGTACTCCCCTCACCAACAATGTCAAAACCTCCATCATCTTTAAATTCTGAAAAATTCAATTCCTGACTTGCAGGTTTTGCTTGCTGATTATTAGTTAAAGTTTGGTACATCTGTTGCCACTTATGCACTGAATCACTGGTGGCATGATCATTCGTATTAAATGGGTTATATGATTCATCAATATGTACTTGGGGAAGACCTATAGAATTACTACTGCCAACTACCGGAATATCCGGACATCCTTGTTTGTCAAAATCTAAAGCTGGTATGGCATTGTATTTACCAAGAGCTTCTCTGACAGAAGCAGATAAAATTTGCCATATTGCATTGTCGTCCTCAAATTTAATCTCTGTTTTAGTAGGATGTATATTCACATCTATCCTAGATGGATCGACTTCCATTCTTAAAAAAAACTGTACCTGCTCTCCTTCTGTAATGAGTCTTTCATAGGCACTCTGTACAGCTTTGCAGAAATACGAATTACGCATATAACGCCCGTTAATATAAAAATATTGACAGGCTTTCTTCTTTTTTGCACCTTCAGGGATGGTAACAAAACCAGAAATACGTACAATACTAGTCTGTGCTTCGACGGGAATAAGATAATTTTCTAACTTTTTCCCAAATAGACTGATTATACGTTGCTTGAATGTGGACGGAGTTAATGATATCAACAAATTATCTGCATGGTAAAGCTCCAATGATTTTTCTATATTACAAAGCGCGATTTTCTCAAATTCTGCTATAATGTTGTTCAATTCAGTTATATTGGATTTCAAGAACTTTCGGCGCGCAGGTGTATTATAAAACAAATTTCTAATAATAAAATTAGCCCCTACCGGACAAGAAATTGACTCCTGTGATTTAATTTTTGATCCTTCAATCAATATACAAGTTCCCAATTCATCTGTTTGCTGGCGAGTGCGTAATTCGATTTGGGCAACAGCAGCGACTGATGCCAATGCCTCACCTCTAAATCCCATCGTAGAAATAGAAAACAGATCATGCGAAGTCTTAATTTTGCTTGTAGCATGTCGCTCAAAGGCGAGTCGCGCATCAGTATCCGACATACCTACACCATCGTCAACAATCTGAATCTCACTTTTCCCCGCATCTATAACTTTTACTTGAATTTTACTAGCACCAGCATCGATTGAATTTTCCATCAATTCTTTTACGACTGAAGCCGGACGCTGTACAACTTCTCCCGCAGCTATTTGATTTGCGACCGAATCTGGCAACAAATGAATCACATCACTCATATCTATGCACTAAAAAGATTGCAAAGGCGACTGTTTCCGAGAAGAATACTTTAGCTCCTCTCCTCTTCTTTTTCCTCGCCATTCAAACAAATCATACTTATCCAACGGCCTTATATAGTCAAACCATGCAAAAGACTCCAAAAAACGTTTTTCTTCAGGTATCAACAATAATGGATAAAAAACTCCCGTAGCAGCAGGAGTCCAAATACGTGTCATTTTCCTATCTTTATATTGAATCCTTACATGCGTAGTCTCCGTGTAGTTTAATCCCAACATCAAACTATCCTTATCAAATACATAATACGCCACATAAACATTACCATCTGCACGATTTTCTACAATTTGTCCATGTCTCATTATGGAACGGAAAGTTTTAGATGCAACCTGATTAAAATGTACAGAATCTACTTTCTCTGCAAGCAATGACTGGCGATCTACCCTTATGCTATCAATGGTTGAATCATTAAAAAAAGCATAAATCTCTTCACCTAAAATTTGTTGCACACCGTGCCATACAATAGGATCCTTATATAACGTTAAACATCTTTCCTTAGTATTATATACCAAAGAGTCACTTACAGACTGAACATCACTGCGATAAGATCGCACATGATAAAATGCATGCATACATCTATAAACAGAATCAGTTCGTATATTCTGAGTATAAAGCTTTATTGTATCTGCGTGTACGAACAATGTATCAGAGACATTGGAAAAGTCCTTGTAGAGCGTATTCTTTGTTGCCATTGCATAACCTGTAGAATCACTATACTCACAATAATCACTCAATAATACACTTTTATTCTGCTTATCTACATAACTAACATTTCCATAAGCATGATAAAGCGCATTTTCTTTTACATAAAAGAGACTATCACCGACAAGCGTCTTCTGCGGATCTACTAGTACGGAGCGATTAAAAAGTTCAACATTTCCTGTAACTGTATTGTAATAACCTAGCTCAGTATATATATGATTCTTTCCATTTATAATATTAGATGGACCAACAACTTTGGCTATTCTTGTGTTTGTATTATAATGCAGCGTATCAGACGTAAGTTCAAATTTAGGATTATCCAATTTGACATTGTAGTAAAAGCTTGCATCTTTTGAAGCCAACGAATACTGCCCCCAATCCGAAACTAGCACATTACCATTATCAACTAATTTTCCACCTTCAAAAAAATAGCCTATCTCATACAATTTGTCATAATTCAAACTATCTGTATACAGATTTACCTTGCGATGAGTTAAAATTACATTTTGCCGAGCTTTCATAAGCTGACTCGTCCCATCGTAATACATATACTTACTTCGTAGAGACAAAGTGTCACTTTGTTTCATCCGAACTTCACCAAAAGCCTCGAAAGAATTTGATAATTCATAGTAATACGCACTGTCACAAAACAAATACATATCACCTTGCTTCATGCGCACATTGCCAATTAGCACCAAAAGATCTGAACTTTCTATTTTCTTATAGATACGATCAGAATGAAGTAACTCTATTTTATAGCTTTCTTTTTCTGTCCTTTTACCTGGACTTACCAATACATTACAAAAAACATAAATGCATGATAAAAAAAACAGCAAAGGAGCAACAATTGCAAATCTGTTTTTTACTTTCATTTTACCCAATTAGGATACTTGAACTTACAATTTCTCCACTCAGGACTCATGCGTATATATGTTACACGCTGTTTCTGCTCAATCCACTTGTTAATTTCTTCCTCTTGTTTTCTATTTTGCAAAATATTTTTCAAAACTTGAAAATCGTCCTGCATATTAGCCACATGCGTATCAATTCGCGATTTAAGTCGAATCAAGGCACACACCCTCTCACCATTTTTATTTATCATCTCAAAAGGTGCTGACATCTCACCCACCTCTAAAGTTGACACTTGCTTGGCAACATCTTGCGGCAAATCTTTCATCTCAAAATGTGAAGTTCTAGTAGCTTGATCTACATCAATATTCACCATTAAACCATTATTACTACGAGTGTCCTTATCGTCTGAGAACTTTACTACAGCTTCTTCAAATGTCATTTTACCATCATGAATACTACTTCTGATAGAATCCAACTTACTTAAATTCTCAGCTACTTCTTCTGAAGAAACTTCCGGTTTTAATAAAATATGACGTACATTTACTTTGTCACCCTTCTTATCTATCAATTGAATAATATGATAACCGTACTCTGTACGTACTATTTTAGATACTTTTTTAGGGTCATTCAAGCTAAAAGCAACATTTGCGAATTCTGGAACGAATTGGCCTCTTCCCTTATAGCCCAACTCGCCACCTTGTCTGGCACTAGCATCCTGCGAATACAACATGGCCAAGGTTCCAAAATCAGACTCGCCGGAATTTACACGTTGCGCGAAAGAACGCAACTCATTTTCTATACGTTCAATCTCAGCTCTTGTAGGTTTCGGACTTAAAGTTATCAACTGAACTTCTACATTCATTGGTACTATAGGAAGGCTATCCTTGGGCACATCCTTGAAATAACTGCGAACCTCTGCTGGTGTAACCTTTACATTTTTCACAATAGACATACGAACCTCATCCATTCGCTGCTGATCTCTCGCTTGCTGCCTCCACATTTCTCGCAGGGCTTTGATTGATTTACGAGCGTATTCCTCCAATCTTTCCTTTGAGCCATACGCTTGCAAATAATAATTTTCCTGCTCTTCTGCGACCTTACTTACCCCTGCTTCATTAGCATATATACTGTCAATGTCTGCCTGATGTAAAAACAATTTCTGAACAGCTAATTGTTCGGCTATTAGGCAACGCCAATTTTGATCTAAAACATCTCCTCTCAGTTCTGCATTTATACGACTTTCTTCAATATCAGAACGCAAGATCACCTCATCCCCAACAATCCATTCAACTCCATCTATCAAATTCTTTTGAGCGTTCGAATTTACATACGAAATAAGAACAGCAAAAACCAGCAGACACCACTTTCTTTTCATTTTACCTTATATAAGAATACCAATACGGTTCATTAAATATTGCAACAAAGGAATAAATTATTCCTTTGTTGCATGTTTTCTTTACTCCGGACGACTGTAATTAGGAGCTTCACTTGTAATAGTTATATCATGAGGATGACTTTCCAAAACTCCTGCATTTGTAATGCGGGTAAACTTCGCATTATGCAACTGCTCTATGGTATGTGCTCCACAATATCCCATGCCAGAACGCAAACCTCCTACCAATTGGAAAACTACCTCTTGCACAGTACCCTTATAAGGTACACGACCAGCAATACCTTCAGGAACGAGTTTCTTGACATCCTTTACAGACGCCTGGAAATAACGATCTTTTGAGCCATTCTCCATCGCCTCCAAAGATCCCATTCCACGATAAGTCTTAAACTTACGTCCATTAAAAATAATAGTTTCTCCCGGAGACTCCTCGCATCCAGCAACCAAAGAACCAATCATCACGCTACATCCACCTGCAGCCAAAGCTTTGACAACATCACCAGAATATCTCAATCCTCCATCAGCTATTAAAGGAACTCCCGTTCCTTTTAAAGCTAAAGCCACATCATATATTGCAGACAATTGAGGAACGCCTACGCCGGCAACTACACGTGTCGTACAAATACTTCCCGGACCTATGCCAACCTTTACAGCATCTGCCCCTGCATCTGCAAGCATTTTTGCAGCAGTTCCCGTTGCAACATTTCCTACAACAACATCTATATTTTTAAAACTGCTTTTAGCTTCTTTAAGCTTCTCTATTACATATTTAGAGTGCCCGTGTGCGGTATCAATCACAATAGCATCTGCACCAGCTGCTATCAAGGCTTCCATACGATCCATAGTATCATTCGTCACCCCAACGCCTGCTGCGACTCTCAAACGTCCCTTGTCATCTTTGCATGCCATTGGCTTATCTTTTGCCTTGGTAATGTCTTTATACGTAATCAGACCGACCAAGCACCCATTTTTATCAACTACAGGGAGTTTCTCTATCTTGTTCTGTTGCAGAATTTCAGATGCCGCTTGCAAATCTGTCTGTTGAGTAGTAGTAACCAAATTTTCTTTAGTCATTACCTCATCAATCTTCTTATCCATTCTTTGCTCAAATCGCAAGTCCCTATTGGTAACGATTCCTACCAACTTATTAGCATCGTCTACAACAGGTATACCCCCGATTTTATATTCACGCATAAGATTAAGCGCATCCTGCACAGTTGACCCTCTCTTAATAGTTACAGGATCGTATATCATTCCATTTTCAGCGCGCTTTACAATGGCGACCTGTCGTGCCTGCTCATCAATAGACATATTTTTATGAATCACACCTATTCCTCCCTCACGAGCTATCGCAATTGCCATCGTCGACTCTGTAACCGTATCCATTGCAGCAGTTACGAACGGAATTTTCAAATCAATGTTACGTGAAAACTTCGTATTAAGTTCAACGGTACGAGGTAGTACCTCAGAATAATCTGGGACCAAAAGGACGTCATCGTATGTTAAACCGTCCATTACAATCTTGTCTGTAATAAATGAATTCATAAGTAAAAATTTTATTGTAGCAAAATTACTCAAATTCCACCATATAACAAGCACATCCCCACATATTTTTCAATAAAGAGAGAATTTATTCTTCCTGCTCTATATGACCTATAGGTTATCATAATTCTATTATGACATTACCTTAACCGCAACCCTCAAAAAAAGGATGACTATCCTATGATTGAATAGTCATCCTTCGTCGGGGTAACAGGATTCGAACCTGTGACCCCCTGCTCCCAAAGCAGGTGCGCTAACCGGACTGCGCTACACCCCGTTCCGTTAAAGTAATGCAAAAGTACATCTTTTTTTATTACCGACCAAATTTTCCATGCATTTATTCATAACGAATTGATTTTGCGGGTTGAATATGGGAAACCAAGAAGCTGGGACCTATCAAAGAAAACACGGTAACCAACAACGTCACAACGTTAAGAGCGACAATTAAAATAGGATTAAAATATATAGGAACATTCTCCACGTAATATGTTTCAGCATCAAGCTTTACAAATGGAAAATAGTTTTGTATCAAACATAAACCAATACCAAGAATATTACCCCATAATAACCCTCGGCCAATTATAAAGATCGAAAAATAAAGAAAAATCCTTCTTATTTTAAGATCAGTGGCTCCTAACGCCTTCAATAAGCCAATTGTATTGGTATTTTCTAATATTAAAATCAACAGCCCACTAATCATCGTAAATCCGCCAACACATACCATCAAGATAAGGATAATCCAAACGTTCATATCCAACAACCCCAACCAGTCAAAAATCTGTGGATATAATTCCTCAATCGATAATGCTGTACATACTTCCCCATCCTTATCCGGCATTTTCAGAAAATTGGCCATTTGAAATACGGCCTGACTAGATGATGCATTCTCAAAAATTTTGATTTCATAACCACTACATTGATCATCACGCCATCCATTTAATTGTTGTACCGTTCCTAAATCCGCATATACTATACTATTATCAAACTGTTCAAGATTTGTTCTATATATAGCACAAACCCTGAAACGACGTGTCTTTATGGATTTGTCAAAAAAATAAGCATAAACCTGATCATTCAATTTCAGTCCTAATTCTTTCGCCACATTATATGACAAAACAATCTGATTAGAATTACGGAGTTCCGAAAAACTCGGGACTTTTCCTTCAACAACATTCTGAGACAAGAAAGACAGATCATAATCGGCCCCTACCCCCTTTAATTGTATACCTTTAAAATCCCTTTCCGTTTTCAAGATTCCGGAAGCGATGGCAAAGCGTTGTATACTTTTAACCCCAGGAACGGACTTAATATTATGCTCCATAAATTCATCTGCAATAACAGGAGCACTTTCTGTTGATGATATTGACTTGACATTTACGACTTCGATATCTGCTCCGAATCCGATTACCTTTTCCTTTATTTTTTTTTGAAAGCCAAGCACTACGCATATTGAAATTATCATAGTTGCCAATCCAATAGCGACTCCAAGTGTTGCTATACTTATTGCAGGTGTAGATACCTTACCTCTCATTGCCCCGCCGGCGTACAACCTTTTAGCCAAAAGGAAAGAAACATTCATATATAAATTACTTAATATGAAAATAGACAGATATAATTCCAGACAAATTCAAGCATCAAACTAAATCATGCGACCAGGATAGACCTCCAGGGCTTTCCTTAATATAAATAAAGCCCGCTTCAAATCTTGTATATTTAGAACATAGGCTATACGAACCTGATTGCGCCCCAAGCCTGGCGTAACATAAAATCCTGACGCAGGAGCCATCATGACAGTCTCTCCTTCACAGTTAAAATCCGTCAAACACCATGCACAAAACGACTCAGCATTATCAACAGGCAGTTGAGCAACTGTATAAAAAGCGCCCATTGGAATCGGTGAATAAACACCTGGTATTCGGTTTAATCCATCGATTAAGCATTTTCGACGTTCTACATATTCATCATAAACCTCTTGACTATATGTTGGATTAACATCTATAGAAGCCTCAGCTACGATCTGTCCTATTAGTGGTGGACTCAATCTGGCCTGACAAAACTTCATTACAGCTTGGCGCACCTGTTCGTTTTTTGTGATTAATGCACCTACCCTAATTCCACATTCAGAATATCTTTTGGAAACAGAGTCAATCAATACGACATTATTTTCTATACCCTCCAAATGACATGCGGAGATATAAGGAGATCCTGTGTATATAAACTCGCGATACACTTCATCCGAGAACAAATACAAATCATATTTTTTTACAAGATCTCGTATCTGATTCATCTCCCGCTTAGTATACAAATATCCCGTAGGGTTATTGGGATTACAGATAAGTATAGCTCGTGTACGCTCATTTATAAGTTCTTCAAATTTCTCGACTTTGGGCAATGAAAAACCTTCTTCGATTGTTGTGGCTATAGTTTTTATCTTTGCCCCTGCAGATATAGCAAATGCCATATAATTTGCATATGCCGGCTCCGGCATTATAATTTCATCTCCAGGATTTAAACAAGACATAAAAGCGAACAAAACAGCTTCAGAACCTCCTGATGTAATAATTATATCCTCAGGCGAGAGTTCTATCTGGTATTTCGCATAATATCCAACTAATTTCTTTCTATAACTTTCAAATCCCTGACTCGGACTGTATTCCAACACCTTTCGATCAATATGCTTTAAAGCCTCAAATGCTTCCGGGGGGCTTGGCACATCTGGTTGACCGATATTTAAATGATAGACCCGAATTCCCCGTTCTTTAGCCTGATTGGCCAACGGGGTTAATTTCCGAATTGGAGAAACGGGCATTTCATTTGCGCGTTCTGAAATTTTAGGCATTTTACTGCAATTGGTTTTAATTTGAATCACAAAGATACTATTTTCATTGAAAAGTTCAACCAAATATCAAAATATTTATCCTTTTTCTTTCAAAAAAGTTTACCGCGAATGGTTCTACTAATTAATTCACATACAACAAAAAGCGCCATATTTCTGAAGTTTTTATTATTTTTGTCATAAAAGAAATGTATTTCATTTAAAACCATATTTGCCAACCTAAAAACCTCTATAATAATAATATGAAAAAAATTATCCACATCTTCAGTATCTATCTCCTATTTTGCGGAATTATTTGTCACGCGCAAGATTCTACACCTAAAGCCAATTACAATATAATTCCTCACCCCCGTTCAATCCTGGTTTATTCACAAACTCCATTTGTCCTTACCGAAAATACAATTGTCAGCTATGACAGAAAAAACAAAGAATTAGCACGAAATGTCCAATTCCTCACAGAATATATAAAAGAACTTACTGGATTACAGCTAAAAACGCGCACCGGAAAGATGAAACCCGGAGAGATACATTTAAGTATTTCAAAAACTCCAACAGAATCACCTGAAGCATATAATATACACATCACACCACAAAACATACAAATAACGGGAACGACTGAAGCTGGAATCTTTTATGGCATACAAAACTTACGGAAATCTATTCCCATAGGCTCCACTCACAAAAATCAAATTCTCTTTCCAACTGTACAAATCACAGATGCCCCCCGTTTTAAATATCGAGGCATGATGTTGGATGTAAGTCGCCACTTTTTCACTCCAGATGAAGTGAAACGCTATATTGACATCTTGGCACTTCACAACATTAATCATTTACATTGGCATTTGACAGACGATCAAGGTTGGCGAATAGAAATAAAGAAATATCCCCGACTTATTGAAATTGGTAGCAAGCGACAACAAACCGTTATAGGACACAATTCTGGTCATTATGACGGAAAGCCATATGGCGGTTATTATACTCAAGAACAAATTAAAGACATAATTAACTATGCCGCCCAACGTTACGTAACAATTATTCCAGAAATAGACCTTCCCGGGCACCAACAAGCTGCATTGGCTGCATATCCTGAATTTGGATGTACAGGAGGGCCTTACACCGTTGGCATGCAATGGGGTATTTCTGATGAGGTAATATGTGCAGGAAATGAAAAGGCCTTGAGCTTTTTAGAAGACGTCCTTGATGAAGTTATAAAACTGTTTCCCTCGCCCTATATTCACATTGGCGGAGATGAATGCCCTAAGACAAGATGGAAAAAATGTCCCAAATGTCAAGAACGTATTAAAGAAGAAGGAATAAAAAGCGATAACCTTCACTCTGCCGAGGAATATCTGCAGAGCTACGTTATTTCTCGAATGGAAAAATTTGTTGAAAGCAAAGGAAAGCACATTATCGGATGGGATGAAATCCTCGAAGGAGGTTTAGCTCCCAATGCCACAGTAATGAGTTGGAGAGGAGTCGGTGGAGGCATAGAAGCAGCCAAACAACATCATGATGTAATTATGACCCCCAACTCACATTTATATTTTGATTATTACCAAACCACGGATACCAAACATGAACCAATAGCCATAGGTGGATACATTCCGGTAGATCGTGTATACTCATTGGAACCCACTGACGGCATTCCAGAAAGAGAAAAAAGTTTTGTTCTGGGAGTACAGGCCAATTTATGGACAGAATACATTCCGTCCTTCAAACAAGTCGAATATATGGTTCTACCACGCATGGCCGCATTATCAGAAGTTCAATGGACACTACCAGAAAGCAAAGATTACAATAAATTTCTACAACGTATACCTCACATGTTTGACATTTATGAAGTATTGGGATACAACTATGCAAAACATCTTTTAAACGTTGAGGCCTCATTTATTCCTGACACAGCCAACAATTGTCTTAAAGTACGGCTAAAAACTTTGGGACAAGGCAAAATATTCTATACAATAGACGGCACAGATCCCAGCACTAGCAGTACAGAATTTCGCCAAGAAACCCCGATCAAAATAAATCATGATGCTGTCATAAAAGCCTTTGCTGTGCATCCTGCTGGCTATACAAGCAGATTATTTACAGAGAAAGTCACTTTCAGCAAATCATCAATGAAACCCATAACATTAAAATACCCCCCTTCGCCAGGATATAAATATAAAGGAGCCATGGTTTTAACAGACGGTATCTATGGAACAGAGAATTATAAGACAGGACGTTGGTTAGGATTCCAAGGAAACGATGTCGATGCTATAATTGATTTACAAACACCTACTGAAATTCATAGTCTTAAATTCAACACAAACGTCATAAAAGGAGATTGGATCATGAGACCTACTGCAATAACAATACGTATTTCAGATGACAACAAAAATTATCGTGAAATTCTTACGCAAGACATTCCAGAGTTAACAAGCAACGACAAAGACGGCATTTATCCGTTTTCATTTAGTCTACCCACTATAAAAACTCGTTACGTTGAAATTATACTCAAAAACGAAGATTTACCGAAATGGCATTCCGGTGCGGGTTACCCTGCATTTATTTTCATTGATGAATTTGCTATATTATAAAAGAACAAATATAACGGGAATTAAATAGAATACAACATGAATAAAATCATTTCTAAGACACAACTATCCGAACGTGTCTTTAAATTTGAAATTGAAGCTCCTCTCATTGCAAAATCACGAAAGGCTGGACATTTTGTAATTGTAAGAGTAGGAGAAAATGGAGAACGAGTTCCTTATACAATAGCAGAAGCTAACACAGAAACAGGGACAATTACCCTCATCGTACAAGAAGTTGGACTTTCGTCCACAAAATTATGCATGCTCCATGAAGGCGATAATATAACGGATATCGTTGGCCCATTAGGAAAGCCTACAGACATCAAATTATTTGGAACAGTAATCTGCGCTGGAGGTGGAGTCGGAGTTGCTCCTCTCTTGCCAATAGCACAAGCACTAAAAGCCGCAGGAAACACCGTCATAAGTGTTTTAGCTGCACGTTCCAAAGAACTTATTATACTGGAAGATGAAATAAAAAAAGTATCAGATCAAGTCATAATTATGACGGATGATGGCACATATGGTCAGAAAGGTCTTATAACAGAAGGCATAGAAAAGGTCATCAACAGTACACACATAGACAAATGCTATGCGATTGGTCCCGCAATAATGATGAAATTTGTATGCGAACTTACAAAAAAATACGAAATTCCAACTGATGTCTCACTTAATACCATCATGGTTGATGGGACAGGTATGTGTGGAGCATGCCGGATTACCGTAGACGGACAAACAAAATTTGTATGTATTGATGGACCAGAATTTGACGGCCACAAAGTCAACTTCGATGAGATGCTGAAACGACAAAGAGCTTTCAAAAATTCTGAAGCCAAGGACATGCTCAAGCTAGAAAAAAAAGAGCTAGACGACACAAGCCGCAATGCTACATGGCGAGTTGATTTACGTAAAAAGGTATCTCCAAAAGAAAGAATGCAAATTTCTCGTTGCAAGATGCCACAACTTCCTCCACATTATAGAATAAAGAGTCTATATGAAGAAGTCAATCAAGGTTTAACAGAAGATCAAGCAGTTACAGAAGCGACACGTTGCTTAGATTGTGCAAATCCAGGATGCGTTAAAGGATGTCCTGTAAATATTGATATTCCCAGATTCATCAAATATATAGAAGCACATAATTTTCTTAAAGCCGCTCAAACAATAGAAGAAACGAGTTCAATGTCATCTGTTTGCGGAAGAGTTTGCCCACAAGAAAAACAATGTGAATCACAATGCATACATTTAAAAACCGGTCATCAGGCTGTAGCTATCGGTTATTTGGAAAGATTTGCAGCAGATTACGCACGCACACACAATAGCGTGCAAGAAACTCATCAACCGATCAACAAACAAGTGAAAATTGCAGTGGTGGGCTCTGGACCTGCTGGAATTTCATTTGCCGATGAAATGTGCAAACTGGGTTATGAAGTAGTCGTATTTGAAGCATTACATGAAATCGGAGGTGTACTAAAATACGGTATACCAGAATTCAGACTACCTAACAAAATTGTAGATTACGAAATAAGCAAACTACAAGACAAAGGCGTTAAATTCATAAAAGATTGTATCGTGGGTAAAACCATAAGCATCAACCAACTAAAAGAACAAGGCTTTAAAGGTATATTTATTGCTTCTGGTGCAGGACTTCCCCGTTTTATGAACATACCTGGTGAGAATGCTATTAATATCATGTCCTCAAATGAGTACCTCACCAGAGTAAACCTCATGAAAGCATCTGAAGAAGAAAGTGATACCCCAATCGTATATGGAAAACATGTAACAGTTGTAGGCGGCGGAAATACCGCAATGGATGCAGTCCGTACTGCACTGAGATTGGGAGCAGAAAGTGCAACAATCATCTATCGACGTTCTGAGGAAGAAATGCCAGCCCGAATAGAAGAAGTTCAACATGCCAAAGAAGAAGGTGTAAAATTCTTAACTTTGCATAACCCCATTGAATACCTAACAGATGAAGAAGGAAAAGTAAAACAAGTAGTTCTGCAAAAAATGGAATTAGGAGCCCCCGATAGCTCAGGTCGACGCAGTCCTATACCTATCGAAGGTTCTCTTGAAACAGTTGATACAGACTTAGTCATTGTAAGTATCGGAGTATCCCCCAACCCCATTATCCCCAACTCCATAAAAGAACTGAAGACTAGTAAACGCGGAACAATTATTGTTGAAGACGACATGCAAACTTCCATACAATATATATATGCAGGAGGTGACATTGTAAGAGGCGGAGCAACTGTTATTTTAGCTATGGGAGACGGTAAAAAGGCCGCACAATCTATGCACAATAAATTGGAACATTCCGATGAATAACGAATCTATATATAAGACTTTACAGAAAAAATTAAGCATTCAATTCTGTAAAGGTGTAAAATATTTTAATCTCATTCAACCAGGTGATTCAATCCTTGCCGGCCTTTCAGGCGGCAAGGATTCTCTTGCATTAATTGAACTATTAGGACTTTACAGAAAGAAAAACAACTATAATTTTTCAATTACTGCCCTACACGTAAAAATGCGGAACATATCATATAGTTCAAATACGGAATATTTGAAAGAATTTTGTAAACATTACGACATTCATCTCATAATCAAGGAAACGCAGTTTGAAAAAGACAAACAGAAAAACAGAACTCCCTGCTTTTTATGTTCTTGGAATAGAAGAAAAATTCTATTTGAAACCGCTCAGGAAATAGGAGCCAACAAAATCGCTCTAGGGCATCATCAAGACGACATCATTCACACTTTACTGATGAACCTCAACTACCAAGGTTCTTTCACGACCATGCCCGTAAAAATAAAAATGAAAAAATTTCCCATTAGTATTATCCGGCCGCTCTGTAAAATACAAGAAATTGATATATCTACTTGGTCAGAACTTAATCATTACCGGCCAATGATTAAAATATGCCCATACGACAAAAATAGCAAAAGAGCGACGATTAGGACTTTGTTCTCAACAATTGAGGAAGAAAACAAAGAGGCACGCTACAATATCTGGCATGCCCTTGAAAAAGAAGGGAAATTGATTGAAGAATAAATAATCTAGTATACAAGAATTGCCATGCTTAAAGAATTTTAAGCATGGCAATTCTAAAATAATCCGCTTGGATATTATAATTACTTTTTATTTAAAGCCAAATCCACATTTACAGCACAAGCCACTGAACATCCTACCATCGGGTTATTTCCTATACCCAAAAAGCCCATCATCTCAACATGAGCAGGAACTGAAGATGAACCTGCAAATTGTGCATCTGAATGCATTCTTCCTAAAGTATCAGTCATACCATATGAAGCAGGACCAGCTGCCATGTTATCAGGATGCAAAGTACGTCCTGTACCACCACCTGAAGCTACAGAAAAATATGGTTTACCTGCCAATACTCTTTCTTTCTTATATGTACCTGCTACAGGATGCTGAAAGCGCGTTGGATTCGTAGAGTTACCAGTAATAGAAACGTCTACACCTTCCTTCCACATGATAGCCACTCCTTCACGCACATCATCTGCACCATAGCACTTTACCTTTGCACGAGGACCATCACTATAAGGAGTTTCGTTTACAACCTTCAACTCACCCGTAAAATAATCAAACTGAGTTTGAACATATGTAAAACCATTGATACGCGAAATAATCATTGCGGCATCCTTACCCAAACCATTTAAGATACAACGCAAAGGATTCTTGCGAACCTTATTGGCCATCTCTGCAATTTTAATTGCACCTTCTGCGGCAGCAAAACTTTCGTGTCCAGCCAAGAATGCAAAACACTGAGTTTCTTCAGACAATAAACGTGCAGCTAAATTACCATGACCTATACCAACTTTTCTATCATCTGCTACAGAACCAGGAATACAAAATGACTGCAAACCTTCACCGATATATTCAGCAGCTTCAACAGCACTTTTTGCGCCTTCTTTCAGTGCAATTGCAGAACCTACGACATAAGCCCATTTAGCATTTTCAAAACAAATGCCCTGAGTTTCCTGGCATGTCATATATGGATCCAACCCATAATTTTCACAAATTTGATTAGCCTCTTCTATATCTTTGATGCCATGTTTATTAAGAGTCGCAATAATCTGTTTAATTCGACGATCCTGGCTTTCAAATTTTACTTCTCTAATCATAGTCTTTCCTCCTCTTATTCTTTACGCGGGTCAATATATTTAACAGCACCTTGCTCTGCAGTGAAACGACCGTAATGGCCCGTTACTTTTTTAAGAGCCTCATTGGCATCTGTACCTTTCTTAATCTCTTCCATAAACTTGCCCATATGAACAAATTCATAACCAATCACCTGATTATCTTTGTCCAAAGCCATGCGGGTAATATAACCCTCCGTCAGTTCCAAATAGCGAGTTCCTTTCTCTAAAGTACCATACAAAGTTCCTGTTTGGCTACGCAATCCTTTACCGAGATCCTCCAAACCGGCACCGATAACCAAACCACCTTCTGAAAATGCACTTTGCGTACGTCCATACACAATCTGAAGGAAAAGTTCACGCATTGCTGTATTAATAGCATCGCACACCAAATCAGTATTAAGAGCCTCCAAGATTGTTTTACCAGGTAAAATTTCAGAAGCCATAGCTGCTGAATGGGTCATTCCTGAGCAACCAATAGTTTCAACCAAACATTCCTGAATAACTCCTTCTTTTACATTCAGTGTCAATTTACATGCACCCTGCTGAGGAGCACACCAACCTACACCATGAGTTAAACCTGAGATATCCTTAATTTCTTTAGCATGAACCCATTTTCCTTCTTCTGGAATAGGGGCATTTGCATGTTTGGGGCCTTTTGCCACACAACACATGTTTTTTACTTCGTTCGAATATTCCATTTTTCTAATTTTAAAAGTGAAATTAGTATCTATATAAACTTTGAAGATCCACCAACAATAATATCAATAATTTACATATATAATTGTAAACCTAACATCATTGCAAAGATAACAAAGAATTAGCTGAGCAAAAAACAAAAACAATATTTTTTCCTGCAAAAAAAGCTTTGCCCTACTATTTCTGCAAAGCCTTAATGCCATTTGCTATTATTTGCAATGTTGACGAGTCACTACTACACACATTATATGGATTCAAATCCTTTTCATTTTGCAACAAAAACAACAGGTTTGTCTTTCTATAATCTATCGGTATGTGCCATCCTCCCCACGTGTACATAAAAGTTCCTCCAATATAACTATGTTGTTGTGAGCTATGAACAAGTTTGTCCAACATATAAGTATAAAAGCCATCTCGCGAACGAGTTGTTGTCAAAGGTATTCGTCGAGACCTGTCACGCGGATAATTAAACTTATCTATAATTACAGGCTTGTTATATTTATTTGCAAGAAACTCAAGTCTATTCAAATATTCATTTGTTTTCACATATGCATTACTTAAATCTTCAAAAATCCGATCCTCTCCTACCCATCCAAATTCTCTCGGTAATATTTCAACAGATATATAATCCAAATGCGGATTGGCATATATTTGTGCATCCAAAGACGCATTCTTACTCTTGTCTTCATATTGAATTATATCCGTTATAGACAACAATTGCTGTGGCAATAAATTACCCACATATGAAACGAATTCATCTAAATACTCATCACCATACACTTCAAACAAAGTCCTAGAAAACTCCCATGACATAATTACCGGATCGTCAAAATATGCCTTATGTGTAAACACATTCTTATGCTGCGCAAGGAGCTTCAAATTTCTCTCCAAAAGAGATTTACTATAATGAAGTTTACCTAAATCTTTCTTTACAGTAACATGCAATGTCAACCGCATAGACCGTCGTTGTGCTTCCTTTATTAGGTAATCCAGGCCTGTAAAAACAGACATGTTACCACTCCTACTATGCGACGAAGAAACAGTTGAATCAAGATCCAAAGAAACACGCAAATTCTTTATGCCATAACGTAACATTAAATCCAATTCGTCTGCCAGAATCTTATTTCTTTGTCGAGGAGATTCAATCTTAAACAATTCCGTACATTCCCAATTTGTTCCCCAAAAATAGTACAAAGAATCACCCGAAAAAAAACATCCGTTTTTAACCTTAATAAAGGATTCTGCACATGTAATTGTAGCAAAGAGAAAAAGCGAAAAAAACAAACATATCCTCCTCATATGTCAAAACAAATTTAACTTGTTCTTTCTGGCAGTTGACAAACCTGCAATTTCTATAGTCCTTTCCTCGTATGCAATTCGCATTCTAGAATATTCATCTTCCAGATTCTTTACAAATGTTTCCTTTGTTAAAGGATTCTTTAATTGCGACATAACTGGAATTATTTGTGAAGCATCTTTTGTCCAAACCACAGGCCCATCATATTTTGAAGCTATTTTCAAAGCTGTATGCATTTTACTTGTCGTGGCTCCGCCAACTAATATGGGAATATGCAAGGCTGCTTCCTGCATCGCCCTTGCCACATTAACCATTTCATCTAAACTTGGCGTAATCAGTCCACTAAGTCCTACAAAATCGGCATTTTCAAGAAATGCAGTTTCAACGATTTTCTCTGCTGGACACATCACACCCAAATCTATTACTTCATAATTGTTACATGACAGCACTACTGACACTATATTTTTTCCAATATCGTGTACATCCCCTTTCACTGTCGCTAACACGATCTTACCCGCAACCGCCCCACTTATTTTTTCTTTCTCAATAAATGGCTGTAATATCTCAACGGCCTTTTTCATTGTTCTTGCAGTTTTTACGACTTGAGGCAAAAACATTTTCCCACATCCGAATAAATCTCCCACTTTATTCATCCCATCCATTAAAGGACCTTCTATAATATCCACAGCCTTTGCATATTTCTTCAGAGCCTCAGTCAAATCTTCCTCCAAAAAATCAGAACAACCTTTTATCAATGACACATTCAAACGATCCTCAACCGTTTTACTACGCCATTGGTTCACTTGATTTTCTGATTCTTTTTTGAGAACTTTTCCTTCGCGCGCGTAAGATTCAGCATAATCCAATAGGCGTTCGGATGATTTTTTATCTTTATTAAAAATCACGTCCTCAATAACTTCAAGTAAATCTTTAGGAATATCTTCATATAGGACTGATGTTGATGGATTTACGATCCCCATATCAAGTCCATTCCTAATCGCGTGATACAAAAAAACGGAATGCATTGCCTCGCGAATATAATTATTTCCTCTAAAGGAAAAAGACAAATTACTAATGCCCCCACTTACATGAGCGCCACACAAATGTTGGCGTATCCACTTTGTGGCATTAATAAAATCTAATGCATAATTATTATGCTCCTCAATACCCGTACAAATCGCTAAAACATTAGGATCAAATATTATATCACAAGGATTAAAGTTCAATTTCCCGGTCAACAAATGGTATGCTCGCTGACAAATTTCAATCTTACGTGCAAACGTATCTGCCTGCCCATTCTCATCAAAAGCCATTACAACCACAGCTGCCCCAAAACGTTGAACATCGCGTGCATGTTGCAAAAACACATCTTCACCTTCCTTTAATGAAATTGAATTTACTATACATTTGCCCTGAAGCGTTTTTAAACCTGCCAATACTACACTCCATTTTGAGGAATCAATCATCACAGGAACGCACGCAATATCAGGATCTGAAGAAAGCAAATTAAAAAAATGCGTCATTTCCGACGAACTATCCAAAAGCCCGTCATCCATATTTATATCCAAAATTTGTGCACCATTTTCGACCTGTTGACGCGCTACACTCAACGCTTCATCGTATTTTTTCTCATTTATCAAACGTAAGAATTTTCGTGATCCAGCTACATTACAACGTTCACCTATATTTATAAAATTCTTTTCAGCATTAACTTCAAGCCGCTCCAGCCCTGACAACCATAGTTCTTCTGGCATGGAAACCGGAACATGAGGTTTCTTATAAGAACCATTTTCATGCACTAATGGTGGAAATTTAGAAATAAATGCATCCGTAGTTCCACAGCATCCTCCAATAATGTTAACCAAGCCTTCGTCTATAAAATCTTTTATCTCACACGCCATTTCATCTGGGGTTTGCTCATACTCTCCCATCGAATTTGGTAAACCAGCATTAGGATACACCGAAATATAAAAAGGAGCAATACGAGCCAATTCCTTCAAAAAAGGCTTCATTTCTGCTGCGCCAAAAGAACAATTCAATCCAACAGACAGTATTGGATAATTCATGATAGAAGCGACAAATGCAGAAAGAGTCTGTCCTGAAAGTGTCCGTCCTGACTTATCCGCAATAGTTACAGACAACATCAATGGAACAGAACGATGACATGCATCAAAAGCTTTCTGTGCCGCATATAATGCAGCTTTTGCATTTAATGTATCAAAAATTGTTTCAATCAAGATTGCATCTACTCCGTTGGCAACCACGACCTCCATTTGTTCATAATACGCATCAACCAACTCATCGAAAGTAATAGCACGCAAAGCCGGATCATTAACATCTGGACTTATTGAGCACGTTTTATTTGTTGGGCCTACTGATGCGGCAACAAATCGCGGCTTTTCGGGAGTTTTTCTTGTATATTCATCTGCCAAACTTCGAGCTAATTTTACTGCAGCAGCATTTAATTCTCTACATAAACTTTCACAATGATAATCCGCCAATGACACCCTCTGCGAACTAAAGGTATTAGTCTCGATAATATCGGCACCTGCTTCCAAATACTTCCGATGTATTTCGGAAATTATTTCGGGTTGTGACAATGTCAACAGATCATTATTCCCTTTTTGTATCCCTCTCAGATTCACGAATCTTTCACCTCGATAATCTGCCTCAGATAACTTATATTTTTGGATCATTGTGCCCATAGCACCATCCAAGATAAGAATACGCTTCTGTAATAAATCTTTTAAAGAATCTTTCATACAAAAACAATAATCAATAATGCTTCATTATACGTGCGATTTCCCGACGATCATCTTTTTCCTTCAATGATTGTCGTTTGTCAAATTCCTTTTTTCCTCGGCATAACCCTATTACCATTTTAGCTCTCCCATTGTCATCAATAAAAAGTCGCAATGGGACAATTGTAAAACCGGGAGAAGATGTTTCCTTTTCTAATTGTAGGATTTCCTTATGATGCAACAACAATTTTCGCTCTCTTCGTGCAACATGATTATTATATGAACCAAAAACATATTCTGCTATATACATATTTTTCACCCATAATTCATGGTTATTTATATAACAGAATGTATCTACCAAACTCGCTTTACCGACTCTTATGCTTTTAATTTCCGTTCCCGTCAAAACGATTCCTGCTGTAAACCTATCTATTACAGCAAAATCAAACTCCGCCTTCTTATTCTTTATGTTTATATTTTTCAAACGTGTTGCAACCTTCCGACTCATTTCTTAAACTGTTTTTACTGTCACAAATTGATCAATATGTTCATCTACATAATGCGCAATGCAATCCGTTATATACTCCTCATCTTCTATAAACGAATCATCTAAATCATCAAATTCTGGGAATCGCTCAAATAGCCCCATAAAATCGTCATCACTACACGGCTTTGTCAACTCATCCTTGTATTTATCATAAAAAGATTTTGCTTTGTAAAGCAATTTGGAAAAATCTTTTAACCCCCACAAGCGCATAGCTTTTGCAAATGGATTATCAAAAAAGAAGGGCCCATATCCATTATAAATCAACTGAACAAAACCACCATCCATCAATTCCTCTCGCAAGACATAATACCCCCACAAGGTTATCTGTTCTCCATTTAGGTGTTTTAATGCAACATCATTCAATTCTCCTCCCACTGTTTCTTTTATAACACCAACAATTTCTTCCAAAAAAGCATCTACACCTCTTTGAGCCGCAGAAATCAACCGCGATTCAACGATAAAGACTTCCCTACTTGATTCCATAAATTTTTCTTTAAGAATGTTCCAGCCTAAAGCTAAAATTGACAGCTTATATTACTTCAAATCACGAATATTGGTCCACACTTTATATCGTCCCAAAGAATCAGCATATATCAAATATGCTTTGAGTGTTTTTTTCTTACTCAGCAACTGCTTTGATTTTTCTACCCCCATCACCATAAATGCCGTAGCATAAGCATCCGCTTCAGCACAAGTAGGAGCTATAACAGAAGCCGATAGCAATGAATGTTGAACAGGATATCCCGTTTTGGGATCTATCGTATGTGCAAATTTCTTCCCGTCTTTGTAATAAAAATTTCGATAATTTCCACTAGTAGCTAATGCGCAATTAGTAATTGGCAAGACTGTTTGCAAATCGGCCGTTACATTTTTATTATCCACAGGTTTTTCTATACCGATTTTCCATAATTTATGGAGATCATTATACCCCCGTACAGCGATCTCTCCCCCTATTTCTATCATGTAATTCTTGATCCCAACCCGTTCAAACATCCTTGCAATTCTGTCAACGCCATAACCTTTTGCAATAGCACTACAATCCAACATTACTAATGGGTTCTGCTTATTAATAATACCATTTTCAATAGAAACTTTTTCATATCCAACAATTGATCTGATACTATCTATCTTATTCTTACTAACAGAAGAAGAATGCTTAAAACCAAATCCCCAAACATTAACTAATGGCGCGACAGTAATATCAAACGCGCCTTCAGTCGCTGAAGAAACTTGCTGCGACAATAAAAAGAGTTCTCTAAAATCCTTATTCAGCGCTACATCTTCATTTCTGTTCACTTTACTGATAATACTACTATCATTAAAAACAGACAAGGAGGCATCAACATCATTCAACTCACTCAAAATACTATCATGTAAGTCCCTTTCACTCTCATACTTTATATGATAAACCGTCCCAAAAATCTTTCCGGAATTTTCATAATAATACAGTTTGCTCTTTCTAATTAAGATAAAACAACTGCCAACGACAAGCGCCACCAACAAAACTATACGATATATATTTATTTTTCTGTATTTAATCATAACACCAACCCTGTCTCTTATATATCAAAAATCAAATTAAACGTTCCGCCCCAATTGCTTTCATTATTTTTACCATAACCTGGTACATACCAGGATTTTCCTATTGCGTTTTTTTTCTGTTTTAGCATTTTTCGGAACCGTACACTCCACCCTACATGAATAAACTTCCAAATCTTTGTTTCTAATCCCCCAACTAATTCCAACCAATGCGCGTTTGAAGATACTGACTCAAAATGATAAGGAATTGAACCGCCCCATACAGGATCCTCAATATCATTTCCCTCAAGATCATATTTATAAAAAGTTAGACCATACCGTATGCCTCCATAAAGTCGATTTGAACTATGCTTATTCTTTATAAAATTATAGTCTAATCCTACTCGATAATAAGGACTCCTTACCATATAATGCTGCGAAGTTGTTTCATCTGTATGATTACAATTTCCTATGCCCAATTCAAGAATGGGGAAATATGCTTCTTTAAAATTTAAGCGTAACGCAGACTCATATTGTCCATACACGGCCATCTGTGTCATTGCCAAACCTGCAAGGTCCACTGAAATCGAAAATCCCGCAAAAACAGGAATTTGCTCCGCTGATATAGGATGCGTTCCCGTCTCATATTGTATCCCTCTTACCCTATCGTTAGGCAAAGAATCACTCTTTACTTGAGCATACCCGTCTAAAGTGCATACACTAATTATTATAATGCACAAATATCTTAATATTTTCTGTTCCATTATAATTTACAATAGGCGACGAAATAGAGGCACTGTCAACCACAACTTTTCCATCCTGCTGATTGCCCCAAGAAATGGTTTTCAACTCAGAAAAAACAGCAGGAGGACAATCTATGTTTTCAAAATGTATAGTATTTGTATGCTCCAAATACAAAGTATCAGTTGTATGAATTTGACCATTTCTCATAAAACTTAAAAGCAACGTATCATTATTCAAAGAATACCGTAACGGAAATGACATTTGCAGATTCGCCTTCTGACACGACATAAGACTATCTGTACCCAATGCTGTAACCAGCAATGTATCTAATGTAACATTTGAAACGTCAGTATCAGAATAATACAATTTACTTCCAACCAACACTGTATTCTCCAAAGGACAATCTATATTTCTGCATCCAATAGTAAATATAAGGATACAAAAACAACAGAATTTACAGTTCTTTTTCAATTTGATATTCATTTCTACGTTCTGAGTTTCGGCTAATTAATTCCCCAAAAAATCCAGCCACAAACAATTGTGTACCCAAAATCATCATTGTCAATGCTATATAAAAATATGGAGAATCCGTAACTAGCGGTGCAGGAACGCCATTACTTAATGCGATCAATTTTATAATACCCACAACCAATACGGCAATAAAGCCACAAAAGAACATCAAAGACCCCAAAAAACCAAATACATGCATTGGCTTGAGCCCAAAGCTGTTCAAGAACCATAGACTCAGAAGATCTAAATATCCATTAAAGAAGCGATTCAATCCCCCAAATTTAGTGTGCCCAAATTTGCGTGCCTGATGGTGTACTACTTTTTCTCCTATTTTAGAAAAGCCGGCGCTTTTGGCAATATAAGGAATATACCGATGCATTTCTCCATATACTTCTATATTCTTAACGACATCCAGTCTATAAGCCTTTAATCCACAATTGAAGTCATGCAGATTCTTTATGCCGCTAACCCGCCTTGCTGTAGCATTAAATAATTTCGTTGGAACTGTTTTTGACAGAGGATCATATCTTTTTTGCTTATATCCAGAAACCAAATCATATTTATCCTCTGTAATCATTCTATAAAGTTCAGGAATTTCATCTGGCGAATCTTGTAAATCAGCATCCATAGTAATAACCACTTCACCTTTAGCCATTTTAAAACCGCAATATAAGGCAGGTGACTTTCCATAATTTCTCCTGAATTTTATTCCCCTGACACAAGGATCCTTCTTATTCAAACCTTCTATTATATCCCATGAAGAATCCGTACTACCGTCATCCACAAAAATAATCTCATAAGTAAATGTATGAGCTTTCATAACCCGCACAATCCACTCATATAATTCAGGAATACTCTCAGCCTCATTAAAAGAAGGTACAACTACCGAAATATTCATATTTATTTTTTTATTATGAAACAAACTAACGCTATCAAGATTGACGCAAACGCCCCAAACATCATATTCATATAAAATGCAGAAAGAGCGTATATAGAAACGTTCACATGACTCAATTTCTCAACACTCTCTATCAAAGTCTCCACATTCATTTCACTACCTGCAGCAAACGACTTATTCAACAAGGCTTTCACATCTGGGCGCTCCAAGAAAGTAAGATAAGAATCAAAGAACGCCCCTTTATCAAAATACAGAAAAAATATATAGACCGCCGCTGAAAGCAATATCCCCGAATAAAAATATGTCATCAGGGAATACAAATAAAGTTTACTATAAACTTGAGCCCCATCAGTTAAATAAGTTTTCCGAAACTTACAAGTAAAAAATCCGACAAAAAAAGGAATCAACGTTGCAAGTATCACAAAAACGTGATTACAAAAAACATAATCAAAACTATGACAAAAACACACAAAGCCTATTATCGAAAAAAATCCTGCATATAAACCACTCCGCATGGCACTAGAATTCAAGATTCGAAAAAAAGACGTTTTCATCATACGACGTTCAAAGCTAAAAGAAAAAAAGACATATTCCATGCAAATATACTGTTTTATATGCTTTAAGCAAAATCGGGCTTCACTATTTTGCAAATTAAAAGATTCATAATATCTGCATAACCTAGAATGGATAGTAATATTTCATCCTTTAAATAACTAAATATCACCTATTCATAAAGGCCTTCAATAAAAAGTATTGCAACAAAGAACCAAAATAAAAGAATAATGTAGTATCTTTGCTTACACAATTAAGCATTCGGTGAATAATAAACATACAAGACAAAAGAAATGATTGATAGTGACAGAATTATTAAAGTCAATATTGAAGAAGAAATGAAATCTTCATATATTGATTATTCCATGTCCGTTATAGTTGCACGTGCACTACCCGATGTAAGAGATGGCTTTAAGCCTGTACATAGACGCATACTATATGGTATGATGGGATTACACAACACCCATGACAAACCCACAAAAAAATCAGCTCGTATTGTAGGTGAAGTCCTTGGTAAATACCACCCGCACGGAGACAGTTCTGTCTATGGAGCACTTGTCAGAATGGCTCAAGATTGGTCCATGCGGTATACACTTGTTGACGGCCAAGGCAACTTCGGGTCTATGGATGGCGACTCAGCAGCAGCCATGCGATACACTGAAGCACGCCTCAGTCTTGTCGGCGAAGCGATGATGCAAGATCTTGACAAAGAGACTGTAGACATGACCAAGAATTTTGATGACACTCTTGATGAGCCTACAGTAATGCCGACACGAATTCCCAATTTCCTGATTAATGGCGCAAGCGGAATTGCTGTCGGCATGGCAACAAATGTGCCAACTCACAATCTAACCGAAGTAATTGATGGTTGCGTTGCTTACATTGAAAATCCCGACATTGATATTGAAGGTTTAATGCAATATATTAAAGCTCCGGACTTTCCTACTGGTGGTTATATCATGGGAATGCAAGGAGTTAAAAGCGCCTACGAAACAGGAAGAGGCCGCATAATCATGCGAGCAAAGACTGAAATTGAAAGTGATGACTTGCATGATAAAATCATTGTAACTGAAATTCCATATGGCGTTAACAAAGCAGAACTAATCAAAAGTATCGCAGAACTTGTTAACGAGAAAAAAATAACCGGCATCAGTAACATCAATGATGAAACAGACAAAGAAGGCGTACGAATTGTTATAGATATTAAGCGCGACGAAAATGCGAACGTCGTATTAAACAAGTTATTTAAGATGACCGCTTTGCAAAGCAGTTTTTCTGTTAATTGCATTGCACTTGTACATGGCCGTCCCAAACTACTTACATTAAAAGACTGCATAAAATATTTCATCGAACATCGTCACGATGTTGTTATACGTCGTACCCAACATGACTTAAGAGAAGCGCAAGAACGTGCTCATATCTTGGAGGGATTAATCATTGCCAGTGATCATATAGATGAAGTTATACAAATCATAAAAGGAAGCCGCACGCCACAAAACGCCATCGAAAATTTGATGAATCGCTTTAGTTTGGACGACAAACAAGCTAAAGCCATTGTAGAAATGCGACTTAGCCAATTAACAGGACTTGTTCAAGAAAAACTTCACGCGGAATATGCAGAACTTGAGAAAAAGATTGCATATTACGAACAAATTCTTACTGATGATGATTTGTGCATGAATCTGATAAAAGATGAACTCCTTGAGATAAAAAATAAATTTGGAGATGCAAGAAAAAGCGAAATCAAATTATCTGCAGAAGAATTCAATCCTGAAGATTTTTATCCCGATGATGAAGTCGTAATTACCATTAGTCACTTGGGATACATTAAGCGTACTCCATTAGCAGAATTCCACGCTCAGTCAAGAGGAGGAATTGGTAGTAAAGGAGGAACTACACGTGAATCCGATTTTATCGAATACATTTATCCTGCAACAATGCATAACACCATGCTATTCTTTACAGCTAAAGGAAGATGCTATTGGATGAAAGTGTATGAAATCGCTGAAGGAACCAAGAATTCAAAAGGTAGAGCAATTCAAAACATGCTCAACATTGATCGCGATGACTCTATCAATGCATGCCTGCATATTAAGAAGCTTAATGATCCCAAATTCTGTAATTCGCACTATGTAATTTTCTGCACGAAAAAAGGAGTTATAAAAAAGACTTGTCTCAGTGAATACTCACGTCCCCGTGTTAATGGTGTTAATGCCATAACAATACGCGAAGATGATAAAGTTATAAGCGTATGTTTATCAAATGGAAGTGATGAAATTATTATTGCGAATAAAAATGGAAGAGCTATTCGTTTCAACGAAGATGCGGTAAGAACAATGGGCAGAACTGCAACTGGCGTTAGAGGTATGCTACTTGACGATGAAGAAGACGAATCTATTGGCATGATATGCGTACACAATATAAATGAAGAATCTGTCATGGTTGTTAGCGAACAAGGTTTTGGTAAACGCAGCAAGATTGAAGATTATAGAAAAACCAATCGAGGAGGTAAGGGCGTAAAAACCATGAGCATAACTGAAAAGACAGGAAAATTAGTTGCAATCAAATCTGTCACAGATGAAAATGATCTAATGATTATCAATAAAAGTGGCATAACCATTAGACTAAGAGTTGCGGATGTACGTGTCATGGGAAGAGCAACCCAAGGCGTAAAATTAATCAATTTAGAAAAAAGGAATGACTCTATAAGCAGTGTATGTGAAGTACTTACTGATAAAGAGGATCAAGATCCTATTTCGACAGAACATCTTAATGAATCAATATAATCACTCTGAAAATAAGAAATTATGAAAAATCGAATTTACACATTAATGGCCCTTGCTGTGGCCGTAACATGCGCTTATGGTCAGAATATGGCCATATACAAAGCACAAGCTAAAATTGACGAAAACAAGTTGAAAGAAGCTGAAGAAATAATTACTCCAGCATTAACCAACCCTAAAACGACAAAATTAGCGGAAATGTACAACCTTGCAGGAAGTATTCAAATCCGCTTTTTGCAACCGGAATTGATCAAAGCGGCTCAACAACAACCGTGCGATACTGCATTATTCGTTTCGTCCCTAGAAAAGGCTGTACAATATTACACAAAGAGTAACGAATACGATATGCAACCAGACAAAAAAGGTAATGTTAAGCCAAAATTCCATGAAGACAACCATAAACGCCTCATGGCTATGTTACCATATTACAACTATGCAGGTATTATGCTCTACAACAATGGAAAAAAAGATGAAGCTGCAGACATGTTCCAAAAGTTTATCAGCATGTATCAGAATCCCGTATTCAGCAAAACAGAACAGGATTCAATTTATAAAGCTAATAAAAAAGAATATGATCAAGCTTCATATAATATAGCCAGCCTTGCTTATAGCTCAAAAGACTGGGACAAACTGCTGTCGGTTGTAGATGAAGCATTAAAGAGTGACAACAACCTGAATGACTTGTACATCATGAAATCTCAGGCTTGCTTGGCAAAAGGTGACACAGCTAAATGGGTTTCTACAATGGAAGAAGCTGTTGAAAGAGTAGAAAACTCTACCAGTTTTGCCCAAAACCTATTATACTACTACATACAAAAGAATGATGCACAAGATGCATTAAGCCAAGCGAATTCAATGATTGAAAAAAATCCAAACTCAAAAAATGGATATTATATGAAAGGTTGTGTGTTGCTGAACCTGCAAAAAGACTTCCCGGCATCCCGTGAATGTTTTGAAAAAGCAATTGCACTAGATGACCAGTTTGTTGAATCATACATCAATATTGGCGTAAGCTACATTAACGAAGTTATTTCACGTCGAAATAAAGGTGAATATTGCACAGACCGAACAAAAGTAAAACAGTACAATGCTGACATTGAAAAGATGAAGGTATTCTACAAGAAAGCTTTACCATATTTCGAAAAAGCCAGAGAGTTAAAGCCCGATGACATTAAACTTTGGGCAGCCAACCTGCAGAATGTATATTCAAATTTAGGAATGAAGGATAAGGCAAATGAAATGGACCAACTTCTTCAACAAGTAGCTAATCAAAAATAGCACATAATAAGCAATAAACAAATCAGTATTTTCCAGAAATTGGGAAATACTGATTTGTTTGCAATATACCTAGTATAGTATTAGAAAAGATGAAGAGAATCCTACAATACGTTTTGTTTTTACCGACACTTATTTTAATAGCATTGTCGACTAACCTACATGCTTCTACACAAAAAAAGCGAAACGACCCCCTGAAAGAAATTGAAAAGTGTATCAAGAACAATCAGGCCAATGATGCCCTTGCAAAAATTACGGATGCGGAGAATCATGCAGACTCTCTTCAGATAAAGTTGCACGAACTCTATTGGTTAGGGATAGAGGCAGCAGAAATTACGAACAAAGCTGAAAATGAAAAAGCTTATTTGAAACAAGCTTACGACACGACGAGTTTCTTTAACAGCGTAAAAACTATTTTTGATTATGGCAGCAAATGCAAACAATCTTTGTACAATATTTCAAATACAAAAGAAAAGAATAAATGGCAACAAAAAATTGAGCAGAAATTAGCAAAATACTATATGAACATTGGCATAGGAGCCAAATATTTTTACCGAAAAAAACAATACCAAGATGCCATTTATTATATCAATTACTACCTCAATGCTGCTAATAACGGACTAATTGAAGATGTACCACAAGAATGTTTATCAGAATATCCGTACTTTGCTTTTTTAGGAATGCAATGTAATTACCTGATTAAACAGTATAATAACGTTTTCACATATAAAGAACGAGCTGCAAAAGATACGTTACATGCAGATATTATTAATGAAATACTTGCACGTTCGTCAAAAGCGATTAATGATACAACCCAATATTATCGCTATTTAATGCAAGGCCTTCGACTCTACCCTTCTAACAAATATTACTACAATAATATATCTAAAGATCTGATAAGCCAAAATCGAGCAGCAGAGCTCAACGCCATGTCAGATTCGCTTTTGCGCATACGTCCACAAAATAAACATTATCTTTATGGAAAAAGTTTAGCTCTGATTGACTTAAAAAAATACGAAGAAGCCATTGATTGTGCCAAACAAATAATTAGTATTGATACGACTGCTACAGAATCACTTTTCCATATCGGATTTTGCTACTATAAATTAGCTGAAGAAATTAAACGACCTTCAAATCTGCACTCCGCCAATCAATCAAAATCGGTTCAAAGCATAAAAAACTATTATAGAGAGTCTTTACCTTACCTTGAAATGTACCGTAAAAGCCAGCCTAATGCTACACAAAAATGGGCTCCTTTATTATACCAAATATACCTGCAGTTAAACATGGGAAAACAATTTGAAGAAATAAGTAAAATAATGACACCCTAAAATACATTATAATACGGGCAGTCAATGGAAAAATAACCTAATACCAAATCCATTTATCTGCCCTACTTATTGTTTTTACAATAAAAAGGTAACCCATAAAAGAATCTTTCTACTCTTATTGGGTTACCATATAAATGCAGACAAACGATAAGCCGGGTTCTGTAAACCATGACGGTCATTCGTCATTTATCTAGATTTATTGTCACCAATAAACTCTATCGTTCTACCCTCTGATGTATCTCCCTTTTGAGAAGAACTTGAACGGGCCGCTCTCAGACACCAGTATACATGAACTTTCAACACTTGACTTGCACAGCTTATATGTCACCATATAACTGGTGGGCTCTTACCCCACCTTCTCACCCTTACCACAAAATGGCGGTTATTTTCTTCTGCAATTATTCACCTTCACAGATGACTTCCCATTAAGAAGCAAGTTGCCCTATGTTGCCCGGACTTTCCTCTTGCATCAAAATAATGCAAGCGACGAATTATCCATCTGCTAATTAACAACAAAGGTACGAACAAAAAGTGACAAATAAAAATACTATTCCTGATTTCTTTTCTCGTAACTTATTTCGGACTATATTCCTCATCTCCAATTATCAAATTCAATTAGATCATTACAACGCTAAAACTTGTTTCCGTTTCTGACCTATATTTCATATTCGTCCGTGTCATCACGCCCATAAACTTATAAAGCAATAATTAACCTAACAGATCCTGCAATCTTTCTATTCTTACCTATTCAGCAAATAAGCCTTCGAAGTAACAGATATAAAAAAAATACTTTCGAGAAAAACGAGCGAAAAATTTTTTAGGCACCTGATTCCCATACAAAAAAAGTGCCGAGTAATAAAAAAAACTCAGCACCTAAAAAATACAAGAAGCAATCTTAAGAAAATCCAGATCTTTTTTCTGAATATGCGACACAAATTCATCTCAGATTCTATATCGCTTATTTAAAGATACATATCTGAAACGTCATGTCTTACCACAGATTTTTTAAGTTCGCGCAACAGATTTAACGCCTTTAATGGCCAAAATTTTCCGAATCAGCGTTTCTACCCTATCTGTACTTCCCGCCATTAAGGTCAGGATACCCGAAAACAAGCCATCATTTGCATCAATACTGATTGACCGCAACGTAATTTGGGGTTCTTTTCCTAACACTGAAGTAATGTTATTAACAACCCCGACATCGTCGGTACCAACAATCCGTAATGTAATGGCGTATAATCCTCCAGACTTCCCTGCCCACCTGGCCTTAATTACCCGATAACCGAATCGTTCTTTCAGTGCAGTGGCATTAGGACAGGTTTCACGATGGATTTTAATTCCCCCACCAATAGTTACAAAACCAAAAATAGGATCTCCATATACCGGATGGCAGCACTTGGCTAATTGATAGTCCAATCCCTTCAAATTTCCTTGATCCACTACCAACTCCTCAGATGTTACAGACTTTTGAGGCAAATCATTAATGACAGTCGTTCCTGAAGGAAGCGCATTTTCAACTACTCCATCCTGCAAATGATAAGTATCAGCACTTGGCGCAGAGGCTCTGGCCAACTGATTATTCTCACGACGACAAATTTCTAAATATTCCTCTGCCAACTCCGCGCCATCAAATTGCCCATCAGTAATAGCTTTATAAAATTCGTGTGCTTCCTTATACCCCATCTTTCGCATCAAAAGACTTACGCACCCTTCATTCCACACAAGTTTACGATTCTTAAACTTGCGTTCCAACCATTCACGAGCAATACTGGCCTCACGTGACAAATGCGCGCCCAAAGCCTGGCGGATTCTAGACTTTGCTCTTGCCGTTACGACAATATTTAACCACCCTTGCCCAGGACGTTGATTCTTGGATGTTAGCACTTCAACCGTATCGCCGCTACGTAACGGTTCGCGGATGGATACTCCTTTACCATTTATGCGTCCTCCTACACACTGACACCCAACTACTGAATGAATATGAAATGCGAAGTCCAACACTGTAGCTCCCTTTGGAAATTTAAGAAGATCACCTTTAGGAGTGAACACATAAACTTCATCTTCACGCAATTCACTTCTAAACTGGTCCATAAGCTGCATGTCATCCCCGGATTCCAGTGCACCGCGAATTCTGGCCAGCCAAGCCTCGATGCCACCTTCTTCGCTTTTTACGCCCTTATAACGCCAATGAGCTGCCAAACCATGCTCAGCAATTTCATCCATACGTTCTGTACGGATTTGTACTTCAACCCACTTTTCTTGTGGCCCCAAGACTGTTATGTGCAGACTTTCGTACCCGTTGCTTTTAGGAATACTCAACCAATCACGTAATCTCTTTGGATTAGGAAGATACTTGTCTGTAATCAAGCTATAAGCCTGCCAACATTGCTGTTTTTCCTTTGCAGGAGGCGAATCCAAAATAATTCTAATCGCAAACAAATCATAAACACCCTCAAAAGGACATTTTTGTTTTTTCATCTTCTGCCAAATGGAATGTATACTCTTTGTTCGCCCTTTGATATGAAATTTTAAGCCCGCATCTTCCAGCATATTCCGAATTGGCGCAATAAATTGGCGAATATAAGCATCCCTAGCCTCCTTTGTTGCATTCAGTTTTTCCTTAATATGATAATAAGCCTCAGTTTCCAAATATTTCAAAGAAAGGTCTTCCAGTTCGCTTTTTAACTTATACAGCCCCAATTTATGAGCTAGCGGAGCATACAAATAAGCAGCTTCTGCAGAAACGCCTTCTCGAGCTTCATTATCCTTGCAATCCTTTATGCTTCTCATCACATATACACGATTGGCAATCATCAATAGGATCACCCGCATATCCTCTGCAAACGATATCAGTAAATTCCGAAAATTATCAGACTTTACGCTAGCATGCTTAGTATATAATAATCGTAACCTCCATAATCCATGCATAACCCGAACCACATCATCTCCAAAGACTGTACGAATATCCTGCAAATCATCCTCACATTGCAAGCAAGGCAACAACATCTCTGCTATCAATGCCGCTCCCTTTAAACCAATTTCTTCTTCTGCAATTTCATTCGTATGGATAGACTTCAATATCGGATGTAATCCAAACACATCACGGTCAAAAGCTGCTACATCAGATTTACTCAACAAGTAACTCCGCACACGACGTATGGTATGACATACATCGGAAGCCTTATCATCGCGCTCTTTCTCTATCAAATGACGATAATAGGCCAATAACTCTTTTTTCTCAGAATTAGTAAAATTACTATTAAATGACATCACTCTACACCTCCTTAAATTTACAATAAAGCCCTGGTATTATGATACTCTACTAATCCATCCATCGGATCACGTAATATCTTCCCGACCTTTATACCATGCTTGCTTAATACAAACGTTACCTCTTCCGAAAACATATAAGCAACGCCTCCCACAAAACTTACAGAGGAATCCAATTGACCATAGCGTAAAACATTACGGCTCACAAAACGTTCAAATTCATTTAAAAGCAAAAAACGAATATCCGGATGTTCTCTATGTCTACTCAAGAATGGAGTTAAAGATGCCAAAAAACGATTGGCCTCAGGCTTACGATAAACATTCTCCAAAACTTGGTCCATGTCAAGATTCATCTCTGTGTAAAAAGCATGACAAAGAGGTTCAGGCAACATTCCTTTTAAAACATCTGAAACTAATAATTTACCTAATACAGCTCCACTGCCTTCATCTCCTAAAATATATCCTAAGGAAGGGACCTGCTGCACGATTTTCTTTCCATCATACAAACAACTCCCCTCGCCAGTACCTAAGATACATACTAAACCACTTTTCGAACCACATAATGCCCTTGCTGCACCTAACAAATCAGACTCTACCTCTATATGCTGAACATTCTGAAAAATAGTGCGTAATACGGTTTTCATGCGCAGACCGGCTTCACCCCGACAACCTGCCCCATAAAAAAAAATACTACCCACGCACTCTCCATCACTAGAAGAAAAAGAATCTCGTATGATTTCTTGTAAGCGCTCCTGTGACATATGATATGGATTCATACCTTGACCTACAATTGTTTTACCCAAGCTACCATCAACATGCATAAACTGCCACTTAGTCTTAGTTGAGCCACAATCTACTATTAGTATATCATTATATTTCATAAATTATCATTACTTTTACTCATTTGAAATGACATTACCAAAGTCCTTAACCAAGGTCTGCGCGGTATGATGTTTCCAGATGTCCGTCTGCATTTGTTCAAAAGATTTCCACTGTGTCTCGTATTCTGGAGTCACAGAGAAATCATCAGTTCCACCCATTAAAGCTTGTATCACCTCTGCCACTGTTATAGTATTAGCATTTACAGCAGGCATGTAAACTTCCGGTTCATTATCTTGTCTAACCACAGCTACCAACAAGCGGGCCTGCAACAGGACTTTTGAGACCTCTCTAACCAAATGTAAAGGCTGTTTCAATTGTCGTGCGACATCAGCAACACTATATGGAAACTGCCGGTCTACGTACCGTTGGCAATAGACCTTCATAACCAGAACGCCTAAAAACGTTTTATGCAAAGGTGTTGCACAAGTTGCCTGCTTACCATCCGTAAAAAGCCTTATATTTTGATCTACGTAACAAAGATTGGCTCCAAACAGACAAATATACCACGAAATCTGACACCATAACATAAACAAAGGTAAAGCTGCAAAAGACCCATATATTGCATTATAACTCGTCACCCACAACTGAAAATGAATATATACATACTGTACAAGCTGAAACGCTATTCCCGCAGGAATACCACCAACCAACGCACTCTTAAAACGTACCTGAGTATTGGGCATAAAAATATAGAAACCCGTGAGAGCCAATACCATCAACAGATAAGGAAACAATTCAACCAAAACGGCATACGTTCGGCCAATGATCACATAATTCTGCAAATCATCCCAAACCGAGGATATAAAAATAGATATACCACCTGTTATGATAGCAAATAAAGGAAAAATAAACAACAAAGCGGTATAATCTGTTATCTTACGAAACAAACTGCGTTCACTATCCAGTTTCCAAATCTGATTAAATGTCTGCTCTATATTTGCAACCAAAGACAATAAAGTATACAACAACAAGCACAAGCCCATTCCAACAAAAACACCACCTTTCGTATGGTTCAAATAAGACAGAACAAAACCAATAATAGTATCAGCTACTGCAGTTTCCCCGGGCAAGGCTTCACGAATTTGCTCTTCTATAAATGTTTCCAATCCAAATCCCTTAGCAATTGCAAACAGGATTGCCAACAATGGAATTGTAGAAAACAACGTAGAATACGTTAATGAAGAGGCCCGCGAAGCCAAATCTAACCGCAGGAAATCACGCACGACCAATATGATTCGACATACAGCTCCGTGAAAACCTCGACTTAGACTTGTCTTCCCCGTATATTGTAATTTCCAAACCTTGTCTTGAAAATATTGCTTTATCCTGAAAACAAATGAATGCTGTTCCATGTCGTCAGCTTTTCTCTATTCTACATACGACTGCAAGATAACCAATTATTTATATCGCGCATTTCCACAAAAATAGTATAAATACGACAAATAATGAAACGTATTTGCACAAAAAGAAAAACTAAAGCACAAAAATCAGCCTCAATACTATCTAAATCGTCAGCATATTATTGTTAATCAACAAAAATTATTTAGCGCTGTTACCACGAATTTTGCATCATCAACGGTCATTGCCGGACTGATTGGTAAACTTAATTCCGTGCGATGCAAATACTCTGTGACTGGATACGTCAGTTTATTCCATTGAGCATAACATTCCTGTAAATGTGGCGGTATCGGATAATGAATTACAGTCTGTATCCCCTGTTTTTCCAAATATTTTTGCAGATCGTTACGACGCTCACTTAAAACAGGAAAGATGTGAAAAACATGACTTTTTCTACATGAAGATAAAGTAGGCAGTTGAAATTTTTGTCTATCAATATGACTCATATAATAATCAGCAATGACACGGCGAAGTTCGTTATCACTATCCAAATGTCGCAATTTTACATCTAATACTGCTGCTTGAATCTCATCCAGTCGGCTGTTACGCCCACAATATTTAAACACATATTTCTGCAACGAACCATAATTCCCCAAACAACGCACGGTCTTCGCTAAATCACCATCATTTGTAGTTATAGCCCCGGCATCACCTAAAGCTCCTAAATTCTTCCCTGGATAAAAACTATGCCCTGCAGCATGCCCTAAACTACCTGTATGAAGCGTACCATAACAACATCCGTGCGCCTGCGCATTATCCTCAATCAACTTTAACCGATATTGTTTACACAACTCACCGATTTTCTCTGTATAAGCACATTGTCCATATAAATGCACTAATAATATAGCTCGAGTCCTTGGCGTAATTAACGACTCAATTTGCGCATCATCGATCTGATAGTTATCAGACCGGACATCTGCAAACTTAGGGACCAAGCCATTCTCTGTTATTGCCAAAATAGAAGCAATAAAAGTATGAGCAGGAACTATCACTTCGTCACCAGTTCTCATCTGCCCCAATTCAATGTATCCACGAAATATCAAATACAATGAATCCAATCCACTTGCACACCCAACACAGAATTTTGTTCCAATATAACTCGCAAAATTCTGCTCAAAACCTTCGGTCATATGACCATGCAGATACCTTCCAGAACTTACAACCTCACTTACTGCATGCTGTATTTCCTCACCATGCAAAGCTGTTACAGCAGCTAGATCCAAAAACGCTTGTGAACACTTTCTTTTCATTTCTGTTTCTTATAACGTAAGAATGCACTATAATCACGAATATAATCCTTTTCGTCATATTTTTCAGAAGCCAACACTAAGCATACCGACCCCGAAGAAAAGTCACTTAGGTCACGCCAAATTCCCGGTGGAATAAGCAATCCCTGAAAAGGCCTGTTAAGTAAAAAAGTCCGCTTGACCTCACCATCATCTACCGTGACAGAAAAACTTCCGCTTGCCGCAACAATCAACTGTTTCAGACGGAAATGAGCATGTGCTCCACGACATGCTCCCCCCGGTACGTCATAAATATAGTAAACACGCTGCACGTCAAACGGAACCGACTTTCCATTTTCCACTACAGTTAAATCACCCTCTTTACGAGGATGCTTACTCAACTCTAATACTGTACAATCAAAGACTCGACTTTCCCTCATGCGTTAGCGCCCATATTTTAAAATGTTCATAATCAAACTCATAATCTTTTTCATCATAATCTGTAGAAGCTAAAATTAAAGCCAACGAATTAGTTGAAAAATTATTCATCTCACGCCAGCACCCGCTGGGGACATATATTCCACAATATGACCGATTCAAAGAATATGTACGTCTTTCAAATCCTGTATCAAGAACGACATCAAAACTTCCTGAAAGAGCTACAACAAACTCTTCATTGTGAAAATAGGCATGCCCTCCACGTTTTTCTCCTCCGGGGACATCATAAATCCAATAAACCCGACGAATAACAAACGGAATCTGATTCATCTGTTCAACAAAAGATAAATTGCCCCGCTTATCCAGGAATTTAGGAAGTTGTATAATTCTCGGCTTTTCTCTCATTCTTTTAAGACATTACTTGTAGTTTGTGCAAACTTACGATTTTTTTTACACTCTGTTTTCTCTTTCTATCATTTTCTATATATGTGTCTTTGATAGAACTTATAAGAATATCAGCACAACAATAAAAAGAAAAGAAGCGCAAGGCATGTATTTTTTTACAACCTTGCGCTTCCAGATATAAAGAATACACTTACTTATCAGCTTCCACAGATTGACGAACTATGCCAAGTTCAGAAGAGTCAATAAAATGAGTTATATTCTCAATTTCTTCACTCATTGGTATCTGCTCTTTTATTTTTATAACAGAATCCTGCAGACTGAAATTGCCAGAATAAATTAACCTATAAGCATTTGCAATATGCCGCAATATACGGTCAGTAACATTTTCATGTTTCAGAATAACAGAATTAATTCCATGAAAACCTGCAGGATTACCACCTAAAATAACATAAGGCGGAACGTCTTTCTGAACACGACAACCACTCTGAACCAAACTAAAGATACCTGTACGGACTTTATGCTGGATAACAACCCCTGATGATAAAATCGTGCAAGAATGTATATCACAATCACCCGCAACACTCACATTAATGCCCAATACACAGTGATCATGAATCAAGACATCATGACACACATGTACTTTATCCATCAGGAAGTTCTTATTCCCAATTGACGTCGCTTTTCCTTCATGGTTGCTTCGGGCAATCACCACATTCTCGCGAATAGTGTTGTCGTCACCAATTATCACATAGCTTTTAGTTCCCTTTTCATAATGAAAACTTTGCGGTTCAGCTCCGATCACACAATGAGAATATATCTTATTGTTCTTTCCTATACGCGATCCATTAAGAATACAAGTGTATGGCATCACTACACAACCTTCACCTATTTCTACATCGCCTTCAATATAGGCAAAAGGCATGACAGTAACACTGTCAGCCAATTTTGCCTTAGAATCTACATATGCTAATGGACTAATCATAATATTGTATTTTATGGTTATGGTTTCATTTACTGACTATCACGTCCACCGCCTAGGGCTTGATAAAGACTTACTACTGCTTGCATCTTATCAAAGCGATCTGAAATCAGACTTAACTGCGCTGAAAGCAAAGACTGTTGTGCCGTCAACTTTTCCAAATAAGTAGTCGTATTGCCATGCGAGAACAAATATTCAGTCTGATCATAAGCATCCTGCAAAGCTTCTACCTGTTTTACGCGCTGACATTCCTGATCTATTGCCGTCTGATAAGAAGTCAGTGCATTGCTTACTTCTTCCCCCGCATTCAATAAAGATTGCTCAAAGTTAAGCAATGCTGTCTCCTGCTGAGCTTTAGAGATCTTAAGATTGGCTCGTAACTGGCCCTTTTGAAATAAAGGCTGAACCAAAGACCCTACAGCCTGTACCAAAAAATCTGCAGGGTTTTTAATAATTCCCAAAGCTTGATTAGACCATCCTAATGTTCCATTGATTGTTATATTAGGATAGAAAGCAGAATAAGCTTTATTTGTCTGATAAAAAGCTGCCTGCAAAGACATTTCAGCAGCCTTTACATCCGGACGGTTCTCTAATAACTGTACGGGAACTCCTTGAGACATTGAAGCTGGGAAACTCTGATCTGCAAAAGTTCCGCGATCAATTGGTCCCGGAGATCGGTGTAATAACGTAGATAATGAATTTTCTGTTGAACGAATATTCTGCTCTAAAGTCGGAATAGTGGTCAAGACTTCATAATAAGCCCCCTTACTCTGTGAAACTGCTGCTGCATTAGTAATACCTCCTGCTTGCAACATCAATTCCATAGCTTCAACGTTTTGCTTCCAAATTTCAGAAGTTTCTTTTGTCAACTTAAGCTGTTCATCCAACATGAGCAACGTATAATACATGTTGGCAACAGAAGCTATAATCTGCGTTTGAGTAGCTTGTTGATAAGCTTTAGTCTGCATCAACGATGCCTCAGCCATTCGCTTATCATTTCGTAATGAGCCAAACAAATCTACTTGCCAACTTGCCTGCAATGGTATGGAATATGATTTCGTTGCAGCATTGCCTTCAACCTTCGAAACAGTACCTGTCGGACTAAAAGAAAGTGATGGGAAATAAGCCAGTCTGGAAGTCATTAATCCAGCTTCAGCCTGTTCTACACTTAATGCCGCCGTTCTCATGTCCGTGTTGTTTGCTAAAGCTTCCTCAATTAAACTCTGCAGCTTGGGGTCTGTAAAGACCTCACGCCACGGAGTATTTCCAAAATTAATGGTATCAGTTGCCTGCATAGCCACACCAACACTTGCTGTATCCCGATATAAGCTATCAGTAGGCAAATTGGTTGGCCGCTCATAATTGCTATAAATATGACAACTGGTCAACATCATGGATGATGCAAAAATATAAAATAATTGCTTTTTCATTTTTTCTTATTTATCTCATTACTTTGTATACTGTGCAATATCTGCTTCTGCATCAGTATTATCAATATCATCCCACGTCATTGGTTTGAACTTCTCCTGAACATATTCGAAGATTACAAACAAAGCGGGCACAATAAAGATCTGACATATCATACCTATTAACATACCACCAATAGCCGTCGCTCCCAATGAACGGTTACCATTGGCTCCAACACCGAAGGAGAACATCATTGGCAACAGACCAATGATCATAGCCAACGAAGTCATCAAAATAGGACGCAAACGTGCACCAGCTCCTAACACAGCAGACCAAGTTATACTCATGCCCATCTTACGACGGTCAATTGCAAACTCTACGATCAAAATTGCATTCTTTGCCAACAAACCAATCAACATAATCATAGCAATTTGAACATAAATGTTATTTGAAGCAGCACCCAATATTGGCAAAATGTTATTTAAAGCTCCCATGCCTTGCACAAAGAGGAAACTACCACAAAGTCCAAACGGAACAGAAAGAAGAACTGCTAGAGGCAGGATGTAACTTTCATACTGTGCACTCAACAATAAATAAATGAAGACAAAACACAATACAAAAACAATTGCTGTTGTACTTCCACTACTACTCTGCTCCTCACGTGTAATTCCAGAGAACTCAAAACTGTATCCCTGAGGCAAAGACTGAGCTGCAACCTCCTCAATAGCTTTAATTGCCTGACCTGAAGTATATCCGTCTGCAGGAGAACCGTTCACTTTCATTGAGGTATACATATTAAAACGATTGATGTTGTCTGGTCCATACACACGCTTTAACGTTATAAACTGCGTAATAGGAGCCATCTCATCGCCATTTCTAACCTTGATTTTTTTCAACGATTCAATATTTGTACGGTCTGAAAAATCTGATTGAACCATAACTCGATATAATTTACCGAATCTATTGAAATTCGAAGTATACATACCGCCTAAATATCCTTGTAAAGTCGTCAAAATATCATCCGGACTTAATCCAGCTTTTTTACATTGTGCGACATCAATATCAACCATATATTGCGGGAAACTAGGATTGAAAGATGTTTGCGCACTAGCTATTTCTGGACGCTTCTCCAAATCTGCCAAGAAATTCTTAGCTACTTCGTAAAATTTGTCAAGAGAGCCTCCGGTACGGTCCTGCAAGTTTAATTCAAATCCATTGGTCACACCATATCCAGAAATCATAGGAGGTGCAAAGAAAAGCACTTGCGCATCTTTAAACAACTCTTTTGAACGCAAATACAGATTTCCGTATACAGCCTGCGAACTCTCTGCCAAAGAACGCTCATCCCAAGGTTTCAACTTACATATAAATGAGCCATAACTAGCACCCTGACCTCCAATAAAACTATATCCGGAAATCATCGTTCGGCTTTCTATTGCAGGGCTTGCAGCTACAAGACTATCAATTTGACTCAATACTGCCTCTGTTCTATCCTGAGAAGTTCCTGGAGGTAAAGTCACAGTACCCATAATCGTTCCCGTATCCTCGTCTGGTACCATACCTGTAGGAGTTACATTCATCAAGAATACTAATAAGACAATACTAACTACCACAGCTCCCCCCGTTAACCATGGACGCTGGATAACTTTCAAGACACGCTTCTTATAACGTTGCAAGACTGAATCATAGAAAGCATTAAACGCCGTATGGAAACGACTTACAAAAGTTGTTTTTTTATGAGCGTTTGGATCATGTGGCTTCAACAACAGAGCACAAAGAGCAGGACTTAACGTCAATGCATTCAATGCAGAAAAACCGATTGCAATTGCCATTGTCAGACCAAATTGGCGATAGAAAGTTCCTGATGTTCCACCCATAAAACTTACAGGTATAAACACGGCCATCATCACCAAAGTAATAGAAACGATAGCACTGCCCAATTCCTCCATAGCATCAATTGATGCCTTCTTAGGTGAGGTATACCCTTGGTCCAACTTAGCATGCACTCCCTCTACAACAACAATAGCATCATCCACTACAATTGCGATAGCTAATACCAATGCACAAAGTGTAAGCAAATTCAAGCTAAATCCTATGATGTACAAAGCAAAGAATGTACCTATCAAGGCAACTGGAATTGCGATCGTTGGAATCAAAGTAGAGCGAAGATCCTGTAAGAAAACATAAACTACAATAAATACCAATATAAATGCCTCGATCAACGTTTTAACAACTTCATGAATTGAAGCAAAAAGGAAATCATTTACATTCTGAGCGATATTAATATTCAATCCGTCAGGCATATCCTTTTTGGATTCCTCCAAAAGTTGCGTAATATTCTCGACAATCGTTGTTGCATTAGAACCTGCAACCTGGAACACAATACAAGTCACGCCAGTGTGGCCGTTTACTTTATTCTTGTACCCGTAAGTTACTCGTCCCAGCTCAACTTTTGCAATATCCTTCAAACGCAAGATATTACCAGAAGGATCAGCTTTAATAACAATGTTTTCAAATTCGCTAACCTCCTGCAAACGACCCTTATAGCGTAAAGTATATTGATAAGTTTGATTTCCTCGTTCTCCAATTGTACCTGGAGCTGCTTCGATGTTCTGCTCATTTAAGGCCTCGGTCACATCCGATGGCATCAAGTGGTATTGAGCCATAACATCAGGCTTTAACCAAATACGCATTGAATAATCTGCACCCATCACCATTGCGTCTCCTACACCAGGCACACGCTGTACCTCAGGAATTACATTGATCTTTGCATAATTCTCAATAAAGGTCTCGGGATACTTATCGCTCTCATCATACACAGAGAATACCATCAACATACTGTTCTGTCGTTTTGAAGTAACGACACCCACCTTTGTAACCTCGGCAGGCAACACGCCCTGTGCTTTCGACACACGGTTTTGAACATTAACCGCAGCCATATCAGGATCTGTACCCATTTTAAACGTAATGGTAATCGTTGCCTGACCGGTATTTGTGGCTGTTGAGGTCATGTAATCCATATTTTCAACACCATTTATTTCCTCCTCCAACGGTGCGATAACAGAATTCAATACAGTTTGTGCATTAGCACCAGTATACGTAGTTGAAACCTGAACAGTAGGTGGTGCAATATCTGGATACTGGGTAATTGGCAGTGATACCAATCCTAAAAAGCCCAAAATGACTATCAACACGGAAATAACCGTGGATAATACAGGTCTATTTATGAATCTATCTAACTTCATTGTCGTTAAGTTTGATATTTTAAATCACATTACATAGGCATCTTACCCTCTTTAACCTCTTGCTGAGCTTTGCGCTGTTTTTCCGCAGACTGAGCAGGAGTTATAGGTTTAATAACAGTTCCTTCCTTCAGACCAGAAACACCTTCAGTCACGATTTTATCACCGAACTTCAAACCTGAAGTTACTACATAATTCGTACCATCATTCTGGTCAAGTACCTCTATTTGAACCGATTTCACCTTGTTTCCGCTTTCAACAACATAAACAAATTTGCGATCCTGAATTTCAAACACAGCTTTTTGAGGTACAATAATCGCGTTTTTCATGTGAATTGGCACTAATACAGAACCTGAGCCACCACTACGCAACACTCGATTAGGATTAGCAAAAGTTGCACGCATACTTACAGAACCAGTTGATTCATCAATCACACCTCCCAAAGTAGATACCTTTCCTTTTAGTTCATAAAGACTGCCATCACTCAACTGCAATTGTATTTCCGGCAACTCTGATATGGCCTTTGTTGTTCCCCCCTTTTCACGTGTCATTTCCAAGACTTGCTTTTCTGTCATTGAGAAATAAATATACATATTAGAAATATTAGATACCGTCGTAAGGGCCTCGGCAGAAGATGAACTAACCAAACTTCCAACACGATAAGGAATCAGTCCGATTACACCATCAGCAGGACTCTTTATTGTACAATAAGACAAATTATCTCTTGCCTGAATCAATTGAGCCTTTGCTGCTGCAAACTGAGCCTTTAAACTTGCCAATTCGTTTTGTGCAACTTTCAAATCATAATCACTAATAATCTTTTTTTCATTCAACAGTTTTTTGTTCTGTACTGTCAAAACCTGACTATTTATATTTGCAGATAATTGACGGACATTAGCCTCTGCAGAACGAACAGCTTCACGATACTGCACATCGTCAATAGTAAACAACACCTGTCCCTTCTTAACAAAAGCTCCTTCATCAACTAGCATTTTCGTTATAAATCCGGAAATTTTCGGTCTTACCTCTATATCCTGCATACCCTTAATAGTTGCTGGATAAGAAACATTTAAATCAGATTCGGAAGCCTTTACGGTCTCAACCGCATACTCATTATCTGCTTCAGGCATTTGGTTTTTCTTTCCACAGCCAACTAAAGCCAGACATAGCATCAGATAAACAATTTTACTCTTCATCTTCATTACTTTAATTTATGTATTTGTTATATTTATTATATATCTCTAATATACACACTCGTATTTAATACAATACCTCGGCTGCAAAGTTACGGCAAAAAAAACTAAAAACAAAGAAAAAGTTTTCCCAATAAACATGAACTTAGCAAACCTTAACGACTTTAAGCATCCAAAAGCTATAATAAATATTTTTTTACTCACTGAAGCATATACAAATTCTGTATTATAACCCACATTGCTCGTGAACCCACTTATCGATCATTTTTCGAGCAATGCTGTCTTCTTTAGGTAAATCTGGCAAATTATTCCATTTAAACCATCCCCCCTTGCTTAACTCCGAATATTGCAAATTCAAATTACCTCTTACATATTGAGCTCGAAAAGCTGCCATCAAAGCACTTGGAAATGGCCATGCTTGACTACCTACATACTGCAAATGATCAATTTCCAATGATGTTTCTTCTAAGACTTCACGAATGACACATTGCTCCAAATTTTCCCCGGTCTCAACAAAACCTGAAACTAAGCCATAATAATTGCCTTTAAACTTTCTGCTTTGAACCAGCAACACTTCATCATTATGAGATATTAAAACAATAATAGCTATTGCCAATGACGGCCAAATCTCCTTTCCACAACAGGTGCATCTTTTACTTATAGTAGTGTGAAACTTCATTGGACTTCCACAAGCCCCACAATACTGAGTATTCTTATCCCAATAAAGAATTTCTCGTGCCTTTCCTGCAATGGAATAAAAAACATATGGCAAAACATTGAAACTTTGACGTAATGGATAGAATACGTATCCTTCAGGAGCATCGGACATATCCACGGATACAGCTACACAATCATGATTCTCTATCTTCGCTATCGGATGTATTCGATTCCATGGTTCCACATTTACAGGAGCATCGCTCCCTTTGGGAATTTCACATTGACAAGAATCCGTAACCTTCAATAGGATCTCATCTTGACAAAAAATAAACCAATAACAAGACGCCGTTGATGGTTTAAAACCATCAGCGGCGTCGTATATCACATATTTATTCTTTAGCATTACACTTTTCGTAAACAATAGTACACTTTCTGTGACTTTTAGCTCAATTTAAATGTAAAGATTCTGCGACAGCTGCTATTTTCTTAACAGCGGCCTCATGTACTTTATCAATTAACTCCTTTTGAATTAATTCGCCACGAACTTCTATATAGAACTTTATTTTAGGCTCTGTTCCTGAAGGACGCACACTGACCTTCGTACCATCTACTGTATACCACTGCAAAACATTACTCGTCTGTGGCATATCAAGCGACTTTTGATTTCCCTCAGCATCAAATTCTGTCAAGCTGTTATAATCCTTAAAGCAAATTACGGGAGAACCTCCAATCTCCTTGGGGGGATCTTTCCGGAAGGAATCCATCATTGCTTTAATTTCATCAGCTCCTGTCTTGCCAGGTTTAACTACATTTATCGTTTTATTCAGTGCATATCCATACTCCATATAGACATCAAGAAGAACATCGTATAAAGTTTTTCCCTGATCCTTTGCCCAAGCGCAAATCTCTGCAAGCAATGCACACGCAGAAACAGCATCCTTGTCACGCACAAAATCTTCAGCTAAAAAGCCGTAGCTCTCCTCTCCTCCACCAATATACTGTTTTTTTCCTTCATTCAAACGAATCTGACGTGCAATCCACTTAAATCCTGTATATACATCATACATTTCAATTGCATTCTTTTCAGCAATAGCGCGAATCAATTCTGTTGTGACGATTGTTTTAACGATAAACTCATTTCCCGTCATCTTTCCTTGCGCTTTTCTATTACTTATAATATAGTAAAGAAAAATCATACACGTCTGATTTCCGTCAATCAAGACCCACTCTCCCTTACTATTTTTGCATGCCATGCCGACTCGATCTGCATCAGGATCACTAGCCATTACAATATCGGCATCTATCTGCTTAGCTAAATCCAAAGCCATTGTTAATGCTTCAGAATTTTCGGGATTGGGACTTACGACTGTCGAGAAATTACCATCCTTTACCATTTGTTGAGGCACACAATGCACATTTTCAAATCCCCACATCTTCAATGCGTCAGGAATCAACATCATACCAGTTCCATGTAAAGGTGTATACACGATCTTCAGATCTTTATGACGACTTATACATGCTGGATCTATTGATAATTTCTTAACTTCGCGCAAATATGCTTCATCAATATCTTTTCCGATTGTCTGAATCAAGCTTGCGTTACCTTCAAACTTAATATCCTCAATACGGACTTTCTTAACTTCATCTATTATTCCCTGATCATGCGGAGCCAAGACCTGAGCTCCATCATCCCAATAAGCTTTATAGCCATTATATTCTTTAGGATTATGAGAGGCCGTAAGAATGATTCCGCTCTGACAATGTAAATATCTTATTGCAAAAGACATTTCAGGCGTGGGTCTCATGTCATCAAAAAGATATACCTTTATTCCATTGGCAGAAAATATTTGCGCTGCAGTCTCTGCAAACAATCGGCTATTGTTTCTACAATCATGACCAATTACGACTGAGATTTCCTTGAGATCAGTAAAACACTTATTCAAATAATTAGAAAGCCCTTGAGTCGCTGCCCCCATTGTATAAACATTCATACGATTGGTGCCCGGTCCCATAATGCCGCGCAATCCTCCCGTTCCAAATTCCAATGTACGGTAAAAGGCATCAATCAATTCTGTTTTATCATCACTTTCCAACATCTGCTTTACTGCTTCTCGCGTTTGTTCATCATAAAGTGATGAAGTTGCCCACTGCTTTGCAGTGTTTTCACATTGTGTAATAAGTTCCTTATTATCCATAATTTACGATTTAATCTACAACCCCAAAACGCGCCATGCACATCTTCAGGAAATTAGACATAGTGTACAGATTTGTATGCAAAGATAATGCAATCAAGGCAGAAAATTTACTCAAACAAAACTTTTTTTCGGGAAAAAAGTCTATGCTGCCCCAAACTAAAACCGGATTATGTATATTTGCAAAATAATAAGACAGGAACAATGACAAATCCATCCGACAAAACAGAAAAGACCATTCTCGGAATTGACCCAGGAACAAACCTTTTAGGATACGGCATATTAAGGACCAAACATAACAAAGCAGAAATTATTGCTATGGGCGTAATTGATATGCGAAAATGTACCAACACCTACCTGAAATTAGGAAGGATATACGAACGAATTAACAATATTATTTCATCTTTTCTTCCTGATGAATTAGCTATAGAGGCTCCTTTCTATGGTAAAAATGTCCAAAGTATGCTTAAATTAGGCCGTGCACAAGGCGTTGTCATTGCAGCAGCTATTGGCCATGATATTCCTGTACACGAATACGCACCTCTAAAAATCAAACAAGCAATAACCGGAAACGGACAAGCCAGCAAAGAACAAGTAGCAGGCATTCTAAAACAACTACTGAAGATTGCCGATAAAGATATGCTACCTTACCTTGATGCGACAGATGCCGTTGCAGCCGCATACTGCCATTATTTACAGCAAATTCCCAATCGTTTTATTTCCAAAACACCATCAACGTGGAATGCTTTTATACAGCAACACGCTAATCGTATACACGCTACGACTAAAAAATCACCGATAAATAATAAAATAACCTCCATCACCCGCAAAACATGCATCAACGAAAAATAATCTCACTCATAAATGCGAATAACATCCAGACAGAACTTCAAATGACCCATAACATAAATCTGGAAATTTTCGCAGAAGAGCAAATTGCAATTATTGGTCCTAATGGTTCTGGCAAATCATTATTAATAAACATGATCTTAGGTACAAGGCCAGTGACCGGTAACATTTATTACGACTTCGGAACAAATTCATCACCTCGTATTTCTGACAATATCCGACTTATTACATTTAAAGATGTATACGGGAACTCATATACCCCAACCTATTATCAACAACGATGGAATCAAGGCGATTCTGAATCCTACCCTCTAATCTCTGAAATTTTAGATACAACTCCGAAATACTCAAATGAAAACTTATACAAGGCACTCCACATTTATGAATTATACAATAAACGCATCATTGAATTATCCAGTGGAGAATTAAGAAGATTTCAAATAGCACAAGCACTAAAGAATAACCCCAAAATTTTGATTCTAGATAATCCCCTTATTGGTCTAGATAAAGCGTCTCGTCTTATGATTACTCAGATACTAGAATCATTACAACACGAAATGCAACTTATTATTGTAACGACACGTTATGAAGACATTCCAAAATTTGTTACACATGTAGTAGAAGTAAACAACAAAACCACCTATCCTAAGATTGCATACTCAGATTATATAAAAACATACAAAAAACCAATACCTCAATCAAAAGTTCCAATTGTCTTCCCCCGATCTTATCATGATATTAATGCCCAACAAATAAATGACAACATAATAGCTCTAAAAGATGTATCAATAAAATATGGACAAAAGACTATACTCGACCATATTAATTGGGAAGTAAAAAAAGGAGAACATTGGGCGCTCAGTGGTGTGAACGGAGCCGGAAAGTCAACTCTATTGTCTCTTATTAATGCAGATAATCCACAAGCATATTCATGTGATATCACACTTTTTGGGAAAAAACGCGGCACAGGAGAAAGTATCTGGGATATAAAAAAGAGAATAGGCTATCTTTCCCCAGAAATGTTTAGATGTTTCAATAAAGACCTAACAGCAAAAGAAATCATTGCCAATAGTTTACTAAACGCAAAAGGATTCTTTAAGAAACCATCCCCCAAACAATTAGAAGAAAGTCTCATTTGGATGCAGATTCTAAATATTGCTCACTTAGCAGAAAGAAAATACCCCACCTTATCAAGTGGAGAGCAACGCCTTGTTCTTCTAGCTCGTGCCTTTGTAAAAAGTCCAGAATTATTAATTCTAGATGAACCCTTTCACGGACTTGACAATAATAACATTTCACGGCTAAAGCACATAATCAACCAATACTGCAAACAAAACGACTGTAGCTTAATTCTAGTATCGCATTACACAGAAGACTATCCATCATGCATTGATCATGAAATGCATCTACAAAAACAAGCATAAACATGACATTTCTTACTCACGAGGAACAGCAAAATGACAAATTGTCATTTCATTTATCAATAAACGAACAAAAAAATGCGGCAAATGGAATTAAACACATAAATTTATATTAAAAAATATGCAGCTGCGATATCACTAAACCATATGGCATAATCGTTGCATTTTATAGAGTGAAAATGATTCATAAAACAAACAATAACAACTCTAAAAATACAATATTATGATACCGACAAGAAAAAACAATCCCAATTGGTTACCCAACATTTTTAATGATTTCTTTGATAACGACTGGATGGTAAAAGCTAATGCAACCGCCCCTTCCATCAACGTCATAGAAAGTGACAAAGATTATCAAGTAGAAGTAGCTGCTCCAGGCATGACAAAAGAGGATTTCAACATCCATCTAAATGAAAACAGTAATCTGGTAATCTCAATGGAAAAAAGACAGACAAACGAAGACGATAATCAAAATAAGCGCTATTTAAGACGCGAATTTTCTTACTCTAAATTTGAGCAAGCATTAATCTTACCAGATAATGTTGTAAAAGAAAAAATAAAAGCAAATGTTTCCAACGGAGTTCTAACCATTACTATTCCCAAACAAACTCCTGAAGAAAGAATAAAAGTCAATAGGGTTATTGAGATTCAATAAAATATTTATGGCCATCAACAAAAAAGCCGGACCTTTCATTAGGCTCCGACTTTTTTTTTGTTCTGTACTATCCTAAAATTATATGCAAAAAGAAACCATACATTCTTAAAGGAAGTCCAATAATCGCAATCTCATTCTTTTTTATGGCATAGCTCCTCAATATCAACCTCAACAGACACTGGATACAACCGATATGGATCCGAAAATAGTGTACAACTATTTATTAAAGAATGAAGATTGGCTTTCAACTTCCCATTATAAACAACTTTGTCATTAAGAATAATTCTTACCGGTTTTTCTAAATTCACTAAATTATCAGATAAATAAAGGATCAGTTTTCCCAATTGAGCTTTTTGATAAGACTTATTGAATTTTAAAGGAATGCCCCATATCGAATCCATCTCAGAAGTTTGATAGGTTACGACATCTACAGACAAGTACACTGTATTATGCTCAATCTTCATTATGTACCGAGTTCTTGATCCCAGACTTGTATCAGAACGCTCTACAATCTGCAAATTATAAAATCCATCACGATACCTTCCATCCATATCAAAATTTTCCCAAACAAAAAATTTAGGATATGGATTACGTTCAAATTCCTTCAACCAAGGTGTGGTCGGACTATAATCTATACCATGTCCTGCTCCCGGAATCAACTCTATTCTATGTACAAATCCTTCGTTGTACACTTTTTCCAAACTGTCAAAAGCTTCATGGGTATACGTAGTAAGTCGATTCCTATAAAAGCCATCATCTTTACTACCAGTCAACAATGAAAAACCTATATTCCCACAATTTTCCACAGGCGCATTTATCAATGGTTCTCCCCCTGCCATTGGACCTGCTGCTGCCCAATAATCTGCATAATAAGAAGCTAAACGCTGACTTCCATATCCTCCCTCAGATATGCCAAAAACATAAAGTCGATTAGGGTCAATCTTCCCGGACATCATTGTCTGTCGCAATAATTTTTCCCAAATGTACTGTTTTCCACGTTGCCACCAACGATAATATTCTCCTTCATTAGGTATTCTTGGAATAAAGTAAACTGAAGGTGCATCATCAAATCTTTGACAAAGTTTCAAACCAGTTGCCCATTCTTGAGCCTTAGGACCTGAACCATGCAAATAAAGAAACAGCGGCCATTTTTTTCTGCAATGTCACCTTTTGTTCCCACATAAGAAGTCATTCTGGCATGCAGTTCTAAACTATCAGGAATTAACCAAGAAATCGTATCAGACTTTTCTAATGGCCGTATACATTCAAACAGATTATCTTCTACAGCCGTATTCACCTCCGTCCACAACTTCCATACTTCATTCCTGTACTTTTGAATATTTGAATATCCCAATGTGCAATCAGGTACTATCGGCCGTAAACTTCCATTCCTTAAAGCCTCAAAATACGCTTTAATTTGGGCTCTCTTCTTGTTTGAAATACCATCATTCCGAGCAATAACATTATTTATCGAAAAAACGATCAAAAAGAAAAAAAACGCGATTCTATACATCTCTTTGATTTTTAATAATATTGTGTTCGCATTAAGCAAAAAGCTCCGGACCTAAGACCGGAGCTCTAACATTTAAACCTTTGCTATTTACAGTTTTTCAGAAAAATCCAATTCCATTTCCACAATTTCTGCAATATCATTTTCATCAAAATGCCCAACTCCTTCTTGTTCAGCTTCTTTTTGAACGTATGCAGAAACCTCCATGATATCTATATCTACAAAATCAGTGTTTAGATTGGCAAAGGTATCATGCTCAACATAATACTCTGCTATTTTATCTAAAATAAATTGTAAAACGGATTCTGTAAACACAGCTTTCAAGCGGTCTGGTATTTGTTGTCGTATACTATGGATAATTTTCATATCATCCAAAGCATCCTGCCGCAATTCTTCATCAAAACTTGCCATAATTCTTTAAACCTTACAACAGAGCGCTGGCCTTTTCAACCAATGCATTTTTGGGTAAAGCCCCTACTGTTCGATCGACCTCTTTGCCATCTTTAATGAAAACGACGGTTGGAATATTGCGAACACCATACATAGCAGCAAGTTCTTCATTATCATCAACATCACACTTGCATACATTTATTTTCCCTACAAATTCCTCAGCAATCTCATCAATAATTGGTGCAAGTTTCTTGCAGGGCCCACACCAAGTTGCAGAAAAATCAATTATCATCGGTGTACCCTCTGCAACCAATTTATCATAAACTTCTTTAGAAATCATCTGTGCCATAATATTATTTTTACTTATTAATGAATAAATTATTCGCAAATATACTAATTTATTTTGTACTCAAAAGCAGAATGCGCATCAAAGAAATCAAGTATTGACTTTTTTACTTCAACCTCCCCCAAACTAGACTTCATCAATACATACATATGTTCATCAGAATCTACTATTTTAAAGTAAACCTCTACATTTCCTGTATTTTCTCTCATCATAACTGCTAACTCCTCTGTCGTCTGTGAATTTAATTTATCCGGATACACAGTTACGGTAAGTTTGTTTATAAGTTTATACTTAATTTCTGATAACAAATCTATCCCTGCAATTTTAAGTTCAAGTAAATCTTCACGGTAAGGTCTATTTTGCACCTTTGCCCGAATATAAAGAATATTTCCCTCTAAGAAGTAGTTTTTCCACTCTATCATATCGCGACCAAATAAGACAAATTCATATGACCCTGTATAATCCTCAATTACCACTCGTCCATACGGATTTCCCTTTTTGGTCCGTCCTTCCTTATAACCAGACACAATTCCTCCTATAGTAAGTTCCCGATCCACCAGATTTTCCAAATCCTCCAATTCTTCAATTTTGGTATTGCAGATATCATGCAATATCACATAATATTCATCCAAAGGATGTGCTGTCAAATAAATTCCTACATATTCCCTTTCTTTATTCAAACGCAAAAGTTCTCCCCATTCTTGATAATCAGTAGGTGCCTCTGGTTTTTTTATTTCAACAGCCTCACTTGAACCAAATAAAGAATTTTGAGCCAAAGCCTTGTCCTGCTGATATTTTATGCCATATCGTATCAAAGTGCCTACAAAAGTTTCTCCATTATCATTTTCAGCGAAAAACTGATCTCGTGAAATCGTTTCAAAACTATCAAATGCCCCTGAATAAATCAGACTTTCGATAGCTTTCCTATTACATTGTGTATAATTAATCCTTTCAAAGAAATCATATACAGATTTGTACAAACCATTTTTTTCACGCTCTTCGACAATAGCTTCTACCGCAGCTTCTCCAACACCTTTTACGGCTGCCATTCCGAAACGAATATCTCCTTTACGATTGACACTAAACTTTAAGCGACTTTCATTCACATCAGGACAAAGTGTACGGATACCCATTGATTTACACTCATCCATCAGTTTGGTGATTTCACTAATATTGGTTTTATTACGTGTCATGTTTCCCGCCATATATTGCGACGGAAAATTTGCTTTTAAGTAAGCCGTTTGATAAGCTACCCAAGAATAACAGGTTGCATGACTTTTGTTAAACGCATACGACGCGAACTTTCGCCAATCTTCCCATATCTTCTCCAAAATTTTAGGATCATAACCATTAGCCTTACCACCTTCAATAAATTTAGGATACATGTGATTCAGCTTCTCTATCAATTTCTTACCCATTGCCTTGCGCAATGTATCACTTTCGCCGCGTGTAAAATTGGCAATAACTCTTGAAAGCAACATCACTTGCTCCTGATATACCGTTATTCCGTAGGTATCTTTCAAATACTTTTCCATGCACGGCAGATCATATTCAATGGGTTCTTTTCCATGTTTACGCGCAATAAAACTCGGAATGTAATCCATTGGTCCCGGGCGGTATAATGCATTCATTGCAATCAAATCTTCAAAAGTTGACGGTTGCAATTGCCGTAAATATTTCTGCATACCAGGAGACTCAAATTGAAACGTTCCTACCGTACGACCATCACAATATAACTGATAAGTTGCTGGATCATCTATACTGATATTGTCAATATCAATTTCGATACCTATACTTTGTCTAATATTCTCAACTGCCTCTTTTATAATGGAAAGGGTTTTCAATCCCAAAAAATCCATTTTAATTAACCCGGTCTCTTCTATGACGCGACCGTCATATTGTGTACAAAGTAATTTTTCCTTGGTATCCTTATCTTCTGCCGTTGATACGGGCACCCAATCTGATACATCATCACGACATATAATTGTACCACAAGCGTGTACACCCGTATTGCGGATATTACCTTCCAGCATTTTGGCGAACTTAATGGTATCTGCCAACACCTTATTACTTGAAGCCTCTGCCTCCTGCAATTCCTTTGAAATGGAAATCACATTGGGAAGATTCATTTTCAAAGTCTTTCCATCAGGACCTTCAGGCATTCTATCTGGAACTAATTTGCATAAACGGTTACTTTCCTCCAGAGGCAATTTCTGAACACGGGCCACATCTTTCAATGCTAACTTTGTAGCCATCTTACCATAAGTAATAATATGAGCAACTTTCTCTGCACCATATTTTTGTGTTACCCAATTTAAAACTCTACCACGCCCGTCATCATCAAAATCCACATCTATATCAGGTAAAGAGATACGGTCTGGGTTCAAAAAACGTTCAAACAGCAAATCATATTTAATAGGATCTATTTGCGTAATTCCCAAACAATAAGCTACAACTGACCCCGCAGCCGACCCACGACCAGGACCGACTGACACCCCTAAATCATTACGAGCCGCATTTATATAATCCTGAACTATCAAGAAATACCCCGGAAATCCCATTGTTTTCATGATGTATAGTTCAAAATTTATTCGTTCGGTCACCTCCTCAGAAAGTTCTTCACCATACCGCCGATGAGCACCCTCATAAGCTAATTTGGACAGGTAGTCGGCCTCCAACTTAATTCTATATAACTTTTCATAACCGCCTAGATGTTCAATTTTCTTTTTACCAGCTTCTTCATCAATCACCACATTTCCATGCTCATCGCGAGTAAATTCTTCATAGAGATCCTGTTCCGTATACTTTTCCCTATACATTTCTTCCGTACCGAAATCCTCTGGAATTGCAAAATTAGGCATAATGGGGGCATGATCAATGCTATATACCTCAATCTTATCCAAAATCTCGCATGTATTCTCCAAAGCTTCTGGTATATCCTCAAAAATATGATTCATCTCAGCTTGAGTTTTAAACCATTCCTGCTTGGTATATAACATACGTTTAGGATCATCCAAATCACGGCCTGTTGACAAACAAATCAAACGATCATGAGCCTCAGCATTCTCTTCATTTACAAAATGACTATCATTTGAGCACATCAATTTGATCTGATGTTTATGCGCTAATTCCACCAGTTGTCTGTTTACTTTTTGCTGTAGAGGAAACGTTTCACGATTCGCACGCTGGTTAGGATCCTTAACCTCATGACGTTGTAATTCCAAATAATAATCATCGCCAAAACACTTTTTGAACCACAATACAGCTTCCTCTGCGGCTTCCAAATTACCGGACAGAATCTTTTGTGGAACCTCTCCGCCTATACAAGCAGAACAAACAATTAGTCCCTCGCGATATTTTTCCAATTCCGCATGATCTGTTCTTGGACGCATATAAAATCCATCAACCCAAGCGTGTGACACCAACTTAATGAGGTTATGATATCCTTTCTCATTTTTTGCCAATACAATTAAGTGCCATCCAGACTGGTCCTCCTTGCATTCCTTAGTACGCATTCCGCGACGAGCCACATACATTTCACAGCCAAAAATAGGTTTAAATTCTGCTGCTCGCTTTTTGGTAGCAATCTGCTGCTCCAAAGCCTTTTGGGCCTCCTCACGTGTAGCATATTCGCCAAAATCTTCTGCTGTGTCCAAGGCTAACAGTTTCTCTTGCAAATCCTTTAAGGCAGACTGTGCAGATTTTCGTTTTGATTTAACATAGTTGTAAAACTCCTTGATACCCATCATGTTACCATGATCTGTAACGGCCATACCTCGCATTCCATCTTTCAGAGCCTTTTCTACCAAATTTGGAATAGACGCCTGACCGTCAAGTATGGAATATTGAGTATGCACGTGCAGATGAACAAAGTCTTTCATATCGCGCTCTTTTATTTTTCTAAACCTAAACTTACTTCATAAGTATGCAAAATTACACAAAATCAGCGGATTTCCCTTACCTATTTCAGTATTATAAACCAAGATAATACCAAACAAGCGCATCTTGACTAACAATCTTTCCGGGCCATCCATCTGCAAGAAACCAACATCCAAATCTTCCTTGATATCTTCCGTCTTTCCTTTATCAAGGAACATATACACCAATCCATTTAGCACATTACTTTATAGTCTCCTTCGATATATAATTATTAATTTCCGCCTCTGTCTCATATTTTTCACGTTCGCCATTCAACCTTTCCGATATCTGTAACAAATCGGACTCAAGTGATACGAAACAAATGACGATAAAGCACCTTTTTTCATATTCAGAATTGTTCGTCATTCATAGAATTTAGCAAATGTAATATAATAATCTATCTTAGAATTAGGCAATGTAAATGGCAGGAAATTACCGAAATAAACAGTGGGACAACCAGTTTCTCCTTCTACACTCGCAATACCTAATTTATTCATTACATGTGCAAAAGACGATGCACCAGAATAAGTCTTATTATTTACAAGCACAATTATTTTTCCTCGATATAGATTAGCTTCTTTCCTATTATCTTCAATAAGAGATTCTTTTACGACAAAAAGTTCTCCATCCGGTATATTACAAATTTGACTATATATTTCCGGATGCCTTTCTTTATTATAAGCCTTAGAATATGTACTAACCTTTATCTGACTTTTGGAATAGAGTACATACTCTGGATGTGGAAAATATGAAATCAATCTTTCCACACACTGGCTTGAACCACCTGTGTTATTACGCATATCAATTATTATCTCAGGTATTTTTCTATAATTTATTTCCTTAAAGACAGAATCACAGAACTCTTTCAACGCTTTTTCATTATACACATTACGAATAATGAGAGTTGCCTGCGTATAATCTGAAGAAAACTTGCAACTAAAACTTTCAGGTTTATTTTTAGATAGCCTTTCCCTTCTAACCTTCATTGCCATACTTTGTGGCACTCCTTCCAAATGCTTCTTCTCTATTGTATTACCATGTTTTACCATAAACACATATGAATCATCCCATCTGTACATATGCCAAAACAAGAGGGACAAATAAGTATTTACTGCAGCTTCTTTAATTCCGTTATCTTTTTCTGATCCCCAAAGATCATATGCCTTTTTTAGTATATCTTTTGAGTCAACACCATTGATACTGAAAATGGTATCTCCTTCGTTGAATCCTGAATTCATCACTATTGGATAATCTACAACAAAGACATTTTCGACCGCTTTTATACGCAATGGCATGGTTTTGCCATCTTTCTTTACATAAGAAACAAAATCTGAAGTAATAGGAGGTAACATCATACTATGACCATCTTTTATATTTGCTATAAAAGGAGCAATTTTAAAATAAAAGTCCGATATTTTTATAGAATCAGTCATAGAAGCCTTAATCTTCATTTTATTGTTCTCATATTCTTTTTTCGACTGATACAAATAAAGATCAGGATGTACACTTTCCAACTTTGAGCATAAATCATCAAAATCAGAAATTTGTTGGGCTGGACTTAATTTTTGCCCAAAGGCAGTACTGCACAGAAATAGAACGAGCACGGCATATATTATGATTTTATTTTTCATATAATCACCAACTTTAATGTCGGCACAAAATTCTTCATATAAAGATTTGAATAATTCCATTGTTCAAATCTCATTGAATGACTTAAATCCCTACTTTTATTTAATTGCCCTAAAATAGTAAGAAAAATACATTTAAAATAATTTGGCTTACTCTTTTTATACTCTACAGAAGAATTCGCACTCCGAAGTTATCCTCCTCTAATGAAGTACAATCCCAAAAGCCAAATGGAAAATTTCCATTCGGCTTTTTGATTATTCTTAAGAAAAACAGAAATTACGACTGCTTAGAATAACGCACCATAGCATATGTCCTACGCAAGGCAATGCAAGTAAAAAATAGTGCACACACCGAACCAATCAAAAAAGCAGTTCCTGTAGAGGTCAAGATATTTCCCAATCCCACAAGTGGAGAAATGATACCGCCAAAAGCAAATCCCGAAGCTCCAAGCAAGGCAGATGCTACACCGGCATTGGCTCGCTCACAATTCATAGCCAATGTATTTGACGCTGTAAAAGTTAGGCCCAACATAAAGAGCAAAACCACCAATAACGACTCATATATCCAAAAGTTGCAATCTAGACAGAGCGCTATAAAGAGCACCGTAGAAACAACCGTCATACCAATGCTGCCTCGCAATACGGCAATCTCAGGATGCGAAAAATGTACCGTCATAGCCGAAGCCAACACCATGGATACAGCATTAAAGGAGGCTGAAGATATATTAGCAAACAAAACAACCTGGCTGAAGGCATACAACAAAACATAACATACGAAGCGCTGATTATGAATAACCTCTGAAAATCCAAGATAAACGCCCTTCCAACTGGCATGCTGACGGCGGGAAGCCGGAAGTGATTCACGCAAATTCAGGCTACCCAATAAGAGGAAAAACCTAAAGCGAACAATACCCAGAATATTCCTTACCAACCTACACTGTCGGTCATACTGCCTCCGACAATTGGAGCAGCCACCGGAGCCACACCTTTAATGAATACGAAATGACAAAACCTTCGGCACCGATCATTCCCTGTAACAATTAGATGAAAGTTTTTTAGCAAGAAAAAAAACCTAATGAATTACAATGATAAATTCTTGCATACAACAAAGTAAATTTTCCTTAGCAAAATAGGAATAGTAATCTGATATACGAGCTACTGTAATAAAACTCTAATCTTTATCTAAGACCTCGCTTTTTAAAATCAAAGTAAATTTTCTGGCGCCAATATCTGACAAATGATCTGGATCATAAAAATCATCTTCCACAAATCGTTTGTCCTTTAAATAATCATAATACTTGACTTCAGGAATTTTACGGATGACCTCATACATTTTATTCAATTGCCTTTTATCAAGATTATCATAATAAGTATGCCATGCAGGTGTAGTAATAAGAATTAATTTAATATTCCTCAATTTGCAATAGGATACAATTTTATCAAGATAAAAACAATTTTCTTCCAAATAACTCCAATCTTCCGCAGTATGCTTTTTTACAACAGCCATAGAATTCGCATTATCAATGTCCCGAATCTTATTGGCTAATGAATATCCCATCCCCCAACCTAAACTGTCGCATTTTATATTGCTTCTTCCTAATAACCAATTTCTCAGTTTTCCAAAATAGACCGATAAATGAAACATTTCTGCACTGTATTTAGAAAAACCGGGATGATAAGGACAATCCATATAAATTTTATAATACAATTCATAATACCATTCATCGCCATCTTCAAAACTTTTGTCGAATAGCGTAAAATATGAAATAGGGAGAATAACAGTTTTCAGATTGGGACAAAGATTGCCATACTTCTCCAACATAAAATAATCATATTTCGGATTTTGAGAAACATTAGCCAGATTATACAGTGAATCAACATATTCTGGACGTACCCCGTAATACGTATGCGAACTTCCCAATATGATGGAATTAATGTTTTGTGAGTGTTCCATCATCCATTTATTTTTTACCTTATACGGATTTGACATGGTTCTTACCAAAAATTCACCCAATATTAGGGTTGTAATAATGGTACAACACAATAATGTCGACAATAACAAAAACTTCTTCATTCTTTAGAATTGAAAATAAATAAACGTCTCCGACTCCCCCTTTAATGCTAAGATTGCAAAAACCAAAACATAATAAAGAGAAAATCTGACAAGTCTGTACTTCCATATTCCTCGTTCCGTTATTTGCAAGCCATGTTGTTTATCACGTTGCAACCATTCAACAATCAATAGCACAGAAATGTATAATAAGACTTTCCTTCCGTAAGGAACAGAGGCTATATGAAACTCTGTAACCATTCTGAATATATAATCCCAAGCTTGCGTAATGTTTTCCGCACGGAATATAATCCATCCAATAACCACCAGGAAAAAAGTAATTGCCATTTGAATAAATTCCTTAATTGACGGCAACAAATTTCTGTTTGCCACAATATTGGTATGCTTACGATTCTGTCCGAAAAGCATTAACGGGAAAAACAATAAAGCATGATAAAGGCCCCATATTACAAAAGTCCAGTTTGCACCATGCCACAACCCGCTTACAAGAAAAATAATCATCGTATTGCGCATCACCTTCCATTTGGCACAACGACTACCCCCTAATGGTATATAAACATAGTCGCGAAACCATGTAGTAAGTGAAATATGCCATTTTCGCCAAAATTCAGCTATGTCACGCGAAAAATAAGGAAAGCTGAAATTTCGCATCAGATTGATGCCAAAAAGACGAGCTGTACCTATAGCAATGTCTGAATAGCCCGAAAAATCACCATAAATTTGAAACGCAAATAAAATTGCGCCCCACAATAAAGTTATCCCGTCCTGATTGGCATAATCATTCCATATATCATTAACAATAAGGGCGCAATTGTCTGCCACAACCATTTTTTTGAAAAAGCCCCATAAAATCTGCCGACAACCATCTACAGCTTTTGCATAATTAAAATTACGGGGAACATAAAATTGTGGCAATAGGTTGACACCACGCTCTATAGGTCCTGCTACAAGCTGTGGAAAAAAGCTGATATATGCAAAAAAGGCAACAATATCCTTACAGGCAGGCATCTTTTTCTGATATACATCAATACTATAACTTAATGCCTGGAAAGTGTAGAAGCTAATTCCTACGGGGAGCACCAGATTGAGTGTCCATGTGCATTCTACGTAACATCCGACGGAATGTAGTAATGCAATGAAACTATCAATAAAAAAATTATAGTACTTGAATACACACAGTATGAAAAGATTAATCAAGATATTCGCATAAAGGACAATTTTACCTCTTCCGGCTTTGATATTATTTAATTTTTCTGTCAGAATTCCACTGAAAAAACTACACAAGGTAGTGAATGCTATCAAATACAAAAATGAAGTCTCCCACCATCCGTAAAAAATATAACTGACAATAACAAGGAATAAATTCTGTATTTTCAAATGCTTGAATACAAGCCAATATAATAAAAATACGACAGGCAAGTATATCAAAAATTCGAATGAATTGAATAACATAATATGAACTTTAACATCAAAGCCCACAAAAGTACGGTTTAATCATGAAAACAGCAAAAAATGATCTTCTTTTCCGAACTATAATCAGTCTTTTTCATAAAATACATTTTCTGTAAGCATAAAAAGTTGATCCGGAATAAGATTTAGCAACTCGTTAGAATTCCAGACCTTCCATACCACACGCCTCTGTCATAACCAGTTTGAGATTCAACCAAGGATTGATAATAACAAGTGGCAATACTTGATTTTTTCAAACATATTCTGGTCAACCTCCCAAAGTTCTCCTACGACCAATTACTTTAACTCACTTTTCCATTTATCACTTTTTATTCGTACTTTCGTAATTGAAAACCTTGCTATATGCTTTTAACCGAACTTTCATCCCCCACCCATATCCACTACGAAGAAAGCAACTTAAGTTTTCTGCACGATTCGCCCCGACACTTCAACTGTGGCATCCAACTCATCTGCACCGATGGCGAAGCCGTTGTTTCTACCGGTGCGCAACAGTTTCACCTCAAGAAAATGTCCGAACTCATTTTTTGGAGAGGAAGCATTTTACAACTTATCCATTCTACGCCGGATTTTAGAGTTCGCATGGTCCTGTATCCTTCTAAAATATTTCTTCAGGCAGCCATAAACTTAGACAGCACATTCTTCAATTATATGAAAGAAATCCCTTATAAGGATCATACACAAGCTCCATATAACTGGCAGCATGTTAATTTGTGGATGGACATGGCTAAAATGTTATTTACTCAGCCCCCTTCGGAATTCACCCTACAGCTCGAACAAAACTATTTACAAAGCCTGTTTATGTGGATATTCAGTGCCATTCCTAAAATTCACGTAAAAGATACCCATCCATACACCCGGAAACAGATGATTTTTCACCACTTTATGTATCTGATCCATGAACATGCAGCCACCGAGCACCAACTCTCTTTCTATACACAACAACTCTGCATATCGCCGCGCTATCTAAACGAAATATGCGTCACCTATTCAAACGGAAAGACACCCAAAAGGCTCATCAACGAACAACTGACTGCTGAAATCAAAGTCCTGCTCAATCGCCCAGATCTGTCTATTGCAGAAATAGCCATGCGCTGCCACTTTCCAGATGCCTCATACCTAAGCCGTTTTTTCAAAAAAATCACACAGCTCAGCCCTAAAGAATATCGAGCCAATGGTAAACGGCAATAATACATGCTGCAAAGATCAAACAAGAAGGCTTCTGAAAAAAATAAGGTCGGACTTTATTTTTCTCAGAAGCCTTCTTGTTAAAGAATCATCATTCAATTAGACTCAAACATATGAAATAATATGATTACTCAACCTCCAAGACCAATCCTTTAAGGTATTCTCCTTCCGGATGATATATATTAATAGGATGATCGGCCGGTTGATGAAGTTGATGTAGAATACGCACGTGACGCTTGGCTTGTGCCGCTGCAGTAAACACGGCCAAACGGAACTGGTCCTTGCTCACGGCCTGCGAGCAACTGAAAGTAAACAGGATTCCACCCTTCTGAATCTTCTCAAAAGCAATGGCATTAAGCCGAGTATACCCCTTCAAAGCATTGCGCAATGCATCCTTATGTTTGGCAAATGCTGGTGGATCAAGTACAATAAGATCATATTTTCCACATTCCATATGATCTAAATACTTAAATGCATCAACTGCAAAAGCTTCATGACGAAGATCATTCTGAAAATTCAATTCCACATTAGCTCGAGTCAAATCAACCGCCTTACTGCTGCTATCTACGGAATGTACCAGTTCTGCCCCACCCCGTAATGCATATACGGAAAATCCCCCCGTATAGCAAAACATGTTCAGCACCCGTCGATGGGCAGAATATGACTCCAGCAAACTCCGGTTTTCGCGTTGGTCCACAAAAAAGCCAGTTTTCTGTCCGCGATGCCAATCAATATGAAATTTCAAGCCGTTTTCCAACGCCACATTATCAACAGAATTTCCAATAAGGAAACCATTCTCAGCTCCCACGTTGGCTTTAAAAGGTAATGTCGTTTCCGATTTATAGTAAACACACGTTAATGTACCATTCATAACATCCATTAATGCCTCAGCTATCTGCTGACGCGCCATATGCATCCCGACCGAATGAGCCTGCATCACAGCTATATTACCATAAATATCCACGATAAGACCCGGTAAACGATCACCCTCACCATGAACCAAACGATATATAGAGTGATCCTCACGACCTACCAATCCCAGAGTTTTGCGCACGCGATAAGCCTCACTCAGCCTGTCATGCCAAAACGCACTATCAATGACAGCAGGCTCAAAACTTAATACACGCACTGCTATTGAACCAATCTGATAATGCCCAACGGCCACAAATTCGCCTTCAGAAGAAATGATATTAACCACTTCACCCTCTTCGGCATCCGTTCGCTGAATAGCACCAGAAAAAACCCAGGGATGAAACCTCTTTAAACTCTCATTTTTCCCTCTTTTCAGATAGATATTTTTGTACGCCATGATTATGATTAATTGGTAGTTTCCTGTTGTATTTGATACTCACTTGCTGTATATTGACAAAGTAAACGATAATCATGTGTCTGCATCAACTGACACATTTCCTTATATAGTTTGATACAAGCCCAGGCATCAGTTGCAGCATACTTTTTCTGAGGATCAGTCAAGACATCAGCTTCCCAATTGCTCAACCGCTGCCGCTTGCTAATTTTACGTCCAAAAAAATTGGCATATAACTTTTGAAGACTCATATCTTTCAATCCCATTTGGGCAGCCTTTTGCTGCAAATCCACATAATTTGCGACCTGTAAATCCGTCAACTCCCGAAGTCTCTGAAAGTCATCCCGAAACGAAAGCCCCACCTTGCACACCGCAGAATCCTGCAATAGCTGCACCAGACATGAAGGCATTCCTGTATGATTCAAACGGAACAGGAAACAAATTTCTTCAGTCGCAACTTGCAACAATGACACTTTATATGTTACACCGCGTCGAAAACTTGGCCTTGTTTCCGTATCTATTCCAACAACCGACTGTTTTCTCAAAAAATCAACTGCTTTTTCAGTTTCCAAAAGGGAATCAATCACCCAAATTTTACCTTCAAATATAACCAAAGGCAAATTTGCTATCTTCGTTTTATCTATTTTCTCATAAAGTATTCGCTGCCCCATTATCCCATCTGATTATAAGCACCATATTTCACATCATGGAGTGCTCTTAATGCATTCAACAATTTCTGCCCCCACTCCAACTCAAAAGTCACAACGACCTCACTTAACGCCTGCAACATTGCATCATCATATCCTTGCCGATAAACTTCAATGAAGTTTCGTAAATTCTGATACACGTCAGCCAAGTTCTCACTAATCGTCTGTCGGATCGGGCGATCTGAATATTTAAAATCCTCAACAAAAACATCTAAGTAGTCATCTTTGTCCATCAACAAATCTGCTACACAATTCCGTACATAATTATAATCGTTTTCCGTTACGGGATGTTCTACAAAGCCTTCTTCTTCATCGGAAACAAGCCCGACCAATAATGAAGCCTTTAAATAAAGTAGCGGTAAGATTTTACAGAATACATCAATAAAATCATCCTGACCAAATTCCTGACAAGTTTCCAGCCTTTTACAATATTCCGCAGAAACCGTAACAAACTCTACTACTGCCTCTGAATATATTTTCTTATCCTGCTCCATCATAATACAAAAACGGTTCTGCAAAAGTACAAAAAAATAGGCAAGTTTCTGAATTATTCCCATTTTTCAAGTATTTTTGCATCTAAAATTTAGCAACATGTCACGCAGGCCAAGTCAGAAAAAAAACAATAAGTCTCCCAAATTCTCATTCAGACAAATCCTTTCATTTCGACAAGAAGTGAGAGGAGAAACTACCCGTTTCCTAATTGGAATTTTCCTCTTTGCTTTTGCCATTTTCCTAACCCTAAGCATGATATCCAACCTGTTTACCGGGGCAGAAGATCAAAGCGGAGTTGAAGCACACCAATTAACCCACGCCACCAACTGGTGCGGAAAAGGAGGAGCATATTTGTCCTATTTTTTTATGAACAGGAACTTTGGTATAGCATCGTTCTTTATTCCCGTGTTCTTACTGACAATCAGTATGAAACTTACCAAGGCCTATAAAGTCCGACTATGGAAATGGTTTCTGAACTGCTCCTTCTTAATGATTTGGATTTCCATTGCTCTCACACTCGTAGAACAAAACCTACCAGACAGTATAGCCCACACATTGTCGTTCCGGTTAGGAGGCATGCACGGCCGCAATATTTGTGCAAGACTTTCACAAGATGTAGGAGAGATTGGCACATGGATTATTGTTCTCATTGCAGCTTCATGCTACTTGATATATGTAAGCAACGAAACCATTAATATCATCAGAAAAATACTTACACCTCAAGAATACATCAAGCAAAAGTCACAAAAGATAAAAACCATGCTATCGAAGGCTTCACAAACCATCGATACCCCTAATTATGCAACGACTGCAAGTACTGCCACATTAGAAGAGACCGACGAGCCAAAAGAATACGAAGACCCACAAACCATCAGTTTGGACCTAAGCAATAAGACTGACGACGAAACAATCCCCCCACTTGTTTTGGAAGAGAACATTGAAAATTCTACCTCCGATATACAACAAAATGATACGTTGAATACCCCAACCCCTATTGCTACTGGAGATGCGAATGGCGCATTCCTCAATGAACGTACGCCATATGATCCTAAAAAGGATTTGGAAAACTATAAGTATCCCACACAGAATCTATTGCATAAATATGCAGAAAACGCACCTGCCATTGATATGGCAGAGCAAAAGGCTAATAAGGACAAAATTATTTCTATCTTACGTAATTTTGGCGTGGAAATATCCAGCATCAAAGCAACAATAGGTCCAACCATTACGTTGTACGAAATAACGCCCGCACAGGGAGTAAGAATTAGCAAGATCAGGAATCTAGAGGATGATATTGCATTAAGTCTAAGCGCTTTAGGCATACGAATTATTGCACCGATTCCAGGAAAAGGCACCATTGGTATTGAAGTTCCAAATAAAAAGCCACAAATCGTTTCCATGGAAAGCATTATCAACAGTAAGAAATTCCAGGAAACAAAATTTGAACTGCCTATTGCATTAGGTAAGACCATCACAAATGAAGTTTTTATGGTAGATTTGGCCAAAATGCCTCATTTGCTGGTAGCAGGTGCAACGGGACAGGGAAAATCCGTTGGACTAAATGCCATTATCACCTCACTGCTTTATAAAAAGCATCCCGCTGAATTAAAACTGGTGCTTGTTGACCCCAAAAAGGTGGAATTCAGTATTTATGCACCTATCGAACGACATTTTTTAGCAAAAATTGCAGAAGAAAAGGATCCTATTATAACTGACGTCAAAAGAGTGGTTCAAACGCTCAACAGTCTCTGTCAGCTAATGGATCACAGATATGATTTGTTAAAGATGGCAAAGGTGCGTAATATCAAGGAATATAACGCCAAATTCAATGCACGTCTGCTCAATCCGGAAAAGGGACATGAATTCATGCCTTATATTGTGGTGATCATCGATGAGTTTGGCGACCTAATTATGACTGCGGGTAAAGATGTTGAACTTCCTATTGCACGTATTGCCCAATTAGCACGTGCAGTCGGCATTCATATGGTTATTGCAACTCAACGACCAACAACAAACATCATTACAGGTACCATAAAAGCAAATTTCCCGGCACGTATGGCTTTTAAAGTCATGTCGCAAATTGATAGCCGTACCATTCTCGACCGATCGGGAGCCAACCAGCTCGTAGGAAAAGGTGACATGCTATTTCTCTGCAACACTGATCCTGTACGTGTGCAATGTGCTTTTGTGGATACTGATGAAGTTGAAAACATAAACAACTATATTGCTCAACAACAGGCCTATCCTGCTGCCTTTGAATTACCGGAAGTAAATATGGATGGAAACTCCGAATTTAAATCAGGTACAGGATTAGATTCTCCAGAAAGAGACCCGATGTTTGCGGAAGTTGCACGTTTGGTAGTTTCGTCTGGAATGGGATCAACATCAAGCATTCAAAGAAAATTTTCAATCGGTTACAACCGGGCTGGCCGTTTAATGGATCAGTTAGAAGAAGCTGGTATTGTAGGTCCGGCACAAGGTAGCAAACCTAGAGAAGTACTCGTTTACGATTTAAATACACTTGAAAACATATTAAACTCATAAATCATGATACGAATAAGACTTTTCGTGGCATTACTTGCCTCCACATTTATTTTGTTTACACCAATATTTGCACAAAACAGCCGACAGATTCTGGACAATACTGCCAAACGGCTCAATGGTAAAACCATGCAAGCCACATTTAAGGCTACAACTTTTGCAAACGGAAAAAATCAAAGTGGAAGTGCAACCGGACAAATCTACATTAAAAATAATAAATTCCACATCATTACCCAACCTCTCATAACGTGGTTTGATGGAAAAACGCTATGGCAATATGTAAAATCCAGTGGAGAGGTAAATGTAAGTACCCCGACTTCATCTGAATTGCAAAAAATGAACCCCTACGCATTCATCAACCTCTATAAAAAAGGATATACACTAAGTTGCAAAAACACAAATTTGCGCGGTAAATTCTGCTATGAAATCACTTTAACTGCACAGAACAGACATGCAGCCATTCCAATAATGATTGTTAGCATAGACAAAAATTACACGCCATTATGCGTAAGAATAAAAAACGGAACGCAGTGGACAAGACTTAGCATATATGACCTGAAAACCGGGATTCGTATGAGCGATTCAGAATTCAGATTTAATAGTGCAGATTACCCAGAAGCACAAGTTATTGACCTTAGATAAGTAACAAAATCACCATAAAAATTGTATCATCATGGAGACAACAAAATGTTTAATAATAGGCTCTGGCCCCGCCGGATATACAGCTGCAATCTATGCTAGTAGAGCAGGTTTATCACCTATACTATATGAAGGATTGCAACCTGGAGGGCAACTTACGACAACAACCGAAATAGAGAATTTTCCAGGATATCCGGAAGGCGTTGACGGTAATCAAATGATGGAAGACCTACGCAACCAAGCATTGCGCTTTGGTACAGAAATTCGCGAATCCATAGCTATAAAAGCAGATTTAAGCAAACGGCCATATACCATAACATTCGATGATGAGAGTCAAATTCGTTGCTCAACATTAATTATTGCCACTGGTGCTACAGCCAAATATTTGGGATTAAAAGATGAAGAAAAATACAAAGGGCGTGGCGTAAGTGCATGTGCCACATGCGATGGATTCTTCTACCGTAAAAAAACAGTCGCTGTAGTAGGTGGTGGAGACACGGCTTGCGAAGAAGCTACCTATCTGGCAGGTCTTGCGCAACAAGTCTATATGATTGTACGTAAACCGTATCTACGCGCTTCACAAACAATGCAGGACCGCGTTATGAATAATCCCAAAATCAAAATTTTGTTTGAAACTAATACCATTGGACTATTTGGAGAGAATGGCGTAGAAGGTGCACATCTGGTTCGTCACAAAGGAACCGAAAATGAGGAATTTTTTGATATTTCCATTGACGGATTCTTTTTGGCAATCGGTCACAAGCCTAATAGTGAAATATTTCTACCTTGGGTAAAAATTGATGAGAACGGCTACATCATAACTGAAGGCACAACGCCACGCACTGGAGTTCCAGGTGTATATGCTGCAGGTGATGTTGCAGATCCATTATACCGACAAGCCATAACAGCAGCAGCAAGCGGCTGTAAAGCTGCGATTGAAGCTGAACGATTCATTTCTGAACATGGTGAATAATACATAAAACACGAATAACCTTATGTTCAACAAACAGTGTATGAGCCATACCTTTATTATAGGTATGGCCCTTCTCTTTTTAACAGGCTGCAGAACAACACGAAACAATTTTTCGGCAACTGAAATGCGAGAAATTGTACAAGCCGCTTCCAAACTAAACATGTATATTGATTATGACGACAATCACGAACTATACATTGAAGCTGCATCGTGGATTGGAACCCCTTATCAATATGGAGGTACATCCCGAAATGGCATTGACTGTTCTGCTTTTACAAAAAAAATCTATCAAAATGTATATCATAAAAACATTGCTCGTCATAGCAATGATCAAATGAAAATAAGCTCAAGACGTATTAGAAAAAGAAAACTAAAAGAAGGTGATTTGGTATTTTTTGGCTCCTCTCAAAATAAAAAAAGGTGTTCACACGTTGGAATCTATTTAAAAGACAAGAAATTTATACACGCAAGCTCATCCAAAGGAGTAACAGTAAGCTCACTTCATCAAAAATATTGGAAAAAATATTGGATAAGCGGCGGACGTGTAAAGTAGATCCCATCTCACGCTTATCGCTCGATCTTAAAATGAGAAAAAAAGACCTGCCCTTATTACATTACTAAGGCAGGTCTTTTTATATAGAATCATCTAGCAGACCCTCCAGCAATATCTAATAACTCATTGGTTATAGCCTGCTGACGAGTCTTATTATAAGTCAAAGTCAACTCATGCAACAAATCATCTGCGTTGTCCGTTGCTACCTGCATGGCAACCACACGAGCCGCGTGCTCACTAGCCAAACTATCAAGGACAGCAGTATAAAGCTGAAAACTTATACTAAGTGGCAACAACATTTCTAATAACTCAGCAGCAGAAGGTTCAATAATATAATCCAATTGTCCAAACTCATCACAAACTTTTTGACTCAAATCAATAGGCAAAAGCGTTTTACACTGCAATATTTGAGTAAATGTACTCTTATATTGATGGTAAATCAGATCTATTTTATCATATCTCTCATTTACGAAATTATCCATCAACTCCTTTGCCAACGATGCTATTTGAGAATATTGAGGATGGTCAAGCATTGCTGTAAAATCAGAAGCACCATCACACACAACTGTATTCATTTTACGAGCATTCTCTGCAATCTTAGCACCTATTGGAAAAACAGTAATATCCGTTATGCTTTCTTGCTTATAAGATTCTATTGTCTTGGCTAAAAGCTTTGCAACATTAGCATTAAACCCACCACATAAACTGGAATTGGAACTTAAAACAACAATTGCGACCTTTGAAACTGGACGTTTAAGAATAAAAGGAGAATTTATATCCCCATGCATACTATTGAAAAAACGTCCAACCATGTTAGTCAACTGAGACTGATATGGACGCATTCCTTCAATCGCTTGTTGAGCACGATGCAACTTTGACGACGCCACCATTTTCATAGCACTCGTAATCTTACGGGTGCTATTTACTGATGCAATACGCGTCTTAACCTCCTTAAGCGATGCCATAGGTTTTAATTTTTATATTGACCACTAATACCTGTAGCCACTAGCTCTATCAACTTGCACACATCATCAGTAAGTTGTCCATTAGCCAAGGGCACAAGTACTTCCTGATTATAGTTAGTCCGCAATGTCTGCAAGAAACTATCTTGGAAATCTGCAATTTTAGACAAGGGGACATCACGCAACAAGCCATGCGTTCCACAATATAAAATAGCTACTTGTTCGCCAACTGGCATAGGATGATATTGTGGCTGAATCAATAATTGATTATTTTTACGTCCACGATCCAATGTCATTGCAGTTACTGCATCCATATCTGAAGAAAATTTTGAAAATGCCTCCAATTCTCGATACTGAGCTTGATCAATCTTTAATGTTCCCGAAACTTTCTTCATGCTTTTAATTTGCGCAGCTCCACCGACACGCGAAACAGAAATACCCACATCGATAGCAGGTCGGAATCCACGATTAAAAAGATTGGTATCCAAATATATCTGTCCATCTGTAATGGAAATTACGTTAGTCGGAATGTATGCCGAAACGTCACCTGCTTGTGTCTCTATAATTGGCAGTGCCGTCAGAGAACCACCACCTTTTACATGTCCTTTCATGCTTTCAGGCAAATCATTCATCTTTTGAGCGACCTCTGTCTGATTATTAATTTTAGCGGCACGCTCCAATAATCTAGAATGCAAATAAAAGACATCTCCAGGATAAGCTTCACGCCCTGATGGTCGCCGAAGAATTAACGAAACTTCTCGATAAGCCACGGCTTGTTTAGACAAATCATCATATACGACCAAAGCGTGCATACCACGATCGCGAAAATATTCACCTATCGCAGCTCCCGCAAACGGTGCATAGTATTGTAATGCAGCTGGCTCTGCAGCTGTTGCAGAAACAATTATCGTATATTCCAACGCATTATGCTCTTTTAAGGTATTTACGATATTTGCTACTGTTGAAGCCTTTTGACCTATCGCTACATATATACAATACACAGGATCACCTTTCTCAAAATTATCCCTCTGATTAATAATTGTATCAATAGCGATTGCCGTTTTACCTGTTTGGCGGTCACCAATAATCAATTCACGTTGTCCACGTCCGATAGGTATCATTGAATCAACCGCTTTCAATCCTGTTTGCAAAGCTTGATTAACCGGTTGACGATATATTACTCCTGGGGCTTTACGATCCAAAGGCATCAAGAATTTCTCTCCCCCAATTGGAGCCCCTCCATCCAAAGGTTCACCCAAAGGATTAATTACACGTCCTAGCATTTGATCGCTTACCATAATTGAAGCAACTCGTCCCGTTCGCTTCACGCGTTGGCCCTCCTTGATTCCATCAGAAGGTCCCAACAAAACAGCTCCAACATTGTCCTCCTCAAGATTCATTGCTACCCCCATTACTCCATTATCAAACTCTAGCAATTCGTTTTCAGTGACATTATTCAAGCCATAAATACGCGCTACGCCATCACCAATTTGAAGTACAACACCAATTTCTTCAAATTTAATGTCATTCTTTAAATTGCCAAGTTGTTCCAATAAAACTTGCGAAACTTCACTAGGCTTTATATTATTAGGCATAATTCATATTCAATTAGATTTCACATAACACTCAACAAGCTGCAGTCGATAGTTTTCGTCTCATCTGCATCAATTGATTCTTTAAACTGGCATCCATCCGATATGTTCCATATTCCAGAATAAAACCAGCCTGTATAGACTTATCGAGCACAATATCAAAGTCAACATCTTTGTGCGTCAACTTGTTCACCAACATTTTCATACGCATAACCGTTTTTTCAGAAATCGGATGCGCTGTAATCAAACGTCCCTGAGTTAAATTTTTCTCTTCACGGTATAGTGTAATATATGAATTTGCGATAAACTGCATACAATCAACACGTTGCTGTTTAACAACCAATTCATAAAATCTGTCCGACGAAGTGGACAAAGGCTCATCCCCACTAGTTGCTACAGACAAAATTTTATGTTTTTTGTCTGCTGCTAACGTAGGACAGAGCAATGCTGTACGCAACTGCGATACAGAAATATATGACTGCGCAAGCTTCTGCATCTCGGCATACACCAAATCTTCTTCCTTATTGATTTTGGCAAATTGCAATAAGGCCTTTGCATATCGCATCGAAACAACACCTATATCCATTCTAGTACACTTTTATTTTGAGGCAAGTGCTTCATCAACCAAGCGTTCCACAAATTGGTCTTGCTCTGCCGTTTTGTCCAACTTTCTTAAGAGGATTTTTTCGGCTACATTCACAGACAAGTCAGCAACTTGTGCACGTATCTCACGCAAAGCATTTTCTTTTTCAACCTGAATTTGCTTCTTTGCATTTTCAAGAAGTTTATTACTCTCTACCTGCGCTTTACTCTTCGCTTCAGATATGATGCTCTGCTGGGTTGCCATTGCCTCTTTTAAAATTCTATCCTGCTGTTCACGAGCTTCCTGAATAAGCTTTTCACTTTCAATCTTTACACGACTTAGCTTTTCATTGGCAATCCGCGCATTTTGAAGTGACTCATCAATATATTTTTTGCGATCTTCCACCATCTTTGTAATTACAGGGAAGCCAAATTTTGCCAAGACACCAAAAACGATCACGAATGCCAAAAACATCCAGAAAAGCAGGCCTAGATCTGGAGTTAAAAAAGATGGCATAACAAATTCAATTAGAAATTACAAGAACAAACACAAAACGCATACTACAATAGCAAAAAATGCAACACCTTCCACTAAGGCTGCAGCAATAATCATATTTGAACGAATATCGCTTGTTGCTTCCGGCTGTCGAGCTATCGCTTCCATGGCAGCACCACCAATTTTTCCAATACCAATACCTGCACCAACAGCAGCTATACCTGAACCAATTCCAATTCCTAATTTTGCGAGTCCGGCTGCAGCAGCAGCTTGTAATACTACTAATGATAACATAATTCTAAGTTTTAAATGGTTTTCTATACTACTAATTTTTAATTATTCTCTTCTTCTTCAGGATGTGCCAATCCTATAAATACAGAACTTAAAATTGCAAAAACATAAGCCTGAATAAATGCGACCAGCACCTCAATGCAATTCATAAAAATCATCAACAAAAAACTGATTGCACTTAATGATGTTCCTATAACGAGACTTACTTGAAAAGTTATAAAGATAATACATGTCAAAGACAAGATTACGGCATGACCTCCCATTATATTAGCAAACAAACGAACCATTAAAGCAAATGGTTTACTGATAACACCTATAATCTCAATTATTGGCATCAATGGTATTGGACATTTTAAAAATAATGGAACGTTCGGCCAAAAGACCTCCTTCCAATACTCTCTATTTCCAAATAAATTAACAGCCAAAAATGTACAAAACGCCAAAAATAAAGTAATACTGATATTACCCGTTACATTGGCACCTCCTGGAAAAAACGGTATCAGACCTAGGATATTAACTGTGAATACAAAGAAGAACAACGTCAAAATATATGGAACGTAAGGGCGATAGTGTTTTTTTCCTATACTTGGAATAACAATATCTTCCACAACCATATTGACAAACATTTCTATAAATCCAACAAATCCCTTCGGGGAATCTGATGAAACGTCCTTTTTCTTATACCAATGAGCACAACCTAAAAATATTATGAGCATCAAAGCTGCGGCAATCCAAATTTGTACGACATTCTTTGTTATAGACAAATCTAAAGGACGCCTACTTTCAGAACCTACACGCTCATATATTTTTCCATCTTGAGAATTGATATAAAAATTCTCATATCCTCTATCACCAGCTTCTGTCAACTTTGAGGAACTAAAACAATGCCATCCAGAATTTTCCCCTTTTACAATTACTGGTAAAGGGATTGTCAAATGAAAATCGTTCCATGAAGCCATATGCCACTCATATGAGTCGCTCAAATGTCCTACTATTACATCCTTTACACTAAAGTTCAACTTTGTCTCAGCAAAGCCACTTACTGAAAAAGAACATAAGAGAACAATGCAAAGTGATAAAAATCTTAATCTTCTCATACTTTCCTTTTGTTTATTGCTTCACTCTTAACCAAACTTGCATTTGTAAAAAGCAAAGTGACCAAATAAAAAAGTAATAATTGTATTACGAACATCATTGCATGATCACCTCCAGCTATCAAATAAAGAAATATGACTGCCACGGAAATCATAAAACGCAACACTTTTGCTACCAGATAAAAACCTACCATGTGTTTGGACTGTTTGTGCAACATTTTATTGCTTAACACCAAAGTCAGGCCGTCCATTAAGAAAAAAACTACAGCCAATCCAATCGTTGTAAAAAGACTAACCGTATCTGACGGAAAAAGAGTCTGACTCACGATTGTAATAAGAAATACCATTACAATTTCTATTACGGCTAAAACGACTATATTTTTTCCTATGTAACTCATGAGAGATTATCTGATATACTAAGATTATCTTAATTCAACACAAATCATTACCTTATTATTCTGGACTTCAACGAAACCGTTTTTTATTCCCAATGAAGATGACTCTGACTTCGTTTTATAAACAATATCACCCGAAGTCAAACTCGAAATAATTGGAGCATGATTCTCTAAAATTTCAAATCTGCCCAATACTCCAGGAACTTGAACACTCATGACTTCGCCATCAAAAAGCGTTTCTTCAGGAGAAACAATAGTCAAACTCAACTGCATAACGACAATCTCCTATCCTTTAGCTGCAGCCAACAATTTTTCACCTTTCTCTATGGCTTGTTCTATTGTTCCAACATTTAAGAAAGCCTGCTCCGGCAAATAATCGACTTCACCATCCAAAATCATATTAAATCCCTTAATACAATCTTCAATTGAAACCATTACTCCCGGCACTCCTGTAAATTTTTCGGCAACCGTAAAGGGTTGGCTCAAAAAACGTTGAACGCGTCGTGCACGATTAACTGTTTCACGATCCTCATCTGAAAGTTCATCCATTCCCAATATTGCAATAATATCTTGCAATTCCTTATTCTTCTGCAAGATCTGCTTAACACGCTGGGCACAATTATAATGTTCTTCGCCGACCACATTCGGGTCTAAGATTCGTGATGAAGAATCCAATGGATCTACAGCCGGATAAATTCCAAGTTCGGTTATTTTACGACTGAGCACAGTTTTTGCATCCAAATGAGTAAATGTAGTTGCAGGTGCAGGATCAGTTAAATCGTCTGCAGGTACGTAAACAGCCTGCACTGATGTAATTGATCCATTTTTTGTTGAAGTAATACGTTCCTGCATGGCTCCCATCTCACTAGCCAATGTTGGTTGGTATCCTACGGCAGAAGGCATTCGTCCCAACAAAGCTGAAACTTCTGATCCCGCTTGTGTAAAACGGAAAATATTATCTATAAAAAACAAGATATCGGTTGATTTCCCAGATTCAGCCCCTTGATCACGAAAGGCTTCAGCAACTGTTAGACCAGATAATGCAACAGAAGAACGTGCTCCAGGCGGTTCATTCATCTGCCCATAAACAAGAGTTGCCTGACTCTGTTTTACCGCTTCATAGTCAACTTTAGACAAATCCCACTCGCCATTCTCCATGGCTTTCAAGAATTCATCGCCATACTTAACGACGCCTGATTCCAACATTTCTCGTAACAGATCATTACCCTCACGAGTACGCTCGCCTACTCCCGCGAAAACAGAATATCCATCGTGTCCTTTAGCTATATTATTGATTAGCTCCATAATCAAGACGGTTTTACCAACTCCTGCTCCACCAAACAGACCGACTTTTCCGCCTTTTGCGTATGGTTCCAACAAATCAATGACCTTAATTCCTGTAAATAATACTTCACTAGAAGTTTTCAAATCTGAAAACTTGGGAGGTTCTCGATGAATAGGGTAAGCATTTGTATGGTCCAAATTACTCAATCCATCAATAGATTCTCCAACAACATTCATCATTCGCCCTTTGATTTGATCGCCCACCGGCATCTTAATCGGAGAGCCCAATTGCACGACCTCAAGTCCACGCTGCAAGCCATCCGTATTATCCATAGCCACGGTTCTGACAGTATCTTCGCCAATGTGTTGTTGAACTTCTACAATCAATTTCGTACCATCCGGGCGCAAAACCTCCAATGCATCATGAATTCGGGGTAAAACGTCCTCAGCTTTTAGTCCGTTTGTGTCAAAATAAACATCCACAACAGGACCAATAATTTGTGATATTCGACCTTTTACTTGTGACATTTCCTATATTTTTTTAGATTGACAACTCGTCAAGCACTTTAATCAACTGTTTATCCATAGGTTTCCGCTTACTTACAGCATCAACAAAAGGTACGTATACGACCTCATTATTTCGCACACCCACCATCACATTACGCTGTCCTTGCACAATAGCTTCAATAGCTCCAACTCCAACACGGCTTGCCAAAATTCTGTCACGCGCTGAAGGTGTACCACCGCGCTGCAAGTGTCCTAAGATTGAAACGCGAACATCGAAATTAGGATATTCTTTATTCACGCGATTTGCATAATACATCGCCCCACATTTAGGACTCTCACTAACAATGACAATACAACTTTTCTTACTTTTCCGGATTCCGCGTTCCATGAATTTAATAAGTTGGTCGCTTCCTGTTGAATCTTCTGGAATTATAGCTGCCTCAGCGCCTGCTGCAATTGCACTATTCTGAGCTAAAAAGCCTGCATCACGCCCCATAACTTCAACAAAAAAGATACGCTCATGCGATGTTGCTGTATCACGAATCTTATCCACGCACTGCGTAATTGTATTCAACGTTGTATCGTACCCTATTGTACTATCTGTTCCATACAAGTCATTATCAATCGTACCGGGCAAACCAATACATGGTATATCATACTCTTCAGCAAAGATCATGGCTCCCGTCAAAGAGCCATTTCCACCTATTACAACTAGAGCATCTATAGCTTCTTTTTTTAAAGTTTCAAAAGCCTTTTTACGTCCAGCTGCTGTTTCAAATTCTTTTGATCGTGCCGTACGTAAAATTGTACCACCCGTTTGTATGATATTACTAACATCCTCTGTGGTAAACCTCTTTATTTCATCGTTGATCAAGCCATCATAACCACGATAAATGCCTTTTACCTTGAATCCGTTACATATTGCACTTCTTGTAACAGAACGAATTGCTGCGTTCATGCCAGGAGCATCTCCCCCAGAAGTCAAGATTCCGACACATTTGATTTTTACCATAACTTATGTTTTTATTTCAACAATATTCTGCTATCAAATAAAATATAACGCCCCCGACAAGCCATCCCAACAGTACTTTTCCTGAAATAAATCGGATATACCATCCTATAGAGACGTTCTCCATTTTCATTAGAGCAATTCCTGCCAGCGAACCGAGTACAAACAATGAACTTCCCATCGCTGTACAAAAACTCAAGAACGGCCAAAAACTACCATTCTGCATATAATTTAGATATTCCACATTCTGTCCGCCTTCTATGGGAACAAAAAACAAATTACTAATTACGACAACTGTACTATCCAGCACACTTGACAAGAGCCCCATCAATGCACCCAGTATGTACGAATTTCCTACATATTTATCAACAAATCCCCAAATTGCATTGCTCGCCTCCGTTTCATTTATTGCCCCCACAGCCAGAAATACACCAATCAAGAATAGCATAGTTTGAATATTTGCATACTCAAGAGACTGCGGGAACAACTTAGGCACCATTTTTTCGGCTCTTAAAAAGGTTCGATTGACCAATTCATTCACGATCCACAATAAAGCCAACACGCAGAGAGCACCTACAAACGGCGACAAATGCGTAATCCGATGAAATGTTGGAATAAACCAAAGGCCGCCAATTCCAACAATCCCCATTATAACACGTTGAGCACGATACCACCAGCCATCACTAACCCCGGAAAAACGTTGTATTGATTCCACCAAAGCCAAACGATCTGGCAGCATTTTACTAACCATATAAATAGGAATAGACATTGCCACAATGATAGGAATTACCATCATACCCGAATAGGCAGTAGGCGTAACCGCCCCTTTTATCCACAACATCAGACTTGTTACATCGCCAATTACGGTAAAAGCACCACCGGCATTAGCTGACAAAACGACAATTGTCCCTAAAACCATCCGCTGACGAGGATTTGCAACCACAGAATGCATTACTGTCAACATCAAACAAGTTGTTGTCAAATTATCAATATTTGCAGAAACCAAGAACGTCACGCCTGCCAATATCCAAACCATCTTTTGGCTTTTTCGAGTACGCAACAAAGGTTTCAAAAAATCAAAGCACCCATTGCTATTCAGAATTTCAACAATTGTCATTGTTGCCAATATATACAGAACCAACTCACAAGCGTCTGTTATATATTTCATAAACACGGATTTTGCAATAAATTCTTTTATTGTACCTAAAGAATTTTCTGCCCCATGCAAGAATAAAGAATATTCATATAAGTGCTGTGTTCGTACATATGATGCGCCATATCCCAAATATAAAAGCCAACATAAAACACCGACGAACATAGCCACCGCTGCGCGGTTTACATGATGGATTCGCTCTGTTGCGATAAATACGAATCCTAATAATAATATGACCACTAAAAAAGGCGTCACAGCAAATATTATTTCATCATTATCTTGAGCGGTAAACGGGGCTCGAACCCGCGACCCTTAGCTTGGGAAGCTAATGCTCTACCAACTGAGCTACTACCGCATTGCAAACGCAAATTTAATATATTATTCCGAAAAACCGACTATTCAAAATGCCTTTTTTGTGGTCTAAAAAAACTGCGACTAAAAAATCTCCTATTCTATTGTTTTTGTCTAATCAATTGTAAAAATTCTTCTCGGGTTTTTGCCTGATTAAAAGCTCCACAGAAATCACTTGTTGTTGTCACGGAATTCTGTTTTTCAACCCCACGCATCTGCATACACATATGTTTCGCTTCTACCACGACCATTACTCCCAAAGGATTCAACGCTTCTTGTATACAATTTTTTATCTGCAGAGTCATCCTCTCCTGCACTTGCAAACGATGAGAAAAAACATCCACGACACGTGCGATTTTTGATAATCCAGTTATAATTCCATTGGGAATATAAGCCACATGTACTTTACCATAAAATGGAAGCATATGATGTTCGCACAGGGAATAAAAATTAATATCCTTCACAATCACCATCTGGCTATACTCTTCTCTAAAACGAGCGGATTTCAATATTTCAGAAGGATCCATGTCATACCCCCGGGTAAGCGTCAACATCGCCTTTGCTACTCGTTCCGGAGTTTTTAACAATCCCTCCCTATCAGGATTCTCCCCCAGTAATTTTAAAATTTCCAAATAATGAGCTTTTAGAGCTTCAATTTTATTTTCATCCATATCTTTTACCAATATTGCCATACCACACTTCTAACAATGCGCAATTCCTTAAAAACTTTCAGGTTTCTCATTTTCCGGACGTATACTCGGGCATCTTCAGCAGTTTTAAAATCGCCGACCCTGCAAATCCATCTTGGAGATTCAAAATGCGTATAAACAGACAATTCAGGAAAATATGATCTACATAATCCTCCCATCCGATTGGCTCGCATCCTGTCAGTTCGAGAATTACCTCCGGTAAAAATCTGAATGCGATAGCCCGCACCTTTTCTTCGAACATACGATCGCCGAACTTCCATACGTTCGCCAGCTCCACCCGTATCTTTCTCCATTACACTTCTGTCCACAGGGGCATGAGTCGTATCTTTTTTCTGATGCCTCTCAAGAGGATGCTGATTCTCTTTTTTTGAGGAATCATTTACGACTTGTGCCTGCAACGATAAGCCAAGCAGTGCGAATAGGAATAAACAAGGAAAACGCATATCAGTAATACTGTAATATTATTGATTGAAGTGTCAGTATATAGCCAAGAAATCTTGCCAACCTCAATCGGACTGGCAAGATTTCTTTATTTTATTATTTCCAAGCATCAATAATGCCTTTAAAATCTGCAGCTTTCAATGCCGCGCCACCAATCAAGCCACCATCGACATCATTCTTCGCGAACAATTCCTTGGCATTACTAGGTTTGCAGCTACCTCCATAAAGAATCGAAACATTTTCAGCAGCCTCAGCACCAAATTTATCAGCAATAGTCTTACGGATAAAGGCGTGCATATCCTGTGCCTGATCTGCGGTTGCAGTCTTACCTGTTCCGATTGCCCATACCGGTTCGTAAGCTAAGATAATATTAGAAAACTCAGCAGGTGTCAAGTCAAACAAAGAACCTTCCAATTGAGCTTTTACAACCTCATTTTGTTTTCCACTTTCTCTGTCCTCCAGAACTTCACCGATACAGAAAATCACTTTCAATCCATTTGCAAGAGCAAGTTTTACTTTCTCCTTCAGAATTTCTGCAGTCTCATGATAATAAGCTCTACGCTCACTATGTCCTAAAATCACATAATTTGCGCCCGTTGATTTTACCATTTCTGCAGAAACCTCTCCAGTATAAGCTCCACTTACTTTATCAGCACAGTTTTCTGCACCTACCCCTATAATAGTAGGATCTACGATAGAAGCTACTGATGCCAAATGGATAAACGGAGTGCAAATAATGACTCCACAATTGGGCTTATCTGCGCTCAATACCGTGTTAAGTTCCTTTGCCAATTCAATTCCTTCTTGCAGGTTTTTATTCATTTTCCAATTACCTGCTACAATTTTCTTTCTCATATTGTTTAAATTAAAAGGGTTGTTAGTTATTTTCTTTTTTTATTCCTCGCCTCTTATGCCAAATCTGATCAATCAATATTACAAAGAGCAAAGGTACAACAAACCATAGAATTATTTTCAATAATTGCCAAGAAATAGTGTCAGCGCAAAATACATCCGACTTCATTCCTTTTATATCCGACAAGAATTCATTTTCATCCGGAAGATTATTGCAGCTCCACTTTCTTATAATTTTCCCAGACTGCATAAGCACCAAACCAGGATTTGACCGGACAAATTCACGCAACATACTTGCATCTGCAAAAAGAATAGGATAGGTAGCTCCAGTTCTATCCTTCCATCTTTCTACAGACATACTATCACTCCCCGTCAAACAAATCAGACCATAATTATAATCATCACAAAAATCAGCCAAGTCATTCAATCTATCAGTTACTCCATCCTCAGCATCATCCATATTCGGACAGGTAATTACAAATAAACGACTCTTATTATTGAGTACAGAATCTGTATGATCATTTCCCTCGCTGTCAACTACAAAGAAATTAGTTATTGAAGCGGATTTTATCAACTTGTTAGTTGTAGACACATATTGCCAAGTTGTATCTGTTGGCACATTTTTTATATCAACCTTTATGGTATCTCCACCCTTCTCATACAAAAACGTGGTCTTGGTTTCAGAACGGGTTGCATCTATCAAACTAACACCGACACGATACTTTCCGACATCAATAATTGGCAGATAATGAGCGCTATATATACACAACACCAAAATAAATGTCATCGAATAATATATCATTATCCATTGATGTTGTTCTGAAATCAAACGCCATATTCTCGTTTGGTTAAAAAGTAAAGCTGTTGACATCGCCAACAAAACTACATTCTTCCAAAATGTCAAAGCATTCGACAGCACCAAAACATCTCCAAAACATCCGCAATCACTTATCGGATTATATCTGTAAATATAAGCAGTTAAAGCTGTCATAAAAAGCATGACAACAAATACCACCCCACTACATATTTTACGACGGGCGCCCAACAACAAAAAAATACCAAGAGTAAACTCAAATACGGCTATTATATCCGCAAAAAAAATAGGATACGGTGATTCAAGGAACTTACTTAATCCAAAATACTGGAAATAAGCCTCCAATTTATACGACATTCCTTGAGGATCTACTGCCTTGGTAAATCCGGAAAAAATAAATGTTGCAGATAAGACGTATCTACAAACATTTATCAACACTGTTTTCACAAATTCAAGATTACTGTTTTTCAAGCTCCAACCGTATTATGCCAAAGATCGAATAATTAATCATATCCATATAATTAGCATCAATTCCTTCTGAAACCAAAGTCCTTCCGTTATTATCTTCAATTTGCTTTGTGCGATATAGTTTCATAAGAATCATATCCACATAAGACCCCACGCGCATACCCCTCCAGGCTTCACCATAATCATGGTTCTTATGCTTCATTAATTCAAAACATTGATTGGCATACCAATCATAAGCTTCGATCGCTTCATCATAAGTCATATCTGGTTCAAGTACGCTCTCGTTTGACAACTGAATCAAACCTATAATACAATAATTGACTATTGCAACAAAAGACTCAACAGGCGACTCTACAATTTCCGCAATTCCACTTTCTTGTACAGAACGCAACCGACTAGCTTTAATAAAAACCTGATCAGTAACAGAAGGAATCCGCATTATCCGCCAAGCAGTTCCGTAATCCTTCAATTTACGAGAAAAGACATTACGGCAAATAGAAAATGCTTGCAAAAATTCTTCGTTCGTATCAAATACCGGCATACCCATAAATTATTTTGTATGATACAAAAATACACAAAATACACGAAACCCCCAAATTCAAGGATTATCCTTATAATAAAAAGAATAGGAATTCTTTTAAAGAACCCCTATCCATATATCGTAAATCGGTAATCCGAGTAATCAATAACGTAAAATTTGTCCCGGCATCAACTTTTTGCTTTTCTTAAATCCATTAATCTTACATAGTTGTTCAACGCTTACTCCAACTTTTTTCGAAACAGAATATAGCGTTTCGCCCTTTTTTATCTTATAGAAATGATCACCCCCCACTTCTGAAGCAGCAGACGTTGAATTATCAGTTCCTCCTCCAAAAGCCGCACTTTCCTTTGCCGTCCGCATTGATGCCAAATCAGACTGCTTACCATAACTATCCTTATAATACGTATAATAATCACACGTTACGTCTTGATTGGGGAAGTCAAACAACAAAGCAGGATTTATTGCTACCCCCAACAAACGTGTCTCGAAATGTAAATGCGAACCGGAAGAAAGACCTGTACTTCCCCCAAGACCAATGGGCTGGCCAGCTCTTACTTCCTCATTTTCTTTTACTAGTTGAGCAGACAAATGTCCATAAATGGTTTCCAAGCCATTCGGATGTCGTATTACAACATACTTACCATATCCTCCTGCGTCATAACGCACTATACGCACTTTCCCATCAAAAGCCGAAACAATCGTATCACCGGTATAGACCTTTATATCTAAACCTCTGTGCACCCGGCGATATGCCTTCCGATATCCATAGTTACTAGTAATTCGTCGACTCGGAGTGGGCATACAAAAATCCCGTAGATCAATCTTAAAGCTATCTGGTAACTCAACGTTATATTGATGCGCGTATTTATTATTCCAATTGGGATACAAATTAGCAGCAACTTGTTTCTGTTCGCGCTCTATCATCTTTTGAATTGAAACAGAATCTACGGCTTTTAATCTACGATCAATCGGAGCTTGTCGAGCTATCAGGTCTTGTCCTACAACAGGCAGTCCAGCAACTGCAAACAAAGCTAACAAGCCTATTTTTATTTTACGTAACGTCATTTTTCCTTTGTGTGTTATTTCTTTAGCAAAAAATTTCTACAAAAATAGGGAGAACATAAATAACCACAAAATTGCATTAACTTTTTTCAACAACCCCAAGTAACCTCAACCCCCGATGCTTCAACTGATATCCATACTTTACAAATTCAGTCACAACAATACTATACAACTTCCAAATCTCAAATCAGACGAAACTTCACCGCCACAAGAATAAAACATTTTTTAATACTATTTTACCTTTTAAAACCCAAGTCAAATAAAGATCCTTCGCATTCAAATATACCCTTTCTTCATTGAACATGCAGAACAAAAAAAAACAAAATTGTCCCATAAATCATTAAAAACTAAATATTTTAATAGACGATCTATTGTACTTTGAACGGAAAAAACTATATTTGTAACCAAATATGTCTATATATGATTTCACTTAAATATCCACTTCTTGTTTCCTTTCTTATTTCTACTACATTTACAATTTCTGCAAAAGATAAAGTCAAGAAAGACAAGCGAGCTAAAAAAAACGACTATACATACGTTTTGCAAACTGAGCCTGATAAAATATGCAGCAAACCGCAAAAAGCATTAATAGCTCATGCTCCAAAAGAATTGAAAATTCGCCCAGTAAAAAACATCCACGCTCAATACAGAGAAGGGATTGATGTTTCGCATTATCAAGGAGATATTGATTGGAACATTGTTGTAAAAAACGCAAATATTTCATATGCCTATCTTAAAGCAACAGAAGGTGCGACATTAGTTGATGATACATATGAAAAGAATTTACGTGAAGCTAAAAATGTGGGACTCCTGGTCGGCAGTTACCACTTTTATCGTCCTAATACAGACTGGAAAGCACAATTTGAGAATCTAACTAAAAATGTTCGTCCCAATGATCAAGATTTAGTACCTATCATAGACATAGAACATAAAGGAAATGTTTCTGATAAAAAATTCATAGAAGATCTGACTGCTTTTGTTCATGAAGTAAGAAAATATTATGGTGCAAAGCCACTACTTTACACTTTCCAAAATTTCTACAACAAGCACTTAGTCGGAACTTTTCCAGATTACCATTGGATGATTGCGAAATATAAAACAGAGAAGCCACAACTAAATGACAATAAACAATACATAATATGGCAATATACTGCAAAAGGCAAAATTCAAGGAATCAAAGGGAACGTTGACAGAAGTCGCATAATGGACGGCTTTCAAATTTCACAGATAGCCATGTAATTTATTTTAAGTCCCTTCCGAACTTATTTCCAATAAAATAAAGAAGGAACTGCATCAGCGATGTGATGAAAACTCCGAGTAAGAAAGGATTTGAGCGCCCTGTCTCTTTGTAATCCGTCTTCACAAATTTGTGCAACGGCACGCCATCGAAAAACAGAAGCCTTCTCGGTATTCATGATTTTTTTGATGAGTATCCCAATCCAACCGATGCAGTTCCTATATCACAAAATTACAATTTAAATCAATATACACAAAGTTTTTTCTGCATATTTTTTATATTACGAAAAAAATAGCATTGGAACAATCATTTTGTTATTAATACCTTTCAAACACTTTTTTTATTGTAATTTTGGATGAAGTAAAAAATAAATATATGAAAATACACATTTCAATCTTTTACAAGACAAATTGGGGACAAAATGTTTGTATAAAAACATCCTTTTGCCAGAAAATATGCCTAAAAACCAAAGATGGACTTACATGGTTTGCCGACCTTGATATTATAGAAAAGGAATTCAATTATCACTATTTTGCTGAAGAAAATAATGCAACAATTCATAGTGAACCATCTTTTTGTCATTCTATTGAATTATCGTCATCTAATTCACACACAACAATCCAGGACGAATGGTTTGATGCAACATATTCAAAAGTATTTTCATCATCAGCATTTACAAAATGTTTCCTCCCTATTGTTGATGAAAAAAAAAGTAGTCAACACAAAATATATGTATCTGCACTTCCACCTCAAGCTGGAAAATGGGCCTTATGCTCCAACATCATTGATAATTGGCAAAAACCAATATTATTAAAACATATTCGCGCCTGCGAATGGGTATTCGACGTTCCATCTTTTGTTGAACAATTCGAATACAAAATTGTATTAGTAAAAAAGCGCCATATCATATGGGAAGAAGGAGAAAATCGAAGCTTCCATATCAACCATAATTTAAGCACAATCCAACATATATGCCCAAGACTAAACTATGCTTTATGGAAAGGTGCTGGAATTGTTATCCCTGTTTTTTCCTTACGAAGCGAGCAAAGTTGGGGAGTTGGAGATTTCGGAGATTTGGAAAAACTTGTAAAGTGGTCTGCAAAATGTGCGATTAAACTTATTCAGATTTTACCTATAAACGATACGGACTCAACCCATACTTGGAGAGATTCATATCCGTATAGTGGAATCTCCGTCTTTGCTCTACATCCTTTATATACGAACTGTAATGCGCTTGGAAGCCCTCAACTACGACATAAATTTGAACATGAGCGAAAATTGCTGAACAAAAAAAAATTCATGGACTATGAAGCTTCCTATAATTGCAAGATTCGTTTTCTAAAAGAATTATATAAAGAAGAACGACTCAATATAATAAAATCTGACTCCTATCAGGATTTTATTACTCGAAATGCTTATTGGCTGCATCCATATGCAGCATTCAAATACCTTTGCAACAAATATCAGTCCCCCCACTATGATACTTGGGAAAAGATATGGCAAAATTACGACAAAGAAAAATTTGATGAATATACCAAAGATTCACCTGCGGTACAAGATGAAATTACTTTTTACTACTTCATCCAATACATACTACACCAACAACTGTTACAAGTAAAAGAACGGGCACAACAACTCCACATGGTACTAAAAGGAGATTTACCTATTGGAGTCAGCAAATATAGCGTAGAAACATGGACAAATCCAACCCTCTTTTACACTTACAGTCAAGCTGGAGCTCCACCTGATGCCTTTGCTATAAAAGGTCAAAACTGGGGATTCCCCACTTACAATTGGCCAGAAATGGAAAAAGATCAATATGAATGGTGGAAAAAAAGACTTCAACACATGAATCAATATTTTGACGCATTTAGAATTGATCATGTACTGGGTTTTTTCAGAATATGGGAAATACCATACCAGCAAATAGAAGGTATATTAGGGTCTTTTCGCCCTGCATGTCCTTACACTGTATCCGAGATAAAAAATTTTGGATTTCATTTTGATCCCACATGCCATACCAATGCGACACTCTATCCCACATACGTCAAACAACATCCGGAATTGATTCCCTATCTCACACAAATCGGTCAATACTACCAACTTAAGGAAGACGTGTCCACACAAAGAAAAGTATATGAAAATATTAAGTCAGAAACGCTAAGAAATGAGCTTCTAAACTGTGTCACTGAAGTATTGTTTATCAGAGATTCACAAAATGCTAACTTATACCATCCTCGCATTGATGGACAAAGAACCATGCAATTCGCGAATCTTACGCAGTCACAGCAAGAGGCTTATAATCAGTTGTATAATAATTTTTTCTACTATCGTCACAATGATTTTTGGGGAAAAGAAGCAATGAAGAAACTCCCGGCTATAACACAAGCAAGTCGCATGTTGGCATGTGCTGAAGATCTCGGTATGATTCCTGATTGTGTACAGCCTACCCTTAATGAATTAGAAATTCTCACACTTGAAATCCAACGCATGCCCAAGCAATATGGAATCCCTATTGCGAACACTCAACAATACCCGTATTTATCGGTATGCTCAATTGACACACACGACATGGCACCACTTAGACTTTGGTGGAGAGAAAATCAAACGGCAGCGCAATATATTTGGAAATCAATACTGAAACAAGATACACAAGCTCCCCCCCAAATCAATCCACAAATTGCAAAGGCAATTATTTGCGACCACTTAAATTCCCCGTCCATGCTTTGCATAATTTCAATGCAAGATTATTTAGCCCTATTCTCAAAATTAAAAACCATTTCGCCAGAAGAAGAGCAAATTAATATTCCTGCAAATCCACACCATTATTGGAAATACAGAATGCCCATAAATATTGAAGAACTTGAAAACACCCCCTATTACGCAAGCATCATTGCTAGTCTTATTCTTCAAAGTAATAGATGAAAACCTGACAAAATAACAATATACAAATAGAGCGGTATCTCGTTGCGATACCGCTCTATTTGTATATTGATTTTTATAAAATTACTTGATTACCAAAGCTCGATCAATAACATCAATCAATGATGCAATATGCGCTTTTTTGCTTTCGTTACCTGCTGTAACTTTAGACAATTTTGCCCGGAGTTCACGCAAGGCAGACATAGTATATTTACGATTGCTTCCTTCTGGACTTGAGGACGAAAAATAACGACATAAAGTCGTAACGTAAGTTGACTCCAACAACTGATCATATTCTGACAATTGGCCTCCTGCAAAGACCTTTTTAAATAAGCGATCCGTCATATCCTGTAAAAATTCACTGTACGGATATGAATCATTCATATCATTATATCCTCTAGAAAGCAAATTTCTCACTGTATATACCCCAATAAGCTCAGTAACATCCTTTTTATTGGGATATATCCGATTAATATACGGCACATCAATAAGCCACACAGGCTCATTGAAAACATTTTTGTCAATGAAATCCAAAGCCCTCACCTGTCTGGACTTAGGAACATCCGTATAAACATCGCCACTTTCATCTATAGTCTTGTAGTTTTTGAACTTCCCTCCGATATTACGAATTACATGTCCCAGATATCGCAAGTATTGGTTCCTGATCTCAGAATACATAGAAGAAATATTTGAAGAATAAATATCATTTGACTCGTAAGTCCAATCTTCCAAATTCTTAACTAAGCGCTTTAAGTTCAAAATTCCGTAATAGCTGGCTTTAACCGCATCATCTCCCAAGTCTTCCGTTTGGCAACGCGGGTCTGAAACATTACTTGTTTCTCCGTCACCAAACCATAAACGTGGATTCTCAGCAACCCGCTCTTTTGTAATCAATTTTTCCAATTCGTAATGATCGCTTTCCTCATCATAAGCATTCCACATTGGCGAATACCCCCACTGAATGGCCCACATATCATAATCACCGATACGCGGAAATATACCGACACGGGAAATACTATCCTCGGGCTGTGCCACGTAATTAAAACGAGCATAATCCATTATACTTGGTGTATGTCCAAACGCCTCCACCCATTTTTTTGAACGTAAGCTATCCACAGGTACAGTACTTGATGATCCAAAATTATGCCTCAATCCTAAAGTGTGCCCGACTTCATGAGACGAGACAAAACGAATTAATTCTCCCATCAACTCATCATTAAATTTCATACATCTAGCCTCCGGGTCCACACTAGAAGCTTGTATCATATACCAATCATGCACCAAACGCATTACATTATGATACCAACAAATATGGCTCTCCAAAATTTCCCCAGAACGTGGATCATGCACCTGAGGTCCATATGCATTTTCGATTGGTGATGCCAAATAGCGAATTACGGAATAACGCGCATCCTCCATACTCATTGTAGAATCATTTTCAGGCCACTCCTTTGCCATAATTGCATTTTTAAATCCGGCTTTCTCAAAAGCTTTTTGCCAATCATTTACGCCGGCAATCAAATACTTGCGCCATTTTTTAGGAGTAGCTGGATCGATGTAGTATATAATCGGTTTCTTAGGTTCTACCAATTCCCCAGCCTTCATCTTTTCTATATCCTCAGGTTTCGGTTCCAACCGCCAACGAACAATAAAATTCTTATCCTTTACACGTTGCTGATCATCTGTAAACGAAGTATAAGAATCTGCAAAATATCCCACTCGTGGATCAAAATAACGTTTCATCATGGGTACCTTCGGCAACAGGACAAAAGACACATTGAAGCCAAAAGTCACTGAACCTGTAACTGCTCCCGCTGGAATTCTAGAGCGTAAACTTGACCAGGTTTTAGTCACCTTCACTTCCGTATTCATAGGAAATGTTTTTATCTCATTAATATAACACTTATCAGAAATCAATGATGTAAGCCCGAAATTTTGCTTATCATATTGAGAAAAAGAAATTGCAGGATTATCGTCATTAAAAAAACGAGTTACATTGATTTTTGAAAATCCTTTTTTATATTTCTCTAATTTAAAAGATCCAATTATCGGGTTTTCATTACTTATGATAATTGCCCTATTAATATCATCAAGCGAATCCGATACATTTATCAGCAACTCAGCTCTCATTAAAAGCCGCTCATCTGGTGCCTTTTCAAAATAAATTGTCTGTCCATTAATTTGCTCTCCCGCAAATTTTCCGCAATTTGCAGGAGTTGCCGTGTACCGTGTTGTTGTCAGGAAGCGACGTTCCAAAAGTGAATCCGGAATAATAAAGAACCAATCATTACCATTCTTCTCTACCGTAAACAACCCATCCTTTACATTTGATGTCACAGCTGTTACTGTACTTTTCTTTGCCTTTTTCCGAGCTTGCGATGGAATAAAAAAAGAAGGCATTATAAGGCCGCACAAAGCCACAAAAAAAACTCGTTTCATTTTATATCTGATCTATTATATATTTAAAAGAATTATAGCTCCCATCCAATCGACCCAGTTTATAAGGTTCCAATCTTTTTAATCCTACTGGCAAATCCTTATTTAAGCCAAAATAGTCATTTACCAAACTTGCGACTCTTTTAGATAAACGATCCTCTTTCTTTAACAACAGAGAACAGTATTTACCCAACAAAGACAAATCTCCGTCATGAATCTTTAGTAGATTAAACAAACAATAATAACATACACTTGTTCCTGCCCTATACAAATATACCAATCTGGTGTCGACAGAACACACCCTAAAGATATCTAGAAGCGATTTTACTTCTGAAGGGTCCCGCAAAAGTACTAAGACTTCTGTCAAAAATTTCTGCCTATCGATAACCGTTGCTTTATCTGTTGCAAACGATTTCAATTCCCAACAATCAAAAGACAAAGACTTGCTATGATACAAGGTTTTAATCGCTTTAATAAATGTCCCCAAATAAGCCTTTGAATCATAAGAAACAAATATCAAAAACACTTTCCAAAACTGAGCTTCCTCCAAAGACGGTAAGAACACTTCCGCCAATAAATAACCAACAGTACGACGATCCTTGTTGCTCAAACCAGAAACATATTGTAACAACATTTCTGGTTCATTTTGCAAAGCAAACATTTTATTCTGTATAACCGGATTATGTCGAACTACCAAGCTCATAAACGCCTTTCTAATTTTACGACATTTTCAACATGGTGTGTTTGGGGGAACATGTCAACCGGCTGTACAGCCGTAATACAATATTCTCGGTCGAGCAATTGTAAATCACGTGCTTGAGTAGCTGGATTACAACTTACATACACAATGCGTTTAGGAGCTGCAAATAAAATAGCATCAATCACATCCTTATGCATTCCTGCACGCGGAGGATCTGTAATAATTACATCTGGATGCCCATGCACGTCAATGAAATCACTATTTAAAAGATCTTTCATGTCACCTGCATAAAAAATTGTATTATCAATATGATTTATCTTGGAATTTTCCACAGCATCCTCAATCGCCTCCGGTACATACTCTATACCTATAACCTGGCGTGCCATATGCGCAACAAAGTTAGCTATTGTTCCAGTACCTGTATATAAATCATAAACTAATTCTTTACCTGTTAATGCTGCAAAGTTACGTGCTACCTTATACAACTCATACGCCTGATGCGTGTTGGTCTGATAAAAACTTTTAGGACCGACCTTAAATTTAAGATTTTCCATAATCTCATAAATAAAATCCGTCCCACTATAAGTCAAGACCTCTAAATCTCCAATTGTATCATTACATTTTGTATTATTCACATACAGCAAAGATGTAATCTCAGGAAATGTATGTTGCAAATGTGCCAATAAATCCAAAGCCTGTTTACGCTCATCATCAGTAAGCCAGCAAAACTGCATTACCAACATCAACTCTTTTGTATCAGAAGTGCGCAACATCATATTACGTAACAAGCCTCTACGATTTCGTATGTCATGAAAAGAAAGCCCATGAACAAACGCGTATTGACGTATGTCGTTACGCAACCTATTACAAATGTCATCCATTAAAAAACATTTGTCTATATCCAATATCTTATCAAATGCTCCTGCAATATGAAAGCCGACGGCATTCATATTTTCAATTTCTACCTCTGAAGCAATTTGTTCCTTTGTCAACCATTTTTTATTTGAAAAACCAAATTCCAATTTATTCCGGTAGCACTGCGTTAATTTGCTGCCTAAAATTGGATTGATTGCCGGAAACTCCAATTTTCCTATTCTTACCAAAGCATCTTCAACCTGCTTTTGCTTATATCTTAATTGCTCACTATACGGCAAACACTGCCATTTACATCCCCCACATACACCAAAGTGACTGCAAAAAGGAACAGAACGTACGGCTGAATAAGAATGAAACTTTATTACGGTAGCCTCGGCATAACTATGTTTTTTGCGCACTATTTGCAAATCTACTACATCGCCGGGAACCACAAAAGGTACAAAGACGACCATCTCATTCACACGCGCAAAAGCTTTTCCTTCTGCTGCAACACCTGTTATCTCGACATTTTCCAAAACAGGTAAAGCCTTTTTCTTTCTTGCCATTATAATATCAAACTTCTCTATTATGCAAATAAATAATTCATCCAAGCTATTTCAAAAAAGCACGTAACTGTTTTAGTAATACCGGAACGGCATACGAATCTATGCTTTTTGTATAAAAAAAATCTTCCGGACAATAATCCGAATCCGATTCCAATATATAATAATCTGCCCAAATAATTCTGTGCGTCAACACGTGCTTTACACGTTTTGCCACACATCGCAAGCTTGACAAACTACCGACTTGAAATAAACTTAAACTTTCAGAATTCGCTACCTCATCAAAAGTCAAACGTTCATTCGACTCCATCAGAATTGGCTCGTATAATCCGCGCCAAATATCTTTTGCAACTCGTTTATGAAGCAACCATCCTTTATTCCTGCTATATACTTCAACAAATGTCATATAACGTGAAGTTTGCCGCTGTTTTCGTGACTTAAGAGGAAGTTCAGCCACCATACCGTCCTTCAAAGCCAAACAATTTAAAGCTACAGGACAATTGTTACACAACGGTGCACGCGGAGTACATATCAACGCCCCAAAATCCATAATGGCCTGATTGTAAACCGAAGCCTGCCCCTCGAGCAGAAAATGATTAGCTAATTTGCGAAAACGTTTTTTTCCTTCTGTTGTATCAATTGGAGTCCTGTCGCAACAAAACCTCGACAAAACCCTATAAACGTTACCATCTAACACAGCTACAGACTGGTTGGAAGAAATAGAAGCTACTGCCGACGCTGTATATTCACCAATCCCATCCAAAGTCAACAATGTCTCATAATCACGTGGAAATTCTGACATTTCCACTATTTTTCGCGCCGCTTTCAACATATTACGAGCACGGCTATAATAACCCAATCCTTCCCAATAACGAAGGACTTCGTCCTCTGAAGCTTTTGCAAGAGTTTCAACATCAGGAAACCGCTCAACAAACCGATTATAAAACCCAAGTCCCTGCGACACGCGCGTCTGTTGGAGAATTACTTCTGAAATCCATATTTTATAAGGATCTGATGTTTCCCTCCATGGCAACCGCCTTCCGTTTTCATAATACCAGGCAACCAACGACTCTCCGAATAACGAATCTTTCACTACACGCTTCTACTTCTCTGATTCATCCATCGTTGCCAAGAAAGTCTTGATTCTCTGCTCTTCCGATAATTTACAAATCAAAAGTTCTCCATTATTCTCTGCAACTACATATCCGTCCAATCCCAGAATCAAGACCTTCTTCATATTCGGAGTATGAACCATACAATTATGTGACTCAAACAAGCCTATCTGTTGACCGACACAAGCATTTCCATACTGATCAGGTTTCATTTGCAACGCCAACGAACTCCATGTACCTAAATCGCTCCAGCCAAAATCTGACGGACAAACAAAAATCTCTTCAGCCTTTTCCATAATTTCCGTATCCACTGACACATTAGGACATTTTGGAAAATATTCTTCTATATACTGTTTCTCTTCAGGCGTATTATAAAAAGGTAATAAGCCCTCAAAAATCTCCGAAATTCTAGGACTATACACCCTGAATGCATTGACAATTGTACTTACACTCCATATGAAAATACCTGAATTCCAAAAATAATTTTTCTGAGAGATATATTTTTCAGCCAAAACCTTATTCGGCTTTTCCTTAAAAGAATCTACTCTGAAAATATTTTTCAAGCGTGAAGAAGACGAACTTAAATCTGCCTCGATATAACCATAGCCCGTTTCGGGACGAGTTGGTTTTATACCCAACGTAACCACGGAATCCGTCTCTGCTGAAAATTCCATTGCATTATTTACAACTCCCTCAAAAGCCAGAACATCGGTAACAATGTGGTCACTAGGCGTAATTACCAGATTTGCCTTCGGATTTATTTTCTTAATTTTCCAACTTATATAAGCTATACATGGCGCAGTACCTCTTGCACAAGGCTCGGCTACAACATGATCCGGCTGCATCTCCGGAAGCTGTTCTATAACAATATTCTTATACCGTTCAGATGTAACAACCCATATATTTTCAAGAGGAACAACATTAACAAATCGCTGATATGTAAGCTGCAATAATGTTTTTCCACATCCTAACACATCAAGAAACTGTTTAGGGTATTCCGGACTGCTTGCGGGCCAAAATCTACTACCAACGCCACCAGCCATTATTACCAAATGGCGATTTCTATCTTTCTTCATGGTTTCCATGCTCTACTTTTGTTTGTTGTTCACATTTGTACCTTCAATATACAGTCTGATTAATTTATTTTTTGCATCAGAACGTACCGTTATCATTTTCCTGAACTTACCTAAACGCTGCCCTTTAGGATTATACGACACCTTAATGACTCCGCTTTTACCAGGTAAAATAGGATTTTTAGGGAAAATCGGGTTGGTACAACCACACGATCCAAAAGCCTCATTTATAGAAAAAGGCGTATCTCCTGTATTTGTAAAAACAAATTCACAGGATACTATTTTTGATCCATCTACCACCCCAAAATCAAAAGAAGGTTTTTTAAAAGATATAAAACCTTCTGCCTTAGAAAAGTTGCTACAAAAGAACAATGCACTAAGCAAAAGTAAAAGTCTGTATCTCATCGTTATATGGTTTTTTACAAATTGTAAATATATAAATTCCATTTTAAATATAGAAAAATTTGACAACCTTTAACAAGGAGGCTGTTAAAAAAGTACGGACATATATCAAACAACTTGCCTGTTTATTTTTTCTAAGTCGGTTTTAGTTAGACGAACTCCTAATTCTTATCAAAAAAACGCTCTACCTAACGTCTAAATTATGAAATTTGGACACATAATCAAATACGCCCCTATAATATTGGGCTTTCTTTTCTAAAGATAAGGGGTATGCCCTACTACTGCTCGGCATGCGAAAAAAACGCATTTCTCTATTTTCAAATTCAAAAGAAATCCATTGTCCGACCTTCGGAACATTAATTTTAAATTGCCCCGACACAATTTCTGCTGATTTCTGTCCAGTAGAGACAAGAGCTCTACAAGCAGGAATCTTTCGAAGTAACTCCGTAAGATTAGTTTCACGCTCTACTTGCAAAAATTTGTCAGATGCATTATTCTGTAATCTTACGACTTCCGTTGCCGAATCGAAAATGGCTATGCCCTTTTCATTTAAGAAATCTAGGATAAGAGGTAAATTAAACGACTTCTCCCCATCTAATACAAAATGATCTTTTACTCCATAAAAAACAAGTGACAGGATTCGCCACATATCATTTGTAAAATTCGGGTAATAAAAATCCATACACCAACGTTTGCGTGGCGGTGGAAAACTCCCCAACATCAACACCGTTGCATTTATGGGAAGAAATGGCTCAAGAGGATGTGCTTCTACATACATATTTTACTTGAACTTTTTCTTTTTCAGGAAATTAAATCCAAAATACACATAAAAATAATAGTACGAATTCGTAAGATTCAATTTATTTTTTCTGAAGCCATACATATGGGAAACTGAAGATAGTCCGGCAAAAAAACGAGAATTATTCCACACCAAAGCAGAACGCGTGCCCACATCTATGCTAAAATTACGCACATAATTCTTAATGGGTTCCTTATCCGACCAAAATTTCTCATCTTTTGCCTTTTTCAATCCTATTGCAGGTGACACCGAAAACGATAACAGCCAATTACGAGCAAAGACCCAATTATATGCATATCCAAAATTTATACTATAATCAATATAGTTCAACTCACGGAATTTCAAATTTTCAACCAGATCATTCTTTATTTCATCGGGCAATATTTGATCATCAAAAGCTATATTCTGCTGAGAATACTGAAAGCCTAATTTCCAGGATCCACAACTACGCAACTGAACCGTACTCTGGCTGAAAGCTGCAGGATACGAAAACTTTTTATAATTAAAAATATAATACACATTCACAGCCTTAGTGGTAGCTTTCATTCCTGAAAACTTGTAATTTTTAAACTTTGAGGAAACCGCTTGGGAGAAACCTGAAAGTTTGGTAATTTTAAAGTCCCCTAAATTTTTAACATATAAAAAGTCAACACCCGCAATCGGAGTGTAAAAACTAAAATTTAATTCCGTTTTCTTCTCATCTGTCCCCACTTTTGCTATATCAAAAGTATAGCCTAAAAAGATAGGTCCCCAACCAAAATAAGGTCCTGCCCTAAATGATGCGGGTGATTTTAATCTGATGGACTGCTTTTTTCCACCCGCATCCTCGGCAGTTATCCTATAACTCTGTAACGTTGATGTGCCCTGAATCATTGTTGCCAACGAGTAATAATTTGGCGCAACGTATGTGCTATCAAAATCACTTAAAAAGTCTATGACCTTCCCCACGAAATGTATCAGTCCGCCTTTTTTCCTTGTTTCTGTAATGCTATCAGACAGACACACAAACTGAGGTATGCTGTCATAACATGCCATACCTTTTAATGAATATCTTTGCTCTGTCAACGCCAGAGAATTCAGTTTAAAAAAAATGAAAAACAATATACTACATACTATTATTTTCATTTGTGTTTTTCATAATCATTTTCTACACTACATTTTTCCGAGTATTCTATCCATAACCCAATTTACAGACGTTGCACTAACACCATCACACTCACAAATGGCTTTGCCTTGTAAATGTCTCACGACCAATTCAATTAAAGGCATTTGCACATGTTCCGGATTCTGTACAACAATCTCTTTACGCCCACTTTCTGTATGCAAGGCTATCGGTTCATATGTAAAAACAGAAAAACAGATCTGACCTTTTTCTCCAATGATTTCTATTCTATCTTCTTTGGCAGATTCATGCGCAACAAAGCACCATGAGCCAGATCCGGGTAACCCCATATCAAATTTAAAACATGCACTCACGGAATCTTCGGTTTCGTATAATCCTCCCATATTACTCTTAAAACCTTTGGCTTCTATAATTGGTCCAAAAAACATCTGCAACAAATCAATCTGATGAGGAGCCAAATCATAAAAATATCCTCCGCCAGCAATATCAGGCTGAACGCGCCAGGGTAAATTAACTCGATTATAATCTAAATCTCGAGGAGGCACTGCAAAACGAATCTGCACATTAATTACTTTACCTATTCGTCCGGAAGCTATTAACTCTCCAACTTTCAAGAAATAAGGTAAATACCGTCTATAATAGGCCACAAAACAAGGAATACCCGTTTTCTCAGCTATTCGGTTGATCCTACAACAATCTTCATAATTGGCCGCCATAGGCTTTTCTATATAAACCGGCTTTCCTGCCTTCATGGCCATTATGGAAAATGTTGCATGAGTAGAAGGAGGTGTAGCTATATACACTGCATTTACGTCTGGATCATCTACCAGACTTTGTGCATCGCTATACCAACACTTTATATTATGGCGCAATGCATAGTCCTTCGCCTTTTCCTTATTCCTACTCATAACGGCTACGACTTTTGACCCTTCAATTTTATTAAAAGCCGGCCCGCTTTTCTTCTCGGTAACTTCACCGCAACCTATAAACCCCCATTTAACCTCATCTATTGGTACCATACTATACGATTTAAAATCAGAACGTTGCCCTAAACATAAAACGAATACCCCATTTTGACGTTCCCGGACGATCTATATACGTCAACCTCCTTACATACTCAATATGCAACAGCTTAAAAATATTATGTATACCTACAATCGCCTCCACATACGGTATTTTTTTGTCCATAACATGGGATATTGCAGTATACGATCCATCAGAATTGAAACGTCCCGGAAAATAGAACAAATTCTTATCATTAGCGTTACAATATGGGTTGTTTTTATCAGAAAGCATTCCCCACAAAACATTACAACCAATATATTCACGCCATTTCAGTTTCTTTATCAGCGGGATTCTGTTCAAAATTTTTCCATTTATGTCCCATGATACCATATATGAAACAAAACGGTCATTTAAGAACTCCATGTTGTTTATCAGATTAAAGGTATTATCCTCCATTATATATGATAAGTTTGCTGCTGGCATTATCAATAATGGAAATGGAACTTTGTTCCATTGTACACCTGCTCTGATGTCATTATCGATCTTACCCCATGAACCGACCCAGAAGCGTTTATATATTTCTGCCTCAGTATAGTTATAATTATATTGTCCACCAAACAAATTCTTTATACCCACGGTATGATTAAGTGCGAAAATAGGGGCATCATTGTTAGCCGCAATTCTACGCTGTTTTGTATTAATCCAAGTTGCTCCTGGCTGGTATCTCACCCCGACATTAAATTCTGAAGTCACAAAATTCGTAATATTCTGGCCACTCGCATCAGGAACATTTGTTCCATTTAAAGGCTGATAAAACAAACTCGCCGTCGGTGTATTTTTTGATCTTCTAAAAAACGTTGTAAAACGTAACCCATTATTCCATTCGCGATCGTAAAACAACCGATAATTCTCATAATACATCATATGATCTACTTTATCCCACTTGAATGATGTAAAAACATTATCCTTATCAGTCGGCATAAACTTATCACTCGGAGACATTACGTCGTTTGAATAAGTAAAAGTCAAATTATTCACCGGAAATTCTCTCGGTAAATAAGCTTTTTTATTAAAGGAATAAGTTACTTCTCCCATTCCTTTCCATCGTTCGTCCTTAAATCCATAAGCTACATACCCCTTCAAGAACCAATGTGGATTCAAATTCGCAGTTGTTTGCGCAGATGCTCTCAAACGTAATCCATCCACAAAATTCTGCGTAATCATTGTATTAATCGGGCCAATATCTACTTTACTAGGATGCTCAGGCGACACTGAGGTTTCCACAAAATTTTCAATAAAAGCTTTTCCTACAAACAGAATTGCTTTAAATCCCTTGATATTGCTTAAACGCTTTACCAAAGCATCCATAGAACTTTCGGATTTGGTCAAATCTTCCGCCCGATAATTTTTCCAGAAATCATTATCTTGCATCATGGCATAAGGTTCTTTCTTCACCACGCCATTAAACTTGAATTTTTTATCAGGTATTGGTTCCAAGGAATAATCACTATATTCCGTTAAACGCTTAACTTGAAAACGCTGGATAAATTTCGCAATCTTCAATTGAACCAACATTTCATCTGTTATCAAGACTTGCTCACCTGAAGGCAACTGAGCAAACTCTTGAGTTATCATCATATTATCGACATAATTGACATCAGAATGACGCGGTATACCCATTTCGATTTTTCGAACACGATACGAAGAATCAGCCATTATGTAAAGCGTACCAGAAAAGCCAAAATCCTGCGGATTATTTGGAGTAAAGGATAGTTCAAAGCACTTATCCTTTCCTATCATAACAGTATCCTCAATGAAGTAACGATAAAAACTAATTGCACTTCTAGTTGAAATCGGACTATGAAAAGGGTATTGCAACAATCTTACCTCGTCATCATAAATATCCACATCCGTAAAGCAATCTTTTATCAATGTGGTCAAAATATCTCCTGTAGAAAGCAAATCATTAATTCCATTGGATCGTTGCCCCAATATAATTTGTTTTTCAGACTTCGGATTCTTTCTGTATATTAACTGTGTTACAGTTTCATCAACAGAAATAGGAAGAATTTTCTTACCTGTTTCAGGACACACTTCTACATGTTCCTTCAAAAAAGGAACTTTTTTCAATCCTCCTTCTTCGAAAACTTTATCCGAAATTTCATTTAGCGCAAAAGTCAATTTCTGGTATTTATTATAACTATAATATGGATGCACAGAAAGATCACTCTTCTTTTTCGCAGCTATGACTTTTTGCATCATAATAACTGCGGGATTATTTTTCCGTGAATATTTAGTTTTTTTTGATTTGACTACGGCTACCCCCAATTCTATATTATCTACACTCAAAGCTACATCCAGACGTGTAGCTTCCTTGATTACAAAACTCTTTGATACATACCCAATCAAAGAGAAATACAGTTTTCCATTCTTCTTAGGCAAAGAATAATGTCCAGCAGAATCCGTCTGAACGCCATGACCTCCATCATAAAAAACATTTACGAAAGGTAAAGCCGCTCCTGTCTTCTCATCTGTCACTGTGCCCGTAATATTTTGAGCACACAGATTAAAAGCTTCAATAATTATAAAAAATAAGAATAAAAGGCAGCGATTATTCATTTGTCGTTATAGCTAATTTTAAGAATATAAAAAGCTTCATTCCTTACAACTAGAATGCAAGGAGATGAAGCTTTTCATGTATTAGTTTTACGTAAGTTCGGTTTTATACAGTACTTCTGATATTAATCAATTTCTTCATCAGCTTCATACCCGCCCATTTCGCGAATTGCATTTTTAAGCATAGTATATTGCTGGAACAAATTATTAACTGCTACTTCACCCTGCGTATAATCGTGCATCGGGCTCTTTAAGAAGAAACTCAAAAAACGCTGGATACCATACTTCCCTGCACGCATCGCCAAGTCGCTCAATAGAACAAGATCAAGCACTAAGGGAGCAGCCAAAATAGAGTCACGACACAAGAAATTAATTTTAATCTGCATCGGATACCCCATCCAACCAAAAATATCTATATTATCCCAACCCTCTTTATTATCATTACGAGGCGGGTAATAATTGATTCTTACTTTATGATAATAATCTTTATACAAATCAGGCTGATTCTCTGCAACCAAGATTGACTCTAACGTAGAAAGTTTACTAACTTCTTTTGTATGGAAATTTGCGGGTTCATCCAAAACCAAGCCATCACGATTTCCTAGAATATTAGTCGAAAACCAACCGCTTAATCCTAAGCAACGTGTGCCGATAATTGGAGCGAAACCAGATTTAACCAATGTTTGTCCGGTCTTGAAATCCTTTCCGGCAATAGGCATTTTTGTTTTTTCAGCCAATTCCCACATGGCAGGAATATCAACTGTTGTATTGGGAGCTCCCATGATAAAAGGTGCACCTTCCAACAATGCGGCCATTGCGTAACACATTGAAGGTGCAATATGCTCTTTATCATCCGCTTTCATTGCAGCTTCTAAAGCACTTAATGAGCCATGCACTTCTTCATCTACAGGCACATAAATTTCAGTTGAGGCAGCCCAAATTACAACAATACGATCACAATTCTTCTCGGCTTTGAAATTTCGAATATCTTCACGAACCTGTTCCATCATATCCCAACGGTTCTCACAATGTTTCACATTGTCACCATCAAGACGTTTAGCATAATTTTTATCAAAAGCAGCTTTTAACGGAACGATAGCTTTTAACTCATCTCTAACCGGCTCGATATCCTTTTCCTTTAAAACTTCAGAATACATGGCACTCTGATAAGCATTTTGTGGATATACGTCCCATGCAGCAAATTCCATGTCATCCAAACTTGCTAAAGGTACAATATCTTTATAATATAGATATTTTTTTGCATCGCCTTTGCCTACGCGAATTTTGTCATATTGCGTCATTGCACCAATAGGCTTTGCCAAACCTTTACGAGCCATCAAAACACCTGTTATAAATGTAGTAGAAACAGCTCCTAAACCTACTACCATTACGCCTAATTTACCTGTTGCAGGTTTTACATTTTTACATTCCATCCTTTATTTTATTTTTGAAGTTTCAAAATTAGTACATTGTTTGCTCAAAAACTTTATAGATATGTTAATATTCATTTATTTTTTAAATAAAACAATACTAAAAAGCGTTTTGTAACAAGCTATAAGAAAAAATGAACACTTTCATGATTCTTACAAAGAAACAACGAGCATATCAATCAACACACCTTTTCAAGCTTCTTAATTATTGAAAAGATAAATACAGCCGACAACACACACAATCCAACCAAAATACCCCAAACTACTGTTAACGGCAGATCTCCCCACAACGAAGAACATACGCTCGTCAATTTATTACCTACGGCTGTTGCAACAAACCATCCCCCCATCATCATTCCTTTATATTTAGGAGGTGCTACCTTTGAAACAAATGAAATGCCCATTGGTGACAACAATAATTCACCAAAAGTCAACACCAAATAAGTTGAAATCAACCAATTAGGAGACACGAAAGTTGCTGTACCATTTTGCATTGCATCAAGCTGTTGATTAGGAGTCAACAGATCCAACGATCCAACAGTCATAATTACATAACCAAGAGCTGCCACTAACATACCCAAACCAATTTTACGTGGAGCAGAAGGCTCTTTTCCATTCTTTGCTAACCAGCTAAAAAGTGCTATTGAAACAGGAGTCAAGGCCACCACAAAACAAGGATTGAATTGCTGGAAAATTTCTGCGTCAATCTTTGTAGAACCAGACAAACTCATATACTTTGCAATTAAGCCTGCCACTGATGCGATTACAAGAATACCAGAAATTAATTTACCTCTACCAGATTTGCTTTGAAACAAAGCGAACAATGCATAAACTATAATTATACAAAATACCAGATTCCAGACATCAAAAAACATACTTTCAAAACCGCTTGAACTCTTAGCAGTAAACTCATTAGCAAAGAATGTCAATGTAAGGCCATTTTGATGAAATGCCATCCAGAAAAATATTACAACAGCAAATACCAAGCAAAGAGCCACGATACGAGATTTTGTTTCCTGTTTAGATAATTCCTCAACAGGCTGTTCTGCCACTTTTTCAACCTTATTTTTTCCTTCTACATGCTTAAATGTACTACGAAATACATAATATATAGCAATCGAAAGAATCAAAGAAAGGCATGCAACTCCAAATGCAAAATGATATGCACTTCCCGCATCCAAATGAAATTTCTCGATGCCCCAATTCTTGATACCTACTGCTGCAGATGGTGCAAATAAAGCACCAATATTAATTGCCATATAGAAAATAGAAAAAGCGGAATCACGCTTGGACTCATACTGAGGATTGTCATAAAGGTTTCCTACCATAACTTGCAAGTTGCCCTTGAACAATCCTGTACCGCAACATACCAATAATAAAGCGCCATACATACTGAGCATGCCCAGGTTACCGCTTCCTAAAGGTATTGACAGGAACAAATATCCCAAAAACATAATGATAATGCCAATCGTTACCATTTTTCCATATCCGAATTTGTCAGCCAGAATACCTCCTACAAAAGGCAAGAAATATACAAAGGCCAAAAATGTCGAATAAATTTCTCCTGCAGCTGCTGCAGATAAACCAAAATTAGCTTGCAGATACAAGGTAAAAACTGCCAGCATAGTGTAATAACCGAAACGCTCGCCAGTATTTGCAAGCGCCAACGCATAAAGTCCTTTAGGTTGTCCTTCAAACATAAATACTAGATTTAATTGATTACTAAATTATTGATTCATTTTTCTCTTCAAATACAATATCTGCGACTACCGCCTCTGTTTGTTCTATCAAATCAACTGGCGAAATCTTCAATTGCACGCCGCGTACTCCCGCACTGACAAAAACATATGGGAACGAATTTACTGTAGTATGAATATAAGTCTGGAATTTTTTCTTCATTCCAATAGGTGAGCAACCACCTCTTATATATCCGGTTGTTGGCAGCAAATCCTTCAAAGGCAAAGGCTCGCACTTTTTATTTCCACTTACTTTAGCCAATTTTTTCAAATCAATTTCATGATTTCCCGGCAATACGCCTACAATATACCCCGACTTGTCGCCATGCAGGACTATGGTTTTAAAAACTTGCTCTACATTTTCCGACAAAGACTCGGCCACATGTTCTGCTCCCAAATCATTTTCATCTACTTCATAAGGAATAAGATCAAATTTTACTCCTTTCTTCTGCAGGAAACGGGCTACGTTTGTTTTTATATTTTTTGAACTCATTTTCAAAGCACTTGTTTAGATCAATTCCCCTTTCAGAAATTTAGATGTATAACCGACTCCGGCTTTTACTAAGTCCTCCGGAGTTCCAGCGAACATCACCTGACCTCCTCTACGACCTCCTTCCGGTCCCATATCGATAATGTAATCCGCCATTTTTATTACATCCAAATTATGCTCAATCACAATTACCGTATTCCCCTTTTCTACCAAGCGATTAAGCACCCCCATCAAAGACTTTATATCCTCAAAATGCAGCCCCGTGGTAGGTTCATCCAATATATACACGGTTTTTCCCGTATCTCGCTTGCTCAATTCCGTTGCCAATTTCACTCTCTGACTTTCACCGCCGGATAATGTTGTAGAAGACTGGCCCAATTTAATATATCCCAGTCCCACTTCCTGCAAAACTTTTATTTTATGCAAGATATTGGGTACGTTCTCAAAAAAGTCTACGGCCATATTGATTGTCATGTCCAATACATCTGCAATACTTTTTCCTTTATAACGAACCTCCAGGGTTTCATGATTATAACGCTTTCCTCCACATACTTCACACGGAACATAAACATCCGGCAGGAAATTCATTTCTATGGTTTTATAACCATTTCCCTTGCATGCTTCACATCGGCCACCACTCACGTTAAAAGAAAAACGTCCTGGCTTATACCCCCTTACCTTTGCTTCCGGCGCATTTACGAACAAAGCTCTGATATCAGAAAAAACGCCTGTATAAGTTGCGGGATTGGAGCGTGGGGTACGCCCCAGTGGGCTTTGGTCAACGTTAACGACCTTGTCGACACAAGAAATATTCTCTATTGACTCATAGGGCAAAGGTTCTGTCAAGGAACGATAAAAGTGTTGTGAAAGTATCGGATACAACGTATCATTAATTAATGTAGACTTTCCACTTCCCGACACTCCAGTAACACAAATCAAAGTTCCGATTGGAAAATCTACGGTAACATGCTGCAAATTATTCCCACTGGCCCCAACCAAAGTTATTTTTTTCCCATTCCCCGTTCGTCTGACTGCTGGAATTTCTATACGACGCTTCCCATTCAGATACTGACTGGTCAGAGTTTGCTGCTTCAGCATCTCCTGAGGTGTTCCCTGGAAAACTACCTCACCTCCCAATCGTCCTGCCCGAGGTCCCATATCAACAATATAATCGGCAGCCAGCATCATGTCCTTGTCATGTTCTACAACCACGACTGTATTACCGGCATCGCGCAATTTTTGTAACGACTTTATCAGACGAACATTGTCGCGCTGATGCAATCCAATACTTGGCTCATCTAAAATATACAACACATTGACCAATTGAGATCCAATTTGCGTAGCCAAACGGATACGCTGGCTTTCGCCGCCGGACAAACTCATTGAAGAACGATGCAGCGACAGATAATCCAGCCCTACATCCAACAAAAAGCGCAAACGCGTCTGTAATTCCTTCAAAATTTCAGAAGACACATTTTTCTGTCGCTCATTCAGCGTTTTAGGAAGTTCGCCCAACCAACTATACAATTGCCCAATATCCATTGACGACAATTCGTATATATTTTTGCCATTAAGTTTGAAATGCAAAGCTTCCTGATTAAGACGCGCACCATGACATAAAGGGCATGTTTTTACCACCGAGAATTGATCAACCCAACGCTGTGAGGCTGCGCTCATCTCACGATCGGCCATTTGCATGATATATTTTACAAGCCCGTCAAATTCAACATAAAAATCATCTGAAGCATGCATTATTGCAGCCGGAATACGCAATCGCTCCGAACTTCCATTGAAAATTTCATCAAAAGCCTCTTCGGGAATATCTTTAACGGGAGTTTTCAAATTACAATCATACTTTTCAAGCACAGCCTCTATTGCCCAGAATATCATGATATTCTTATATTTCCCCAATGGTATAATTGCTCCCTCGTAAATCGTCTTTGCATCATCAGGAATCACCTTTTCCCGATCTATCATACTGATATATCCCAAGCCTTTACATTTAGGACAAGCACCTGCAGAAGAATTGAATGAAAAATTATGCGGTGCTGGGTCTTTATAGGAAATTCCTGTTGTCGGACACATCAAGCGCTTGCTGTAGTAACGAGCAGTATCGGTTGCAGCATCTACAATCATCATCAAGCCATCACCCTGTTCAAAGGTCTTTGACACACTTCTCTTCAAACGCTCCTCATCGTCATTTTCGCGTACAAGCAACTTATCAATTACTACTTCAATATCGTGATTTTTATAGCGGTCAAGCTTCATGCCTGTCCTGATTTCCATAATCTCGCCGTCTACCCGGACGTTCAAAAAGCCCTTACGTCGAATTGTTTCAAACAATTCCTTGTAATGTCCCTTTCGGTTGCGCACAAGAGGAGCCAGCAAATATATCTTGTGCCCCACATAATCACGAAGAATCAAGTTAAGGATTTGCTCTTCGGTATATTTTACCATCTTCTCCCCCGTCCGATAGGAAAAAGCCTCAGCTGTTCGTGCAAAAAGCAGACGCAAAAAGTCATAAATTTCCGTTACGGTTCCTACCGTTGAACGAGGATTTTTATTTGTAGTTTTCTGTTCGATACTGATTACCGGGCTCAATCCAGATATTTTGTCAACATCCGGGCGTTCTAAATTTTCCAGAAAATTACGAGCATACGCCGAAAAAGTTTCAATGTAACGCCGCTGACCTTCTGCATACAACGTATCAAAAGCCAGCGAACTTTTTCCACTTCCGCTCAGTCCGGTAATTACGCTCAGGCTATGCCTGGGTATGCGCACATCCACATTCTTAAGATTATGTACACGTGCACCTAAAATATCAATCCATGTTGTCTGTTCTTCACTCATTTGCTAACAACACTTACTCTTCAGTTCCTGTACTTTGTTCGTCGTACGTAGTCAAAACGCTCACCGTTTTTTTTATCGAATAATTTTTCCCATCAGCTCCTTTAGCCTGAACAACGCAATAATATGCCCCGTCAGGCACAACATGACCATTCACCTTGCCATCCCATCCCCCGTCAGGATCATTCCATTCATACAGTTTTTTCCCCCAACGGGTAAAAATTGCAGCCTTAAACGATACAATGCTCTGCCATCCGTCTTTTGCCTTATACACATCATTGATGCCATCGCCATTGGGAGAAAAAGCATTGGGCATCTCAAGTTTCGATTCACTGACACTAACAACAAACGGTTCATCCATTTCATAATTAATGGTATCCTTTCCGTCTACAAAAGTAATCAACAAATCAATAAAAGTTTGCCCCGAAGTCATAAACGTATAAGCCGTATTTTCATCATAACGTATGATATAGGGTGACGATTCATTTCCTTGTGTATAGAAACGCCACTCATAATAAGCCGTATAACTGCCTAAATTCTCCGGACGCGCTTCAAAGCGAATTTCTACAGGAGCCGAACCTTCATATGAAGTCTCTTCCTGCTCACCTTCATCCGTAATAACAGTCATTACAGGATTGGCACCAGGAATACTTTGGGCAATGGCACTTGCCGCGCCCATACACCAAAATACAACTAATCTAAATAGGATTGCTCTCATATTGATTTGAATGCAAACTTACTAAAAATCTCTGGAATATCCGCCAAAATGCAACAGATAAACAAAGTTGGATTTGGGGTGAGATCAATCCATATCGTACTTTCGGGTACGCACTAGGACATGAGAGAAGTACCGGATGAAGGACTTACTACTACCTGCTTATGAAACTGCGAGCCGATACCATAGGAAATCAGCGAACAAAGATATGGCACATCCCAAAGGACGTATCGTTATTGTGAAAGTGGTCCTTTTAAAAGCGCGAAATGTGATGTATCCCTTATCGCCACTAAAGTTCCCACAAACAGAATCCACTTCCTGATAGAAACTATTCAGTCAATGACAGCCAGAATCATAGAAATCATCTGTCTTACAAAACAACCCTATGACTTTGCTTTCGTACAGTCGTAATTCTTTGTATTACAGCATTAAAAAATGTCTGCAACGTCATGGTTGGCCGTTTACGTGATTTCGTCGCCCCCTCCTTGATGTCTTAATAACTTCGTTCATTTGTTGTTTTTGGATTTCTTCAAATTTACCCTGAGGTATTTCTCGCGTCGTATTGAACCAATTCTTTATATTATTCTTGTCAAGAGGTCTCGAGTGATTCTGTGTGATGCTATCTCTCCTTTGGTATTCTTTGAAAAAATCGTCACCGATCAGTCCAGGGATTCCAATCACATATTTATGCTTGTAGAAAGGTACGTAGTAGATAAGGCTGTCTGCCAATTTATCCCAACGTTTTCCAAGTATTTTTTCTTTGCATTTCCAAAATGGAGAGAGATGAAAGCTAATTGCAACAGGTTGGCAATCCGATTAGTCTGTTGGCCGCTTCTGTCATATTGGTTACTCCCACCTCTGTATAGACATAACCGATGTATTCTGCAAATCAGGGGTCTTTCAAAATGTCCATAATCAGGTCATATTGGGTCGTGTCTCTATAAGACCTCTCTCCTAAAATGATGACATCAACCTCTTTGAATTTTTCAAAGATATATTCTTTTGGGTCCTTTCCCTGTTCTTGGATATATTCCACATATTCATCTACTGTTTGAGCATTTACTATGAAGCTCAGAGAAAATGTCAATAAGAGTAGTATGGTTTTTTTCATATTTGTTTCTCCTGATTGAGTTGTTACCAAATTTCTATCCTCATTAGTAGAGTCCTAAGTTCATGCAGCTAAAATAGTTTAATCTTTTGAAGAAGCCAACAAAAGGCTTCTGGAAATTCAGTTATTCATTTGCCCCTCTGTTGAGTAAAAACACAAGTCTATGATAACAGCCCTGACCGTGGGCATGATCTTACGTTCCTACAGAAGTTTCCCAATAAACATGAAGTTCGTAAAGCGTGCCGTCAGAATATAGATAGTTATGTAAAAATCCGAAAATCCGGGAGCAAGAATATCCAAATTATTTCCTAATTTTGCAATAAAACGAGGTGCACAACAGGCATAATGGCGTAAACTATGATGATCAGAGTGTTTACAGTTCATAACTACATAATCCTTATGCAGTTTTAGTTAAACCAATAGCGGAATGATTTGAATAGACGCTCTGTTTTCTATTCTGCAAATAATTCTTTTACTATGATTGAAAAACAACTGACTATAAAACATTTTTTACTGATTTTACTTACCTTCTGGGGATGCACAACAACATCCGCATGGGCTGAAAAGAAAATATTTGTATCTCCTAAAGGCAACGACCGGGCAGAAGGAACTTTAACACATCCTTTAAGAAGTATTCAGGCCGCATTGGAAAAAGCTGAAGCGTTTGAAAATGAAGAGGTACGGATTATCTTGCGCCAGGGTTCCTACGAACAGTCAAAGACACTTGAAATTGGCAGTCAAGGGAAATATACCTCATTAACGATCTGTCCGTATCAAGATGAAAACGTAAGTATTTCAGGAGGAAGAGTAATTCCCCTTTCCGCAATGAAAAGAATATCCGACAAAAAAAATTAGTGGAAGGCTTCCCGAAAATGTACGTAAGCGGGTTCGTGAAATCGATTTTAAGCGGCTTAATATTCCTATTGCTAATTTACGCCCATCCGGCTTCGGACGCCCCAGCAGTCCTGCCTGGAGCGAACTTTTTGCCAATGATATTCCTCTCAATCTATCGCGTTGGCCCAACGATTCAACGGTGCTAATAGGAAAAGTGCTGGAGGCAGGAACAGGAGAAAACGTCCAGGATGCTCCATTGCCCGTATTCCAGTATTTTGAAGAACGACCGTCGGCATGGAGCCAGGCAGGACCGTTCTGGATCGGCGGATATTTTGCACATGGTTATGCCAGCGATATGATACGTGTTGATCACCTGGATTCCAAGACTAAGACAATCTATACCGCACAGCAAACCGTGTATGGATTCATGACCGGAGCAGACTGGAGACGTTGGTACGCACTTAACCTACTCGAAGAGCTGGACCTTCCTGGCGAATATGTCATCGATAAGGAAAACGAAAAAATGTATGTCTATTTGCCGGCAGACACCCGGACACTGCATGTATCCGTGATGAACGACCCACTGATTGCTATTGAAAACTGCCAGAATGTCACACTCAGCAAACTAACATTCGAATATGGACGTTCCATAGGAATTTATCTGGAAAACACACACCATGTACGCATTACCGGATGTACAATCCGTAATGTAGGCGGTGTAGGTATTTCCATTGGCAGAGGTACAGAGACGCCAGATAAACAAACACTAAAACCACACGCGGCAGAAGCAGGAGGAGATCCGAAGTCACGTGTTGTAGGTGACCTCATGGGAAGAGTATATCAGGATATTCTCTTCAACCGTAACGGCGGAACAGACAACGGCATCATAAACTGCTACATCTACAACACCGGAAGTGGAGGCATAAGTCTGGGAGGAGGTGACCGCGCCACATTGACTCCCGCCGGAAACTTTGTAGAGAACTGCCGTATACATGATTTCAATCGCGTAGAAAAATCATATAGACCTGGAATCTGGATTGATGGTGTAGGCAACCGGGTAAGCAAATGCGATATTTACAACGCTCCCAGCATGGCCATTCTTTTTCATGGAAACAATCACACAATTGAATTCTGTAAAATAACAAATGTATGCAGTGAAGTTGATGACCAGGGAGCAATCTATTACGGGCGAGACCCGTCGGAATTGGGCAACGTAATCCGTTACTGTTACTTTCACAAACTCAGTCCGCGCCATCGCGTTACAGCAACCTATCATGATGACGGAGCCTGCGGAGGTGAAGTTTACGGAAACATCTATCACAATGCCGGCTCACTTCCCGTACTGATTGGAGGCGGTCATTATAATCACTATCATCACAACATTTTTATTGACTCACCTGTAGCTATTCATTTCGATAACCGCATGCAGAACTGGGGAAAAGGAATGGTGGCTCCCAATGGTATCATTGACCAGCGCCTGAAAGCAGTAAAGTTTCAGGAGCCTCCTTATAGTACCACCTACCCGTTCCTGGCTCATTATTGGACAGAAAATCCTGCTTACCCTCATGGCAACGTCATAGAAGGAAATTTGTTCTATCGTATCAAAAACATCGTAAACGGACAAACCCAATGGGGAGAATTCTGGAACAACTGGTCTACAAACAACGATCCTGGATTCATAGACCCTGAAGATCCTCTGAAAGGGTTCAAAAAAGATGCTCCGGTCTATAAACACATCCAGGGGTTCCCGCAATTGCCTTTTGACCAAATCGGATGTACGCTGAAAGAGCAAGGTGACAATTGAAATAAAAGAAATTTAGTATGACCATTCAAGCAACTGTCCGCAACATATAAGAGGCAAGGATTTGTCCTCCGCTATTCAAAAGGAATGGATTACAAAAAAGAACACCGCTGAATTCATCAACAATCCCAGTGAAAGGAGAGATGATTAGAAGTCAATCAATTCAAAAAATTGACAGAAAGATTTTACAACTTCTTTCCTATAAACAAACGATATGCCTTAAAAGCGAAACATCAGTTAGTTCATTCCTGTTTGAAACAATGGAATTCACGCCCCTTTCGTAAAAAGAAAAGACTCCCGGGTATTTTAAATTAAATCCGACCTAAAGATAAAAAAGTCGGACTTAAATCCCAAAAGAATACATTCATCTAATGCCGGAACATGTTACGTCTGTTACGAAAACGCATTACTTCATAATATACCCTCCTGAAGGGGCGCATCATTTCATAATACAGCGGATATAAACCATATGAATTGTTCTCCACCATTCGTACAGACCTATTCAGGACGGCCAGAGACACCAAAGGTAATGTCACATACAATAAAAAGACAACAAAATCCAATATATAACGCGACAAAACAACCGAAGTTCCATATACGGTATAAGCTCCGTATGCCCAATAAACAAGAGGTATTACCCCGTACAGGAAATTCACAATCCAAGAAAAATCATACAGATGCAACAGACAACGGCTCCGTGCCTTTAGAAAGCGACAAGCCTGCATCCGCGAAATTTTTTCATTTTTCCAACTCTTCTTACTGCAAACCTTCTGTTCTATTGCCGCCACCTTATCATAGATATAAGCCACATTTCCCGGCTTGGAAAAAGTATCCACCAAGAACACATCTTCACCACGCAGTAACGAAACATTTCCGGAGAATCCCTTGCCACGAAGAAAAGCCTCTCGCCTAAACGCTAAATTACAACCATCTGCCCCCAATGGCCGACCACTCAAAATTGAGCGGGCATATACCGATTGCATCATGAAACGCTCAAACCGAATACGGCGACAAAAACAAGTAGAATCATCTTCATAGTTACTGTAACCTACCACCAAGTCCTTATCTGAATTCATCTTTGATGCCATATTCATTAACCAGTGAGGCGAATTGGGCGCACAATCAGGTTCTGTCAGTAAGATCCATTCTCCTTTGGCCGCTCTTACCCCCAAAGTTATAGATAGTTTTTTTCGGCTGATATACAATGTAGACTTGGGCAGCATGCTTACTCGCAACATGTGGTAATGCTGCTGTAACTGTTGCAACGTTACGGCATGCTCCTCAGATACTCCATCGTCAATCACGATTACTTCAAAATTAGGATATTCCTGATCCAAAATTGCCGGCAAGTTCTCTGACAATACATTTCGCTGCCCGTTCAGGGCAATCACAACACTTATAAAAGGAGCCCGCTCTACGGCATGATTTGCACAAACATTGCCCGTCTTTTTCCGTGCTTTATAAATGGCATTGTTGTAATATAGACTAAACCATAAATATGCCATACAGATTATCATCCATACAGTCAATAAGCAAACAGAAAGAAAATCCAAATGCAAATCAGCCCAAAACATTTTATCCAACATCAGTTATGCTCCTTTATTTATTCTGTTCTTCTGAATTCCTGACAAACAATAGCCGTGGATACTGCTACATTCAAACTCTCCGGATGACAATTTCCCGTAGGATAGCGCGGGATAAACAACTTCCTATCTACCAGACGTTCAATCTCCGGCCGTATCCCGTTACCCTCGTTACCCATAACAACCACACCAAAATTTGTCAGTGAAACGTCTGTAATGATGTCTCCTTCCAAAAACGTTCCATATACGGGAACCTCAGAAGACAGATTTGCCATCCATGCAGCCAAATCAAGATAATGCAAACATACACGTCCCAAGCTCCCCATGGTCGACTGTACCGTTTTGGGTGAATACACATCTGCCGTATCAAGCGAACAAAAAACGTGACGTATCCCAAACCAATCGGCAATACGTACAATGGTACCTAAATTGCCGGGATCTTGCACGCAATCCAATGCCAAGACCAGTTCTCGACGCGGAATGTCAAACAGTTGTTCCATATCAAAAGCCGATTGCTTTTTCTGAAATAAAGCCAGTACCTGTTGTGGACTTTTTTGCAAACTCAATTGAGCCAGTTCCCTTTCACTGACTTCAGCCGTCTCCAAAATGTCTGAAAGATTATGCGCGTCCCAGAATGCTGACGTGGCAGCTAAAAACCGACAAGAAAAATAAGGGAGCAATTCCTCAACAACCTTATGCCCCTCTGCAACAAACAGATTCAATTCATCACGATTCTTTTTTTGTGTCAATGAGCGAATCAACTTTTGCTTATTCTTGCTAATCATCTTTTTCTTGCAGTTTTATTCAAAAATATAGGCAAAGCTACAAACTTTTTATAGATAAGTCTTAACTTTGCAGCAAAATCTTGGATTCAACATACAAAAATATAGCATTTTGCCTGCTTATGCTCTTCATGATCATGAGCATGCATTCTTGTTCTTCTGAAAAATTTCTTTCAGAAGAACAGTATGTATTGTCTGATGTCAAGCTCAAGTGTGACAATAAGAATATAAAAACCGGGGAACTGCGCAGCAACATACGGCAAGAAGCAAATTCAAAATGGTTCAATGTATTTAAAGTACCTTTAGGCGTATATTGTATTGCAGGCACAGACTCAACAAAAAAAATCAACCGTTTTATCAAACGCATTGGAGAAGCTCCTGTGATATACGATAAGAAAATGGAAGAATATTCCACACTTAGCCTGAGCAATGCCTTGTTCAACAAAGGTTATTTAAAAGCAAAAACAGAAGTTGAGCATAGCACCAAAGGCAAGAAAATTAAGCTTACCTACAACATTCATTCTGGACGACTTTACTACATTGATAATATCAAATTTCATTTCGACAACGATACAATCAGAAATATCATCCAGCAAGAATCCAAACATTCCTTATTATACAAAGGGATGCCGCTTGACATCAACATATTGGAAAACGAGCGCAACAGAATCATAACCCATCTCCACAATCAAGGATATTACCGGATTACCAACAATTTCATTACATTCATCGTAGACACTTTAGCAAACTACAACAGCGCAGATCTGACACTAAATGTAACGATTCCTCCCAACACGGACAGCATAAATGCGTACAAGGTCCACTCATTTGGAACGGTAAAAGTATATGACGAAGTAAACAACAGTACTCCGATAGACTCTGTTGAATTTAAAGACATCACCTACTTTTACAACAAGAAATTACACCTAAACAAACATGTATATAACCGAAATATCCATATCCGTCCGGGCAGTATTTACAACGAAAAACGTTTTCAGAATACATACGGATCACTCAACAGTCTGCAAGCCATCAGGTCAAGTTCCATACGCTTGACCCCAGACAGTCTTGATCCGACCAAATTAAACTGCGACCTCTATTTATGGAACAATAAAAAACATTCCATTTCAACAGAACTAGAGGGAACCAATACGGCTGGAGATTTGGGAGCTGCTGCTTCAATAACCTATACAAACCGCAATATTTTTCATGGTTCAGAAAGTTTTTCATTAAAACTACGAGGAGCCTATGAAGCCATCACCAAACTGGAAGGCTACTCCAACACCAAATATCTTGAATACAACATTGAAAGCGGTTTTCAATTCCCGACGTTTTTATTACCTTTTCCGTCAGCAGAAAAAAAACAAGGGCTAAAAGCTACTTCCGAAATAAACTTTCAATATAACCTTCAAAACAGACCGGAGTTTCATCGCCGAGTCGCTACGGCTACATGGAGTTACAAATGGAATGTCATAAACAACGCAAAGACCCAGCATAAACTTGACCTTTTTGGTCTGGATTATATATTTATGCCGTGGATATCAGAAACTTTCCGAAAAGATTATCTGGAAGATACAGATTCCAAAAATTCGGTCATCAGATACAGTTATGAAGATTTGTTTATCATGAAAACCGGATACAGTTTTCTATATAACTCCTCACGCCGAGCACAAATGTCAGGACTCTACCAGACGAATGCTCACCAAATAAAAGCAAATATTGAATTAGCCGGAAATCTTTTATACGGCATATCGAAACTAGCGAAGATTTCTCAAAACGACAATAACCAGTATACAATATTCAATATAGCCTATTCACAATACGTAAAAGTTGATTTTGACCTGACCAAAAGTTTTTTAATTGATGAACAGAACTCACTTGTATTCCATTGTGGATTTGGAATCGGCATCCCATATGGAAACTCAAACATCCTTCCTTACGAAAAGCGGTATTTCTCAGGTGGAGCCAATAGTGTAAGAGGCTGGAGCGTCAGGAGTCTGGGGCCGGGAAGTTTTGTAGGAAAAGACGGAAAAGTAGATTTCATCAACCAAACTGGTAACGTAAAAATTGATTTGAATTTAGAATATAGAACTCACTTGTTTTGGAAACTTGACGCCGCTGCTTATATTGATGCTGGAAACATCTGGAACACAAGGAACTATGAAGGTATTGACGGCGGCCAATTTAAATTTAAAACATTTTACAAACAAATAGCCGTATCATACGGTGTTGGTTTGCGCCTTAACTTTGATTATTTTATTCTGCGTTTTGACACAGGTATGAAAGCAATCAATCCGGCTGAACCAACGGGAAAACTACACTACCCGATTATTTATCCAAACTTTAGAAGAGATTTTGCTTTCCATTTTGCAGTGGGATTACCGTTCTGAATAAAACTCATTACACCCAGACAAGGAGAATCAGCAATTTTAAATATGATGAATTTTATAAGTTTCAGCAGTGGCAGCAGTGGAAACTGCTATTACATTACAGCACAACAATATGGATTAATCATAGATCTAGGGATCGGTATCCGAAAATTCAAGAAATATTACAAGGATTATGGCTTCATTTTTCCTGAAATAAAGGGAATACTCGTTACACACGAGCACGCTGATCACATAAAAGCCGTTGGCATATTAGCAAATGAACTGCGCATCCCGGTATATGCCACAGAATTAGTTCATCGAGGCATGATAAGAAACATAAGGATGCAAAAAAAGGTTGAATCACAATATGTCCGCCCATTCGAACACGATACGACCATCGAAATAGGACCATTTCGTGTTACCTCATTTAAAACGCCGCACGACAGCACTGACAATTCTGGATATTTTATTCAATACAGAGACACGAATCTCTGTATCATCACGGATGCAGGCCATATCAACGATTCCATGAAACATTATATTCAAAAGAGCATCAATTTGGTAATTGAAGCCAACTATGATAAACAAATGTTGGAACAAGGCCCTTATCCCGCCTACCTCAAACATCGCATAAAAAGTGAAAACGGACATATGTGCAATGAAGAACTTGCCCAATATTTATCAGAAAATGTAAGTCCACAAATTCAACATATATGGTTATGCCATTTGAGCGAAGAAAACAACTCACCAGAAAAAGCACAACAAACAATTGTCAATGCTTTTAAAGAAAAAGGTTGGACTGGAGAAATTCTGAAAAATATAGAACCTTTGAATCGGAAAATGCCTTCAAAAGTATATCAATTGTAAAAAAAAGGAAGAAAGATTTGGCTATTACAAAATAAAGCCTTAAATTTGCAACCGTAATCAAAAACATGGTACCCTGACCGAGTGGTTAGGTAGCGGTCTGCAAAACCGTGTACAGCAGTTCGAATCTGCTGGGTACCTCTAAAAATCTTATAAATCCTAAAAGTTTACATTAACTTTTAGGATTTTATTTTTACACTCAATACATGAGTAAGTCAAAGCAGATACTCATACACAATATGCATTCAATGGAAAGATATACCTTTGGCATCGCTTTTTATTCTTGATAACGTAATTCCCAAAAAGCTACTGCCGAAGCTGCTGCTACATTTAATGAATCCACACCATGCGACATCGGTATGCGAATTACGTGGTCAGCTCCCTTAATAGCCTCATCAGGCAAGCCATCACCCTCAGTCCCCATGATGAGTGCTAAACGGGAAATGGATTTCAAACGCGGGTCATCCAACGAAACGGAATCGTCCCTCAAGGCCAAAGCTGCCGTTTTAAATTTCAAATTACGCAACTGCGACAAAGGCTCATCCACCCATGTCCAAGGCACCAAGAACACAGAGCCCATCGAAACCCGCACTGCTCTTCGGTTTAAGGGATCGCATGAATCGCGCGTCAACAAAACCGCATCAATGCCCAGCGCTGCAGCTGAACGAAAGATGGCCCCAATATTGGTTGTATCCACTACGCCATGAATCACCACAATGCGGTTGGCATCACGACATACATCTTCTACGCTTTTCAGTTGGGGACGTTTCATGGCGCAAAGAACACCACGCGTCAAAACATATCCCGTAAGTTGCGACAACAGCTGACGGTCGCCCGTATACACGGGTACATCCCCAATGCGTGCCATAATATCTGCAGCATCTCCTCTAATATGTTTCCGTTCACAAAGCAAAGCCTGCGGCTCATATCCTGCATCCAGTGCTACCCGGATCACCTTGGGGCTCTCGGCAATAAAAAGCCCTTTGTCCGGCTCCAAGCGGTTACGCAACTGGGCTTCGGTCAGTTGGCTGAACACCTCTACCCCCGGATGGTCTAACGTGGTTATCTCTTGAATCTGCATTACGCTATGCCCAACTGATTAGTCCTTTAAAACTTTTCCTTCCGAAAAAGCCTGCCCCACTTTCTCTCCAACTTTCAAATAACAGTGATGAATAGGATCAAAAGTGATGGGTGACAGCTTCTGAACATCTATTTTTCCCTCTGCATCCAAAATACGCTCATCAGCCGAGACATTGACGATTTTTCCGACCATGTAACAGGTTTCAGGGTCATACGACTCCAGTTCGCATTCCAACGTCATGGGCAATTCCTCAATCAACGGGGCATTGACGCAATCTGACTTTACCACGTGAAAGCCGGCTTTCTCCACCTTGTTCGGCTCAGCCTTACCCGACACGAGGCCCACATAATCGCAAGCCACTACCTGCTCGGCCGTCCCCATGCTGACCGTAAAGGCTTTGGTATTCAGTATGTTTTGCGTGGTTTTATGTTCATTGGCCAGGCAGATGCCAATCATGTTGTCTGTAAAAATACCGCCCCAGGCCGCATTCATGGCATTTGGAAAGCCGTTTTCATCGTAAGCCGCTACAATGAGTACCGGCATGGGATACATCCAGGTTTTCGAACCAAAATTTTTTCGCATAATCTTTGAGTTTATTTATTCTGTTCCACAATCAATGGCTACTTTCATCACACCGTCGCGTCTGCTTTCAAACAGATCGTAAGCCTCCGCTATCCGACGCAACGGAAAGCGGTGCGTAATCAGCGGTGTCGTGTCAATCTGACCGTCGGCAATCAGCCGGAGAATTTCGTTGCAGTCGCATCCGTCCACACCTCCCGTCTTAAAGGTCAGATTCTTGCCATACATATCCGGCAGCGGCAGCACCTGCGGCTCGTCATACATGGCCACAATCGTCACGGTGGCGTTAGGCCGTGCGCATTCCCACGCCAGTCGGAAAGTTTCTGCCGTCCCGGCCACTTCCATCACGACGTCAGCCCCGCCGTGCGCACTCTTCCGGCGCACCAAGTCCAGACTTTGCTCAGGTTTCACCACGCAAACATCCGGATAATGTTCACGAACGAATCGGATGCGTTCTTCCGACTGCTCACAAACCACCATCAGCTTCGGATGTTTCAGCCGGGCACAGAGCATCGTACAGATACCCGTCGGCCCCGCACCGATAATCAGCACCGTATCTTCACTGGTAATGTCCGAAATGCGCGAAGCCCAAAAGCCCGTAGCTAAAATATCGCCCACGAACAGAGCCTGTTCATCGGTTACGCCCTCCGGAATGCGGTTCAGGCCCTGATTGGCCAATGGCACGCGCACGTAAGCAGCCTGTCCGCCGTCAATCCGACAGCCCAGGGCCCATCCGCCCTCAGGATGCTCGCAGTTGTTCACAAAACCGTGCTGACAAAAGAAGCACTCACCACAAAAGGTTTCCACGTTCACCGTCACCCGGTCGCCCGGAGCTACGGCGGTAACTGCACTGCCTACTTTCTCTACCACGCCCACCATTTCATGGCCCACCGTAATGCCTTTTACGGCACGCGGCACGCTGCCATGTTTGATGTGCAGGTCACTGGTGCAGATGCTGCCCAGCGTCACTCTGACCAAGGCGTCCTGCGGCGCCTTCAACTGAGGCACCGGTTTCTCCAGCAGCCTGAAATCGTCTTTATCTACATAAGTATAAGCCCACATATTATTTTTCATTCTATTACTTCCAATAAAAAACTTACCGGCCGGAATCCGTCGTTACAGGACACCATAGCCGAATGCGGATTCTTCATCCACCCGTCATAAAAATCTCCTCCCCCGTGTGCCAAGGTCATCACGTAAGGCAGCAGGTTCTGCCACGCACTGTCGCAAAAGTCCTCCGGCTGCTTCATGTCGTGCACCAGAAAAACGCGACTTTCTTCCATGTCGCAGGCATGCTCCAGCGGGTTCTCGTATTTTTCAATGAGGTCCTGATAACAGGCCTTACGCATGACGGTGATCCGAAGGGTCTTCATATTTCCAACCAAAATCATTATGATAAATCATATTCCGGGTCATTCCTCCGTCCACGGTAATCAGCTCACCGTTGATAAAGGAATTTCGATCGTCACACAAAAATTCCACCACACGGGCAATATCCTGCGGTTCGCCAATTCTTCCGGACGGATGCTGATTCCTGTCGGCGTCCGTAAAGGCTTCCGCCATGCCTGTAGCCCCATACTTGCCGGTGTCAATCCATCCCGGGGCTATCGCATTCACGCGCACCTTTCCGCCCAGACTTACCGCCAAGGCGTGCGTCAGTGCGGTAATGCCTCCCTTGGCGGCGGTATAGCTTTCCGTATCGGGCTGCGACTGAAAAGCACGGGTGGAAGAAATATTGACCACACTGCCCATACCGATAAACTCATCCTTAAAGAGCAAGGTCAGCCAATAAGGAGCTGCCACTCCTACGCGCTGCACGTACAGAAAATCATCATAGCCGCACCGGCTCAAAATGCCCTTCCGGCTGAGGCAGGCATTATTAATCAGGCAGTGAATGCCCTCCGGCTGCTGCGCCATTACCCACGCATGGAATTTTTCCAACACTTCTTGTTCGGCCACGTCTCCAGCATATCCGAATACGCCCAGCCCCTGTTCTGTCAGTTCACGCTCAGTGGCCTGCAAGCGCGCTTCGTCCTTATCGATGAAATACACCACGTTTCCCTGCCGGGCAAATGTCTCCACCAGACATTTGCCAATTCCGCAGGCTCCTCCTGTAATCACAAATACTTTCTTCATACCCATTTTTTCTTTACAATAATACAAAGAAATCAGGAATTATACAAGCATTAGCCCCTCAAAAAAAAGGCTCAAAAAAAGTCAGTCAGACAAGATTTCCAAGAATCCATCCGACTGACTTTTTTATCTATCTATTCAAACGGTTACTCGACCACTATTTTCTTGCCATGCTGAATATAGATGCCTTTTTGAGGATGACTGACGCGGCGTCCGCTCAAATCATAATATTCCGTATTCGCCCCTGTGGTTACATGCTCTATACCCGAAGGCAGCGTAACCTTCTGATCGGTCTTGATCAAGTTCCAGATAGAAGCGCCCCATGACTTCGGTTTGGTCAGGATGGTGCTGAAAGCACTGGGATTGGTATACCAGCTGTACTCTCCCGACGGGTCCACAATGGCAATGCCACTGTTCGACTGGTCGGTGCTGATTTCCTCCAATGTCCAGTCCTTAATGCCCTGCGCATTGACGTTTACCTTGATGGTTTGCCCCTCTGCCGAGCTGCTGATATAAGCCGGGTTATTCGTGACCTTACTATAAATTTTCAGCGTGCCGTCCTCCTGTTTGACAAAGTACCACAAAAATCCGTCCGCATCCGCTTCCAGAGTTCTGGGTTCCACGTTCACCGTACCAGCATAAGCATAGTAGTTGGTGAAATAGCCATTTTCTATCCGATAATAATATTCCTCCGAAATACCGTCCAAAATGCTCGTTCGCGGCATGGCCAGGAACTGATTATATACCGAAACATAGGTTTTGTAGGTGACTTCCGTTACCACGTCGTTCTGATTCAAAACTTTCTGTGCCGGGTCAATCAGGTTTTCCTGCAGATAAGCCACGGCCTCAGCGGTGGGTTCACCGTAAGCCCCCGTCAAGGGCGTTTCCACAATGCGGTTGCACTTGTTCACCAGCCCCTCCAGCTGTGTTCTGAAGTCAGACACTTCCACCAATTTCCACGTACTGGCGCAGCATAACTTGGGTTCGTTCTTCACCATGACGTTACCGCTTCCCGTACCCGTCAGACGCTTGACGTTTCCGGTGGCTGCTGCCGTATAACCGTCCACGGCCGATACCGTCACCACTCCCGGAATAAACGTGTAGCTGCCGTTGGCTATCGTGGCCTTGTCCAGACGCACCGGCGTTCCGCCGTCGTCCGCCAGGGTGGCGTTATTGCCAAACGTATTCATCTGCACCTGTTTTCCCGTGGCGTAATTGACCATGATGAAGTGGTCACCGCTCTTTTCAAACGACCACAGTTCCTCCGGCTCCGTTTGCGGGGTATAATGAATGCGGATGTTGTTTCCGCTCTGGTACATGCTCGATCCGGCATACTGCTGCTTGTAGTAAGTAGAAGCCGAAATCAGCTGATACGCCTTACCGCTCTGCGGCATCACGATGGCGCCGCTCTTGTAGTCTGTCACCGCCTGCTTCAACTGGGTCAGGTTGTTGTCATCCGGCTGTGCGGTGGCTGTCTGATAAGCCAAATCCAACGCATCATACAGAGCCGCCGACGGATAACCTGCCCCACCGCGCACGGCCTGTTCCAGAATCTGCTTGGCCTCCGCCAAAGTCTGCTCGCTCTCACTGGTCTCTACCGGCGTAAAATAGTGTTTGGCGTAATTGATGTCCCTCGCCTCAAAAATGGCGGCGTGTGTCTGCAGTCGGCGCAGGAAGCTGGTCCAGTCCTTGCTCTGATTGGGCAACCACGCAATTTCAGATAGTGCCAGCAAGCGCGGAAATACCTGATACTCCAACTCAATGCTGTCGTTGCAGGTTTCCGTCCACATATTGGCCTGCACGCCCATTTCGTAGCTCTCCCGTCCGGACAGGGCCGAAAGCGGATTCAGATTATACACGGTCTCCAGCGACACCACCTGATTCTCGCTCCATCCGCCAAAATACGGCTCATCCACGGTGGTCTGTCCCGGCCCTACCTGCATCATATCCAGATACAGATTGGAATACGGCACCGCAATGCTCTTCAATCCCTTGTTGGCCGCATCGCTGGTCTTGTTGATGCTGTTCCACGCCATGATCACCGGCTTCACCGTATTGTTTTCATGCCAATGCGACAGCAACTCGTCCCATACCACGATATCTTTATTGTATTTTTCCTTGACATACACGCCCAGCTGTTCCACCAGCCACGATTGCAGTTCCTCCACGCCCGAAAGACCTTCGTCAGCCACGCGCTTCAGGCAATCAGCATTGGTGCTCCACTGAGTGGTGGGGCACTCGTCACCTCCAAAATGAATATACTGATAAGGGAATATCTTGGCCAGATTGTCCAGAATACATTTCAAGAAGTCAATCACCTCGTCACTGCCCACGTTCAGCACGTCCTGTGAGATACCACTGTCCAGCCGCACCGAATATTTCTTCGACGGGTCGCAACTCAAATTCGGATAGGCCGTAATGGCTGCCACCATGTGACCGGGAAAGTCAACCTCCGGCAGGATGTCGATGTAGCGCTCCTTGGCATACGCCACAATTTCCTTCAGATCCTCCTGTGTATACCACATGCCGCGGCCATATTCCGTATCGTCAAAGAATTTGCCGCTGCCGTCGCCCGGACTCACAAACGACCCGCTGCGGATGCTGCCCACTTCCGTCAGTTTCGGATATTCCGGAATCTACACGCGCCAGCCCTGGTCGTCTGTCAGGTGCCAGTGCAGCACATTCAGTTTATAAATCGCCATCATGTCAATAATACGCTTCACCTCCTCCTTACTGAAGAAGTGGCGTGCCACGTCCAGCATAAATCCGCGATAACCCAGCTGCGGCTTGTCCTGAATCTCCAGGTAGGGCACTTCCCATGCCACGTCCTTGGCTTCCGCCGTACCGTAAATGGCTCGGGGCATCATCTGTTTCAGCGTCTGCAGACCGTAAAAGAAACCCCGGCTGTCAGTCGCCTTGATTACGATGGCGTCATCTTCCACCACCAGGCTGTACGCCTCCTTTTCCATCGTGTCGTCCAGAATCAGGTTGATGGCATTCGGCTTACTGCTTCCGGCCGAAGCCTCCGTTTGCAGACGGATGCCGGAAGTCTGCTGCAACTGCTGCGCAAACCGCTCCACCTGACGCTGCACGTCACCCGAATCAGTCGGCACGTAGGTGATGGTTGCCAGCTCGCTCAGGGCCAGTGCACCGGCCTTGCGCTCTTTCAGGGAGACGGGATAAGGAATGATGCCATATTTGCCAATCGACTGATATTCCTCCAGCGTCATGAACTTCAGCGGGTTGTTCGGGTCGTTCTTGTCCCAAAGGCCCAAGTCCTTACCCACGCCGGCTCCGCCAAACTGATTCATCGACACCGCAGCGTTGCCCAACGGCTGGATTTCATATCCTCCGCTATACGAAGCGTTGGCCGTAGCCGTAATGCTGAACGCATCGTTGCCGTTTGAAATAGCGCCGGAATAAAATTTCCCGTTCTTGGCCGCATTGTCGACGTAGAGCACCTGGTTGGTCTTGCTCGTCAGTCGGTAACCGTTGGTTTCGTCCCCCTCAATTTTCCACAGCTGCGCATCCGAAGCCGTAATCTGCGCGGTACGTACCAGTACGCCGTCGCCCTGCGCCTCCAGCACATTGCCCTGGTTCAAAAACTGAATGAGATACCACACGGTTTTTTCGGGAGTACTAATCTCCGGAAAACCCGCAGCCCTCGCCTGCCCCACAGAGAGCAACACAAAGAAAAGAAGAAGTATTTTCCTGACCATACACAATTAGATTTTGGTAATTATAAAAGGATAAAAATTAATGCAGTAATACTTAACCATTTACTCCTCAATAGCTAAGTTCCCGTAAAGGTAAACTCTTTCTGCATAAAGAAGCATGATCTGTCAGAATTATTTTGGAGAAATACTTTAAAAAGTACGTCCTCTTTCAGATTCAAAAGTCATAATTTATTGCGAATAACACTATTAAAAAATTTTATTTCATAGGATTATCGCTATATTTGTATTATATACCCAATAAAAAGTATAACTAAACAAAAGCATGTAAGCGTATGGTGAAAAGAAACATAGATAAAGCAAAGAAAGCTAAAAAGGATGAATTTTATACTCAACTTGAAGATATTAATAATGAGTTACGTCATTATCGAGAACATTTTCGTGGCAAAACGGTATTATGTAATTGTGACGACCCACGAGTAAGTAACTTTTTCACCTATTTCGCATATAACTTTGAATTCCTGGGGTTGAAAAAACTAATTACCACATGTTATAAAAACCAGAATATGGACTTATTTAGCCAAAATCAAAGTGAGCATGCGGTATATTTAGTTTACGAAGGAGACAAAAATAGCGACAACATTCCTAATGCAGATGAAATCGGAGTAATGCCATTAAAAGGTGATGGTGACTTTAGGAGCCAAGAATGTATTGAACTTCTCAAAGAAGCTGATATAGTAGTAACTAATCCACCATTTTCCTTATTTAGAGAATATGTTGCCCAATTAATAGAATACAATAAGAAATTTTTGATTATTGGACATCAAAATGCACTCTCATATAAAGAAATTTTTCCTTTAATTCGTGATAACAAAATATGGCTAGGATATGGATTTAAGGGTGGTGCAGGACATTTCATTTCACAATACGAGGATGTTGCAACAGCTGGTAATCATATAGCTGGCATGATAAGAGTTTCGGGAGTTAACTGGTTTACAAATATGGACATCAAGAAAAGACATGAAGAATTGATATTATATAAGACATATTCTCCTGAGCGCTACCCTAAATATGAGAACTTTGATGCCATAAATGTCAATAGGACAGAAGAAATTCCATGTGATTATGAGGGGGTAATGGGAGTGCCCATAACATTTATGGATAAATATAACCCAGATCAATTTGAAATAATTGGTTTAGGTATAGCAAATTTAGGACTATCCGTTGGAGTACAACCATATAAACCAGAACACAAAAGATATCGTAAAGAAATTCAAAAAAGAGGAGCAGTAGATGGCGATTTGTATATGATAAAAGGTGATGAAGTTGTTGTTCCATATGCTCGCATTTTAATAAAAAGAAAAAAATAAGAACTATGAAATCCGAAGAAATAATAGAATTATTCCAACAATTTGAATCTATCGCCAACGAATACGAAGGCATTGAATGTTGGAGTGCTCGAGAATTGTCGACTTTGTTAGGATATGCCCAGTGGCGCAACTTTGAGAATATCATTGAAAAAGCTAAGGCAGCATGCACTAATGCCGGACAGGAAGTTAATTATCATTTTGCTGACGTCAGCAAAATGATCAACCTTGCCAAAGGCGCTCAGCGTGAGGTGAATGACTATATGCTAACACGATATGCGTGCTATCTTATTGCACAAAATGGAGATCCACGCAAGCCTCAAGTAGCATTTGCACAAAATTATTTTGCCGTACAGACACGAAGAGCAGAACTTGTACAAAAACGAATTCTTGATTATGAGCGTGTTGTTGCACGTAACAAGCTGGCAGAGACAGAAAATCGCTTGTCTGGAATAATATACGAACGGGGTGTCGATAGCAAAGGTTTTGCCATCATTCGCTCAAAAGGCGATAAAGCATTATTCCATTTAGACACAGCTTTATTGAAAAGGAAATTAGGAGCACCGGCAAGTCGTCCTTTGGCTGATTTCCTCCCAACCATAAGCATTAAAGCCAAAGATTTTGCAGCAGAAATGACATCCGTCAATGTGCAGCAAAAAGACTTGCATGGACAAGCACAGATCAGCAAAGAACATGTTGATAATAATGTAGCCGTACGCAATATGTTATTACAACGTGGTATTGTTCCTGAACAGCTTCCGGCTGGAGAAGACGTAAAAAAAGTTGCAAGGCGGTTAAAATCAGAAGAAAAGTCATTGACAAAAAATACGACACAAAAGAAAAATCCCAAAACTTCAAAATAATCAGTCATGAAGATAGAACTTAAATCTATAAAAATCAATGATTTAATTGACGGATACATTAATGATCCTGATGCCGGTGTGAAAGGCTATCATGGAAAGTTGGACATACGCCCACCCTATCAGCGTGAGTTCCGTTATGATGAAAAGCAGCAACAGGCTGTAATAGACACCATACTTAAAGGTTTTCCTCTCAATATTATGTATTGGAGTGTAGATGATGACGGCAATTTTGAAATGATTGACGGACAGCAACGTACGCTTTCAATATGTGGGTTCTATACTCATGACTTTAATATTGTTGACCCCAATAGAGGCACATTGTATTTTTCAACACTCACCAATGAAGAGAAAGAAAAATTCCTCAATTATGAGTTAACCGTCTATTTTTGCGAAGGAACAGACAAGGAAAAGTTGGATTGGTTCCGTGTAATCAATATTGCTGGAGAAAAGCTTCTTGATCAAGAGCTATTAAATGCGGTTTATTCTGGCCCTTTTGTAACAGATGCACGCAGACATTTCTCAAAGAATGGTTGTCCGGCATATAAAATGGGGGCAGATTTTCTGAACGGTAATGCCATAGAGCAAGCGTACTTAGCCACAATCTTGAAATGGGCAGCCCGACATGACGGTGTGGAAAGTATTGATAAGTATATGGCTTTGCACCAATTTGATCCAAATGCCAATAAACTTTGGGCTTATTTCGTATCAATCATCACATGGATACGTTCTACTTTCATTAAATACCGCCGTGAAATGAAAGGTTTGGACTGGGGAGAAATGTTCGACAAATATGGTGATGGTGTCTATGATACCGCTGCGTTAGAAAAACAAATCCATGATTTAATGGAAGATGATGAAATCATGAAGAAATCCGGTATTTACCATTATGTTCTGAGCGGTGATTTACGAGATTTAAGTTTCCGTACGTTTGATAAAAAAATGAAACGTGAGGCCTACGAACGGCAAAATGGTATTTGTGTACATTGCGGCAAACACTTCAAACTGGAAGAAATGGAAGCAGACCACATAAAACCTTGGAAAGAAGGTGGTACAACCGTGGCTGAAAATTGCCAGATGCTTTGCAAGAATTGTAATAGAATAAAAGGAAGCAAATAGTAATAAAAGGCTTGAAATAATTTCCATACCATAAAGCACTAATTACAGATAAACCGATCCATAATAAATTTTGCCAGCCGATCCTAAAACACAAGTTCTCGAGGAAACGATGAAAAAACAATCTGAATTTGTTATTAAAAGGAAGTATCCCAAAGATTGGGATCAATATAGCGAACAAAAACGAAAACAAAAAGAACAAGAATTTGGGGTCGCATCATTCTTACTAAACAATTATTCCCCATTTAATCGTCTTTTTAAGGGAGCAGATATTCTTTATCTAGAAGATCATGAAGGCCCTGATTTTTTAGTATATTCAAATGAAAAATCATCTAAAAAATTAGGTTTAGAAGTAACTGACTGTTATCTAAATAGCGAAAATAAGAAAAGCCGCAATATCCCAAGTACAGTTTCAGATTTAGAAAAGATATGTGAAAAAGTATATAATGACATTCAAAAAGACCAGAATGCGGATTCATGCCCAAATGTTAATTATATCAAGGCAACTTTTACGCACGCGGTAATGATTGGCCAGTACTTCAATAAAAAAGAATTAGCATCAGAATTAAAGGACTTTATTATCAACAAAAATAGACGCGACGGAAAATATATATGCAATGTCGAAATAGGATATTCTGCTGCTTATCCTAATGATAAATTAAAAGTTTTCATCTATTCCAATATGGCATTTATGGTACCTCGTATTTGCGATATTGTGCAACAGCAAAAGGAGACAGGAATTAATAATTATGACCCTGTACTACAAAGCATTGCGAAAAAGGAAGCACTCTTGGCTCAATATAAACAAAGGAATAAATATGAAGTGCATAAATGGTGGTTATGTATAAATGTGCCCCAAAATGCATATATGAATCCTACCGCATATCACTTACCTAAGGATTTTTCCAGCAAATATGATAAAATCTTTTTAGTTACTAGATTTTTTTATGGATATGGCGTACACTTAATATATGAATCAAATAGTGCATACACTCATCTACTCAACACAAATAAATATTAATAAGATTATGTTATGAGCGATAAAATCGCCGATACCCCATTATTTAAAGATCTCAATAATAAAATAAAAGTTCTCAATGACCTTTCGTATTTCATGCCTGACCTACTAACAGAAGAGCAAAAACAAGAGGCTCGAGATATGGAAGAAAAGATCTGTAATTTAAGAACACTGCCGGATAGATTTAATAATTTATATTTGAAACTCGGATGGGTATGCTATGAAAGTATGAATTTAGACTTAGTCAAACGATGTATAGCATTAGGTGAAAATGGACATTTAGAAGATGGCGAAAAAGAATTAAAAACTTATTACCAAGGAGATATTCAACATTTAATACTTCCTCTTCGTAGTATACCAGGATTTAAAGAACGATATAATCTATTAAAAAAGGCTTTAGACGACTTCTCTCATGAGCGTTATCATGCGTGTGTCCCTATATTCTTGATGATTATAGATGGAGCAGTCAATCAAGTTTTAAAAGAAAATCAAGGGCTATTTGCACAAAATGTAGATTTAACGCTGCATGATTCCATAATTGGACATCCAACAGGATTAGCATCGCTAATTCAATTAATGTCAAGAACGAGGAAGAAAACCACGACCTCTAGTATTAACATCCCATATCGTAATGGCATATTACACGGTATGGATATTGGTTACGACAACGATTTCGTAGCTGCAAAAGCCTTAGCAACATTATTAGCAGTAGCGCAATGGATTAAACACTTTTGTGATGAAAAACATAAAGAGCCTCACAAAAAGGAACCGCAGAATATAATTGAAATATATAAAGAACTTAAAAACTATAATGAAAAGACAAAAGAATTAGAATCCGAGAAAAAAGCTATCAAACAATGGAAGCCTCGCAACTTTAGCCATACTGATTTTACTAATTACGTTCCTCGTGAAGAAACGCCAGAATATAGACTATTCCAATTCCTAAATTTATATCAAAGCGAAAATTATGGAAAGATGGCTGAAATACTAACAGATTTCTCTGGAAGAACTGTTGGTTTTATTGCCGGAAACTTACGTTCATGGCTAAACGGGAAGAAATGCATAGATTACCGTATATTAGACATTAAAGATATATCTCCTGCCATATCAGAAATTCTATTATCTATAAGCATAGCAGTTAACGATGAAATAAAACGAATCAAAATAACTGCTCGACTACTCTATTTAACCAATAGGATAAAATGCGAAGCACTAACTAGAGGGAACCCTAGCGGAACATGGTATATTCACAACCGCATTGTTCAAGACATATTTAATCAAACATGCTTATAATTCCCATCTCTAATATTCCCCGCACTTAATATGTCAATTAATATATAGCTCTCCCCATCCGACACAAGTGGGGACTACATTACGTTCATTCTATTAAAAAAGCACAGCCAAGAACGCCTTCAATAGTTGTAGCGCAGCAGCATCTAAATTCCAATAATCTTTGTACCATGAAATTACGAAAAAGGTCTAAGTGATTGAAAATGAGCTGCAGTTACCAACTCATAGTAGTAATAGGTTACGAATTAGTTAGTTATCTGCTGTTTTATTCTTCTGCGCATTGCGTAACCTTCAAAGAACTCTTCGTATGCAAAAGTAGCACTTTAATGGCATATATTGAAATAAAAATCCAGCTTTTTAAGCTCCACAGACAAGTTTTTCCGTAAAAGCGAATTTATTCGTAGGAACATCATCATCAATAAATTGACGACCATGTTCCTACTATTGCATAAGCATAGAAAAGGGCTTTGCGTCACGCCTGAACCATGTTCAGACTGATGATGCAAGGCCCCTTTCTTTTTTTGCTTATGCCACAAGCGGTGCTTTTACGGCTGTCACCTGTTGATTTTCTTTTTTTGTCGGTTCCTCTAATCGAAAACGGAAGTCATGGGTAACCACACCTTCCATAAATGAAAAGTGCCATTACCCATGACGGCAAACCGGAAAGAAAATTGCAACCGCATAACTAAACAGGTTTAGCCACACGGTTGCAACATACTTTCTTGGAATGTTTGCCGGTTTCACGTTTTCGCCGTATCCTTTTTTTGACATTTCCTTTCTTTCTTTTCCCGGAACATTTCATATCCAATATGCCTCCACATCCGTTTACCTCCATTTTGATGGTCTTTCAGGCAGTCGCATCAGGTGGATCGTTCCCGTTCTGGGTGCAAAGGTAAATCCGGGATTGGGATGCTCAATGGTTTTTAGAAAAAATCTCCAGCCCTGCGGGTAGTATTTTTTCTTTGAAAACCCTTGCTCTACCCACTCCCTACCTTTTTTGAAGCACCCGAAACGAAAACGACCGAAGCGACAGAAAGACGCATTAAAAAAAATGTCGGATAAACGGGAGGCATATAAGGTTGGAAACTCAACTCCCTCAGCTCTCGAATCCGCATTAAAAATAAAAACAAATGGATATGGAAGCAGCAGTAGCAACAAAATTCGTGAAGTGGGAAGTACCGACATTGGAAAGCCTACATGAGTGCAAGGTTTACAGACTTCGTATGAAAGTGAACAATGGCGAGGTGCTGAACAGAGAGGAAAAGAATTGGATAACCGAAAAGGTAAACGGCAATACCTATTTCAAAAGTGCGATACCATTGCAAGGATGGCGGTTTGACTTCTCCGACATACTGAGGACATTCCTTGTAAGCCAGTACGGACAATGGAGAGAATACAAGGCTATGGACAAGACGGCACTCCGCAAGATATTGTACGGAAGAATTGACAGAATAGTAGAACTTGACAAACGACACCCAAAATGACAGCAGCAATGAACATAAGACAGACAGCGCAATCCGTTGGACTTGCAGTATTCGCATTTCTGTTGCGCTGTTTCCTTTGGATAGTCAATATCCTTTGGTACATCATCAGAGAAATAGTCTGTGGAGTATTCCGAATGGTTATCAATGTAATGGTATTCATCATATTCCTCATTGCCATTTTCGGCTTTCTCCTATGGCTACTGACACTTTGAATTAACTCCCAAAAGCATAACATTATGAAACGATACAGCAAGACAGCAGCGCAGCAATGCAGATTTTACGAGGTGGACAACATCTTTGAGTATATGGTGGAAACCTACATCAACGGCAACCATTCAACCCTAAGAAGGCTATACCGCGAACTCAACAAGGAAGCGAGAAAGGACTTTATCGGTTTTCTTTTGGTGGAATGTCCTCCACAATACCACACGGAGATTTTACAAGAGATTGTCTGACCACATAAAGGAACGGATATGAACAGGACAACGGAAAAGATACCCACATGGAGTTTAGCCTACATCATCAATGGTGATGCAACCGCACTCACAGACGATGAAGTTCAGACAATAGACAGATGGATGAAGCAATGGCAAGTACAAGATGTTTCACCCCTCACAGATGAAGAAGGGAACGCACAGCCTTATTTCACCCATTACCCCCTTTTCGGACTTCCCACAGAAGTGGAAGATTGCGAGATACTTTATTTGAACGACAACCCGACTAAAATTTGAGATTATGAAAGGAACAGACCATTTCAAACGAACCATACAGATGTTTTTGGAGCAGAGAGCAGCGGAAGATGAACTATTCGCCAAAAGCTACCGCAACCCTGCCAAGAACATAGACGATTGTGTCACATACATTCTGAACTATGTGCAGAAAAGCGGTTGCAACGGCTTTTCAGACGGAGAGATTTACGGACAAGCCATTCACTATTACGATGAAAACGAGATTGAAGTAGGCAAGCCTATACAATGTCAAGTAGTTGTAAACCATGTGGTGGAACTGACAGAAGAGGAAAAGCAGGAAGCAAGGAGAAAGGCGGTTGCCCAATATCAGCAGATGGAACTCCAAAAGCTACAGAACCGCAACAAGCCGACAGCGAAAAAAGAAACACACGTCCAACCCTCATTATTTGATTTTTGATATGAAACCGAGAACACGCATACAGAAAGAGGTAGTCCGTTTGTCAAGCGGACTGCCCGAACTGACAGACAAGCAGAAAGCATACGCTTTTGAACATTGCTTCAAGCATCATGCCTACCGCACAAAAGGCGGAACTATCACTTGTTCGGAATGTGGACACCGCTGGAAAGGCGGACACACTCTTGCGGAAACTATATGTGGCTGTAGCTGTCCCCATTGCGGAAAGGAACTTGAAATACTTGATACCCGAAAGAGAGTTTTCAGGGACAGCGCATATTATGAAATCATTACGACCCGAAAAGGCTATCAAGTGTTGCGCTACTTTATGGTAGGAGCAACATACAAGGTGGGACAGAAGGCAGAGTATTTCATTCGGGAGGTGGTGCAATGGTGGATTGCCCCAAACGGAAAGACAGAAGTTATTGCCCGACTGAGAGCCATGCACACGATGTACTATGACCTTTGGACTGAATGGAGCGATATGGATTTGCGCAGCAACAAGATGCTGAAAGCATACAACATAGACGCATACAAGACTTATCCGGCAATGCGCATCATTCCCGAATTAAGGCGGAACGGCTTCAAGGGAGCATTCCACAAACTGACCCCATACGAATTTTTTACCGCCATTCTGACGGACAGCAAAAAGGAAACATTGCTTAAAGCGGGACAGACAGAAATGTTCAGATATGCCGTCATTTCAAATGTCAATTTGCATGAATATTGGAACTCCATAAAAATCTGTATCCGAAACGGCTATCATATTGCAGATGCCTCCATGTGGTGTGACCTTGTAAGACTGCTCCGACATTTTGGGAAAGACACCCACTGCCCAAAATATGTTTGTCCGACAGACTTGAAAAAGACACATGACCGACTTGTCAGAAAACGCGAAGAACAGATTGAAAGGGAAAGAGCGGAGCAACGCAGGGAGCAGTTGGTCAAGGACGAAAAGAATTATCTGAAGTCCAAAGGCAAGTTTTTCGGACTTGTGTTTACCGACAACCTTATTCTTGTAAAGGTCATTGAGAGTGTGGCAGAAATGCAACTTGAAGGAAAACTGATGCACCATTGTGTGGGAAGCTATCACAAGAGGACAGACTCCCTTATCCTATCCGCAACCATTGACGGCAAACGCATTGAAACGGTGGAGGTTTCACTGACAACATTCAAGGTGGTACAGAGCAGAGGTGTATGCAATTCCAATACCGAATACCACGACCGCATCATCAGCCTTGTAGAGAGCAATGCCGAACTTATCCGCAAACGGATGAGTGCTTGATTTATAGACTTCAAAATACACATGATATGGAAATAAAGATAGAAAACATACTGATATTATGGGACGAGAAAGTAACCGACATCTTTGTCAGTCTGATAAACACCTTGTCCTTGAGTTTCAGCGAAACGGAAATCCGCAATTCAATGGCGAAACTTTCAGAAAACGAGAACTTCGGAAGGCTGTTCGCCTACGGCTTCGGAGCGCATCACCTTTGGGTAGCCCAAAGGATGATAACCGACCCCGAAAAGGTAATGGAGAACCGACTACTGATTGTTGAATTTTAATAAATGACTACCATGACAACAAGAATGACCATCAACGGAGTGAGTACCTGCCAGACGGCAGGTACTGAGAAGTACGAAAAGTACCAAACGACTATCAGACGGAAAAGAACAACCCTTTTCCAATATGATTACCGACACACGGACGGAGAACTTTTCTCTTGCGTGAGACCGACATTGGAGGAGTGCAGACACCTGCGTGACGAATGGATAAAAGGAAAGGAGGACAGATTATGACAGCATACTATGATACTTTGATTGTGACATTCAGCGACCCTATCAGAATTTTGGATATGATGTGTACCGATACTTGTGATGTGGCAACACTAAAGGAGTGGATAGAGAGCTACGAAAGTACAAGAATGACCCCGATAAACGAACATACGGCAGTCATCACTTCCGAATACAACATGGTGCATGTGGTGGAATGGCTCAGAAAATATACCCCCATTGCCGAAATGAAAGAATACTAAAGGTGTGGCGGTACACAATACCGCCCACACCCGAAACAGACAACCCATAAAAAAGAAAGAGCATGAAATACTATTTTATATTGACAGACAGCAGGGATGCATGGATGCAGTTCGTTTACCTCCCTACGGGAGATTATGTGTCCGGCTATATCCGTGACTTGCAGAGTGTGGGAATATCCGTACATGACTATGACCTTTGGACGGAGGAAACACGACCCATTGCCGAGCGCATATTGGAACATATAAGGCAGAGCATGAACATATAAAAAATCGGGTGGCAAAAGCCACCCATTGACAATAACCTAAATTCATATACAGATGATAGCGAATACAATCTTACAGCAGTTGGGCGGTCATGGATTTACCGTCATGACGGGAAGCCGTAACTATATCAATTTGGGCAACGGACTACAAATGAGCCTTGCAAGGAACAAGACGTCAGCCAACAGACTGAAAATCATATTGGATGAGGACACGGATACATACACCATGTATTTTTATCGTCAGACACTGACGAAGTATGCGGACATCAAGGTCAAGGAGATAGCCAAATACGAGGGAGTGTACTTTGATATGCTCCAGCAGATTTTCACGGATGTAACGGGACTTTACACCCGACTTTAGGCAAAGGCGGCGAGAGCCGCCCTACTTTCTTTCGGTGAGCAGAAGGCGGACAAAGAAAGTAGCAAAGAAACCGCTGTTCCAATCTGCGATAGTATTCATAAAAGCAAGTTCTTATCATGGAAGCAATCAGACAAAACGGTAAAATCATCTTGTAGAGTGATAACGGAATAGGTATAAAGATGATTTTCAGAAACCTCACAGGCAGAAATTTTCAAGGTCAAAAATATGTGGAGTATATCCGGCATCATCGAACATTGCAGGGACGGTGAAGTCATCTATAAAGGGACAATTCCGAATATATGAAAGCAAACTCCGATGAAGTTGTAGCTTCATCGGAGTTTTTGCTAAATATCCCAATCTGGTTTTACAATTTTTGGATAACGTTCTTGTCTAACAGTCTTCAACTTTTCCATATAAAATGAATAAATCTCCTTATATGAGCCAAATCCGGGATGTTGCATGTCTTCTTCGATAGATAAACCACCAAATACAAGTAACCATAATTTTACAGCAACTCCTAAGTATCCCCAAAGTGGGTCCATTTCATGTAAATCCATTTTAGCAACTAAATTTTCTATTCGGACATCCATATCTGGATGAGTTCCACCACCTGAAATAGAATCTTCGCCCATCAATAAAAGGGCTGCTAATACAGTTGCAACTCCCGCCTTATATGTATTTCCCCATGCAGAGTCATATTCAGTTTGAATAAAACTAATTGCTGTATCATCAGCGGCAATTTCATCTTCTATAGTATGGGAAAGCGTCTGCTGTATTTGTGTATGACCTAAATAATTATGTGAAAATTCGTGGGCATATATAAATGCTATTGCAGCGCAATATACACCATTCGCATGATTTATAATATTTTCAAATTGTTGGGGTTTACATATATTGGGAGTAACCCAATACACATCCCTATTGAAATTATGCAATAATTGACGTCCCCTAAAAAAGCAATCATTGGCATACTCTACATCAATCATATTAGGCTTACATCCATTTTTGTTTATGCCAATTGCGTCCATCATTGGAATATGTATGACATTCTCAAAATAAGCAGTAAGATAGATACAAATCGACCATAAATACTGGCAAAAGTTTTCGTTGATATATATATGGTTTAATCCATCACTATCTTTTTTAATTTCCGCAACGTCACTAATAGCTTTTTCTTCTCTTATAAAAGTAAATCGGCGGGAAAAATTATTGATATTGCAATCATCTTTTATAGCTTCTAATAATTCAAAAACTTTTTCAATGCATTGAATAGCATCATCAGATAACTGTTCAACAGGTAAAAAAAATATTTCTTTCGGTTCTTTCATTTTACGGAATTTTAGTATGCAAAGGTAATGTGTTTATTTGTACTGGATGCAAAAATTCCTTGCGACATTGTTTGTCGCAAGGAATTTCAATAGTATTACGGAATATATAATAGCGCAAACTCAGTCTTTCTCCGTTTAAGCAGCATCGTGTGCCGTTTTCCCTTATAGTTGCAGAAAGCGATATACTCCTTATAGATGTCCCTGTCACCGGCTTCCAGCTTTCGGATCAGCTTGCTTTTGGGTATCTTTCCGCTGCCCAAGAGCCGGAACGGTCCCACATTATAAGCTAATGTACCCAGGAGCAGCGAATCCTTTCCCAGATGCCGGAACATGGCGCAGAACTTCCGAAGGTCTTTCCGCAGCAGTTCGTCAGCCTGCTGTCTTGTCATGGTGCGTGCCGAGTATTTCTCGCCCGGCTGGAGGCAATGCCCCCAGCCGACATAAGGATGGTTCCTTTCCGAGTGCCAGCCCTCAAAATAGCGCACACACAAAAATGCCCTCTCAAATTCCGGCAACCTGAAAATCCTTGCTCCCTTGGCTGTTTCCCTTTCAGGCTCCTGTGCCGACAAAGTGCAGCCCAACGAAAGGAAACAGAGCAGTAACAACATCCTGTACCTCATTCACGGATTTGTTTGGAAGTGGACGGACTGACGGCTGGCACACTGTCGCTTTCCGTTTCTGAAGTGTTGGAGTTGTTGAAATCAAACTCCATTTCATGGGAGTTGCCGAAGTTATCCTCCACGACCACTATGAAATTCTGTGTTTCATCGCATTGCGAGGTGTAGTACAGACGGAACTTCTCGTTCTCCAGCAGGTAACGGTCGTTCGGCAGGAATACCGTACCGTTGTCCATCTTCAGTGTCCCTTTACCTTCATACTGGAAGTAACGTATCGTATAGAGTGTATTGGCAAAATTGCCCTCCTTCTTCATCTCACAGCGGATTTCCACGGTCTGCCCCTTTGCCACATCGTGAGGGACAGGCATGGTTTCCACCGTAAACGGGTAGCTCTGCTGTATGTCCATATCGTCATCGCAGGACGCAAAAAGTCCCGCAGCCAGGACAGCCATGCAGACTGCCACTGCCTTGAAAATTGATTTGCCTCTGTTGCTGTTATTGTTCATAATCTTCATCATCTTATCTGATTTTAAGTTTGTTGTTATTCTGTTTGTTTATCCGTTGCTGCAAATACTCGTTCAGGTCCTTGCAGCCTTTGTATAATTCACGACAGTCCGACACTTTCTCACCGTACCGCATCCGCAGTTTTTCCACCGTCCGGTGTCCGGCTTCATCGTTGTCGAGGTAGCACCGTATCCTTTCGTAACCGTCCAGATAACGGAAACTCCTGTCCACATTGGCGACCGAGTTCAGGACAAGGCTGTCGCCGTCCTCCGCCATGCCGAGCGTCACGGCGGACAGGAAGTCCATGAAGCCCTCATAAAGGCTGCAACTTTCAGCCTGCCCGTCCTTCCGCTTTATCAGGGATACGTCTTTGGGCGGTATGCACCCTTTGAAAAGCCGGTTCCGGAGTTCATAACCGCCGGACACATTGGAGAAGCCGACGGCGAAATATTTCTTCTTGTGGACGTAGTAGTCCAACTGGCAGCAGTAAAAGGACGCTGTATCGGGAGATATGCCACGTTCCATCAGATATTTCTTCAAAGCCTGATACCGCAGGGGCAAGACCTCCACGTCCTCAAAGGACGGTTCGGGAGTCTTTTTCCTGAAGGTGGAAGCATCCGGCTGCACCATAGGCACACCGGCACTTTCCGATATGAACCTTACCTGTGCGAGAAAATCACGGCTGTGGATAAACTCTCCGGCAAGATTGAAGATGTCACCGCCTATGCCCAGCCCGAAATCGTACCAGACATTCTTTTCCACATTCACACGGAAGGACGGTGTCCTTTCGCTCCTGTAAGGTGCCGAATACCACAATTCGTTTCCGCTTCTTCTTGTCGGTTCATGTCCCAGCCTTCGGAGAAAGTCCGCAATCGGTATCTGCCTCATTTCAGCTATATCCATACCCGTCCTAATTTATGATGAACTTGATACCTATTCCAAACTGCGTGTGGAGCTTTCTCGTGTCACCTCCCCAAAGACAACGCTCGCGCAGGCTGGCAAGCAGAGCCAGACGGTCAGCCACATACACCTCCATGTCGAGCGTCACCGCACCGCCATAAACAAAGGCGTCACTGTCGTGGAGCCTCGCCCCGTCATACAGCACCTTATCGCCCCAGTTCACCGTTTCATATCCGGCAAGAGCGGAAACGCCGGCATAGAGAAACACGATTTTGCGGGCATCGGAAAGCACCTTGAAGTGGTAGCCGCCTTCGGCGGTAAACTGTGCCACCGGTATCTTCACATCATTGTACGGACTGTTTTTCAACAGGTATTCACCGCCCAGCGACCATTTGTTGCCGTTTTTCGTATAGGTCGAAAGAAGCGCCCCGAAACTGTGCCCTCCGTCATTGCCGCCCATCCTGAAACCGTCCGTCATTGCCGCCTTCACCTCGATGCCCTGCATTCCCGGCAGGCATCGCTGGGCGTTCGCCCGCCCCGTGAACAGGGCAAGCGACGCTGCCAGTGCTATCATGTACTTTCTCATGTTCATCGTACCTGAAGTTCGTTAATCGTTGTGGCTCGTACCAGATCCTCGTTCTCTACGGTAAAGGACTGGTGACGTCCTCCGTTCTTCTCATGCAGTTCCACCACGAGGCATTTGTCGTCCGGAATGGTGAACTTGGACATCGTGAACACGGTACGTTCCTTTTTCTTTCCCGGCACGCAGGTCACATAGTTCTGCGCACGGAGCGGAAGAATGACCTGTTCCTGCACGGCTGTACGCTTTGCCACCTTCTTGTCCACGATTTTCCATGTGATATAGTCCACGTCAAACGGGACGTTGCTCTGGTTCTTGATTTCCGTATGGAAATACAGAAGTCCGTTATGCGTATAGATGCCTTTGAGGATATACTGGATACCGAAACGCTTGCAGCCGATATGCTTCACCTCACGCTTGTTCTGTCTGTGGATGGACTTCATGATAAGACGCACCAGCATCGGACTTTCATTCCCCAGTTCCTTCAGGTAAATCTCCATCGCGTTGTTCGGACGGTTCACCGCTTCACCGTCGTGGATGAAGTCGCACATCTCCACATTGAGGAGCAGCGGCTCTTCCGCATATTTGACGTTGAAGGTGTAAAAGCCGCCGTCCTCCGTAATGACGCTCATGTTCGTCTCGTTCTGGAAATTTCTTACCGTAGCTTTCACTCTTATCACATTCTCAGCCCCGTCCGCTTTTCCGGCAATAAGGTTCGGTGAACCCAGGTCCACGTAGCGCACCTCTGACGGAAAGATTATATGCACGGTTTTGTTGTAGGTCACTTCCAGTCCGTGCGGCGGTATCATGCGGTCAAAGGTCAGCTTGCGGGTCAGACCGTGATACAGGTCGCCGTCCGCCTCTTTCTGCGGATAGATTTCTTTGCTCAGAGAGAGTTCCTGACCCTCTTCCTGCTTCACTTCCTGAGCCGGTCTGTCACTTCCGTTTTCTTCGGCGGTCTTGTTTTCCTGCGCTTGGGCAGATACGATGCCCATAAACAGGGCGAACATCATAATTACTTTTTTCATTTTACTTTGGATTTAGTGGTAATAATAAATTGATAATTTTTTGTTGTTAATTTCTGTCCTGATACAGCATGACCCTGTATCCGGCTTTCAGATGTACCTTGACGGTACGCATCTTCTTGGCTATATACTGGCTTGTGCCCTGTATCAGCCCCTTGCCCAGATCGGAGGCGAGCTGTGCCTTCGCATCGGTGGAGATGTTGATGCTGCTGCCGAGCGATCCGCCCATGTTGGCGGCTACCTCACGGACTGCGTTCATTTCCATCGAGTTCGGGATGAAGATTCCTTCCTGTCCGTCCGTGTCGTAAACGGAAAGCTCAACCGGAATGATCGTCCCCTCATGTTCCAGCGAAGTGACTGCTATGCCGAGACGTTCACCCTGAATCCTTGCTGCTCCGACAAGTACGGCATTGCGTGGGATGATTTTCTCCGCAACCGCCATCGGCTCCAGAAGCCGCAGCCGGACAGCCTGCCCGTCCGTCACGCTCTGTGCCCCATAGACACATGCCGATATGGTGTTCTTGTCCGATACCGTACGGCTTCCCACTGCCGTATGGAAACCCATGTTGCACTCCTGTGCATACATGGCGGCAAATTCCGCATTGCTCATAGGCTGTGCAAGGGAGGAAACCACCTGTCGGGTAACCTGCTTGACCGGCATTGCCGTATGCTCTTCCGCCTTCCGTACCGGCGATGCCTGTGCTGTCTGTTGTCCGTTCTGACCGCCCATGTATTTGGATGCCAGTTCATACGACTTTTCCATAAGCACCACCTGCTCGTCCATCGAGGAACCTTTTTCCTTTTCCCTTTCAAGTTCCGTTTCCAGTGAGGATATGCGCTCCATCAGCTCCTCCATTTCAGCACTGTTTCCCGAAGGCTGCTCATAGAAGTTGCCGAGTGTGGCGTTCAGGTCACGGTAGGCGGTGGCCGATGACCTGATTGTCTGCGAAGCCGGCGATGATGCCGTATCCGTATCACTTCCGCCACCGGGACTGGCAAGGTCGAAGTCCGGATTGTCCCCGGTCACGGAAACTTCCCGGTCGAACATGCTGCCGAGTTCCTGCATGGCATGGTTGCGGCTTGCCCTGCGTTCCTCCATTTCTCCCTGCTCGTAGGCTTTGACCTTGTCACCGATAATCTTCCTGTTGTCCTTGTCCGCATCCGGTATCTCCGTGTTGTAGCCCGTCGCACCCGGCTGTTCCTCCTTGTCGGAAGAGGGAGCGAATATCAGCCACATGGCACCGATGAATACCAGAACCATAGCAGGCAGGACTATCATCTTCTGACGTTTCAGCCTTTGCGCCTCCGTCAGTGGTGTACGTTCCTTGTTCTTTTTTTCGGGGCTGTCCCCGTTCTCTTTTCTTGTTTCCTTATTTTCCATCCTTATACTGTTTAATAAAATTGTGATGAATCTTGCCGCCGCATTCTCCCTTTACGGGGAGCTGTCCGGCGTGTCCGATATTCAGTTTCCGTCCGTCATCACGTCCTATATCGTACAGCGACTTTCCGAACGTGTAAAGGGCAAGCGTGGCAAATACGGCCAGCATAGCCAGTACGATTCTTTTCCTTGTCTTCTGCGGAAGTCCGTCCAGATAGTCCTTCAGTCCGGAAACTATCCGCTCTCTTGTACTGCGGATTTTCTCATGTGCCATCCGCAGCGGTTTCATTGCTTTTTCTTTCATTCCATTATCTTTTGACGGTTTGCAGGTCCTTGTTCTCTATGATGGTGAACCCCTCTATCGTGAATCCGTTGGGATTGTCGTCAGACCGCGAAGCGTTCAGCAGGCGGCAGGTCGTCACGAGGCTGCGCTCCGTGACGTTGCTCTGACGGATTATCTGCTGGGTGGCATAGGTGGTCGCACGGTAGGGATAATGCTCGAAATCGCACACCACGCTGTCCACTTTCAGCACCTGCGTGATATTGCCGGCAATGATGCGGTTGTAGTAGCCCTTTTCCGCAAAGTCCGAGTAATAGTTATACACGCTGCGGTCTGCCAGCAGCAGGGCACGTCTCACATTGTGCTCGATGGCGCTCTTCTCCGGTGACAGGGTAAAGAACAGTTCGTGAAAGCGACGTACATGCTCGCGGGCTTCCGCAGGACGGTTCTGTGAAAGGTCCTGCGAGAGAGCCAGCATCAGGCTCTTGCCGTTGTCCAGCACATAAATCTTTTCCCTCTGCTTTTCCGCAAAGCGGTAGGAACTCCATACGCTCCACACCGTTATCACGGTACACAGTGACAGGAAGACGATACCGAACAGGCGTATCTGCCTGAATGATGTTTCAATATTCTTCAATGACTTGAATTCCATATTACTTTATCTGTTTTTAGTTGTTCTGTTGGTTTATTTCAGCAGCTTGCCCACACGTCCCGTCACGTTTCCGGCGGTGGCACCGGCAACACTGCCTGTGAATCCGGCGGATTTTCCGGCTACCTGATTGACGTTGCGTCCGTAGTTGCCCATGCCTCCGGCCTGAATGATCCAGCCCGATACGGTCGGAATGGTAAAGTATCCGATAATCCCGATTATCATGAATACGATATACACGCCGTCGCTCGAATCAAGAGAGAAGTTCGGGTCCGCCTGCATACGTTCGATGTCGCTTTGCAGCATCAGTACCTGTATCTTTGCCAGCACCGTACTGAACATGTCCGATACGGGAAGCCACAGGTAAACCTGTATATAGCGGCAGATCCACTGCGTCAGCGTGCTCTGGAAACCGTCCCATACCGATATGGCGAAGGCTATCGGACCGAGTATCGCCAGCACCACGAGAAAGAACGTGCGTATGGTGTCTATGACAAGACCGGCAGCCTGGAACATCAGTTCGAGTATCTCGCGGAAGAAGTCACGCACGGACTTTTTCATGTTGTACATGCCCCGTTCGATATACATTCCCGTCATGGTCACCACGTCCTCCGGCGACCAGCCCAGTTCGTCCAGCTGCCTGTCAAATTCCTCGTTGCTGACAAGATAGGCGGTTTCCGGGTTGCGCATCATCGCCTCATGTTCAAGCTCGTCTTTCTGCTTGCGGTATTCGTTCATGTCCAGCGTTTCCGCCTCCAGTATCTTTGCCGTTCCCTGAACGATGGGCGACATGACCCCGTTGAGCGTTCCCAGAACAAGCGACGGGAAAAGCATGATGCAGAATCCTATCGCAAAGGGGCGCAGCATGGGGAACACCTCTATCGGTTCCGCCCTGGCAAGTGACTGCCACACACGGTAGGCGACATAGAACAGCGCACCCAGACCGGCAATCCCTTTCGCGACACCGGCCATGTCCTCGCACAGGGGCATCATCTCCTCGTAAAGCGAGCGGAGTATCTGATGAAGGTTTTCAAAGTCCATAGGCTACCAGTATCTTTCGTTTGCATTTCCGTAAAGACCCAGCACGCGGTCAAGGTCGTTTTTCTTTTTCGCACGCAGATAGCTTACCGAAATGTTCTTGTTGGTATAATAGCCGACAAGGTTCCGGTATCTTCTCATTTTCGAGTAGCAGCGTTCCACCACGTCCATGCGTTCCTTGTCCGTCATCGAGAGTGTGGTGATGTTCACCACATTCTTCAGTTCCGTCAGCACGTCATTGCTTTCCTCAAGCAGTTTGGTATATCCGAACGCGATGGCTCCGAGTTCCTCCACGGTGAAGTTCTCGTCACGCATCATCTTCTGGAAACTGTTCACATAGATGTCCGTGATGTCGCCCACCATCAGGATGGTCTGCTGCACCTTTCTGGCGTCTTTTACAAGATTGTTCACCGATTTCAGCGCGTCATAATACTTCTTTCCCTGCTCGTAGATCTTGACGGTCTCCTGAAAGTTCTTGACCATATTCGTTGCGGTGGTCGAGGTATGCGCCACATTCTTCGAGGTGTTTATGATGCTTTGCGCAATGTTGGACGGGTCTATGACCGCCCATTGTGCGCTTGCCCTGCCTGCGTAAAGCAGGCACAGGCAGAAGATTGTCAGAATTTTTATTCTCATTTTCTTTCTTTGGATTTAGTGGTCATTATCGGTTGTCATTGTCTGTCTTCCGCGTTGTCTGCTGCGGGAGTGGCCCTTATATAGTCCCCGTTCGGCGAGAAGGTCAGGATGTCCGTTTCCTCATTGTACGCCACATCTATGCGGAATCCGGTATTCATAAACAGGTTTCCGTTGTCTTCCATTTGCAGCAGATAGGTTTCCGGCTTCAGCTTGCGGCTTATGCCACTGCGTTTGAATACGGTCACCTTGTACGCATTTCCTTCCTTGTAAATGAGCAGGTCGGGTTTGCTTTCCACGCTTTCCCAGTTACCGCAGATGCTTTCGCGCACGTCCTTGTCCTGTTCCATGTCACATGCCTGCATCACCAGTGATGCAAGTCCTATCAGACCGCCGCAAAGCAGTCTGAGCTGGGATTTTGTAATCTGAATGTCCATACTTTTTCTTTTTTTGATGTTACTGTTGTTTTCTTTGTTATTTGCTCCGGTTCAGAAGCCCATTCTCCTGCCTTTCGGCCTGCAAGGGCGGATACCCGGTGCAGGGCGGTCCGGATTTTCCTTCCTTGGCTGTACCGCCTGTTTCTCTTTCGGCTTGCCGAACAGCTCGTCCGCGTCCGACCTTCTGCCCGTCATTCTCGAAAAACGGCTGTCCAGTTCCCTGTATGCCTGTTCCACCTGCCTGAGAATGGTTTCGCGGGGAGCCTTGCGGTCGATTCCGTATTTGTCAAAGAAGCCGGGGTTGTAATGTACCGGGTCGTCATAATCTTTCCTTACGGTCATGCCTCCGAGCAGCAGAAGTTCCTTGTAAAGTCCTTCGATATACACTCTCGAAGGACTGCCGCAGATGCTTTCGTATGCCTTTTCCACTGCACGGGTAAGTCTTCCGCCGACTTTTCCGGCATCCGGGACTTCCCCTTTCTGTCTTTTCTCGCTGTACTGCCTGCCGTCCATTTCCTCAAGTTCCTTATACAGCCGGTAGTCTTCCGAAAAGCCGTACTGTTTCTGGATGTCTTCCGGTATGTCGGCACCGTATATGAGGAACTCCTTGAGCCGGGTGGCATGTCTTTCCGTTTCCTGCCTTTTCTGTTCGGCTCTCATGTATGCGTTGTCCATATCCATATTGTCAGTTTTTTTATTCATGAATCTTTTTCATTTTTCAGCCTTTCCGTTCTTCTCGCCTTCTTTCCGCAAGCTGCCGGATGGCTCCCTCTATGTCACCGCCCAGTTTTTCCGCCAGGCGGTAAACCTCCGTCTTTTCTGATTCTTCCGTCGTATAAGCCAGATATTCCTCCGGACTCACTTCCGTGGCATATACTGCCGACTGCGTACCGCCAAGCCCTATCCATACCTCCTTGTAGAGCCGCGACGGGTTGTTCGCCATGTTGATGGAAAGAATCTGCGACTTCTCCTTTTCCGTCAGTCCGAGCAGGGTCTGTATCTGGTCGAACTTGTTCATGTACTTCCTCTGGTCAAGCAGTATCTTGCAGTCGGAATTGTTGATGATGCTCTCCTTGACTACGGGCGATGAGATGATGTCGTCCACTTCCTGCGTGACGACAATCGCCTCGCCGAAATACTTTCTCACCGTCTTGTACATGTAGCGGAGATATTCCGCCATGTTCGCCGACGAGAGTGCTTTCCAGGCTTCTTCCACAATCAGCTGTTTTCTCACTCCCTTCAGGCGGCGCATCTTGTTGATGAACGCCTCCATGATGATGATGGTCACCACCGGAAACAGTTCGCGGTTTTCTTTTATGGAATCAATCTCGAACACGATGAACCGCTTGTTCAGCAGGTCGATGTTTTCCTCCGAGTTCAGCAGGAAGTCATAGCGTCCGCCCCTGTAGTATTGCCTCATGGTGGTCAGCATGTTGTCAATGTTGAAGTCGGACTTCTCTACCTTGATTTCACGTCCGGCCAGTTCACGGCGGTAGTCATCGCGCATGTATTCGTAAAAGGTGTTGAACGAGGGGACGATGCTCCGGTCTGCCTTGATACGCTCTATGTAGGCGTTCACGGCGCTGCCCAGTTCTCCGCTTTCGGTCTTTGATACCTTGTCGTCCTCCGATTTCCAGATGGTCAGCAGCAGGGTCTTGATGCTGTCCTTCTTCTCCACGTCAAACACATAGTCGTCCGTATAGAACGGATTGAACGAAATGGGCTTTTCTTCCGTGTAGGTATAATACACGCCGTCTTCGCCGTGTGTCTTGCGCCGGATCATTTCGCACAATCCCTGATACGAGTTTCCGGTATCCACAAGGACAACGTGCGTTCCCTGTTCATAATACTGCCGGACAAGATGGTTCATGAAGAACGACTTGCCGCTGCCGCTCGGTCCCAGCACGAACTTGTTGCGGTTGGTCGTGATGCCGCGTTTCATCGGAAGGTCGGAAATGTCGATGTGCAGCGGCTTTCCCGTCAGACGGTCCACCATCTTTATGCCGAAAGGCGAAAGCGAGTTGCGGTAATTGGTCTCTTCCGTAAAAAGGCATACCGCCTGTTCGGTGAAGGTGTAGAAGCTCTCTTCGGCAGGGAAATCGGCGGCATTGCCGGGTATGGCCGCCCAGAACAGGGTCGGACAGTCAACGGTGTTGTGCCGGGGCATACACTCCATGCTTGCCAGCTGGCTGCCCACGTCATTTTTGATGTGCCGGAGTTCCTCCGCATCATCGCTCCACGCCATGACATTGAAATGTGCGCGTACCGAGGTCAGCCCGTAGGAATGGGCTTCGTTCAGGTACTGGTCTATCCATTCACGGTTGATGCTGTTGCTCCTTGAATAGCGGGACAGGGATTGCATGTTGCGGGCGGACTTCTCGAACTTACGCAGGTTCTCCTCGCTGTTGTCCAGTATCACATACTGGTTATAGACATGGTTGCAGGGAAGCAGCAGTCCCACGGGACTGGCAAACGAAAGACGGCAGTCCGAGCGGTCGGTGGAAAGACGCTCATAGCGGCTGTCGGTAGCCACCTTGCCGGGCAGGTCTTCCGTGTCGGAAAGCGTGTGCAGGCACAGGTAATTGTCACCGATACGCATCCCCTTTGCCGAAAGGTCGATGTCCTGCAGGGCGACGTCGTTTTCAGACATCAGCGAAAAATAGCGTTCCAACAGTCCCTTCCTGTCGTCTGTGCCGACTATCTCATCCGTACCGAGCCGGCGCAGTCGGACAAAGCCGCTGTCGCTCATGATACGGGCGAACTGTTCCGTTGCCTCCAGAAACTTTTCCGATGTTTCCCTGTCCAGTTCCTTCGGGATGATATGCCCCCTGCACAGCGTGCTGAAGTTGCTCTGCATCCGGTTGCGTTCCCTGGTCGTTTTCGTCAGGTACAGGTAGCAGGTGTGGCGCAGATAGGGTCGCTCGTTGAAATGACGCTCGAAGCTGCGCGAGAGGAAGCTCATGTCCTCCTTTTGCAGTTCCGGTCTGTACGTCTCACGGATGAACCAGTCCTGCTTGTGGACGATGGAGAAGTCCGGCAGCACCTTAATGGCCTTGCACCAGCACCCGTGTATCGCCTCGTACTCCGCACCCGTGACCGTGTAAAGCTCCGGCAGTTCGACTTCGTAGGCGACCGTCAGGTCGGCATCCTTCGATACGATGCAGCCGTGTTCCACTGCAAGCAGGGGGAACTTGTTTTCCAGTGTAGTTATTCTTGATACGTTTCTCATATTTTCTCTTCCTTTCTTTTTTGTTTAAGCAGCCGGGCAATGCGCCGACGGTTGGTCAGGTAACGGGGATGGCTTCTTGCGGCACCCAGCTTCATCAGCCCGTGTTCGCCGTACCGGGCATTCAGCGCGAAGGTCTGCCATACAAGGACGGAGGCGCCTGCCGCACCGATGCCGATACATATCCACTGGTCGGTTCCGACCATATAGAAGATGACGAACAGGACAAAGAGGGCCAGAAGCCCGCCCACGAAGATGAACAGGTATTGTGCCTTTAGTCCCTTGAACTCAACCGAACGGCCGATGCCCTTGTTGATCGGATATTCAGCCATACCGTATATTAAAGGAAGAATGAACGGAGGATTGTCGCCGCCACGATCAGGAAGATACACGCACCGAACCACGAAGCGGCGGTCTTGCTGGTGTCAGGATCACCGGACGAGAATTTGCCATAGACCTTTACGCCGCCTATCAGACCGACAACGGCGCCGATTGCGTATATCAGCTTCGTTCCGGGGTCAAAATAGGAAGTGACCATTGAAGTGGCCTCGTTGATGCCTGCCAGTCCGTTGTCCTGTGCGAAAGCGGATGATGCGGCAGCGATGAGAAGTGCTGCCGAAAGAATGATTTTCTTGCTGTTCTTGATGTTTCTGTTCATAAATACTTTTTGTTTGTGCCGTCAAAGGGTGGATAGTCCTTCTTCCGGCGGTTCATACTGATTTTGTTTTTGGTTTAGTGGTCTCCCTTTTGGTTCCACGGACTTGGGATTGTCCGTTCCGGCAGGCGGTTACCTTGTATCCGCTTTCCGGGGGTCGGTACTACTGTTCTTTCTTCATTCCTTTTTGGTTGTCGTTGCATATTTGCGGATGTCAAACTCGTCGATGTTGTCGGGTACCAGAAACTCGACTTCCTGCTCTTTCAACCGGATTTCAATCAGCCCCTTGATACGGACGCTCATTTCGGTGGAGCCTTCCATAAGCATGTCATACAGCTCCGTACCCTCCATTTCGACAAATACCTTTGCAGCCTGTTCACGTTCCGTCCGTGTCGCATCCGGATTTCGGGCGGTCTTGACGGCCTTTTCAATCTCGTCAAAGCTGCTGCCGGAAGCCTGACGTCTGTCCGGGGTTTCCTCTTCCGGTTCACCTTCGCCGTACTCAACCTCTTCAGGAGGTATGTTGCTGAATACTTCGTCGAACTTCTCTTCCGGTACCCGTGCCGTCTTCCTTTCGGCTTCGTCGGCAAAGGTAACATCATCACTCTGCACTTCCTCGCCTTTATCCGAAGTGGCAGCTTGTGGCTTCGGTACGGTAGTCATTGTCCGGGTTACCGTCATTCTGAAACGGCTCTTGCCGATGATTTCCGGTGCCGTGGCGGTGGAGGACGCATCCGCCTCCGGGCTGCTGTCTTTTTCCTCCGCATGGAGTGACTTCCAGATGCCTGCCAGTTTCCCGAAGAAGCGGAACAGCCTCGTTTCCATGATCCGGTCATACATGAGCAGGAACACGAACCATACGTTGCAGGCGACCGATACGGTCAATAGGATTGTGGTCAGGCTCATGGGCGTTTTCCGTCGTTTATGTTGGACTTATGTTTCTCACTCGCGCATTTTCTGTTTTCCTGTCTTCTTTTCATCGTTTCATTCTTATGGTTGATATTCCTTTTCATAATTCTTCTCGTACAGGCTTTTTATTGCCTCGTCGGACTGCCCGAAATGCAGGGTCAGCACATGGTCGATGTAGGCCGACATCGAGAGCCGGTCATGTCCGATGACCCGTATGATACGCCTGATACGGTTATGGTAATCACGGCGTATATATGTCATTTTCCCGTCGCGTGCCCGCATCCCGGACTCCCGGATGAACAGCCGTTCATACTCCTTTTCGCTGTATTTGCCCCTTGCCGGTGAGGACGACACGATTTCCACGTTCGTCTGTATCCCGACAGTAATCATTTCCTTGCCGCTGTCATGCGGTCTTGCTTTTCTTTTTTTATGTTCCATTGTCGTTGATTTTTAGATTAAATCATCTCTTTGTTTCTTGTACAGTTCGTTGATCTGTTCCTTGTGCTGTTCCAGATGTTGCCGCAGTACGGTGTCCACGTAGCCGCCGACAGTTATCTCACGTCCGGCAATGTCATTCACGATTTTAAGAATCTTGCTGTGTACGTCGCGGCTGATATAGACACACTGGCGGGTTTTCAACTCATTGCGGCGCAGAAACATCATATAGTCTTCCTCCTGCCGTTTCCGTCGGCTGCTTTCCTTTGACGTTTTCTCCTTTGCCGCCGGCGGTTCCGTTCCGCCTGTACTTTCTTCGGCCGGAGCGGCAGGGGGTTCCTGTGCAGGCCGTGCGTTGCCGTCCTGCGTGCGTCTGCCGATAGAGGCGATCAACAGTTCCTCGTCAATGTCCTCCGTATTCACTTTCCTGCTGCCCATGCTCAACGCCCGGTAATGATTTTACATATCTCTTCCGAAAACTCGCGGATGCCGCTCCCTTTCAGGAGTGACGCCTCAGTGGGGAATATGGTCGAGCGGAACACGCTTTTGCGTTCTTCCGAAAGGTCGCGTCGGAATTTCTTGCTGTCCGGCAGGCGGGTCGAGAGTATCGAAAGCCCCATGTCCGTTATGACGTCCTCATAAACATCATACAACCCGTTCTTCTCCCTGCCGTCCACCATCGTCCAGAACAGGTACAGTCCTTTGGTTTTCGACCGCCCCGTCGTCATGAGGTTGTTACGGAACATAGCGGCGAATTGCAGCGTACTTTCCACGACAAAGCGGTCGGCGCTCATGGGGGCGAAGATATAGTCCATTTGCGACAGGGTTTTCACCACGCCGTTGCTTTTGAGCGTTCCCGGCATGTCAAAAAACACGATGTCCGGCTTGACCGCTTCCCCGCTTATCAGCTTTTCCGCGTCATCAAGGGCGTTTACCGCATCGCTGGCAATGACCGGATAGGCATTCCTTTTCAGCTTGCGGAAATGCTCGCAGGCGAGTGCCTTGAAGTACCGGCTCTCGTCAATCAGTTTTGTTTCGCGCTCACGGAGTCCGTAGATGCTGTGCTGTGGGGCATCGCAGTCTATCACGGCTACATTGTAACCTTTCACGTTGTGGAGATAGTTGGCGGCAAGCGCCGTAATGGTGGATTTTCCGATACCGCCTTTCTGTGTTGCGAATGCAACGAAGATTTCATTACTCATTGTCATAGATATTTAAGTTGTTGATAAAATGATTTGTTGTTTCCATACAGAACCGGTGATTTCCGTTTCCGCTTCAATGAATCTGCAAACAGGCGGTTCATCACGTATCCGGTTCATTGGTGAAACAATGTTTCGGATAATTGGTGACTGACGACAGTACGTCATGAAATCATTGAATCTGTAAGTCACCGGGTCATTGAATATGCAGTTATCCGCTGAACCGGATAACCGTTTCGGCAAATGTTTGCCGGTTTGAATTTTCGGGTATTGGATGATGTCATTTCTCATATCTTCAAATCACTGTTTTTTTGAATCACGATGCAAATAAACATGGAAATAATGGAAGTTGTATCACTTCCCGGACAACTGGCAGCATGTTGCGCCGATAGGCAGCGATTGGCTTACTTAACATACTATTTCACAACCGTTTATCACCGTAACTTTGCCTCCGAACGGCAGGGTTTTCCGCTACGGGCGAAGCCGTGGGTCTGAAGGTTTCCTTTCCAATCCGTCCCCGACGGATTTTTGTTGGCTCCAGCCAACAGCAAGATGTCTTTTCAGCGGCTCAAAATGATTTGAGCATCCCTGAAAAGCACTTGCCCTTGCAGGGGGCGGGCTTCCTCTCCGAAGTCGGGAAGCCTGAAAAACCTGCGGTGTGCATGTCCCCAAGGCGGGGCTTGTGCCGTGTTACCGCTAAATCCTAAGTAATATGATTGAGAAAAAGAAGAACAGTCCGCCGAAAAAGGGCGGAAAGACCGGGAGAAATCCCAAAATCGACCCGGCGGTGTACCGCTACACCGTCCGTTTCAACGAGGTGGAGCACAACCGTTTCCTCGCCATGTTCGAGAAATCGGGTGTCTATGCCAGATCAGTATTCCTCAAGGAACACTTCTTCGGAAGACCGTTCAAGGTGCTGAAAGTGGACAAGACACTGGTGGAATATTGCACCAGACTGTCCGATTTTCATGCCCAGTTCCGGGCAGTGGGAACCAATTACAATCAGGTGGTCAAGGAACTGAGGATGCACTTTTCCGAGAAGAAGGCGATGGCTCTGCTCTTCCGGCTGGAGCAGGACACCATCGAACTTGTGAAGCTGAGCCGTCAGATTGTAGGGCTTTCTGAGGAACTGAAAGAATGGGCGGCGAAGAATGCCGTCATGGAAACGGGATTGGAGAACGAGAAGAATCAGGGGTGATGGTAGCAAAAATCAGCATGGGAAGCTCGTTGTACGGCGCACTTGCCTACAACGGGGAGAAAATCAACGAGGCAAGGGGAAAGCTCCTTGCCACCAACAAAATCTATAACGACGGTACGGGCACGGTGGACATCGGACGTGCGTTGAACGACTTTCTGCTTTACATGCCCTCACAGACAAGGGTGGAGAAACCGGTGGTGCATATATCGCTCAATCCGCACCCGGAGGACAGGCTCACGGATACGGACCTGCAGAACATCGCAAGGGAATATCTGGAGAAGCTCGGTTTCGGGGAGCAGCCTTATATGATATATAAGCACGAGGATATAGACCGCCACCATGTGCATATCGTGACGGTCAATGTGGATGAGAACGGCAGGCGGCTCAACTGCGATTTCCTTTTTCGCCGCAGTGACCGCATACGCCGGGAGCTGGAGGAGAAATACGGGCTTCGTCCGGCAGAATGCCGGAGCGAGCGTCTTGAAAATCCGCTGCGCGGGGTGGACGTTTCCGCCGGTGATGTCAAGAGGCAGGTCGGCAACACCGTGAAGGCGGTATGCAGGCAATACCGTTTCCAGACGATGGGCGAATACCGTGCCCTTCTTTCCCTTTATAATGTGACCGTCGAGGAAACTCAGGGAAACGTGCGCGGACGTGAGTACCGCGGACTGGTCTATTCCGCCACGGACGGCGACGGGAACAAGGTCGGCAATCCGTTCAAGTCCTCGCTCTTCGGAAAGACGGTCGGCTATGATGCCGTGCAGAAGAAGTTCGCCCGTTCCGGACAGGACATCAGGGACAGGAAGCTGGCGGACGTGACAAAACGCACCGTACTTGCCGTACTGGGAGAAACGTATGACAAGGAGAAGTTCATTTCCCGGCTCAAAGAGAAGGGCATCGACACCGTGCTGCGCCACACGGAGGAAGGACGCATCTACGGAGCCACCTTCATCGACCACCGCACCGGCTGTGTGCTCAACGGCTCACGCATGGGCAAGGAACTTTCCGCAAACGCCTTGCAGGAACATTTCACCCTGCCGTATGCAGGACTCCCGCCGATCCGGCTCTTCGTTCCGGCGGAAGAACGCGAGGCGGCTTATACGCGCGATGCTTCCGATAGTGTAGATTATCCGGGCGGCATGGGGCTGTTCACTCCCGAAGGTCCGGCGGTCAATGCCGAAGAGGAAGCCTTTATCCGAGCCATGCAGCGTAAGAAGAAAAAGAAGAAGCGCAGGGGCTTGGGTATGTAATCAGATTTTTAACCGTTAAACAATTTCAATCAAATGTCACAACAGGAAGATGATTTGAGGGCACTTGCGAAAATCATGGATTTTCTTCGTGCCGTGAGTATTATTTTAGTGGTCATGAATGTCTATTGGTTCTGCTATGAGGCCATACGCCTCTGGGGTATCGACATCGGCGTGGCGGACAGGATACTGGTGAATTTCAACCGTACCGCCGGACTGTTCCGTTCCGTCCTCTACACGAAGCTGTTCGCAGTCCTTCTGCTGGCACTTTCGTGTCTGGGAACCAAGGGCGTGAAAGGTGAGAAAATCACCTGGCGCAGGATATGGACGGCTCTTGCCGCAGGCTTTGTGCTGTTTTTTCTGAACTGGTGGATACTGGAGCTTCCGTTTCATGTCGCGACGGTCGCCCTTCTGTATATCCTTACCCTTTCGGCAGGATATATCTGTCTGCTGATGGGCGGACTGTGGATGTCGCGCCTGCTGAAGCACAATCTCATGGACGATGTGTTCAACAACGAGAACGAGAGTTTCATGCAGGAAACCCGTCTGCTGGAGAATGACTATTCCGTGAATCTGCCCACCCGTTTTTATTTCAGGAAGAAGTGGCATCAGGGATGGATCAATGTGGTCAATCCGTTCCGTGCAACCATCGTGCTGGGTACTCCGGGTTCCGGAAAATCCTATGCTGTGGTAAACAGCTTCATCAAGCAGCAGATTGAAAAGGGGTATAGTCAATATATCTATGATTTCAAATACCCTGACCTTTCAACGATTGCCTATAACCACCTGCTCAACCACCTTGACGCATACAGGGTAAAGCCGAAGTTCTATGTGATAAACTTTGACGACCCGCGAAGGAGCCATCGCTGCAATCCCATTCACCCGGATTTCATGACGGACATTGCGGATGCTTATGAATCGGCATATACCATCATGCTCAACCTCAATAAGAGTTGGGTACAGAAGCAGGGGGACTTCTTTGTGGAGTCACCGATCATCCTTTTTGCAGCGATTATATGGTACCTCAAGTGCGCCCATAAGGCGGTGTAATAAATATCTATTTAGCAATAGATTAGGATAGAGTTCTATGAAAATAAGACCTACTGTCATCCGACTTATCCCAGAGGGAAACCCGAGGGGGAGTGTAGCATGTCGGAGAAGCCATAAGTCAGCCAACTGCCACGCTGCGACTGAATGGCAAGACAGAAAGACGGACATGAGGATGAAGCCTGAACTGGTTGAACAACAATCCAGTGGCACATACCAGGGCTGTGGCGGAAGGCAGTTACCAACGCCATATCGCATGTACCCCAGCAAGTGTTTAGGTTGTATGGGGCAAAGAACTGACTGCGACACGTCTGCAATAAGCAGATTAACGGACGAACGTTGCATCCGACAGTCTGTCATGCTTGTTATTACACCCGCTAAATGGGGATTGCCTAAACCGAAACGCCGAAAGGCTATAGAAGTCGTTCTTGAATATTCGGCATGGCAACGGAGCTTCCGTAGTAGTCCGAGCAGGGTAATGCCCTGCACATGGCGAAGGGAAGCAGTTATATAATCAATATAATCAAAGGAAAATGTGAGAGACATTATGAGAAATCCAAAGAATGTATTGAACAACTTAGTGAAACACAGCAATGTATCGGGCTATAAGTTCGAACGGTTGTATCGTATTCTATTCAATGAACAGATGTTCTATACCGCCTACCAGCGAATCTATGCCAAACAGGGCAATATGACCGCTGGGACAGACGGCAAGACAGTTGACGAAATGAGTATTCAGAGAATAGAAAATCTAATCTCCAAGCTTAGAGACGAAAGTTACAAACCCAACCCAGCCAAAAGGGTCTATATCCCTAAGAAGAACGGAAAGAAACGCCCGTTGGGCATCCCGTCTTTTGAAGACAAGTTGGTGCAGGAAGTGGTACACATGATACTGGAAGCCATATACGAGGGAAGTTTTGAAAATACCTCACATGGATTCAGACCACGTAGGAGTTGCCAGACTGCATTAACCCAAATTCAAGATACGTTTCTCGGAACAAAATGGTTTATAGAGGGGGACATAAAAGGCTTCTTCGACAACATAGACCATAACGTTCTGATTGGCATACTCGAAGAACGCATAGCGGACGAGAGGTTCATAAGGCTCATCCGTAAATTTCTGAACGCTGGGTATATTGAAAATTGGAAATACAGACACACGTACAGTGGAACTCCGCAAGGCGGCATCATTAGTCCCATACTGGCTAATATTTACCTTGACAAGTTCGACAAGTACATGGAGGAATACGCCCAATCTTTCAATAAAGGCGCAAGCAGAAGATTGGATAAGGATTACCGTCGGATTAAAGACCGTAAGAACAAGCTGGAAAAGAAACTGAAATCCGAAACCGATACAAAGGTACGGAAAGACCTTATTGATAAAATCAAAGGGTATTACCGACAAATGCAACAAATGCCTTGTGTCATGGAAATGGATGAAGAGTACAGACGGTTGAAATATGTCAGATACGCAGACGATTTCTTGATTGGGGTTGTCGGCAGCCATGAAGAATGTGGGCAAATCAAAGCGAATATCACACAATTCATGAAAGATAAGCTAAAACTTGAACTGTCGGCAGAGAAAACGCTTATAACCCAAGCACAAGAAAAAGCTAAATTTCTGGGATATGAAATAACCGTACGCAACTCCAAAGCCACCAAGAGAGATAAGAATGGAGTGCTCAAAAGAATGTTCAACCGCAAGGTTGTACTTCTACTCCCGAGAGAGGTGGTCAAGAACAAGTTGATTGACTACAAAGCCATGAGGGTTATACAAACCAATGGCAAGGAGGATTGGAAGCCAAAGGCACGCAGTTATATGATGAACTGCAAACCGGAGGATATTGTAGCCCAATTCAATAAGGAGATAAGAGGATTCTACAATTATTACTCGATAGCGAACAATGTATCTACTCTTTGCAAAAGGTTCGGTTATATTATGGAATACAGTATGTACAAAAGCATCGCCAAAAAGCAAAGCAGCAGTGTACGGAAGATTAAAAAGAAATACTCGAAAGACAAAGACTTTGTAATCAGTTACACGGATGCAAAAGGGCAATGCAAATGCCGTGTGTTCTATAATGAGGGTTTCAAGAGAAAAGACGCTCAATGTGATGCTAAATGCGACATAATGCCAAACACCAATTTTCTGCCAGCCTCAAGTCTTGTTGAGAGACTAAAGGCGGAACAGTGCGAGGTATGCGGAGCGCATGGCAAAACGGTGATGCACCATGTTCGTGCCTTGAAAGACTTGACAGGCAAGAACGAATGGGAACGCATCATGCTCAAAATGCACCGTAAAACATTGGCAGTCTGTCCAGAATGTAATGCTAAAATACATGGCAATGTATGACACTAAGTTGAATTATAACGGAGAGCCGTGTACATGGAGACATGTAAGCACGGTTCGGGGGCAGGCTCTCGGAAACCTACCGCAGAAATGCGGCAAGGCGCCGAGTGCCGAGCCTACAATCTATCAGAACGGTAGATACTGTACCTTTCCCCATGCCATCGAGTTCCTGAACCGCAGGTACGAGGACATTTTCCCCATCCTTACTTCATATCCGGAGCTGGAGAACTACCTCAGTCCCTTTATGGATGCATGGCTGGGAGGGGCTGCCGAGCAGCTGATGGGTCAGATTGCATCGGCGAAAATCCCGCTTTCACGCATGATTTCGCCGCAACTGTACTGGGTGATGAGCGACAGCGAGTTTACGCTCGACATCAACAATCCTGAAGAGCCGAAAGTCCTGTGTGTCGGGAACAATCCCGACCGTCAGAACATCTACGGCGCGGCACTGGGCTTGTATAACTCACGTATCGTCAAGCTGATAAACAAGAAGGGAATGCTCAAATCTTCGGTGATTATTGACGAGCTGCCTACCATCTATTTCAAGGGGCTGGACAACCTGATTGCCACGGCACGAAGCAACAAGGTCGCCGTGTGTCTGGGATTTCAGGATTTCTCACAGCTTGTACGTGATTACGGGGACAAGGAGGCGAAGGTGGTGATGAACACTGTCGGCAACATCTTCTCCGGTCAGGTGGTGGGTGAGACCGCCAAGACGCTTTCGGAAAGGTTCGGAAAAGTTTTGCAGAAGCGTCAGTCCATATCCATCAACCGGCAGGATGTCTCCACCTCGATTAACACACAGATGGACAGCCTTATCCCGCCGAGCAAGATTTCCGGCCTGACGCAGGGCATGTTTGTCGGTTCGGTGTCCGACAATTTCAACGAACGTATCGAACAGAAGATTTTCCATGCGGAGATTGTCGTGGACAATGCGAAGGTGGCGGCTGAAACGAAGGCTTACAAGCCTATTCCCGTCATTACGGATTTTACCGACGAGAACGGCAATGACTGTATGCAGGAAAAGGTGCAGGAAAACTACAACCGCATCAAGGAAGAGGTGAAAAAGATTGTCAGCGATGAACTGGAGCGTATCGCGGGTGACGAGAACCTGAGCCATTTGTTGCAACAGAAATAGTTATAATAGTAAAGGCAAGGATATTTTTATCCCTTGCCTTTACTCACCCTCTATAGCTCTATATTTGGTTTGAATATATAACATACCGGCGAATGGTCTGAATAAATACCTGGTTCACATAATTTGCCCATTTGATATGGTCTAAAGTGTTCTGAATATGCATAATCCAAACAACCACCACTTATTTGAGTTGAAGAACCGACTGAATAAAAATAGTGAACTGCAATAGTGCGACTACCAATAGTGCGACTATCAATATTAAAATCACCAATGATTATAAAGGGATATGTCGCTCCTTGCATATACACTAAGATTTCTTGAAATTGCTGCCATGCAAAGTCTGGATTACCAGAGTAAAGATGTATATTACATACATTTACAAATCCATAAACCGTATTGATCGTTGTAATAAGACCGCCACGAATATTACGAATCATTGGTGGAATGTAAACACTGCTTTGAAAACACAAAGACTTTTTTACGTAAGTTACTAAACTGCATCTGAAATTAGTGTCTCCCCATCTATAATATATCGCACGATAATTATGTAAATTAGATACCTCTCTTGGGCAAGATGGCTGTTTACATTCCAATATCTTAGGATTACCGTCCTGTATTACTTGATCAAAACTACCTAAAGCACCCCCCGCTTCTTGTATGCATATTAAATCATATTCACCGGTATTTAACAAATTACTAATAATTACGGACTTTTCCATCTGCCCAGCATAGCCTTGAGCATTCCATGACAATACTTTCATTTCTTATTATTTTTTTCCTACTCTCTTCACTATTCGGATTTTCGGTCCCTCCGTTGTAAACCTACAAACCAAAAATAGCATTATCCTCTTTAGTGGCACAATCCGTTTGGTGAACGACGGAAATTCTTTGCAGACAGCAAAAAATAAGGGATTACATTACGTAACCCCTAAAATAAATGAAGGATAAACACTTCAATTAGCTTTTCAATCAACCGAAAGATTTAATTTACAATTAACAGGGATTACTTACCTTTGAAATATAACTCTTTTTCTTCATCGGCAATTCTTTCCTTCTCATTAATATATTCTTGAATTCCGTTAATTTCATATGGATCAAAGAATGGAAGATGTACAGGCAGCTTGTGTAACAAGAACGCTGAGTTGATTAGCTTTTTGGCATAATAATTTGTATATGCTTCATCTTTCATGTAGTTAGTTGCAGCAAAGCCTATTGATATTGCATGGATAAACTCATGTGCCACTAAACAAATGACAGGCCAACCTAATTCATCATATTTCAATGTATCACTGTTCATTGTTTCATCAACAAAGGTTAGGTTTACATCGCAAACTTCGTCCTTATAATGTATCTCGACCTTCCTGATTTCTTTTTTTGCAATTTTTTTTGCAGCCAGCCCCTTGATATAGGCAATACTCCCGGCAATATTAGGAATATTTACCATAATGTCGTATCTTTTTATATCCTTACGGTATGGTTCAAATTTCTCCTCCTTAAAGCAGTAGCCGGTAATAGTATCAAATCCCTCTTTTAATTCTGAGAGGTCTGTTTCTACAAAACAAGTGATTGCTTTAATGGTTTCTTCGCCATCTTCTTTGTCAAAATGAAACGAAGGGAATGAGGATTTATCCGATTTAACAACTTGTTTCATCCTATCAAGAGCTTCTTGAATTTTCTTTTTTAATTCTTCTAAATTCATAATCTCTACATTTTAATTTCCTACTCTCTTCACTATTCGGATTTTCGGACCCTCCGTTGTAAACCTACATGGCAAAGATAAATTCATCCTATCTGCCTTCCCAATCCGTTTTGCGAACGACGGAAATTCTTTGCAGACAGCAAAAAATAAAGGATTGCGTGATGCAATCCCTTAAAAACATTCTGGAAACGGAGTTTATCTCCTCATGCGTTCCAGCTCGTCATCCCGCTGCATTTTTTCATTCAGCTTCTTTTGCATACGGTCAAGAAAATAAGTACGGCTGTCATTTTTTCTGCGTTTGATGTCCGTATAGAAGCGGTAGCAATCTTTGGAGTTTACGCCGAAAAAAGAGTATAGGACAGGTGCAAGTTCCTTCAACGGAATTTCCCCGTCATTGATGCAGCCCATCTCGCTGATGCCATAAATCATTTCCACAAGGTCAATGGCATTGCCGGTCCATTTCAATGTAGGAACTGAATGGGCAGCAGAAGGAGGACTTGGATAGGAAGGAGATAGTGGTGGCACTTGTAAGCGGCTTGTGGAGATTTGCTTTTGCATCTTGCGGACAAAAGACAAGGCTTTGCGGACAAATAGGTCGGTATGGCTTTTCACCCCACCTGCAAGATACTGCGTGTTGTGATATTCCAGTTCGTTCTCGGCATACGCCAGTGCAATCTTTACACCGTCCGTATCGTTATCGGACAGCAGTTCGACAACCGCCTTGACAAAACACCCGTAGGCGGCATTCAGATTGATTGTTTCATCATTTCCGTTTATAAGACCGAAAAACTCGGTTTCTGTCAATATAAGGTAATTCATGTTTTTTCTGTTTGAATGATACACTTTGATTATCAGTGTGCGCACATGAACTATGAGTACAAATGCTTTTCCGCAAACAGAAAAAAAACGGCAGGATTTTGTATCCTGCTGTTATACAATAGAATAGAGATAAAAATATTTTTCAGCCATTGTATAAACGGCAAAAAAAACTGTTTCAAGATGAAACCGCGTTTCATTTTGAAACAACTGAATCCGCATTTCACGTTCCATTTTGGAACATGATACGGCTAATTATCTTCCACATCCACCTTACGGTATATGTGTCGCAAGGCTCCCGGCATACTTTTCTGTTCGGTCAGTTTCCAATAAGATATTGGCAAATTCTTATGAAACAGAAAGTAACCTGTACCCGCTATGAACGGTACGGTGTAGATGATAATTTCATCAACGATACGCATATTCAGCAGCGCATTGATAAAATCGGCATTCTGATGGGTCGCTTCAATCAGATAAACGGTGTTGTCGTCTTGTTTCTCATGTTCGGCTATCAATGTGGTCATTGAATAATCCGGTGAAAGCTCAAAGGTTGCCTTGTTATATATGTCTGAGATGCCATGACAATCTGGACGGAGCCACCAGCGTCCTTCAGTGTCCATATTCGCCAGACAGCCGTCTATCGAAAGTATTGCCAGCAATTGTATTTTCGCCATAATCTGAATTTCTTGGTCTTTCCGGTTCGCTTGGAATAAAAAAGTAGCGTGCTATCCACGCTACACCAAGCGTAGGCTCTGGAAAGCCCTTGAAAGGTTATATACGTGAATGCACGCTATGACAAAGCATAGCATAAGCACCACGCAATTTGTACCTTTCAGTGTCAATTTTCCAGATTTACGCTTGGACACCTTGCGTTCTTATGTCTATATCAGCAGACAGCCGGACATGATCCGACTGCCTGTTTTATTCCTAAACTTCTCCACAAAGATAGGAATTTGTGCGGATAATATATTATTTTACAGCGGAAATATTCATTTTGGAGCTATTTATCGCCGTATTTCAGTCCATATTCCATCATTTTCCGATATAATGTCGTACGACCTATACCCAATATCTGCGAAGCCATATTCCGGTTGCCGTTCGCCTGTTCCAGTGCGTGCAGGATACGTTCTTTTTCTTGTTCCTCATCTTTTAATGTGGAACAAGAAGTGCAGATATGTTCACCGGTTATTTCCAAATCTTTTGCAGACACCATATCTCCTGCCGTATGCAATACCGCAACCTGTACCGTCAGACGCAGTTCACGCACGTTGCCCGGCCATGAATGGGTGAGCAGGGCTTTGCGTGCCGACTGGTCGAAGCCTTTCACGTTGCGTTCCAGCTCCATATTTGCCTGTTCACGGAAAAATTCCGAGAGAGGCATGATGTCATCACTGCTTTCCCGAAGTGGTGGTACAGTTACTGCATATTCCTGCAAGCGGTAAAGCAGGTCTTGACGGAAACGCTTCTCCGATACGGCTTTCTGCAAATCCTCGTTGGTGGCTGCTATAATGCGCACATCGGCTGTCTTGTCTTCTTTGCCGCCTACGGGTCGGTACCGCCGTTCCTGTATGGCACGCAACAGCATTTGTTGGGTGTCAGGCATGAGGTTTCCCACTTCGTCCAGAAACAGCGTGCCGCCTTCCGCTTCCTGAAAAAATCCGCTGCGGTTGGCATCCGCACCGGTAAATGCTCCTTTCACATGTCCGAAAAAGGCGGACTGTGCCAATGCCGGGGACAATGAACCGCAGTCCACTGCGACAAACGGCTTGTCCGCCCGTTTGCTTTTTTCGTGGATATACTGGGCGAAATGCTCCTTTCCGGTTCCGTTCTCGCCCAGAATCATCACACTCAGATTGGTCGGTGCGACAATCTTGGCGCGATGCTTTGCGGAAAGATACGCCTCGCTGGTACGTCTGAATATGGGGGCACGTCGTGTGCGTTCCTGTTCTTTCCTTATGGTCTGCACAAGTGGCAGCAGCCGTTCTTCTATCAGCCGTTTCGGGATATAGTCCTCAGAGCCGAGTTTCATGCTTTCCACTGCCGTATGTACCTCGGCGTAGTCGGTCATGACGATGAAGCGTTGCCGTTTGCCTTGATTGCGCATCCACTGCAACAGTCCGGTACATTCACCGTCGGGCAGGCGAAGGTCGGCAAGTATGATGTCCTCACTTTCCATCTTGTCCGCCAGCTTGCGGGCGGCTGACAGCGATGAAGCTGTTTCTGTTTCAAATCCTTCTCTGGCAAGCAGGTTGCATACATATTTGCAATAGACTGGATTGTCCTCAACCACAAAAACCTTCATCCTGTATCCTCCTTTCTTTTTTTGCCTGTTCTATGATACTTTGCCCCATGCGGACAACCGCATCGACAGCCCGGCTGATTTCATCTTCCGTACTGCCGCCTTCCTTGTGTAACAGCCCGTGCAGTTTCCAAAGTGGCTTGTCAGCCCGGATCACGCTCCATGAGCTGCGCAGATGGTGTACCCATTCGTCCAGAGCCTTGAGGTCTTTCATCATGCCGGCCTGTTTCACTCCCTGCATTTCTTTTTCCGTAGCTTGGGTCAGTGTATCCAGCATTTCCTCCTTGTTGCCGTATGCCAGCAGGGGGGATAAGTCCGGTGAGTATTCCTGTTCCTTTATACCGATACATTTCTCGGATATTTGCAGCAGGTCTGGCAATGAGAATGGCTTGAAGAGGCAGCCCGAAAAACCGAAGTCAAGCAGGCTCTGTTCATCACAATTGCCCCAGGCCGTAGTGACGATTACCGGAATGGTCTGTGAGTTGCCCACATTCGACGAGCGCAACAGTTTCAGCACGTCATATCCGTTTGTTTCAGGCATTCGCAGGTCTGTTATCAGTAAATCATAATGCCGTTCCCGTATGGCTTCCATCAGGTCCGATGTATTGGCACATGTGTCGCAGCGTATATTGCAGCTGCCATACATCTCTTTGGTCATGGCCAGTGTCATTTCATCATTGTCCAGAACCAGAACGGAGTAAAAAGCCGCATGGCGTCTGGCTGAAATTCCGGCCTTGCGCTTTTCTATCTCTATGATATTGTCGGCAAGAGGCATCGGCAATTTTACGGTAAACCGGCTGCCTTTGCCTTCCTCGCTTTCTACATCTACTGTTCCTCCCAGCAGGGTGACTGTGTTCTTGACTATCGGAAGTCCCAGTCCGAAACCGTCTTTGACGGCAGCATTCGGCAGGCGTTCAAAAGGTTCAAATATCTTTTCCTTCTGTTCATGACTCATTCCTGTGCCTGTATCCTGCACGGTCAGTACAAGTTTCCCGGCTTCATAAGCCATGTCCAGTCCTACCGTACCGCTTTCCGTAAACTTGATGGCATTGCTCAGCAGATTGTTGCCGATCTGTACCAGCCGGTTGCGGTCACCCATCAGAATGATGTCGCTGCATCCGGTAATGCGCAGGGTCAGGTCCTTGGCTTCAGCTCGCGGTTCAAATTCTGTCTGGAGTATTTCTGCCACGTTTCTCAGGCGGAAGGGGACAGCGTTTGCCTGTTCTTTCCCGCTGTCAAGCCGGAAAAAGTTCAGCAGGGTATTCAGCATATCCGTCATTCTACCTGCCGCCTGCCTTATGTTTTGGGTATATTCTATTCTTTTGTTCTCATTTTCAGTCTGTGCCAAAAGTTCCCCGTAACCGTTGATGGCAGTCAGCGGTGTGCGGAGTTCATGCGTGACGGTCAGCATGATTTTCCGGCGGGCGGTAAGCAGTTGTTTGTTCTGTTCCACCGTCTTTTGCAGTTTGTCTATCAGTTCATTTGTCTCTTTCTTATACTGACTGATACGTTTCACGTTTCGATGGATGATAAAATACGAGAGCAGCAGCAGTAATGCTACAACTGCCGTCAGTCCGCCTACTTGCACCGACGATTGCCTGCGTATGGCGGCTAACTCTGTTTCTTGCTGTTGCAGGTCTGTCCGTATTCTCGCATCCATTTTCTTAATCATTCCTTGCAACTGGCAGTTCAGTTTCCTGTTTCTTACAGAAAGGCTGTCGGTGTATTGGCTCAACCTCTCGCTTTGTTCTTTCTGGCGGGCTATCACGTCACTGTTCAGCGTATTGAGCATGGAAGTCGTAACAGTCGGTTTCGCTTCTTCCTTTTTTCCGAACAGTCCTAAGAAGCCTGTCCGTTTTCTTTTTGGGGGCTCTTCCTGCGAACTCTTGCGGGCTATTACTGGAACCCGTCGGGCTATTTTGTCTTTTATTTCTTCCTGTTCGTTGAGTACCAGCATGATTTTATTCAGCAGATTTTCCTTTTCAGCCAGCAGCCGGCAGACGCTGTCTATACGTTCGCTGCGATAGCTGGACTTGAACAGGCTGAGCAGACTGTCCACCTCCAGACGCTTCTTATGGTATATATTCATATCTTCCTCATTCCAGTCCAGCACGGTCTCACCAATAAGGGATAAATCCACCATTTTAACATATACCTCGTGTATGTCCTTGCGTAAACATCTTATCTTTTGGCTTGTAATCTCTAATTCCTGTCGTCTGTGCTGTTCGTTGAGCCAAATATAGACGATGCCGAAAATGACGAATAGTATCAGCACATATCCCGCCGCTATCTTGGTGCGCAGGTGCCTGGTTGCTATTGTTTTCTGTTTCATGCGGTTTACCTCATTTTGTTTATAGTTTCTCCTATGAAAATGCAGCCCACTGACCTTGCGGTAGCGGGCTGCGGTGTCTGTATGATGTTACCGGGCACAAATGCTCCCGCCCGGAATGGGAGTTCTTAATACTTTGTTACGGTCTTGCCACATTGACAGACATGACGCTTGCTTGCGAAGCATCATTCTGCCCCTTCACATACGCACGGAAAGACTTCACCTTTACTTGGACTCCATCGGTTATCGGATAGAAGTTGTTGTTCTTCAGGAAGTAGCCCGCGGTGGGTGTAGCCACACTCATTGTACCTACCATGAAGTTGTCTGTCGCAGGGGTGGTTACCAGTTCCACGCCTGCGGCACTTTCGGCGCTGAAGGTGATGCTGCCTGTACCGGGTGTTTGATAGAACAGCGGCTTGCCGGCTTCAAAATCGGTTTCTACGAGGGTAATCTCGTCGCTTTCCAACTCCAAAACCTGATAGTAAGTAACCTGACCGCCAGCTACAGAAGTAGGAACGAACGGCAGACAGATGGTTCCATATTGGGAGTTATCTGACAGGGCACGGACATAAGTAACCTTTTTGCTTTTCAACTTGAGGTGGTAACCTGCATACTCGCTAATATCCTTATCGTCAGTCAGCGTTATTTCGCCTAAAACAATAGCTCCCGTTCCTGTCAATTCCTTTGCATCTGCAGTGAACGTACCTTCCAATACCAGTTCTCCGTTTACAACCAACTGGTCGGCATCTGCAGTCAAAGTCTTATCTTCCGGAATCGTCAGGGTGCTGCCCGACGGGATGGTGAGGGTGTTCCCGCTTTCAATGGTGAGGTTATCGGTCAGGGTATAGCTGCCGCCCACGGCGCTGGTCTGGTTGCTCTGGCCGTAGATCAGCCAGCTGCCGTTGCCGGTGGGGGCCAGCGGTTTTTCAGTGAAAAAATTATCACATAATATCACACTGTTGGCCAGCAGGGTGGAGTTGTCCCCGACGGTTACGAACCCTGTGCTGCCAAAGGGGTTCTGGACGTAAATGCCGCCCGCCGTGTCCTCCGCCGATCCGCTCCGGGCGGTGAGGGAACTGCTGCCGGATAGGGTCACAGAAGGGGAAGAGGAAGGGGAAGAGGAAGCAATATAAAGGCCATAACTTGCATACCCAGCAGACCCGCTGGTGGCGGTCACGGTGGCGTCGCTCACGGTGAACGAATACGCAGAGATGCCGTAACTGCTATTTCTAGCAGCAGAACCGCCAGTGGCGGTCAGCGTCCCTCCCTTCACCGTAACCGTGCCAGATACATCGAGTCCGCTCGAAGGATTGTTTCCGCTCACGTTGCCGGCGATGGCGGTGACGCTGCCGCCTTGCTGGGTGAATGATCCATAGACATAGATACCATAACTGCAACTGCCGCCTCCGCTCGTATCAGCCCCCCGCGCGGTCAGGCTGCCGCCGCCTTGGATGGTCAGATTCCCATCTAAAGTATTGATGCCCCGGGATTGGTCGTTACACACAACGCCCGTGACGGTGCTGCTGCCCTCCAGCACGATGGTCAGGTCGCCCTCTGCGTAGATGCCCGCGCTGAAGTTGGTGCTGCTATCCCCGGTGATGTTGGCGTCCTTCAGGGTCAGGGTGCCGTTGCCGTCGTAGTAGACATTGTAGTTGTCTGCGCTGGCCTCGGTCAGGGTGCCGTCGGCGTTGGTCGTCCAGTAGCCGCCGTTCAGCACATTGGTGCCGCCCACGGTGAGGGTGGTGGGATTGCCCGCCCATGTCTGTCCGGCACCGAATAAGCCGAGCAACACTGTCAGCAGACAAAGGAGGCGCAGCCGGCTCTTATCGTATAGTTTGTTTCTTGTCTTCATTTTGTTATTCCGTTTATTTTATGGTCTGAATTTTATTGTTTGTCAATCGGCAAGGATATACTCGCCATCGTCAGGTGCCAGTCCGTCCGTCGAAGTCTGGATGCTGAATGAAAGGGCTGCGTCTGCCGTGCCGCTTCCCGTCCAGTCGCCGGTAACCCAGTCGCCAACCGTAACGCTGTTGATGGTGGCACCATTCTTACCTACGGTCACGTTGAAGGTATAGGCTTTGCCCGATTCCAAACCGGTAGTCAGTTGCTCGTTGGCTTTGACGGCATGGTAAAGGTTGTCATACTTGCTTCCGTCTTCAAGATGTTTCAGTCCCTCACGGATAGCCTTGTCTGTCAGGCTGCTTATCCACAGACGCACGAACGGGACCGTACAGCCGATATAATGATAGAGGTATCGGAATATCAGCTCACCTTCGCGGCCGGCATCGGTCGCCACAATAATCTGCTCGCTGTCCTTGAACAGTCTGGTGATGATTTTTATCTGGGCGACCACGCTGCTGTCCGCCTTGTATCCTTTTTCCGTCCTTACCTGTCGGGGAACAAGCGTGAAGGTTTCGGGAATGATGGGCAGATTGCTGCGTACAAAGCCGTGCAGGTTGTATTCTTCCGGCATGGCGGGCTGGACAAGATGTCCGAATGCCCATGTCACATTATAACCGTTTCCGGTCAGATAACCTTCCTCTCGCTTGCCGGCACCCACGATGCGGGCAATTTCACGTGCCACACTGGGCTTTTCTGCTATGATTGTTTTCATACTGATTTGTTTTTATTCTGTTTTTTATGTTTTTGGATTTAGTGGTGTGTGGGGACTATACTTTCATGCCTTTGTTTTTCTTGGGCTTTTCCTGCTGCTGCTTCTGTGCGTCATCCTTCGGGGCTGACTGTCCCTGCTGCAGCGGCTCCTTGATGTTCTTGGTCGCCTCGTTCGTCTTGCCCTCGCTGTTTACGGCTACCTGTGTCCGGCTTTCGTTCGACGGGGCGACTTTCTGGGCATTGTCCGGATTTTCATCGTAGCGGTACGGGCGTCCCTTTTCCGGATTGAACTTGACATACATGATGGCGTGCTGCCCCTTCTTGTCCGTCACGTTCTCCAGTCTGATGGTCTTGCCTGCCTTGTAGTCCGCCTGCTGCTGTTCCGTCAGGGGCTTGCCGCACCATTTGGTGATGCCGCGGATGCTGCCGTCCTCGTTCGTCCATGTGTTCCTTTTCTGCTGCTTCGCATCCTGCTTTTCAGCGTCGTTCATGTCCGGTTCCAGTTCCTGCAGTTCCGTGTTGTCCTGTTTCTGTACGGTACGCGGGGACTTTCCGGTGCCCGGCACGAACTCGACACCGCGCTGTTCCACATTCACCTGCAGGGTCGTTACGAACTTCCTTCCATCATTGCGTTCCACCAGCTTGTCTTTTACCGGCAGCCCCGCACGGAGCATTTCCTGCTCCTGCTTGGTGATTTCCGTCTTTCCGATTCTTTCCGGTATGCGTACCTTGCTGGCAGGGACATCGGTGATTTCGTTCGTCTTGCGGTCAATGCTGATGTACGAGGGGATAATCTCTCCGGTTTCCTTGTCCACAAGGTCAATCACACGCCCCATGTTGCCGGTAGCCTTCAGGTTCCTTTTGTCGTATTCCGAGAACTTGTGTCCTTTGTATTCGTCAAGTTTCTGTTCCTTGCGGATGAAATGCGGTACAAGACCGATGCTGCCGTCCTCGTTTTTCCTGAATGACAGGCGGGCATCCAGTTCAAAGGTTTCCTCCCCGAACTTTGGGGACACTTTCACCAGATCCGACTTGCCGTAGTTGAGCATCTTCTGCAGGTCACCGGACTTTTCAAGCTCCTCACGGTCGATGCCCCATTTCTCTTTCAGTTCCCGCCAGTTGATTGAACTCTCGTCAATGGGCTGGTAGCCTTGTCGGGTCTGAGGCTTTTCCTGCGTTTTTTCCTGTTTCTGTTCCATGTTTTCCTGTTTTTGGGTTTCACCCTGTTCCTCTTTCTTTTCCGTTTTCTCTTCTTCCGCCTGCATCTGATAGGGGAATGTGTCCACCTTGTGCGGGGCAAGGATGTCCTTGTTCTGATAGGGATGCTGCAGCAGGTCCTTCATCACTCCCAGAAGTGAATCCACCTGATCCGCCGCTATGCGGTAGAAACCGAAGCGGCTGGGTTCCTTGCATTGCCGGAAGAAGTTTTTGAAAAAGTTGTCGAGCATGTCGCCATGCTTGTCGAACAGTAGAAAATCCTTTGCGTTGTCCAGCCTTGCCGGAGTCCGCTTGGGCGAGCCGTCCGCATTAAGGCCGGCTACCACGCTGATTTCGCCCGTCTTTTCGTCACGGACTATCAGCACGTCCTTTTCGTCGCTTTTCTTTGCCATTTGAATAATTTTTAATTGTTATTTATTAAAGAAATTATGGATACGAGCCTTGTAGAACTCGACATCGTCCTTCTGGAAGTCCTTTACGTGTTCCGACAGGAATTTCAGCACGTCATCTTCGCTGTAATAGGTCTTCTTGCCCAGTATCTTGTAGGGCAAGGCTCCTGTGCTGCGGTAGCGTTGCAGTGACCGCTTGCTTATCTGGAGCAGCAGGCACAGGTCCTGGTTGTCAAAGAGCCGTATCCTGTCCGGCGTGTGTTCCCGTTTTTCCGGTGCTTTCAGGGCAAGCAGCATCTCGTCCTGACGTTCAAGCCTTTCAAGGATGGTTTCCATCCACTGCTCAAACAGTTTCTTTGTCAGCAGTTCCATGTTCATGTCCTCCTTCCTTTCGGCTGCCTGCCGTTTCCGGTGGGCAGTCTGCTGTTATGGTGCAGTTCTTCGAGTGTCCTGCCGTCCTCCCGGATGGTATGGGAGTCAAGAATCCTCCGGATTTCCGAGAGCCTGTACTGGCATTTGCGCCGCAGGACCACGTATCTGATACGGTGATCATCCCTCATGCGCTGCAAGGTCCGCTTGCTTACGCCCAGTTCTCTGGCGGCTTCATTCGTGTCGAGAAGCCTGTCCGTATTTTCACGTTTCATCGCCTCCCTGATTTCACGGACATAGCCGGCCACTTCTGCTATCTGTTCCATCATTGCCTTGTATGCGGAACTTTCCATCGTTATCACTTTCATGTTCTGTCTTTTTTTCTTGTTCCTGCGGCAAAGTTCAGCAATAAACAAAAGGGGCTTTAACAACTCACTACGTGGCTCACGTGAGATTTTTTTGAGAAATGGCTCCGTTACCCGGACAAACGGCGCAACAAGTTGCCAGTTAGCGGAATATGGAATCTTTTTCTGCCTGCGTCGTTACCTTTGCACGGAACTAAAATCAAATTCTTATGGAAACGGTATCTATTGAGAAAAAGACCTTCGAGGAACTGATGGCGCAGTGGGACGCCTTTGTGGAAAAAGTGACCGCCTTGCAGCGCAAGGGGGACGGGAAACGCCTTGCCCGTTGGCTCACGGGCGACGAAGTGTGTAACCGGTTACGGATAAGCCAGCGCACCTTGCAGAAACTGCGTGACAAGGGATTCATCGGCTATTCACAGATCGGGCACAAGTTTTTCTACAAGCCGGAAGAGGTCAAGCGGCTGATTCCGCTTGTCGGCATAATCTACCCCGGCGGCAAATAACCGAATATTCACCACTAAATCCGAAGTAACATGAATGAGAACAATGAAATCATCACGATGGAAGACGAAAAGGTCGCTTCCATATTGCAGAAAATGAGAAAAAGCTCCAGATGGCTCAGCGGGTTTCTGGAGAGTTATCGCCCGCCGCTTGACGGTGAGGTGTACCTGACAGACAAGGAAGTGGCAGACCTTTTACGGGTAAGCCGCCGTACTCTTCAGGAATACCGTAACGAACGGCTGCTGCCTTATATCATTTTAGGTGGAAAGGCACTGTATCCCGAATCGGGACTGCGTGAGGTACTGGAAGCGAACTATCGGAAGCCTTTCAGATAGCCTCCGACCAAAAGCAAGAACGGACAGCCGTCATCCGGTTGTCCGTTCTTGCTTGCGTTTGTTCCGTTCTCAGCAATGGCCTCCTTTGGCTATCGGCACAAACAACATATAGGTATCCTTCTGCTCTTTGGCGTACGCTTTCCGTAAAAGCCACGAACGGAACACATGGGTATAATAGGTATTCAGGCGGAACGCTATCGGTATAATGATTTCAAGGGAATAGACATCGGCATTCAGACCGTTTTCCAGCCGGACATACCGGCACACCTCAAAGTCATTCAGCACGTCCGTTTTCAGGATTGCCCGGATAGCCGCATTAACAGCTGTTGTTGTCACATTGAACAGTTCTCCGATTTCCCATGCCGTCATCCATACATCGTTACCGGTTACGGTTACCGATTTTCCTTCTATGGTAATGATATTTCGTTTCATGATTCTTCTTTTTTAGATGTTGCATCCTTTGAACTCTTCTATGCTGCCAAGACGTGCGACAAGATTTTCCATATCCTGATTGAGCTTTTCTTTTGTAATCTTCGCATAGATTTGCGTCGTCTTGATGCTCTTGTGTCCGAGCATCGAACTCACAGTTTCAATAGGTACGCCGTTTGACAGGAATACCGTTGTCGCCGCCGTGTGGCGGCTCTGGTGCCATGTAAGGTGTTTCGTGATACCGCACCGTTTGGCTACGGCACGTATTCCATACAGGCAGGTCATGTAATGGGGGACAGGGAATATCCTTCCGTCCTCACACAGTCCGCGGTATTTTTCTATGATTCTTCGGGGCAGGTCCAGCAGGCGGATATTCGATTCCACGCCCGTCTTCTGGCGGTTGATGTTTATCCACTCATGGTTGTCGAAGTATGTACGGATATTTTCCTCACGCAGATTGCGCATATCGGAGAATGACAACCCCGTGAACGCACAGAACAGATACAGGTCACGGTAAAGCTCCTGTTTGGCGTTTTTCAGTTTGCCGTCCATCAGCATACGGATTTCCTCTTTCGTGAGAAACCCTCTTGTCGTTTCCTCTTTCTTGATTTCATATTCACGGAACGGGTCGCGTGCCAGCCATTCATTGTTAATGGCAATGAACACCATTGTCCGTAACGGACACACATAAAGCCAGACCGTATTGGTACAGCAGTGCTTGTCCGTGCGGAGAAACATTTCAAAATCGGAGATAAATGCCGGAGTAAGTTCCTTCAGGGCAATATCCTTCACGTGGTAGCGGATATTCAGGAACTCTTGCAGGTGCTTGTAAACGACCAGATATTTTGAAAGCGTGGCTTTGGCTTTCATGCCGGCTTCCACCTGTTTTGCATAATCCTCGTTGTGCTGGCGGAACACCTGCATCAGTGTATGGCAGCGGTGTTCCAGTCCGAGAAAGGCATTCTTCACTTTTTCAGCCGTCACAAAATTGTCACGCTCCATGATTTCCTGATAGTGCCTGTTGATGCTCACACGCATCTTGTCAAGCAGGCGGTTTGTTTCAAGTGCGGCTGAACTTCTTCCCGTGACACGTCCGCCTTTCGTGTCCCACAATTTAGGATCGACCGAAAGTTTGCTGCTGAATTGCGTCTGCGTTCCGTCCACTGTGATACGTCCCATAACCGGTACTGTACCGTCTTTCTTCACTGCCTGTCTTTTCAGGTAGAAGATAACTGAAAATGTACTCTTCATCGTTCTAAAATTTTTTTGGTTTCAAATTTAGTTCGTGAAGAATCCTTCGTCGCTACGCAAATCATTGAGGAATACTGCAATTCTCGTTCATGCCGCATTTTCTTGCGTGAGTTGTTAGTAACTCACTGGAAGTTAGTGTTTTCTATATTCTTCCAACCTCGTCATAACCTGTTTTGGGCATGGTCACGAATTGGTAACGTTGCGATGTCCTAACTTGGCTTTTTCATTGCTTTTTCTGTCTTTCATTTTTTCAAGCCATCTTCCTAAAACGCCTATCTGCCAATAACTTTGTTACATTTTTCAGTTTATCACTTTTTATTCGTATTTTTGTTCATAAAAAAAATAAGGGTTAGCGTTCTTACAAAGAACCATTATACTTGTGTACCTGACAGAATCAGGCAGGCCCGATGAAGTAAGTCATAAAAGCTTGGGCTTTCAGTATCCATTCAGCCGGCTACAAAGGTATACAATATTCACACAGGCGACAACTTAACATACCTTAAAGTGCATAAAAAATACCCATCACGATGAAACACCATGCAACTTGTCAGGAAGAACTTCGGGACAACCGGGCATGACGATGAGTGACGGCTAGAGCAGATTCTATCCCAAAGCTCCCCAACCGCACGCCGCTGAGGGAACGAGTTGTAAAAATGTAAAATGTAAAAACGTAAAAACACCTGCCCACTAGACTTACTCCCCAAGTGGTGGGATGTAAAAATGTAAAATGTAAAAATGTAAAAAACATACCCGTACAAGTACATACCGGCACGGGGCGGAAATACCATCCATCCCGACCGCTCTGCGCCACGGGAGGCGGAGAACAATCGGGATGGATGGGAGAAATAAAGGAACGAACGCCGCGGAGGGATTACTTCAGCTTGGCGTAATCCTTGTCGCTCACCGGCTCGAGCCACTCGTTGCTGGTCTGCTCACCGGGCACCTCAATGGCCAAATGGGAGAACCAGCTGTCGGGGGCAGCGCCATGCCAATGTTTGACGCCGGCGGGAATGAAGACGGCATCGCCCGAATGCAGCTCCACGGGCACCTTGCCCCACTCCTGATAGTAACCGCGACCACCTACGCACACGAGGGTCTGGCCTCCTCCCCGGGTGGCATGGTGCACGTGCCAGTTGTTGCGGCAGCCGGGCTCGAAGGTGACGTTGTAGACGGGCACGCCGTCCGTCACGACAGGCGCCAGATAGCTCTGCCCCACAAAATATTGGGCATAGGCATCGTTGGGCTGACCAATGGGAAAGAGGATGGACTGCGCATAGACATCGCGCGACATGGTGGACAGACTGTCGGAAGCCCACACCTCCTTGGCCATGCGGAAAGCAGCCCACGCCTTGGGCCAGCCAGCATAGAAGGCGGCATGGGTCAGGATTTCGGCAATCTCCGTCTTCGTTACGCCATTGTGCTTGGCCGTTTCCAGATGGTACTTGAAAGAAGAGTCGGTCAGGCCCTGCGACATCAGGGCCACCACGGTGACGATGGAACGGTCGCGCAACGACAAAAGATGGTTGCGACTCCAAACTTCACCAAAAAGCACATCATCGTTAAGATGCGCAAACTCGGGAGCAAATTCGCCCAGGGCCTCACGACCGGCCGTCTGTTGTATTTTTACTTGTGATTTTGCCATAACGGGAAATATTAAAACAAACAACAATAAGAATCTTATGTTTATGCTCATCTTGCTTATAATTTAAAAATTAAAAACTCGATGCAAATATAAAACTTCGCCTGCATATTCGCTTTGCCAGGAAGCTCAATGAGCTTTGCTGAAAAGTTCATACCAAAGTTGAAGGGGAAATACCGAAAAACTCCTTGTACAGTCGGGAAAAATGTGACAGGTTCTTAAACCCGACGTCATAGCAGATTTCTGTAACACTCTTTTCGCCCTTGCGTATCATATCCCGCGCAGCTTCCAATCGTCGCCTGAAAATCCATTTTTGAGGGGTCAATTCGCTGATTTTTGCAAAATCCCGTTTAAAAGTAGACAGGCTTCGCCCCGTATAACCGGCTATCTCAACCATTGAAAGGTTCAACATGTAATTCTCGTTCAGATAGTCCAGGATATCTATTTTCCACGGCTCCACGAAATCAAAAAGCGATGCATACAGAGCCGGATCCGTATTTAACAGGACATACACCCCCTCAATCATTTTCAATTTCAGGACCTCGTCAGTTGGCTGTTCGCCCATTTCAAAATAAGGTATGACCGACTCAAACAAAGAGCGTATGTCGGCCCTGTTTTTAGGAAGAAGTCTGAGACTGTCCTTCTCACGTTGCGAATTAAACGGTATTTGTTCTCTATTGAGTTTCTGATAAAACTCGCGCAGGAATGACCTTGAAAATTTCAATACCACAGAATGATACGGACGGTCTTTTTCCGGCTTTTTCTGTAACCACAGGCGGTTGTCTCTTCCCATGAAAGCGCAGTCGCCGGGATGCAACGCGGTTTTACGTCCCCTTTCAGTTATTTCCAGTTCACCAGACAACAAATAAATCAGGGTATGCTCTTTATTTTCATGCGCACATCCGAAGTCACTGTTAAAGTAACTTCCGATAAGGACATTGGAACAATCAAAAACTTTATAATTCTCCATAACACGTTTCCTATGCCCTACAAAATTACATTTTCTTATCCCATTAATCTTTGCTATAAAGGCCATTTTTTTGCAAGGCCGCAAACTTTAACCATAATCATATTCTCTTCATGGCTCATATACACAATAATGAAATCATGGAAGATTCCTGAAGCTTGAATGTTTGTTCAACAGTATCAATAGCCTGGATAAACAAAAACCGACTCTACATTTCAGAATGTAAAGTCGGTAACTTTTTGCGGTGTGTACGGGACTCGAACCCGTGACCCCATGCGTGACAGGCATGTATTCTAACCAGCTGAACTAACACACCAAAATTTATTTTTTTCAAGCCTTTCCGTTGAAAAGCAGTGCAAAGATATGATATTATTTTTACACAAGCAAATTTTTCTTCGTTTTTTTTACAAAAACTTTTGCAACAGATATACATTATGGTATGCGCCATCCTCATAAATCCAATCTTTTAATGTAGCAACAATGTCAAACCCTGCACACTGAAACAATTTTATGCTTCGCTCATTGCTCGTTTTTACATAAGCATACAGCTGGTGCATGCGAAATTTGTCGTTTGCCAATTGGATCAACTCTTCCAGCGCTTTTCTGGCATACCCTTTCCGTTCTTCTTTTTTCAGTAGCGCTATTCCTACTTCAGCTTTTAAGGCAACAGGACTATACCCATATAAATCGGCTACTCCCACGGCATTTCCCGAATACGAATCCTGAATCGTCAAACGCAGTTCACTACTCTGAAAAATATCCGCAGGCTGCATTGACAAATACTGCTTAAGCACATATTTGGAATAAGGAATACCACTTGAACTGACCCGCCACGCTGAACGTTCGCTCTCAATCTGGTACAACACCGCCAGATCCTCGGGCTCCATCGGACGCAATATTACCTCTGGCATGGCAAAATCAAGGTTTTTCCTTTGGCCAGCAAAAGACCGAGGCCAACATAGAAATCAAAAAACAAAACGACAATTGACTATTCAACGTGGCATAATACAGGAAAAGATTATAAAGTATCGGAACTGCAATGACCACCACTCTGAAAAGCCCCTGCTGATGATAATTACGCTCATCTATGTCATTTGTCATCCGCCGCTTTACAAATGAAAATTTGTACCACTTCAGACTCACATATATACAGGCAAGCGTCAATACAATTCCAACCAACTGAATGACATACTGCCCCGCTGCATCCAAGCGGACATACGCAACTGGAAACACGCCCAGTTCAGACAGTACAGCCTGCATGCACGCTATAATCCATACCACGACAAAACATATTCTGGACCAAAGCAAAATCTTCATATCTTTCCTTTTAAAGTTGTTTCAGTTCTGTTCTCGCCAAGATTGAGCGCCCTAACGTTACCTCATCTGCATACTCCAAATCATCCCCAACGCTAATGCCACGCGACAAAGCGGTCAGCCGAATTGAAAGATGGCTGAGTTTGCGCTGTATATAGAAATTGGTCGTATCCCCTTCCATTGTCGGACTTAAAGCAAAAATGATTTCCTCAATGGGTTCTTTTTCGGCACGCTCAACGAGCGAATCTATTTGCAAGTCGCCAGGGCCGATGCCATCCATGGGCGAAATCAATCCCCCCAGTACATGATACAATCCCTTATATTGTCCGGTATTCTCAATCGCCAACACGCTTTGTACGTTTTCAACTACACAAATAATGGTCTGATCACGCAGCGTGTTGCTACATATTTGGCAGACTTCAGTGTCGGAAATATTATGGCAACGCCTGCAATACATTATATTCTCACGCAAACGTATCAGACTATTTCCCAAAGCCAAAGTCTGCTCCTTGTTCTGACGTAACAGATGAAGCACAAACCGTAAGGCGGTTTTTTTTCCAACTCCGGGCAATTTCGAAAGTTCGTCAATCGCCTTTTCCAACAAAACAGACGGAAGCCTTTCTGCCATAACCCAAATCAGAATTATCCTTCTTGCAAGGCAGGCAAGTTGATGTATGAAAATGCAAAGTTACTACCCCTTGCTGACGGGAACTGACTACGCAAATCCACATCTTGCCGGTTTTTCAAATAGGCAATCATCTTTTCATAGCAGTCCAAGCCACTATTGGCTCTAACGTAAGCAGAAAATACGGTATCCTGATATTGGAATTTCAATGTTCCGGGAATAGGAATCACACGTTTAAACGTAATCTTACCTTCATACCATCCGTCTCGCTGAATTGAAAGCATATTAATCTTTGCCTCCTTTTTACTCAACGCTTCCCCATTACCGGCTCCAACACTATTTTCCTTTTTGTTCGCCTTAAATTCTTCTAAACTTGAGGCCTGGGTCTTAATGACAATAAAATACACACGCGGACGTACCTTATATCGTTTAGGATACATATACGACCCTACTGCATACTCGCTAATATCATCAATTAAAGCCTGATCGACAACTAAATCCGGGATTGAACTTAAAAAAGTAAAAACTTGCTCAAGGGAAGTGGCCAGCGTTTCTTGCTCAAAATATCTTACGTATAAATTCATATATGAAACATGTGAATGCGTATTTACTTCCTGCAAATACCTTTGTTTATAAAGAAACTTCTATAAAAATATTTTATAGATAGAGCGGAAAACGAGACTCGAACTCGCGACCCCAACCTTGGCAAGGTTGTGCTCTACCAACTGAGCTATTTCCGCATTATAATCTTTTTTCTGTGAAGAGGAGGAGACTCGAACTCCCACGACACAATTGTCACTACCCCCTCAAAGTAGCGCGTCTACCATTCCGCCACCTCTCCAAAAAAAATATCATTTCCTATTGTGCCCAGAACAGGACTCGAACCTGCACGTCATTGCTGACACTAGTACCTGAAACTAGCGCGTCTACCATTCCGCCACCTGGGCTTAAGGACTTTAATTTCAATAAGCAAGAGCGGAAAACGAGACTCGAACTCGCGACCCCAACCTTGGCAAGGTTGTGCTCTACCAACTGAGCTATTTCCGCATTTTCTTTCATTCGTTTGCTCTCAAACGCGGTGCAAAGTTACAACTTTATTTTAACTCACCAAATTTTTAGAGAAAAAAAATGCCTTGTACCCTATTTTTTCAATGTCGGCCGCTTTTTTACGATAGCATAACTCCTCATAGTCATTGATTACAACAGTCTTCTCCTATTATTAAACGTACAAAAAAAACCAAAAAACTACAGCATATCATATTGAATAGCTATCTTTGTTGCTGATAAATCATACCTAAAAACATTTTATACTATGAATCTACTTAACAAAATCCAAAGACTGATGGTTGCAGTCTGTCTGTTATTACCCTGCAGTACATACGCAGAGAACACGTACCAACCTACTCCTGAAAATATCAAAGCGCGTCAGGAATTTGCCCACAACAAATTTGGAATTTTCCTACATTGGGGAATTTACAGCACCTTTGCACAAGGCGAATGGTACATGACCAACGCCGGTATCAATCACAATGAATACGCAAAGGTTGCTTCATCATTCTATCCGTCTAAATTTGACGCCCATGCATGGGTCAAGTCTTTCAAAGAAGCAGGTGCAAAATATATCTGTTTTACCACTCGTCATCATGACGGTTTCTCAATGTTCCATACACAATACTCGCCATACAACATCGTAGATGCTACCCCATTTAAACGTGACATACTGAAGGAACTGGTTGACGAATGTCACAAGCAAGGTCTTAATGTACATTTTTACTATTCACACATAGACTGGACCCGAGATGATTACCCTGCCGGCAACACGGGAAGAAACACAGGAAAGGATCCGAAAAAAGCCGACTGGAACAGCTACTACCAATTTATGAACAACCAGCTGACTGAGCTTATTACCAAATACTCTCCCGATGGAATTTGGTTTGACGGCATGTGGGATCATGACGACTCTTTCAATTGGGAACTTGATAAACAATATGCGCTCATCCACAAACTTAATCCGGCCTGTCTGATTGGCAATAATCACCACAAAACACCAAAACCGGGTGAAGACATTCAGATTTTCGAACGTGATCTTCCGGGAGAAAACACAGCCGGCCTTTCCGGACAATCAGTCAGCACACAATTACCGTTGGAAACGTGTCAAACAATGAATGGAATGTGGGGATACAAAATCATAGACCAAAACTATAAGTCTGCACACACACTTATCCAATATCTCGTAGGTGCCGCAGGAAAAGGTGCTAACCTTTTGCTCAACATCGGTCCGCAGCCTAACGGAGAATTGCCGGCCGCTGCATTGTCACGTCTGAAAGAAATTGGTTCTTGGCTCCAGAAATACGGTGAAACAATCTACGGAACAACAGCAGGAGACGTGCCAACAAAACCATGGGGAGTTACGACCCAAAAAGGCAACAAGCAATACATCCACATTCTATCCCTTAACGATCAGGCTCTTTTTGTTCCCATAAAACGAAAAATCAAACAAGCCGTATACTTCGACAACAAGCAAAAAATATCTTTCCGACAAACTGCAGAAGGTACATTTTTTACGCTTGACTCTATTCCACAATCCACGGACTATATTATTGAGCTGACCATGAAATAATTCTTCTGCCATGCATACGCCTTATACACTCGAAGTCTGCACCGGCAGCATCAATAGTGTTCAAGCCGCTATCAGGGGCGGAGCCCACCGTATTGAACTTTGCTCCGCCCTTACCGAAGGCGGACTGACCCCGTCAGCAGGATTGCTGGCTCAAACCTGCAACATCCCCCAACTTGAAATACACGTGCTCATACGTCCTCGCAGCGGAGACTTTCTCTATAATCAGGACGAGGTCGACGTGATGCTACACGACATCCAACTGGCTCGCCAGTTGGGTGCTCGTGGCATAGTAATTGGCGCTCTTACTTCCCATGGAGATATAGATATCGACATTATGCAGGCATTGATACGCCAAGCCGGCCCTATGGAAATAACATTCCATCGAGCTTTTGATATGTGCCGAAAACCACTTGAGGCTCTTCAAACCATAACCAGTTTAGGGTGTCACTACCTGCTCACATCCGGCCAGGCCGCCAATGCTTTTGAGGGACAGGATCTACTACGACAATTGGTTCAACTAACCACAGACTCCCCCATCGTAGTCATGGCTGGAGGTGGCATTAACAGTCAGAATGTCGTATCCCTGGCTCAAGCTACCGGCATCACTACATTCCACGCGTCTGGCAGCCAATGGGTCAACAGCAATATGGAATATTGTCAATCCAATGTATCTATGAGCACAAAAGTTTCCAGTAACGAATACGCGACATTACAAACCTCTTCTGATGAAATTCGATCAATCCTCGATATGCTGCAATCTATGGAAAACTAAGCATCACACGTTTCATCAACATTCAAATACATAAAAAAGTGGCGGCCGGCTGGATCGATCAGCCGGCCGCCACTTTTTTATGCGTCAATATATTAATTATCTACACCTATTCAAGTTGCCCGATAACTTTCAACAACTGTTCTCCCAAACCTATTGTGTACCCTTGTGAAAAATACACGACACGGTTAAATGAATCTGCGATTACAAAGACAGGAAGCTGCAACTCCGAATTAAGATGTAAATCCTTTGCTAAAGACTCACGAATTTCGTGGTTCAGTTCCACACCACACACCACAGTTGACGGTAAATGCGAGAATTCTTCTTTTCTAATATTCTGCTCATAAGCCTGCTCTGATGGGAAAAGCAAAAGAATCTTCCGCCCCCACTTTTCCAAATCACGACGACAAGCCTTCAAATCACGGATAGCATGATTAGTTGGTTCGGTATTAGGAGCAACAATACCCAACACATAGTACCCACGACCGGCAGTAGAAAGAATAGACTTACTACTACGTGACGACAAATCACCATAAAGACTCTCCGCATTCAGATTTCCTATAACTTCTACCTTGCCCTGAGCTTCCCGCATTTTCAAAGAAATACGCATTTTTTGCTTCTTTTCCGGCACCTTAAAAATCTGCATTCTACTCAACACTCCTCCATCAGCAAGACGTACTCCGGTTACCAACAGATACTGTCCGGATGAAAGACTCACGCCGTCCTTCAACAAAGAACTCCAAGTCGCATTTTCTGGATAATTAAGCAATACCGGCACACCATTAACAATCTTGCTCAGTGTAAAATGAGTATAATATTTGGGATCCTCCAGATATTTAACAGACTTATAGCCAGCCTTGACTAAAGTCGCTCCTTCCGATGAAGACGAAGCATTCACATGTTCAAGGCCGGCGCCATACCAAACGCCCTGTTTCCAATATTGTGCTTCGCCCGTCACTGGATCTATTCGGGCGGCTATACCAAGACTGCGAGCTACGCTGACAAAGAATATTTTACGTGAATGCTCATCGGTTTTACGCAATTCCCACACACTTTCAGGATGCATGCAAAGAGCTTGAGGATTCCAAACGCTATCGATTGCCACATTTTTACGACACCACACAGCCCACTCGTCGGGATGACTCTGATAATAAGCCGTTTTTTCCTTAGAAAGCACTTGTACAAAAAAGGCTTTATAAGGCGTCAGCATCTCATTGTCAACCCTCGGATTCAATACATAACGAGCATATATATCGTCCGGCATATCTTTTGGACAAGACGGCGTATGAAGCAAATGATCCTGTAACACATCTGAAGACACATCGCGAAGATCCTTATCAGTCAAAACACCAAGCAAAGGCAATATCCAACGGGAAGCAGACGTGGTACCAATATTCTCACTCATGAAACGCTGCAACGTAGCATAATTGCCGCGCGAAGCCGTCAGCAAGCGACACACCAGAGCTGTATCCTGCTGTATATGCAAGGCAAACTGTCGTTGCGACTCATGATCAGGAAATGTGGCCACATAAGCATTGCGTACAGAATCCTCGTATGCCAAACGTTTTTTATTGGCATCTTCCTGTTCTTCGCTAACTTTCGGAAGATTGCCACTCTGACGAGGCGGAACAATATCAATGTCGAGCCCGCCACTCCAATCGGAAGTTTTATCCAAAACGACACGAACGTCACTATCCTTTCCTACACTGACTTTACTAAAGCCAAAAGTTCCCTGATGGTCTGCCCATACCATGATGTCACCACGCCCCAAACTAAGACGGACCTGACCGGTAGAATCAGCCTGCAACGAAGCCAAGGTGTAGAATTCCGCATAATTATATACCTTGAATTGCACACGAGCCCCTGGCACGGGAGCACCTTTCTTATTCACAACCTTAACCTGCACATCTGACACAGGAGCATAGTGTGAGGTCACATTAATTTCTGTATAACACGGCGTACGTCCCAACACTTGCTCAGGACCGTCATAGCGCCCAAAAACTTTAGTATGCATCATCATTCCACGTGATGCCGAAGAGTTAAACCAAGCCTTATTAAGCACAGGTTCAGGCTCACAGGCACCTAAAAAATACCATTTCCCGTCAACCCAAGCTTCAACCCAAGCATGATTGTCATCCGTATGTGCCCATCGGGGCGTATAAACTTGGCGTGCCGGAATGCCCACAGCTCGCAAAGCAGCCACCAACAAGGTTGATTCTTCACCACAACGACCGTAAGCCGTCTTAACTGAAGCCAACGGTGAACTGGTACGGGCGTCCGAGGGCTGGTAAGTCACTTTTTCGTGACACCAGTGATTTACTTCCAATACGGCGTCATACATAGAAAGATGCTGCACACGGTTCTTAAGTTCATTATAGAATATCCGACGGCTTTCATCAAGATTCTCATTATTTACCCGTACAGGCAACACAAAGTGCATAAATTCACGATCGGGAACAGACTTTCCCCATGGCATTTCGCGACGAGCCTTTAAAGAATATGTTACGTTCTCACGGTAATAAACACCTGAATAGTCTGTTAAATCAGGCAAAGGCATATAAGCGTAGAGGAACATCATGCATTTGCGCACATCATCAGCCATAGGCACCGAAAAGGCTGAAAACACTTTATTATTGGATACAGCCCGAATACGCTGTGTAAAGTCACGCTCAAGCAATGTGTCCTGGTCATACCAAACACTGCTTACGCCCTGTGCACAAGCTGCATCATAAGCCACGCCACATCCCAACAAAGCCCACAATATACATAGTTTTTTCATATTATCAGACAATTAATTTTTAACATAGGGTAAAATTACAACATTATTACCATTCAACAGATGAAGAGACATCATATTTTTCAAATATTAATTTGTATCTTCGCATCAAATACAACAAAAAGATAGACTCATGAAAATCATTCTGCTTTCGGGAGGTTCAGGAAAAAGACTTTGGCCGCTGTCAAACGACTCACGCTCCAAACAATTCCTGAAATTGCTGGAATCGCCCAACGGCGAACCGGAATCCATGTTTCAGCGTGTGATCCGCCAAATTCGCGAAGCCGGTCTGCAAGACCACATCACCGTAGCCACCAGCTTATCACAAAAAGACATTATCACCAACCAGCTCAACGGTTTTCAGGCTGATGTAGTAACAGAGCCGTCACGACGCGATACTTTCCCGGCCATCGCTCTAGCCACATCCTACTTAGCTCTGAAAAAGCATTGCTCACGTGAAGAAATCATCGTGGTAATGCCATGTGACCAATATACTGACCTGAAATACTTTGAAACGGTAAGCCTTATGGCACAGGCTGCCGAATCCGATGCGGCCGAACTGATAACCATGGGCATCAAGCCTACATACGCCTCAACAAAATTCGGTTATATTGTTCCTGAAGAAAATGTGTCAGAAAACGCCAAACAGCCTATACGCGTAACGCGTTTTACGGAAAAGCCACACAGGCCACAGGCAGAAACCCTGCTACGGCAGGGAGCACTATGGAATGGTGGTGTTTTTGCCTTCAAATTAGGTTACATGATAGACATCATTCAACGCTACATGACGTTGGACTCATTCGAACAACTTTACAACAATTATACAGATCTCCCCAAAATCAGTTTTGACTATGAGGTGGCCGAACGCGCCAAATCAGTAGCTGTACTTCCTTACAACGGAGCGTGGAAAGATCTGGGCACATGGAATGCTCTAACCGAAGAACTGCATGACAACAAAATTGGAAATGTGGTTTTGGGCCATGACAACACAAACACCCATGTCATCAATGAGTTAGACCAGCCAATACTTTGCATAGGAACCAAAGATCTCGTAGTTGCGGCCAACACCGATGGTATACTGGTCTGCCACAAGAACGAGAGCGAAAATATCAAAGCCTACGCGGACCAACTGGCCTGCCGTCCAATGTACGAAGAAAGAAGATGGGGTACATACAAGGTTATCAGTCACGTTTGTTTTCCTGACCGCTATCAGGCGCTGACCAAAATACTATGTATCAAATCCGGATGTAATATCAGCTATCAGATTCACCGTCACCGCGATGAAATCTGGACATTTATTGACGGCACAGGAATCTTGGTTTTAGATGGCGAAATAAAAACCGTACAACGAGGTTGCACCATACACATTAAAAAAGGTCAGCTTCACGCCGTAAAAGCCATTACAGATTTGCAGATCATAGAAGTTCAAAGCGGCGATATGCTGGTAGAAGAAGACATTGAACGCTTTGACTGGGAATGGTAAAGAAACTAACCGCCAGGTTATAAAAATAAGGTCGGAACTTGTTGAAAAAAGTTCCGACCTTATTTTTATAACCTGCAGCCACCTCTTCAAGACGCTACAACACAAAGCAACCGAAAGCGACGCTCATCACCATTTGATTTCAAAATAAAACAGTACATTCACGGAATACAAAAAAACTACTGCATGCGCCACTGCTCATTGACTAAAACCATAGGAACTACGATTTCCTCACTTTCTGCTTTATTATACACCACATTCAGAAAAACACGTGCTGACTTGTTGTCCTTTCCCATCACCACATTCTGAACACTGACAGATTTGATACCTCCATTATCCTCACGCTGCTCCTCATAGTGTTGCTTCATAAGCGTAACCATTTGCTCGCGATAATCAGATGTCTTACCGTCACACGACTGTATGCCAGCTACAAAACGATCATAGTGTCCATGAATCAAGTCGTTGTAATAAGCAACAATAGCCTCTTGAGGAGTTGCCGAATGTTCGGGCTCCTTATCCTTACCATCACCACAAGAAGCCAACAAACAAATATTCAACAAAAACGAACCAACTATTCTTCTCATAACAAGTCTTGCGTGTTATTTATAACTACTTCTGACGAATAAAAATATTAACCGGCGTTCCGCAAAAATTCCAACGCTCCCGAATTTTATTCTCCAAAAAGCGCTTGTAGGGATCCTTTACATATTGCGGTAAATTGGCATAAAACACAAAAGTCGGAATCTTTGTCTCCGGAATCTGGTTGCAATACTTAATCTTAATATATTTGCCCTTAATTGAAGGAGGCGGATACGACTCTATAAGCGGCAACAGCTCCTCATTAAGTTTAGAAGTACCAACATGACGATTGCGGTTGTTATAAACATCCTTAGCCGTTTCAAGTACTTTAAAAATACGCTGTTTGGTCAATGCTGATGCAAAAATAATTGGAATATCCGTAAACGGCGCCATGCGTTTTTTGATAACCTCCTTAAAATAATCAATGACTTTCTGGCTCTTATCCTCTACCAAATCCCATTTATTAACAACCACAACCAAGCCTTTTTGGTTACGCTGAATAAGTTGGAAAATATTCATATCCTGTGCTTCAATACCTCTTGTAGCATCAAGCATCAAAATACATACATCCGACTCTTCAATGGCCCTAATGGAACGCATAACAGAATAGAACTCCAAAGACTCTGACACCTTGCTTTTTTTCCGAATACCAGCCGTATCGACCAAATAAAAATCAAAACCGAACTTATCGTAACGCGTCAAGATACTGTCGCGGGTTGTTCCGGAAATATCAGTTACAATGTGACGATCCTCACCTATGAATGCATTGATAATGCTGCTTTTTCCAGCATTCGGTCTGCCCACCACAGCAAAGCGCGGAATATTATCCTCGGCATCATCCTCCACCACGGGACCGAGTTTCTCAATTATCAAATCAAGCAAATCGCCCGTACCGCTTCCCGTTGCAGCAGAAATACAATAAGGCTCACCCAATCCGAGAGAATAAAATTCGGCCGAATAATAACGATCCTCGTTATTATCAGCCTTGTTGGCTACGACTAATACAGGCTTTTTTGTTTGGCGCAGAATTTCAGCGACCTCAGAATCAAGGTCGGTCAATCCATTCTTAATGTCCACAACAAAAAGAATTAAATCAGCCTCTTCCGTAGCAATAAGCACTTGCTTACGAATCTCTTCTTCAAAAACATCTTCGGAATTTACGACCCAACCTCCAGTATCAACAACCGAAAATTCTCGGCCATTCCATATTGTTTTTCCATATTGACGGTCGCGGGTTGTTCCGGCCTCATCACTGACAATGGCCTTACGGGAGCCAACCAAACGATTGAACAAGGTTGACTTGCCGACATTGGGACGTCCCACAATAGCAATTAAATTTCCCATAATACACTATAAATCTATTAAGCAGATAAATTAAACATTTCAGCTGGGATTATAGCCATAAGCATCCAGCCGTCGTTGCGAATTTCGCCAATTCTTGTCAACTTTGACAAAAACTTCCAGATAAATATGTTTCTGAAAGAACTTTTCCAACGACTTGCGTGCCTCACTCGACACTTTCTTTAAAGCAACTCCCTGATGGCCTATGATAATCCCTTTCTGACTTTCGCGATCAACATAAATAACAGCATTAATATGAATGGACTTTTCTCCCTCCTTGAATTGCTCCACCACCACTTCAACACTGTACGGAATTTCCTTATCGTAATACAACAAGATCTTTTCACGAATGATTTCCGTCACAAAAAAACGGGCACTTTTGTCTGTCCACTGATCCTTCCCAAAATACGGCGGACAAACCGGTAATAGCTCCTTTATACGAGCCAACACCTGCTCAACACCGAATTTGGCTTTGGCTGAAATAGGAAAGATTTCGGCATGAGGAAGAATTTCATGCCAACTCTTTACCAAACCTTCCAAATCTCGCTGATTGGAAACATCTATTTTATTTATCAGTACCAGTACTGGAATCTTCAACGCAGCAACTTCTGCAATAAAATCAGTATTCTTATCTGTTTTTTCAAAAACATCGGTCACATAAAGCAAAACATCAGCATCTTTCAGAGCAGACTCTGAAAACGCCAACATGGATTCCTGCAACTTATAATTGGGCTTCAATACACCGGGAGTATCTGAAAAAACAATCTGACAATCATCCGAATTGACAATTCCCATAATACGATGACGCGTCGTCTGAGCCTTAAATGTCGTAATGGAAATACGCTCTCCCATAATCAAATTCATGAGCGTAGACTTACCGACATTGGGATTACCCACAATATTTACAAAACCTGCCTTATGTTCCATATTATCAAAAAAACTAAAAAAACGCATCAGAAACATTCATTCAGATGCGTTTTTTATAAAATTATATCGCTTCGTTCTGATTACTTCTTTGAGGCATTATAATCATAACCCCATTTTACATAGGATGCACCCCATGTAAATCCTGCACCAAATGCTGTAAGGATCAAGTTATCGCCTTTCTTCAACTGTTTCTCGTAATCCCACAAAGCCAAGGGCAATGTACCCGCAGAGGTATTACCATAACGTTGAATATTCAACATAACTTTATCCATAGGCAATTCCAAACGATTTGCCACAGCTTCAATAATTCGGACATTGGCCTGATGAGGAACTACCCATGCGATATTGTCCTTATTCAAATTATTACGTTCAGCAATCAAAGCACTTGCATCGCTCATATTCGTCACAGCAAACTTAAACACCGTGCGACCTTCCTGATGCAAATAATGCATTCTATGATCAATAGTAAAGTAAGAGGGACTGCATACTGAACCACCAGCTCGCATACAAAGGAAAGGCAAGCCCTTGCCATCTGTACGCAAATAGGAATCCATCCATCCATACTCTTCAGTTGTTGGTTCAACCATCACGGCTGCTGCACCATCACCAAAGATAGGACATGTGGCACGGTCGGTATAATCAACTATACTAGACATCTTATCCGCACCGCATACTACAATTTTTTTATAGCGACCACTTGAAATCATACCTGCTGCAGCATCCATGGCAAACAAAAATCCACAACATGCTGCCTGCATATCGAGAGCAAAAGCATTTTTCATTCCCAAACGTCCAATAACTATTGACGCTGTAGAAGGAAAATGATAGTCAGGAGTTGTGGTTGCCACAATTACGCAATCCACTTCGTCTGGTTCTGTACCCGTTTTCTGGAGCAACTGCTTCACAGCCTTACGAGCCATATAACTGGTACCGAGTCCTTCTTCATTCAAGATTCTGCGTTCTTTTACTCCAATACGCGTCATGATCCACTCGTCATTAGTATCGACCATCCGCGACAACTCATCATTATTCAGTACATATTCGGGAACATATCCACCGACGCCCGTGATGACAGCATTAATCTTTTCCATAACAGGTTCTTTTATAATAACATGATTCGCCAAAGGTTCCGTAAAAGCCTTTGGCGAATCGTTAATATCTGATTTATTCAGCTACTTCTTTTTCGATAGCCAATTTTCCACGATAGTAACCACAAGCAGGGCAAACTGTGTGATAAATATGCCATTCACCACAATTCGGACAAATTGCCAATGTAGGTGCTACAGCTTTATCGTGCGTTCTACGTTTTAAAGTTCTTGTTTTAGATTGTCTTCTTTTAGGATGTGCCATTTCTGTAAACTATTTATTATTAATATTTTCAATTTAATCAATTACTTCTATATTGCTTTAATATTTCCATCATTCGCTCATCGCACTCACCGTCAGGATGCACACGACTGATAGGAAGACTTACTTCGACTATTTCATATATTAACCATGTCAAATCATATGGCTTCACCAAGTCATGAATATATTCATAATTATTAGTGTCTGAATGATCTTCTTCGCCATATTTAAATTTAATAACCTCAGAGGTATTAACAGGCAACTGAAGATCCGCCATACATCTATCACATGAAACAATGACATTGCCTACTATATTGACTTCTACTATATAAACATCATCCTTCTCCTGAAGAATAAGCCTGACATTTACATCGCCACCATTGATTTCTTCCTGATCCAACTGTTCAAAGAACAAGGAATCAAGACGGACATCGCGAATTTCTGCATCTGCATGTATCCGCTTAAAATCAACCTTGAGCTGCTCCATAGTTTGCATATCAACTGCAAAGATACTACTTTTTTATATATGAGACTAATATTTACGCATAAAATCGAACAAAAATGATTGATCAACTTCTTATTTTTTTACCGAACTAAGCAACCTTCCGGTAAGGAAACAAAGTAAACATATAAAAATTAAAGAATGAGTACATGGGAACTAAAAAAAAGCCCTCACTATAGATACATCTTCAAAAATAAAAAAGTCGGAGCGAAAAAATTCACTCCGACCTATAGAAAAATCCTAAAAAATACCAGTTCCTTATTCTGGTTTCATATTTGTATAAACATTCTGAACATCATCAAAATCTTCTAACTTCTCTACCATTTTATCAATCGTTTCCCGCTGTTCAGGTGTTACGTCTTTCAGATCATTTGGTACGTATGTAAACTCCGCTCCAACTACCTCAAAGCCATTTTCTTCAAGATATTTTTGGATTTGCCCAAAACTCTTCGGATCTCCATAAATTGTTATAGATCCTTCTTCCTCATCTTCGTCATATTCATCCTCTACTCCGTAATCAATCAATTCGAGGATAAGATCATCCATACTTAAGCCTTCTTTTTTCTTAAATGAGAAAACGCATTTATGATCAAAAAGAAAAGCCAAAGATCCCATCGTCCCCAGATTTCCATTAAACTTATTAAATACCGAGCGTACATCACCAACAGTACGAGTTGGATTATCTGTCAAGGTATCTACAAAAATAGCTATACCGTGGGGACCATATCCTTCATAAGTCATGCCCTTATAATCACTCTGGTCCTTTCCCATTGCATTTTTTATGGCACGCTGAACATTGTCATTCGGCATATTCTCACGCTTAGCGTTGGCTATAATAGCACGCAAATGTGGATTATTGTCAGGATCAGGACCGCCAGCTTTTACCGCAATAGCAATTTGTTTCCCAATTTTCGTAAAAGTACGGGCCATATGACCCCATCTCTTTAATTTTGCAGCTTTTCTATATTCAAATGCTCTTCCCATGGAATTAACTTTTTATAATTTTATTTTCATTCAAATGCATGTGTTTATCTGAGTTTTGCTCCTAACTGATTTTCAAAATTACGAACCAGATTGCTCATTATCTTATCGATCTGTTTATCAGTCAAAGTCTTATTCTCATCTTGAAGTATAAAATTTACAGCATAGCTTTTCTTTCCTGGCTCCAAATTTTTTCCCTCATAAACATCAAATAAAACGACTCGTTTCAGTAATTTTTTTTCAGTTGCAAATGCGATATCTTCAATCTGTTTAAATGTCACAGCATGATCTATCAACAAGGCCAAATCACGACTCACCGGCGGAAACTTGCTTATATCCGTAAATGTCACCTTATTCTTACGGACTGCTTTCATAAGATTTGTCCAATTTATATCAGCATAGTAGACATCACCAGTCAAGTCAAACTTTTGCAAAAGCGTCTTCTTGACAATACCATATTCTACAAGCAACTTGCTACCTTTCAACAATTGCTCTGATTTTCCAAAGACATCACTGCATCCATCAGCATGAGACAAAGCCGAAACTTCAACTCCTAAACGTTTTAATATATTAAGTACATTCGCTTTCAATTCGAAGACCGAACTTTCTTCATCTGGGTGTATCCAAGAGCCCTCAATCCGCTTGCCTGTAATCCAAAGTCCCAAATGCATCTCCTCTGAATAAGTAGACAAAGAATCATCTTCCTTAGCATTCTCTGCATGATAATGATAACAATTACCAAATTCAAAAAAGCGCAAGCCTGAATTTTTGCGATGAACGTTATAAGAAACGCTCTCCAATCCTCCAAAAAGTAAAGTCTGACGTAATACATCAAGATCAGAACTTAATGGATTCATAATTTCGACAAGATTTTCAACACTAAAGCTCTTTAGATCCTGATAATACGAAGATTTCGTCAAGGAGTTATTCAAGATTTCATTAAAGCCACCTCCTATCAGTTCTTCTGAAACAATATTCTGCAATTTCACATCACGATCCTCGTCGCCTTTAATGCTCAAGCTAGATTTTACAGATTTGGGGATCTCAATATTATTATAGCCATATATACGTAAAATATCTTCTACCACATCACACGGACGCTGCACATCAACACGATAAGGAGGAACAAGAATGCTTAATCCATTGTCCGTTTCACCGACGATCTGCATTTCCAGGCTACGAATAATCCCCTTAATAGTTTCAACAGGAATTGCTTTTCCTATCAAATCGTGAACATATCCATAGTCAAGTTGCACTTCAAAAGGTTTAGCAACAGCACTCTGTATATCCACAATTTCCATAGAAATCTTACACCCGCTTAATTCACGTGCCAAAATGGCAGCTTTTTTCAGAGCTTCAATCTGTCCCAACGGGTCAATTCCTCGTTCAAAACGAAAACTTGCATCTGTATTTAATCCATGTCTGCGAGCACTTTTACGAACCCATGTCGGATGAAAATAAGCACTTTCCAAAACCACATTATGTGTAGTTTCATACGTCCCTGATCCTTTACCACCAAATACGCCGGCAATACACATCGGTTCTTCTGCATTACAGATCATCAAATCTTTCTCGTCTAATTTATGTTCCACTCCATCCAATGTCGTAAATGGAGTTCCGGCCGGAAGCGTCTTGACGACAATTTTTTGTCCCTTAACCATATCTGCATCAAAGCAATGCAAAGGCTGTCCATAAGCAAACATAATATAGTTTGTTATATCAACAATATTATTAATAGGACGTACGCCGATTGTCCTCAATTTATCCTGCAACCACTTAGGACTTTCCTTAATTTCGCATCCAGTCAGACTGACAGCACAATATCGTGGACATGCTTCCTTATTTTCAACTTGAACTTCAATTTCAAGATCATGATTATCCACAAAAAAGTCTGAAACATCATTGCGATGAAGTTGTGTTTGCTTACCCTGACATACCAACCATGCATACAAATCACGAGCTACACCATAATGTGAACAAGCATCAGCACGATTTGGAGTAATGTCTACTTCAATAACATAATCACTTTCAACATGATAATATTCCTTTGCAGACATTCCTACAGGAGTATCTTGTGGCAAAACGATGATACCTTCATGGCTTGTTCCCACCCCGATTTCATCCTCTGCACATATCATTCCATAGCTTTCTACGCCACGTAGTTTCGACTTCTTAATGGTAAAAGAATTCTCGCCATCATATAATTTGGTACCAATGGGAGCTACAATGACTTTTTGCCCGGCAGCTACATTAGGCGCGCCACATACAATCTGCTGAACATTGTCCGCCCCCAGACTCACCTGGCATATATGCATGTGATCCGAATTTGGATGTGCCTCACACGTCAATACTTCACCAACAACCAAACCTTCCAATCCGCCTTTAATCGTTTGAACCTCTTCTAATGCACCTACTTCCAACCCTATTGAAGTTAAAGCAGCCGCAACTTCATTTGGAGTTAAGTCAAAATCTACATACTCCTTAAGCCAATTATAAGATATGTTCATCTTTTAGATTTTTTTATTCTAGAATATTTCACGCAAAAGTAATGATTTTTTCACGAATATCCAAGACTTTATCTTGTATCATACAAGGAGAACAGAATAAGACAAATGCGAAGCGAGGCTTAAAGCGCCTCGCTTCGCATTTGTTCCAAAAGTTCCTTTTGATGCGCGGTCAAATTCATAGGAAGCTTGACATTATAAGTCAATATCAGATCACCATACGAACCATCCGGTTTCTGATACCCTTTTCCCCTTAAACGGGCTTTTGTTCCATTTTGAGTACCAGGCTTTACATTTAATTTCAGTTTTACCGACGATGTTTTCAAAATAATTTGTCCTCCCAGCAACGCTGTATACATATCAATATCCACCGTTGCATTCATATTATAATCCGACTGAGATTGTCTTGAAGAAAATCCCCTTCCGCTTCCGAATCCGCCATGGCCAAAAAGTTCCTCAAAGAATGAAGAAAATCCACCTCCGCCAAAACCTCCGAAATCAAAGTCTTCAAAGCCGCCAGATTCGCCATACCCTCTACCGGTACCTCCTGCAGCGCCTCCTATATTTTTCCAATTCTCACCATAACGGTCATACTTAGCTCGCTTTTCAGGATCACTCAAGACTTCATAAGCTTCATTCAGAGCTTGAAATTTTGCTTTCGCCTTCGGGTCGTCTGGATGCAAATCCGGATGAAACTGTTTAGCCCGTTTCTTATAAGCAGCACGAATTTGATCCTGTGGTATCGACTTGTCGACACCCATAATCTTGTAATAGTCTATAAATGCCATACTATCTTCTCCTTTCTACTATAAATTATAGCAAAAAAAATGCCAAATCAAGAAACTGCCCTAAAATTCAAATTGTGTCAGTAAGGGAAGATGATCGCTAATTCCACCTTGATAAAAAGTACCTAAAAATGTTCGTCTAGGCACATATCGGCCCTTCGAATCTCTTTTTAAAAGCCACGAAAAATCCAAGATGCTACACCCTTGACTTCCCAAACGAAACGAACTATCTGACTTTAACAAACGCCCATTAACCAACACATGATCTAAACGATTCCAGCGTTCCTTATAGAAATATGTTCCTTCAACCCCACTTTTCGTTTTCAAACCATCACTCAATAGATACATCTCACTATCCATTATCACACTGGCCTTCGAAGTTTTTTTAACTTGCATCACTTTACGAAGGCTATTGTCATGGGGTTCATCATTAAAATCACCTGTAACTACTATCATAGGTTTTATCCTGTGACAAAAAACAGAATCAATACTTTTCTTTATTAATCCGGAACCTCTCCTTCTATAGGAATCTGTAACAAACTGTCCGCCCGATCGACTCGGAAGATGGCATACATACACATCCATTGTATCCATAGTCGGCAAAATTCCTACTACATGCAAGATATCACGCGTATATCGCTCCCCTCTATTAGGAGGAACATGAATCGACCGAACATCTACGAGTTTAAAACGGCCAGGCTGATAAATCAATGCTACGTTCATTCCTCGCAAATCCGGTGAATGCGTCATTACATATTGATACCCCAGGCGTCCCAATACACTGTAACGAGTTAATTGTTTCAGGACAGAATCATTCTCCACCTCACACAAAGCAATCAAATCAACAGGACTCACTCCGCCGGCCGAAGCAATTGTTTGAGCAATTAATCGAAGTTTATGTAAATAGCGTTGTCCAGTCCACCGGTATGACCCGTTTGGCAAAAAAGCATAGTCATCTATACCCTCATTATGGCAGGTATCATACAGATTTTCCACATTCCACTCCATCAACAGAAAACGTCCGCGAGCTTTTACGGAAAATTGCAAAGAAGCCCCAATAAGTATGAGCAACAGGCCATATTTTACCTGCTGCCTAATCATGATGATACGGAATATGATTCAGGATTGTCAGCCCTCTATAAAATTGTTCTACAAAAAGGAGTCGAACCATCTGATGCGAAAATGTCATTTTGGAAAGAGACACTTTTGCATCAGAAAGTTTATATATTTCATCGGAAAAGCCGTAAGGTCCTCCTATAATAAACACCAACCTCCGCCTCCCCATAGCAAAAAGACGATCCAAAAAAGATGAAAAATCACGGGAGCTATATTCTTTTCCCTTTTCATCCAATAACACTACATAATCGCCCTTCTGAATCTGGTTGGCTATCAATTTTCCTTCCTTTTCCTTCTGTAAATCCGTCGACAACGATTTTGTCGACTTCAAATCCTGTAGGCAAATCATTTCAAAAGAGACGAAATGACCGATCCGATCAACATATTCTGAGATAAGGGAATTCAGATCCCTTGAATCAGTTTTTCCGACCGTCAGAAACAGAATTTTCACAGGTCCTCAGAGATTAATTGAAATAATAAAGGAACGTAGCTATTCCCTCCAACGCATATTTCTTACAATTCTCAATCTGCAACGTAAATTTTATCTCAGCCTTGCATACACCGCGTAAATTTGCCAACGAATGCAGTGATGCTACAAGACGTACTCGCTGACCTGACAATACAGCCTGACCAAAACGCATTTTGTCCATACCGTAATTCACCATCATCTTCAAATTACGGACCTCAATCAACTGTTGCCACAAATAAGGTAACAAAGACAACGTCAAATAACCATGTACAATAGTCTGACCGAACGGACTCTCCTTCTCCGCCCGTTCTTTATCTACATGAATCCACTGATGATCCAGCGTTGCATCTGCAAACATATTTATACGCTCCTGTGGAATTTCGAGATATTCAGATACGCCTATCTCTTTTCCTACATATTTTTCAAATTCCTCATAGGAATTGATTACAACTTTTTCCATCTTCTTTTTTACACTATGATTTCGGTCACAAAGTTAGTAATAAAAAGTGGTAAACGAAAAAAATAAAGTAAAGTTGTTTAGCTCCCCAATACACAAATATTAATCTGCATATTCAGAAAGTTCCAACCAACGCATACTTTTTTCGTCCAACTCCGTCTGCAGATTCGGCAAACGGATACTATAAGCAGTAATGGCATCCACGTCAAGTGTTCCGCTGCAAAGAGCCTTTTCCAATTCGGCCTTCTCCGTCTCAAGTTGCTCTATGCTTTTTTCCAATAAATTCATTTCTTTGCGTTCATTATAAGTCAGACGGCGACGCGTTTCCTTTACTTTTCCCTTTTTTGAATTTGAAACAGGCTCCGCACCTGCAATCTCAACCGTTTTTTCTTCTTTTTTTACCGACTCCTCCCATTCACGATATTGAGTATAATTTCCGGGAAAATCATCAATCACGCCTTGCCCCCGAAAGACTAACAAATGATCAACAACCTTATCCATAAAATATCGGTCATGACTAACAACAATAACACAGCCTCGGAAATCTGCCAAATATTCCTCCAGCACCTGCAATGTAGTTATATCCAAATCATTAGTAGGCTCATCAAGGACCAAAAAATTCGGATTTTGCATTAATACCGTACACAAATACAACCGACGCCGCTCACCGCCACTCAGTTTATAAACATAAGATTGTTGGCGTTCTGGAGAAAAAAGGAAATGCTGCAAAAACTGCATAGCCGTAAGTTTACGCCCTCCCCCCAAATCAATAGTCTCAGCAATATCACGTACTACATCAATGACTTTCGTTGTCTTATCATATTGAAGTCTATCATCTTGCGAAAAATATCCGAACTTTACAGTCTCGCCAACGACAAAGCGTCCGGAATCAGGTTTTTCCAATCCCAACAGCATTTTTATAAAGGTAGACTTTCCCGTACCATTGCCACCAACAATCCCCATTTTTTCATAACGAGAAAAGTTATAATAGAAATCCTTTGTGATGATAAGATCAGGAGAAAAAGCTTTCGACACATATTCGGCCTCAAAAATTTTAGTTCCGATATAATCACTTTTCACCTCCAATCGAGCTGTTCGCTCCTGTATCTTTTGTTTGGCAATATTTTCCAATTCAACAAAAGCTTCTTTACGATACCGTGCCTTATGACCACGCGCACAAGGCATACGCCTCATCCATTCCAGTTCTCGTCGATAGAGATTGTTTGCTTTTTGGATATTGGCATTCATCACCTCTATGCGTTGCTGCTTCTTTTCCAGATAATACTCATAATTTCCATTATAGGTATATAAGGAATGATGATCCAATTCCATAATACTATTACATACCCGATCCAGGAAATAACGGTCATGAGTCACCATTAGCAAGCACTTCACATTGCGAGCCATATACTTTTCAAGCCAGTTAATCATATCCAAATCCAAATGATTGGTTGGCTCGTCTAAGATAAGTAAATCCGGATCTAAGATCAACACATTTGCCAATGCCACACGCTTTAGTTGTCCTCCCGACAATTCACCCACAGGCTGCATGATATCCGTAATTTGAAATTTGCCCAGCATTTCTTTAATTCGCTGCTCAAATCCCCATGCATTTTCACGGTCCATTTCTTCCGAGATTTCTATTAATCCCGGATTTCCCGGCGTATGTACACACTTCTCATATCGCAAGATTAGATCTGCCATTGAATTGCCATGATACAAACAGGCTTCAAGCACAGATAAATGTTCCGGATACGTTGGTGATTGGCATAAATAACCAACCCGTATATCTTTCCGAAAAACGACGGTTCCTTCATTGTAATCTTCCGTACCCATTATTATATTAAGGAGCGTTGACTTACCACTCCCATTTTGGGCAATCAATCCGATTCGCTGCCCTAATGCCACAGAAAATGAAATCCCCTCAAATAGCAAAAGATCACCAATTCGTTTGGTAAGCCCCTGCACGTCCAAATATGTTTTTAAATTTGCCATAATCCTTGCGAAAATACAACATTTTTCAGCAATAACTATTTGTAGAAAAGAAAAAAATGCTACTTTTGCAACGGAAAACAATTTTATCAGTCGTTTTTCATCCCCACTTTTTAATCAACTGAAATATTCATAACATTCCATTCCTCAAAATGGAATAATCACACAATTTATTCTCAATGTCACTATTAACAAAAGAGCAATTGATGAGCTTGAGCATGGAACAACTCCAAGCCATTGCAGAAGGGCTGAACGTAGAGACTAAGCACATACAAGATCAAGAAAGTTTAGTCTACGAAATTCTGGATGCTCAAGCCATACAAAACGCGAGTCAACAACCTGCAAAAAAAAGAACACGCATCGTAAAAAAAGATGTAGACCACGTATACTCGGCCAATCAAGAAAAAAGCGAAAGCTTCGAAAAGAAGACGCCGGCCAAGAAAACGAAAGCAAAAACGGAAACGTCATCAGAATCAGGAACTGCAACAGATGCAACTCCTGCAGAAAAGCCTAAAAAAACCAGAACCAGAAAAAATACAACAAAAGAAACAACTGCCGAAAAAAAAGCGTTGCCTGAAAATCAAGAAGGCGAACAAGTTGCTCCAGCAACAGAGCCTACCGATAATGCAACAAATACAGAAACACCGCTTATTCAGGCAGAAGATGCAAACGCCACGGCTAACTCCATAACTCCTGTTCTTAAAGAAGAGCAGACAGAGATGCCAATTCCCGAATTTTTGGCCGGAGATGACAACGCCAGTGAAATTGTTGAACAATTGGAAAGTAATGCGGCTGAAGTTGCCAAAGAACTGGAGGAAGAAGAGAACGAAAAAAAAGCACAAGCTGAAGCCGCAATTCCAATCCACGAAAACAATCTGGATCCCGAAATTTTAGAAAAATTACAGTCTGCAACCACTGATATTATACCCATACAAGACATACCGACCCTTTCGGATTCATACGACAACGAATACAACGGGAACTATGATACGGCAGATGATATGGGCTTAATTGACAACAATGATGAGCCACAAGAGAACGAAGACAACACACAATACAACTTCGACAATGTACTGACCGGTTCCGGAGTCCTGGAAATCATGCCTGACGGCTTCGGCTTTCTACGCTCTGCAGACTACAACTACCTGACTTCGCCTGACGACATTTATGTATCACAAAACCAAATCAAAACATACGGACTAAAAAATGGCGATGTCGTTGAAGGAAACATCCGTATTCCACGCGAGGGCGAAAAATTCTTCCCCCTGGTTAGTATTGACCACATTAATGGCCTTACCCCCAACGAAATCAGAGATCGGGTGCCATTTGAACACCTGACGCCACTGTTTCCTGATGAAAAATTCAAATTGTGCACAGGGAACAATGATTCACTATCAGTCCGAATTGTAGACCTCTTCACTCCAATTGGCAAGGGACAAAGAGCACTTATCGTGGCACAGCCCAAAACCGGTAAGACTATGCTGATGAAGGAAATTGCCAATGCCATAGCCCGCAACCATCCTGACACATATTTGATGATGCTGCTCATTGATGAACGTCCTGAAGAGGTTACCGACATGGCCCGTACAGTAAATGCCGAAGTTATTGCATCTACATTTGATGAGCCTGCTGCCCGTCATGTCAAAATAGCCGGTATTGTTTTAGAAAAAGCAAAACGCATGGTTGAATGTGGTCATGACGTTGTGATTTTCCTTGACTCCATCACCCGTTTGGCGCGTGCTTACAATACAGTGTCACCCGCATCTGGAAAAGTTTTATCCGGAGGAGTTGATGCCAATGCTCTGCAAAAGCCCAAACGTTTCTTCGGTGCAGCCCGCAATATTGAAGGAGGAGGTTCACTCACCATTATTGCAACGGCCCTCATTGATACCGGTTCAAAAATGGATGAAGTAATATTCGAAGAATTCAAAGGCACCGGAAACATGGAGTTACAATTAGACCGCTCACTCAGCAACAAACGCATTTTCCCGGCTGTCAACATTGTAGCTTCCAGCACACGGCGTGATGACCTGCTGCAAGACCCTCAAACACTCAACCGTATGTGGATTCTGCGTAAATACATCGCTGACATGACACCTATTGAAGCCATGACAGACCTGAAGAAACACATTGAAAACACAAGGAACAATGAAGAATATCTAATGTCAATGAACTCATAATTCATACTCCCCTCCAAAAATATCCTGAAAAAGCAGAGTTTCGCCTCACTTTTTCAGGATATTTTTTATTTCCAGGACTCCTCCGACAAACAAAATCCGGATTTTTTCAAACAAAGTCCCTTCAAAAAAATAAAACTCCCATCTTCCTTTCACTTCACCGTACCGTCTTTTCTATACATAAAGATCAGTAATAAATTAGGATTTCGCCCCTCTTCATAATTCCGGCTTACGACTTTTTATAATCAAGAATTCCCCCGTTTCCAAAAAATACACGTACATTTGCATTCATAATGCAAAAAAACAAGCGCAATCTAAAAAACAGAACATGGGAAAAAAAATAATCTGTTTCCTCTGGATATTTTTTATCATACTTCTATTATTTTCTACACTTGCCTTTTTCGCAATTAAAAAAGGCTGGATTGGCTATATGCCCCCACTTGAAGAACTACAAAATCCGATTAATAAATATGCTTCACAGATACTCTCCGAAGAGGGAAAACTGCTGGGCACATGGTCGCGCAGCGAAAACCGTGTATTCGTAAACTACGACGAAATTACGCCATACCTGTTTCAGGCATTAGTAGCAACTGAAGACGAGCGCTTTTACAAACATTCGGGCATTGATGTTATTGCCTTGGGAAGAGCCGTTGTCAAGCGTGGAATATTGGGCAACAAGAATGCAGGTGGAGGCAGTACCATCACACAGCAGCTGGCCAAGCAACTTTATTCTACTACCGCCGGCAGCACCGCAGAGCGTTTGCTGCAAAAGCCCATTGAATGGGTCATCGCCGTAGAACTGGAAAAAAGATATACCAAAGAAGAGATACTTACCCTCTATCTGAATTATTTTGATTTCCTGCACAACGCCGTAGGCATCAAAACCGCAGCCAGCACTTATTTCGGAAAACAGCCGAAAGACCTAACCATAGCCGAATCTGCGACGTTGATCGGAATGTGCAAAAATCCATCATACTACAATCCGGTACGCGAACCTGAACGTTGCCGCGACCGTCGTAACGTGGTACTGGGACAAATGCTCAAGGCCGGCTACTTATCGACAGCAGAATACAACGAACTGTGCCAAGAACCTTTAAAGCTTAATTTTCATCGGACCGACCATAAAGAAGGAAAAGCTACATACCTTCGGGAATATCTGCGGAAAATACTTATGGCCGAAAAGCCTGTACGCTCAAACTACGCGTCATGGCAAAAGCAACAATATTACGAAGACTCATTGGCATGGGAAAAGAATCCATTATACGGCTGGTGTAATAAAAATTACAAGAAAGACGGCTCCAACTACAACATTTATACGGATGGACTGAAAATATACACAACCATCAATTATAAGATGCAACAATACGCGGAGGAATCCGTTTGGAAACATGTAGGCTATACCCTGCAACCTCTGTTTGAACGCCAAAAGTGGAATTCGTCGACCTACCCGTATTCTGATGCACTCAGCCCCAAACAAGTACAACAAATATTAGAAAGATCGGTAAGGCAAAGTGACCGCTACCGTATGATGAAAGCAAACGGATGCTCGGAAAGTGAAATCAAAAAAGCATTCCGAACCAAGGTTCCAATGAGTGTATTCACTTATCACGGGGACGTTGATACAATTATGACCCCTCTTGACTCCATCAAATACTACAAAAGTTTCCTACGCAGTGGCTTTATCGCTATTGATCCACTAAACGGACACGTCAAAGCGTATGTCGGAGGTCTTAATTATACACATTTCCAATATGACATGTGTATGGTCGGACGACGTCAGGTTGGTTCAACCATCAAACCCTTCCTTTATGCTCTTGCCATGCAGGATGGAAAAACGCCATGCGACTTAATACAAAACATACAACGCACATACCATGTAGCCGGAAAATCATGGACTCCACGAAACTCCAGCAAATCCAGATATGGACAAATGGTAACTTTAAAATGGGGATTAACACAATCAAACAACTGGATATCGGCGGCATTAATGAATGAAATTGACGTAACCGGAAGCCGATTCGTCAACCTGCTTCATGAGTTTGGCATACAGAATCAGGATATTCATCCATCATTGGCTCTGTGTTTAGGCCCATGCGACATTTCTGTGGCGGAAATGGCCAGCGCTTATACCGCTTTTGTAAACAAGGGAATACGAAGCGCTCCACTACTAGTCACAAAAATTGAAGATAACGAAGGCAACGTCATCACCGAATTCCACCCCCAGATGAATGAAGTTATCAGCGAAGAGAGCGCCTATAAAATGATTGACATGCTGCAATCGGTAATAGATCATGGCACCGGACGCAGGCTTCGCTACAAATTCAAGCTGACTGCACCTATGGGAGGAAAGACCGGAACCACCAACCGAAACTCAGACGGATGGTTTGTAGGTTTCGTGCCTCGCCTTGTAGCTGCATGCTGGGTTGGAGGCGAAGACCGTGATATCCATTTTCAACGCATGAACGACGGACAAGGAGCTTCAACAGCCCTACCTATCTGGGCCTACTTTATGCGCAAGGTATATAACGACAAGAGTTTGGGTTACAGCCAAAACGAACAGTTCAAACTTCCCCCGGGATTTGATCCATGCGGAACTTCAGGCAACAACATTATTGAAGATACCGATGATAACACGTCAGAAGAATCAACTTCAATTTTGGAAGATATCAGTAGTTTAATTTATTAATTTTTTTATTCTATGAAATTTGTAGCACTAATCCCCTCACGATATGCTTCAACCCGTTTTCCAGGAAAACCTTTAGCACTATTGGGCGGTAAGCCCATCGTACAATGGGTTTATGAAACAACACAATCGTGCTTTGATGCCACTTACGTGGCCACAGACAATGAAGAAATATATAACTGTGTAACATCATTCGGCGGGAAAGCTATCATGACAAGTTCTAACCATAAAAGCGGAACTGACCGAATACATGAAGCTTACAACAAACTGGAAGAAAAATATGATATTGTAGTTAACGTACAAGGTGATGAGCCCTTTGTTGCCCCTCAACAACTTGAATTGCTCAAAACATGTTTTACTGATCCGGAAACCGCAATAGCAACGCTGGTAAAACCTTTTGAAAAAGGCTGCGACTGGAATATTATCAACAACCCCAACTCGCCTAAAGTGGTTATGGATAACAAAATGCACGCCTTATATTTCAGCAGGTCAGTAATACCCTACATACGAGGAAAAGAACAATCTGAATGGAGTAAAAGCCACCAGTTTTACAAGCACTTAGGAATCTATGCTTACCGATCTGAGGTTTTGCGGACAATAGCGCAGTTGCCCCCTTCAGAATTGGAATTGGCGGAATCACTTGAACAATTAAGATGGCTTCAAGCCGGATACACAATAAAGGTAGGCATTACCGACATTGAAACAGTAGGAATTGACACGCCAGAAGATTTGGTCAAAGCAGAATCTTTGTTGAGCAATAAATTAAATATGCTTAAATAGTTTGTATTACTCGACCTTTTATATTAAATTTGAACGTGTATAACCAAATTAATATTATGACGAAGAACTTCATATTCGCGATATTCAGCCTTTTCCTTCTTTCAAGTTCAGTCTACGGACAGAAAATCAAAATTGGCACTTATACATTCAAAGACGGTGCAATTTACAGTGGTGAAATTGAAAATGGAAAACCAAATGGAAAAGGCAAAACCATATTCAAAAATGGGGACAATTATGAAGGCGAATACGTAAAGGGCAAACGGCAAGGATATGGCATATACACATTTTCAGATGGAGAGAAATACGAAGGACAATGGTTTCAGGATCAACAGCATGGTAAAGGTACTTTTTTCTTCATGAACAATAACCGCTACGAAGGTTTATGGTTTCGTGATTACCAACATGGACGTGGTACTATGTATTACTACAATGGCGATAAATATGTAGGAAACTGGAAAGAAGACAAACGAAACGGAAAAGGTACGTATACCTACGCGAATGGAGCTTATTACAAAGGTGATTGGGTAAACGATAAAAAAGAAGGAAAAGGCGTTTTTGATTGGAACGACGGATCAAGATATGAAGGTGAATGGTCCAACAATCAACGAAACGGGAACGGCATTTTTTATTATTCTGACGGCGACAGCTATAACGGAGAATGGACAGACGATATCCAAAACGGGAAGGGCATTTATAAATTCAAAAACGGAGATACCTATGAAGGTGATTACCAGCAGGGCGAACGCACGGGAGAAGGCATCTTCACTTTTGCCAATGGTAATAAATATGTCGGCCATTTCTTAAATGGCGAACAAGATGGACAAGGAACCTTTACATGGAAAAATAGCGCCATTTATACCGGAAGTTGGAAAAACAACCAAAGAAATGGAATAGGAACATATACATGGAAAAACGGAGACGAGTATACCGGTGGATGGAAAAATAACGAAATGGATGGTGAAGGCATCTTACGTCTGGCTACCGGGGAAAAATACAAAGGAGGCTTCAAAAACGGGAAAAAGGACGGGAAATGCATAGAGGTAGCAAAAGACGGCACTCGATTTGAAGGAACCTACGTCAATGGAATTAAAGACGGAAAATTTATTGAACGTGATAAGAACGGAAATATTACCAAAAAAGGTACTTACAAAAACGGAAGAATCGTAAAAGAAAACGATTAAAATATTTTCTATATGGAAAAACAAAAAGCAAAAACTCCAGCACGTCTAAAAATCATAGAAAATGACAGCTGGTTATCCCCTTTTGAAAATGCCATTAACGGTAGACATCAGGCAGTTATCAATAAAGTAAAGGAACTCACTGGTGGAAGCATGAAACTGTCTGATTTTGCAGACGGCTATTTATATTTTGGACTCCATAAAGAGAAAAAAGAATGGGTATTTAGAGAGTGGGCTCCTAACGCTACTAAAATATACCTAATTGGAGATTTCAACAACTGGGAAGAAGACGAGAATTTCAGATTAAAGAAAATAGAAGGCACAGGTAATTGGGAAATTAAACTACCTCTCCGCGCAATAAAACACAAAAACTTGTACAAGATGAAAGTCTATTGGGACAACGGATGCGGAGAACGTATTCCAGCATGGTGCCAAAGAGTGGTACAGGACGAAAAAACAAAAATCTTCAGTGCCCAAGTTTGGAATCCTAGACAAAAATATGTCTTCAAAAAGGAAAACTTCAAACTAAAAAAAGACCCTCTATTAATTTATGAATGCCATATTGGCATGTCGCAAGATGCCGAGAAAGTTGGTACCTACAATGAATTTCGAGAAAACGTATTACCTCGAATCAAGAAAGACGGTTATAATTGCATCCAAATCATGGCCATTCAAGAGCATCCGTATTATGGAAGTTTTGGATATCACGTATCCAGTTTCTTTGCAGCTTCCAGTCGCTTTGGAACTCCTGAAGAACTAAAAGCCCTGATTGACGAAGCGCATGATAACGGGATTGCAGTAATTATGGACCTCGTGCAGAGTCATGCAGTAAAGAACGAAGTAGAGGGATTAGGTAATCTTGCGGGTGACCCATGTCAATTTTTTTATAAAGGTGACCGGCGTGAACATCCAGCTTGGGACAGCCTGTGTTTTGACTATGGAAAGAATGAGGTTATCCATTTCCTGTTATCAAACTGCAAATATTGGTTAGAAGAATATCATTTTGATGGATTCCGATTCGACGGAGTCACATCTATGCTATATTATAGTCATGGACTTGGAGAAGCATTTACTAACTATGGCGATTACTACAATGGTCATCAAGACGACAATGCGATATGCTACTTAACGCTCGCCAATCTTCTAATTCATGAAGTCAACAAAAATGCCATAACCATTGCAGAAGAAGTATCTGGCATGCCTGGACTTGCAGCTCCGTTCAAGGAAGGTGGTTACGGATTTGACTACCGACTTGCCATGAATATACCTGACTACTGGATTAAAATTATAAAAGAAAACCGCGACGAAGACTGGAAACCCAGCAGCATGTTTTGGGAAGTAACCAATCGAAGATCTGACGAACACAATATCTCATATTGTGAAAGCCATGATCAAGCTTTAGTGGGCGACAAGACATTAATATTCCGTCTGATTGATGCCGACATGTATTGGCATTTCCGTAAAGGAGACGAAAATGGTACAGTTCATAGAGGAATTGCCCTTCATAAAATGATCCGTTTACTTACTGCCTCTACAATAAACGGTGGATATCTCAACTTTATGGGAAATGAATTTGGTCATCCCGAATGGATCGATTTTCCACGTGAAGGAAATGGATGGAGTTACAAATATGCGCGGCGGCAATGGAATCTGGTAGACAACAAAGAATTATGCTATCACTATTTAGGTGATTTCGACAAAGCCATGATTAAAGCCATTTGCTCTACACGAAAAATCAACAAAACTCCCGTCGTAGAAATTTGGCACGATGACGGCGACCAAATTCTGGCCTACATGAGAAATGATCTCGTATTTGTATTCAATTTCAGTCCGACGCGCAGCTATACAGATTATGGATTCCGTGTACCCAACGGAAGTTACAAAGTTATCCTTAATACAGATGCCAAACAATTTGGAGGAAATGGTTTGGCAGATGATTCTGTTATTCACATGACAAATTATGATCCGTTGTTGGAAAAAGACGGAAAAGGATGGCTTAAGTTGTATATTCCAGCACGATCCGCTGTTGTACTGAAAAAACAACCCGAAAAGAAATAATTTAATGACTAATTATTCTGAACAATTCTATATGAAAAAAGTACGTGTAATTTTACGCGTACTTTTTATCATATTCACGTTCTGCTATTTATACTTTCTTCAAGGAGACTTGTTGTCACTCACTCAAAAACAATTATCACAAGGACAAACAACATATAATCCTTTAGCCGGGGCCATCGTCCTAACATCCTTACTCACGCTTCTACAATATTTTATTGAACAACATATTACAGTTATCAACCGCTTGCATGCCTGTACGTATGCCCTTCCAACAATTATACTCGGACTCATAACCTCTCTGTCAACCTGCATACCGACAATTTGGATAATCTGCAGCATAACAATGCTAATACTATGTATCGTTATTGTATGGATGTCCAAACAAATAGAATTTAATGAAACTCCCTCTAACCAACTTTTTTTCAAGTTACTACTTCCTAATATCTGGATTTTCATTGCATTATTCACGTTTGCTATTTTCTCCGGCAATACTGATGAATGCTTGCACTACGAATTAAAAGCAGGTAGACTATTAAAAGAAAATAAACCTGAGCACGCATTAAAAGTCGGAGAAAAATCTCTTACTACGTCAAGACGATTGTCTGCACTCCGCACCTTTGCGATGAAAAAGGACATTGGAAACAAACTATTTGAATTTCCTATGCCCTATGGTTCCAAAGGATTACTACTCTACCCCGCCGATTCGACTCATTCGTTATTCTCTCCTGATAGCATCTATAAATTCTACCGCTGCTATCCCAAGACATCGTCGGCTACCAATTACTATAAATACATTGCGGACCACCCACAAACAACTATCAACAACGATATCGCTAAAGATTACTACCTTTGTGCTCTCTTATTGGATAAACAAATTGACCGTTTTGCCAAAGATTTACCACAATACTATAACCTTTCTGACAGCACAAGCCAACTTCCCAAATATTATGTGCAAGCACTTATTTTATACAAGCACTTAAGAACCCACCCGCTCATCACCTATGAAGATGCGGTAACTACGGAAAACTTCAAAGACTTTTTAGAAACAGTAAAGAAAGCTACTATCCCCAACACCAAAAGTTCAATAGCGCGTAACAACTACGGAAACACCTATTGGTGGTATTACTTTTTTCAACCCATTTGTATACCCTAACAAAAGGAGCAAGTTGGCGACAGCGCATCTATAAAACTACCAAGGAATAAGAATAAAATTATAGCGACAAAACTTGTCAAGAATCCGACAACATAACATAAGTACGATCATCAAAAGATTTATTCCCTACCATTAAACCTTTTGTCGACACATTCAAATCAATGCATAATGGATCCTTTTCTAGAATTTCCCTCAATGCACTTTCCGTTTCGACAAATGTATCACACAATATTGGATAACCATCACTTGCCAAAATTAAGTGATTCGAATCATTATTGGGCAATTTATACACAGGAACACGCCGAATATCAACAGGAAATCCATCTAGTACCACAAAAGAATACGGATTATTAGCCTCAATGGGTAGATTCTGGAAATTACACTGGTCGCATAAGGCATCTAAAATCCAAGATCTACCTAAGTCATTCTGTTGCAAATCTTCAGGTTTATAACCATTTCTTATCAAATATTTCAGGATGTCAGCACGAATCCCAGCCAGCAAAGCATCTCCTATCTTTTCATTCTTATATGTTTTTCCCTCATACCGAAATTGACAATCGCCAATCATCCAAACTTCATGTCTCCTCTTACTATATAAAACTATGCTACATGTTAACCGGGCTGAAGCATCCCTTTTTACCAACTCCATCATACCACATTCCTGATAGAAACGTCGTACATTCTCGGTCAGCATGCATACGCATTCTTCCATCGAAAACCAACACGGCATACGCATAATACACTCACGTGCCAATAGCATTGCTTTTTTTCCTCCCTTCAAACCATCATAACGCACAGAGCACTTACTTGTTGCTCCATCTATCACAGCTACAAATCCGTCAGTTTCTACGACGCTGTCCTCGCACATTTCGTCGTTCACTTTTCCTATTACATGCTGTTCGACTACTTTCATATGCTGCTGATTTATCATATAATTTATTCAACAAGTCTCTACGTCCCATACGCATCAATTCCTGTATGATAGTTGACTTTTCTTCCGGCTTATACCAGAAAAAGAAAAGTCGCTGGCGTAATTTTTCCTGCATACTTCTGGCACAATACACCTTCTCCAAGGTATACGGATGGTATCCAGTATACCACATTTCCGTACTTACCGTCATGGGGGTCGGCGTAAAATCCTGAACTTGCTCTAGCTTAAAATTCAAACGTTTAGTAATGGCCGCTAATTCTGCCATATCCTCTTCAGTACATCCGGGATGTGAGCTGATAAAATAAGGAATTATCTGCTGGTGCAAACCATTTTTCTCATTACAATCATCAAAGATTTTTTTAAACGCATAGAATTGCTCAAATCCGGGTTTTCGCATAATGTCCAGAACCCGATTATTGGTATGTTCTGGTGCAACCTTCAGTCGCCCTGAAACATGCTTCAATATCAATTCTTCAATATATTCCCGATTTATTTTGTTGGTCCGAGCGTCAGGCGTCTGATGCAGTAATAAATCATAGCGAACCCCACTACCAATAAAACTCTTCTTTATTCCCGGCAAGTTGTCAACTGCTCTATAAATATCCAAAAGACGCTCATGACTAGTATTCAAATTCGGACAAACACGCGGATGGATACATGAAGGACGTTTACACTTGGCGCATAAATCCTTGTTCTTTCCGCTCATACCATACATGTTCGCAGAAGGTCCCCCCAAATCAGACAGATACCCCTTAAAGTCTGGCATCTGAATCAGTTCCTTTACTTCTTTCAAAATACTTTCCTTACTGCGGCTCATGATAAACTTTCCCTGATGAGCAGAAATTGTACAGAATGCACATCCGCCGAAACATCCGCGATGTATATTTACAGAGAATTTTATCATTTCGTAGGCCGGAATTACCTTTCCCTTATATTTAGGATGAGGAAGACGAGTATACGGAAGGTCAAAGGAATAGTCCACTTGCTCTGTTGTCATCGGCGGATACGGCACATTTACTACCACATATTTTCCGTCGACTTCCTGCAAAAGTCTTTGCGCATGCAGTTTATTACTTTCCTCCTCGATATGCCTAAAATTTTCAGCTTGCTTTTTAGGTGATGCCAATACTTCAGAATATGAATGCAACACAATATCATCATCTTTTATCCCGCCCGGAATTTCTTGTTTATCATAAAGCATCACTGTTTGCCGTACAGGATGGCGCTGAAACAACTCTTTGAAATCTGCCACATTAATATTCTGTCCCGTCTGATTCGCATAATCTCTCAAGACCGCAGAGATATCGGTCATCGGTAATTCTCCCATGCCGTAAGCAATCATATCGGCACCACTGTCACACAAAATACTTTTCCGCAACGTCCCCTGCCAGTAATCAAAATGAGCCAGGCGCCGCAACGAAGCCTCAATGCCTCCCAATACCACAGGCACATCAGGATAAAGTTTCTTCAAAATCTGCGTATATACGATTGTAGGATACTCCGGACGCTTGTCATGTCGCCCATCCGGTGAATAAGCATCAGCCGAACGCAAACGTTTGTTGGCCGTATACTTATTTACCATAGAATCCATTACTCCCGGAGATATACAAAAATACAATCGGGGCTTTCCCAATTTCTTGAAATCCCGAAAATCACCATGCCAGTCAGGTTGAGGAACAATGGCAATTTTATAACCTTGTGCTTCCAGCAAACGCCCTATTACGGCACTTCCAAACGAAGGATGATCCACATAGGCATCTGCACTGAACATAATTATGTCCAACTGCTCCCATCCTCTTAAAGCAACTTCCTTTGCCGTAGTTGGCAACCAATCTGACAGGTGATATTCTCTCATTTCTACTTATTCCTCTACTTTATTATTTTTAATCCACTCCTGATAAGCTTCAATCAAATTACGCAAGCCATAGGCTTTCATCTTTTCATGATAAATTACATCAATACACAAGTCCAACAAGTCCTTGCAATTTTCAGCGTCAGTAGCAATCATAGAACGGATATTCAATTTCAATTTATCCAGTACAGACTCGTCAATATATCCAGTACTGTCTACCAAACCATTAAACAAATCATACTTTTCAATGGTCTTCATGTTCTCGTCAGTCACATCCATGGTACGTGTGCCTGTTGCATTTAATTGAATTCTATACATAATCTTATATTTAGGTTAATTATCAAACAAATACTCCATTGCTTTTCTCATAAAATTACTACGAATATTCACGCCACGAATACACTCCACCGGCAATGCAGATATAAATAATCTGTAAGGTGAGCGACAACCTATGCCTACAACCTCTTGACGTGCGGTATAAAGCAAAGGTTCAGATCCTTCATATGGCAACAACACGTCCAAGCTTGCCGGAGCGTAATGCTCGCTTGAAGGACTGTCATAAAACGGAATAGAATCCATTTCCAGACCTTTTATCACCGACTTCGCAGAAACTCTTCCGCCATATTTAAATTTCAAGATTTGCTGCACGAAATTAGGATCGTCCTGCATATCCGATCCAATATATGCGCCACTCACCAATAATTTTCCTCCTTGTTTGCAATACGCGGCCAGCCGACGCTGTAATATTTTGTCAAAAGTTTTGTAATTCAACAATCCATAATCATTTTTACGCTGTGCCCCCTCAATCAAATCAACCACGTCATACTTACTCATATCGTCGGGCATCGCATCCCGTTGGCAAGATACAAAAGAATACCCAGACAAACGTGATAAAGCCTCTCCGTGCTCCAGCGTATAATTAAAAGAATTTCCCGCAAAAACCTGCCCGCTCAATTCATCACCGGATGCTCCCCAGTTCTTACTTTGAGGATTAAAGTTATACTGATAACCGGAAAAACCGGCAGTTCTTCCATAGGCAACTCCAATATCCTGATGCAAATCAAACCCCAGACTGTCTTTTGTCTCAACCAACGCGGGACCACTCAAACGATCAAAACCATTCACAATCAAGACCCGTTTTGCTGCAGTATCCGTTGACAAATAAGCACATAATGTCTCAGAAGGAAAACTCTCGCCTCCTTCATTTACCGCACTTACCTTAAAAGCATAAATAACTCCCGGCTTCAAAGAGACCTGGTACATTGGATTTTTTACAAAAGTTCCATTGTCAAAATCCTTATTACCTTCCTTTGTATATACAATATATCCAGTTGCAGATGCCGACAATTCCATAGAATCCGGAGTTTCACGCCATCGTAGATTCACGACACCAGGCGAAGAGGTAAATTCTACTGAAAACTGCTTCACCGGTAAAGGTTGTACCACATATCCTTTTTTCTGATGATAAAAATAAATATAGCGCAGTATCGATTTATAAATTGCCCGCGCCATAACAAACTTGAAATGTGGGTCATGACCATATTTCATGTCTGCAAAATTCTGGTGCGAAAACATTTCTAAAATTGAGGACGGAATTTCCGGGTTACGCGTTCCGCTATAATTACGATCCCATAACTCTCGCCGACTCCACTCCTCTCCCATTGCCTTGGTTAAATCGCGACAAATATTATCCTGTATCATCCGGGTAAAATCAAGAGAGGTTTCACGCGGCATGCCGGAATTAAACGTATGACGGCCGTCGCTTCCCGTAGTCGTACAAATCCCTAATGTACCATAAATTTGATTTCTTCGAATTCCGGCATCACTATGCACGGCCAAAGAAACCTCAAACGGAACGCCTCCTCCAAGCGGAATCGGATTGTACAAGCTATTGCCACTTAGGAAATTCTGCGTAAACGAACGCACATTAATATCGTCAGCATAGTCATCTGTACCACCTTTTGTACTGTATACATCGTAAGGCATTCCATACCATTGCGCAGAATAGCGTGCTCCTTCCGCAAATCGGGGCATTCCGCTGACCTGCCCACCTCGCGACACATTTCCCATACCTCCGCCCCAACGTACGGCGTCAGCTGTTACCCATCCGCCATTGCGACGGCTCTCGTTTGTCAACAGTACATAATTACGGTCGGGTCTGTTCTTCTCAAAATAAAAAGTTCCCAAATAAACCCAAGTAGAACCACCCATTTGCTGATTAACCAAAAACTCCGTGGCAACACCATTATGCATGACCGTATAATGCGCATCGTCAATCCCATTTTCAATGGTTGCATAAGATACGTAAACAGCATAATTACCATCTTCGGAAATATCCGGAATCCAACGGACAGAGCTGTTTTTACCATGACGTCGCGTAGCTTCACACTGACGCACGGTGCCATGCGTAAACGGATTCTGCAAATCAACAATAGGTCTTTTCCAATCTGAAAAACCGGCACAAGGTGCGTTTTCCCATTCCTTCCCATCGGCAGGAACCTGCTCCACATACTTGCCACTCCCCGTTTCATCATTGTCGACAATAAATTCATTAATTTGCCAATCACGCTCACGAGGAGTAAAAACTACACAACCGGCACGTTCAAGCATCGGAATAAGATAGGGTACTACAAACGTCTGCGTAAACAAATCCTCACACGTACCAAAAAGAGATGGTCGCTGAAATTTCCATCCCCGGCCGTCATAATAAATACCATGACTTGCCCATAAACAAACATGACGGCCAGACAAGCCTGAAGAAAAGTCTGCCGGTGATGAAACATTGCGAACCCAGGGACGCAAATCTACATCATTTCCCTTCCATTGACGAAGATTTTTGGATGGTGCCCCTGGTAAAAAACCGGCCAATAAATCAGCAAACGACTTTCCCCGCTCATCTACAAATTCTACCCCATAGTCTCCTCCATATGCCAATGAAGTCACTACCCTTTGCAAACTATCAAGCGTGGCACCGTCAAATGGAGCTGATGCCAAAGACTCATTGCCGACCACACGCACCACTTTACGCGCATGATCGACCATAACATGTATTACACCAACAGGAACTCCCGGCCGATAGCCTTTCAATGAAAAGTCATGCTGAAAATAATATCGCACCCGCTCGGCTACGGAATCATCTGCAGCCACAAAATTCTGCCCTTCAGCGATATGCGAGAATCCCAACCAAAGCAGCAATGTTACAAGCGTCCATCGCATTTTCATCACCCAATAAGAGAAAAATCATATCCCTGCTGAAAAACGCTCAGGATGCCGTCCTTTGAAATCTTTAAAATAAGTTTGTATTTTCAGCATGTCAGCATCAACGTCTCCTGTAGGCATTAATTCCATATTCCCTACTATTCTTTTGTTTGCATAATCCAACCCATACAGTTGTATGGGGATACCGGCTTTCAAGGCTATATAATAAAAGCCTCGTTTCCACTGATGACACAGCGAGCGTGTACCTTCAGGCGTAATAGCTAATTCAAAACGGTCACCGGACTTTGCCTTCTCAGCCAAATAATCGGTAAGATTTCCATGCTGACTCCGGTCAACAGGGATTCCACCCATTTGATAAAAAATACTACTTAACGGCCATACAAACCATTCTTTCTTCATCAAAAAAGCAGCCTTCCTGCCCAACGAAGCATAATACAAATGAGCCACAAAAAAATCGATATTACTGGTATGTGGCGCCACGCATAATATGCATTTGTCACGTGGAGCAAAAGAAACCTCTACCTTCCATCCCCACAATTTATAGAGTAAGAAGCTACTTATTTTTCTTCCTACCTTCATTGCATTTTCTATTTATTGAATTTTTTGAATAATCAACTCTACTCCTTTGTCAAAGTCCTGTGTCAATTTACGATAGAACAACCGCTCAGAACCCTTTTCGGTATGATTGATTCGTGAGAAAAATTCATCCTGCAAATTTAGAATATCCACAATAATCTGGTCTGACTGCTCGGCTGTAATACGTCCGTTCTGAACGGCCACCATACACTCCATGGCCAAAATTCCACAAATATGCGCTATTTTTTTCTTTAAGTTCCTACGATTTGCCATAATCTTTTTCTTTATTTATTCAACGTTTTCTGTTTGCTAAGATACGTTTTTTTTATCATACACAAGCAACGCGTCCCCTTCTTTTTTCAGCTTTAAACATGTCATCACCGGCAATTCCTGTATCTCCGTTAGCCCCTCGGCCCCATCAGAGCAAATATAAAAGAAACAAGTCCGGAACTTATTTACTTTTACTCCTGCCTAAAAAAAATTAGCCGGGAGTCTATTGTCCTCGATTACGCCCGACAAAGACATCAGAAAAACATTGACAAAATAAAAACGCAACTATATACTTTATTGTACCAACGGTTTTGTATAATTACGGTTTGCACTTTTCAGTAGTACGTTCTGTTACAAAATCGTTGATACTTTCTTTTTCCCAAAACAGAAAGCTCTTCCCTTTACTCTCCCACTCAAATTTTACAAGAAATTCATTAACTACATCTGTTTCGTAAATAGTTGCAATCCCCGACTTCAATTCTATTTCCTTAATCAGTTTGCAATCTCTTTCGAGATATGATATGACTTCGCTCCATACCTCGCTGTCAAAATCCGCAGTATAGGAAATTTCGTTGTTGCCGTAATACTCTTTGAGAAAATTACGGAGTTCTGAATTTCCTATCTTGTCATAAGTGCACGATGATATGGGGTGGAGTTCTATGGATTCAGTAAGGATGTGATGATTCATATTCTATTGAATTTTATAATATGTATCAATTACTTTTCATTGCATCGACGCTACTTATCAGAATCTTATTGGAAACACCATCATAGGCATTCAGTCCAGAATATGATATAGTTCCTGAAACATTTCTGGAAAGATATGATAAATACATACTCATTTCGTTTTCATACCCATGATTTATTTCTTCTACATATCGCGGAGCACCTTCATCAACTGCAAGTGAAAATAACGAAAGCTCACCTTTATAATTATACGCAATACACTTGTTTACTTTATCTTTGGATTCTGATAGTTGTGTAAGACTTGGTATGCCAATATAACTACCCCAGTTATCAGTGTACAATACTCCTGTATAAATTTCATCAATTTTGGTAGGTACATCAGAAATGGTTTGATATTCCTCATTATAAATAATGATGTTAGCATAACCGGAGTTCCGAGTCTGTGACACTTCATAAAGTTCTCTTGAGCTAAACTTATCCCATTCCTCTTCTAACATCCAATAGTCTTGGATTTGTATATACACCCACCAATAATCATGAACCATATCACCGCTTATTATATCATCAAGCTGCACTAATTGGTCATCTTCATATTGAGTTAATTTCATCTTATTAGCTCCTATTGCAACAGCCCTATCTTTTGTGCAACATTTGTCTTCATTTATTGTTCTATAACCATTAACTTTCTGTTTAACCTCAAATTCTGTTGCTATTTTGCCCATAATCTTGTCTCTTTATTGATTTATAGTGTATTATACAGAAGTCCACTTCCTCCAATCTCACAAAATCAAGAAAAATGCACAGACTAATGAAAATTTAACATTTGAAATGCAATTTCCGCACGGTTGCGAGTATAATTCTCAAAACAAATAAATCGAGAATTGACTATGGCAACATTCCACACATTACTTCAGATGATGGATACGCTACATACCGAAGAGGATTGCAGGGTATATCTGGAGAATGTGCGTTGGAATGGAAAGCCGATTTGCCCACACTGCGGCTCTATTTCCGAAAACCACTACAAACTTACACAAAACGGGGAGTTTAAAGGACTATACAAGTGTCGTGATTGTGGAAAGCGTTTTACAGTGCGTCAAGGAACTATGTTTGAGGGCTCAAATCTCCCACTCAAGAAATGGTTTTATGCAATATATCTGTTCCTCTCACACAAACGTGGAATAAGCAGTTGTCAGTTGGCGAAAGACATAGGTGTGACACAAAAGACCGCGTGGTTCATGTTACACCGCATCCGCCACAATGTAAAGGATGATGACGCTGATTTTAATGACATGACACAAGTCGGTGAAACCTATGTAGGTGGAAAGACCCAGCGGAACAGAGGCGGACAAGGACGAAGCACAAAACAGAAAACTCCAGTCATGGGATTGTTGTCGGATGGAAAGGTGTATGCCCGTGTCATCAAGAACGCAAGTTCAAAAGTGCTTTTCGGAATTATAGATGAATTGGTACGCAAAGGGTCAACCATAATCACGGATGGATGGAAAGGGTACAACAAAGTAAAAGAGCGTTACATTCATGAAGTGGTAGAACATAATCTTAAAGAATATGTAAATGCGGATGGCTTCCACACAAACTCAATAGAGGGATTTTGGAGCCAGCTCAAACGTGGTATCATCGGCATCTATTTCTTGGTAAGCCCGAAGCACTTGCAGAAGTATTGCAAGGAGTTCGTTTTCCGTTACAACACACGGAAACAGACGGATGCAGACCGTTTCAACGATTTCTTGGGGAGTTTCACTGAACGTCTGTACTACGGCGAACTTCTGATGAAACCCGAATGGAGGGTTATCGGATAATTCTATTTCAAATAATGAAATCCAATCATGCGTATGTATGGTTGGACTTTTTATGCTTATAACTTAATGTATGTAGGTCATTGTTCTTAAATTTGTTCGGCAGTCTGCGAATTGTCTCGGATTTCTTTGGCTAATCCTTTCTTTTTCTTTAGTTTTGTAACCGAACCAAAGTAAAAAGGAGGTTAATGCTCGTGGGCAAGCATGGAAATGTTTTGCTACGCAGCTATACGAAACAGACATAAGAAATTAGAAGACATATTGCAAGCGACTTGTAGACAAGTTATTTGGCTTTAGTAAATCTGGTAAATTGAAAACGGCCCCGAATAATAAGTCGAAAGGTAGGTTTGTACCCTGCAAAGGGCGCAGACTGCTTTTCCTTATTTGGGCTAAAGGTTTTACCAGAACCTACTAAAGCAAAGAAGTGAAAAGACAAGGCTGTGTCCTTTTTCTTTTGCTCCGTTTGCAGGAACAACACTATGGTATAAACCTTATAAGCTCAAAGATATGGATTACAAATTGGAATATATGGAACGTCTGTTTGCCAAGATAGGCAAGAAAAAGACAGAATCTTATGTCATAAGTAGGATATGGCATCAGTTGGACGATGACCGTGTGAAGTTTGTTGTCCAGCAATACATCAGAAGAACACAAGACAAGTATGCGCTTGCGGACTTGTACCTGCCTCAACTCAATATCTTCATTGAAATCAACGAGCCTTTTCACAAAAACAATACGGAGGTTGATAAAATCCGCAATGAGGAAATTCTAAGTGTCACACACTCCAAGCCTATCGTCATAGACTGTGACAATGATATACAAGAAATCCATCGTCAAGTGGCGGATGTCGTAAAACTTATCAAGCAACGTATTTCAGAATTTGGCGACAACTTCAAACCGTGGGATGATGCAAGCACGCTCACCGTTGAATACCACCGAAACAAAGGTTTTCTAAAAGTGGAGGACAACGAGTGTTTGCGCACTACGGAGGAAGTTGCGGAAGTGTTCGGCACGAAAGCCAAACACCGTGGATTCCTGCGTGCTTCGGGTGCTTCCGTTCCCAACAAAAAGCACGAAATAGTTTGGTGGCCGAACACGGAACACCGTCTTTGGTGCAACGAGCTTTCAGAGGATGGAATGTTTATATACGAATATCCGAAAGCGGAGGACAAACGCGCCGCACATCTTAAACAATGGCTTTCCGCTCCCGAAGGAACAAGGGTTACATTCCTGCGGTACAAGGATGATTTGGGCTTCTGTTTCTACCGCTTTGTGGGAGTGTTCCGGCTCAATAGGGAGAAATCAGTTCAAGAAAACAAATGTGTCTGGGAACGTGTCTCGGATACTTATCAACTTAATGTTTAATTCTTAAATTCTAAAAAAATTATGCCAACTTACAAATTGACAGCTCCTCGCAATATGGGGCAAATTACGAAAGGTTACATTATTCAAGTTCCATCGGGACGTAATGGAAATCCAAGTGCACAAGAAGTAGAAAAAGTCTTAAAGGCACTCGGCTTTACAGACCGACAGACTTTAGGCTATGCTGCTTCTGGTAATTGGAAAGTTGAAGAATTGAAGTGATTATTTCTAAGTATAAAATGGAGGTGACCTTAAAGCAGTTCACTTCCATTTTTCTATTATGAAACTTCTTGATAAAATACAATAATAATAGAAACAGGATCTGAATAGACACAGATGGAAATATACGCGGAGATTTTGATGTGACAAGTTCAGATGGAAATAAAATTACATTTATGCTCTTTTATAATTGAATTTATAAGTGTTCGACAAGTTTTCTTCAAAACGGTCGCTTGTCGGACACTTATTAGATATAGGTAAAAACTTTAATTATACAAAGCCGTTGGTACAATAAAGTATATAGTTGCGAATAAAAATTCCATAGCATTGTCAGACAACATACTATGGAATTGTTTACACAAGCGCTCAGTCAAGCGCAACAAAAAACGTCATGTGTTCGTATTTTATTTGCTTTTTAATCCAAGGCTTGCAGTTGTAAAATGGCTTCTGGCAGTTCCTTTATATCATGAATTATCATGTCCGGCGCATCGGACTCTTGCTCCTTATCGTCCCATCCCTGCCCCTGCATCCATACGGTATGAAAACCAAGTTCCTTGGCTGGCAAAATATCTTTGGAAACAGAATCTCCAACAGCAATAATTGCACCGGCATCCTCACCGGACGCATCCATTCCCATCGCCCAAATGGCGGGATCGGGTTTACGTACTCCAACTACGGCTGACTCTATCACCGACTGAAACATACCTTCCAATCCGAAATCGGCCAATACTGCCTGAATGTTACCATAGAAATTAGTTACCAAGAGCAATTTATATTGTTTCTTCAGCAACTGCAGAACCTGCCTGCTCTGATCTACATGTCGGCGGGCATACGCATAGCAAAACTGCGCAATCGCATCCGATTTCACGCTACGTTCCTCATCCGTTACCGCCCAATATGAATGCTGCTGCAAATAAGATGTTTCAATATCCACCTTTTTGCGTAACAAATCCAAGAAATTATCTGTGGGGACAATTATCGGGCTTTTAGCCAATGAGCGCTCGCCAAATACATATGCTTCACGAAACTGCGACTCCGATACCGGAACATTACAATGTTGATAACCGTCCCAAAGTACATGTGCCCAATGACGTGCATTGGTATCTAATGTACCTCCATAATCCAACAATAAAGTTGTATAATGATTTTTCTTCATCACTCCTTAACCATCTATTATTATAATTTCTGGGCTTTATTAGCTCCCAATTTAACCAAACTCACACCTATAATAATCCAAACCAGTTCCCGAATACGAGTCAGTACGCTGGCGTACAAGCCAATTGCCGCAGGAGCAGCCACCGAGAGATGCCGCACAATCATTACCAGACTACCCTCACGGGCACCTAACTGCATCGGAAAGAAAAACAGTAGATTCCCAATCAAAGAAGAAAAGGCCAGCATCAGCAAACTGTCAACAAACGTCACGGAATATCCCAAAGCCAACATAATAAAATAATATTCAAATGAATTGATAACGCGGGCCACATATTCCATAGCCAAGGCACTGTAAAACACCCGGGCGTGAGTATGGAGCGAGGCTATCTGCTGATCAATTTGCTCAAAAGCCTCAGCATTTTTTTCAGCCAGCGGTGCCAACCAACGACGTGCTATCGGAACACGGCTGAATATGCTAAAGGCCTTCACTACCATGCCATTGCGATATCCTTTATAAAAAAAATATACAACTACAACACAAACCAAAGCAAAAATGGCAAATAATGACCACAGATAAGGCTCTACATGATAAAGACAAATGTACAAAATTATAGCTGTAGCCCACAAACAGAAGTGTGAGAAGATGTGCATCATAGAATACAACACTACCGAAGATGCAGCTTTGCGTGTTCCGACATAAGCTCCCAGCTCCAACATTCTATACGGGCCACCGCCAAAACCAAAAGGCGTGGCATAACTGAAAGCAAAACCCGAAATGGTATATTTCAAAGAATAAAGAAAAGACAAATGCTTGCCCTCCGTATTCTCCTCATTTACAATCTTGTAAAAAGCACCGGCATTAAACAGATAGACAACAATCCAAATGCCAATAATTCCAGACAACCAATACCATTTAATTTCACGCAGACTTCTAAGATCAAAATCAAACTTGTAGAGCATGATGACAATAGCCACAATGCCGAAAAGCAAAAATAAATTGCGATACTTTGGTTTCATCTACTATTACTCTGATAACTGATTATTCAAATTCCGACACAAAGCTTCGTGCTTTGAACGCATATAGAAAAACAAAATATTCATTACCACGACTTCAAACACAAAATAAATCCACGGATACCCGACTAATAAGGAAATATAAAGCACGATGGCCCGTGTATTGAACGTCAGAATATTGGTATATTTCATAAGTGGAAGGCTGCCTTTACGGAACGTCGCGCGCAAATCCTCTGGCAAAGAATGCCCATACTTTTTATCAATACTGTTTTTGAAAAGTTGAAACTGTGGAGTCATTGACTCCTGCGCTTTAGTATAACTACGATAAAAGAAAAGAAACAATTTGTGGGCAAAATCCTTCGACCATTTTAAAGACAAATATTCCGACTGCACCTTTTGATAGCTGTCAAGTTCACTCCCTGACTCTCCCTTCAAAAAGTAAAGATGAATATTGCGATAATAATCAGCCAATTGACACTGGCGCGTATGACAAATAAATCCGGAAAAAGAGGCCAACAACCAAATCCAAATGCCCCACTGCGGTGTCAGGCGCAAACAGATGGCCACATATATTGAAAAGAACCAGGCATCGCCGGCAAATCCGTCAAGAATACGCCCCCAGAGCGTTTTCTTGCCTGTCATACGTGCAAGCTGCCCATCAGCACTATCATAAAAGTTGGCCCACATGAGCAACAAAATTCCGATAATAGTGTGCAACAAGTCAGGATAATAAAACATTATACCTGCTGCTACTCCTAAAATAATGGACAGTAATGTAACCACATTGGGATGAATATTAAAACGATTGAAAAAATTTGCCCATAACAAGCCTATAGGACGTGTAAAATGGATATCCAACCATTCTTCCGTATCATTTGACTTGAAAGTAGACTGCAATTTACTGTTTGTACTCATATATCTTATTTCTTAATACTTAATCTATTATGTTTGGCCATCAGAACCAGACAGTCGGCAATGGCCGGCACTGCTTTATCCCTGCAACAGGAAAAGCTGGGCCAATCATTGAAATCAATCAGAAAACACTGCCCCTGATTATCCACTATGGCGTCGCCTCCATATACAGGAATTTGCAAATGTTGCGCCAGACAATTCATCTGTTTCTGAAAAGCCACTTCATCAAAAGCAAATCCGCTATATTCATCATTATGCTTCTCAAGTCCGAATTTTGAAAAGCCATTATCACGTTTTGGTGAATACCAATAAAAAAACGATGTACCAGCTACACCATAAAATTTAATCAAATCACCGGTTTTGTGTTCACTCACGACATAATGAGCCACGCCACGCTGAACAAATCCCTGTATTTTTGACTGCAATTCTTCCTTATTAGCAGCAAAACATACGTCATCAGCTTGCTGTGAGCAAGCATCATCACGTTTCAGCCAACAGGGATATTGCAAATCACACGTTTCTCCAAGTTCCGAATACTGTTGTGGAACATTCACGCCAAGAGACAAACAAGACGCATAAATATTTCGACGAGACAACCGCATAATCCCAGAAGCAGAGTTGACAACGACACATCCTTGTTGCTGCATTTTGGCCAACAACCGCAACACATGCGGATGGCGTCCCATTGAAAATATTATAGGGGCATCATTACATAAGATTTCTACTGATTTATCATCAAACTCATCTTCAGACAGACAAGCTACCTGAAAATTTCGTGCTCTCAATTCAGCAGACAATTGATTAAAAATCTGCGCATCACGATCCTCTGAATGCGGGGAATATATCGGTGATCTACTTATTCCTAAAAAATCCATACTTCATTGATCTACTGATGTGACTCCAAAAACTCAACAGCCTTTTGAATATCACTAACGTGATCTACATCCAAAATTTTAGAAAACAGGCAAGCTTTTAAGTGCAAACCATCAGTAATTAAAGCACGCTGAAAATTCCGCATCCTGCTTTCCCCCCGTGCAATACAACCACGAAGAGTATTTAAAGCGACCGGATTCAAACAATAAATCCCCCCTGAGATATAAATATCCCCTTTATTCTGATCATGAAATCCGGTAATATTCAAATCCTCATCAGTAGCGACATAAAGTGGTTTTTCGTCGTCTATAAAATCCGTCACAGCCATCATACCATCATACATAGCGTTCTCCTTGAATGCCTGAATATAATCAGAGAACTCCTGTTCATCAAAAATTGTATCCACCGTAGTCAAGCAAAATGGCTCATCACCAATCAATTCACTCAGTTCATAAAAACTATGCATCGAACTGGGAGTGTTTTTTACTATCAATCGTATATTTTTGCCTTTTTCAGTCTCCATAAGAGCCTGAATATGCTGTGCCGTTTCCGGATAAATTTGATTGACTATTATATCTATTTCATCTGCACCGTTACTATTAAAGATTCTAATCAACCGATCTATCAACGATTCGCCACGTAATTTAACCAAAGGTTTAGGCAAATGTATTCCTTCCTGCTGCAAACGGGATCCTTCGCCTGCAGCAATTATAGCAAACTTCATCTTAACAAACTCTTTTATTATTTTTTCTCCTTTTCGCCCTCCAATGGCATAACAAGCCGATGGTTAAACATTTCTGTCTCAAGTCTTCTGTTGCGCAAAACATCGATGGCTGTATATATTGCATGTCTAAATGAATTTTCATTGGCCACGCCTTTTCCTGCTATATCATAAGCAGTACCATGATCCGGCGAAGTACGGACCAGGGGCAACCCTGCCGTAAAATTTACGCCATCATTCATAGAAAGTGCTTTGAATGGTGCCAATCCCTGGTCATGATACATAGCCATAACACCGTCAAACTCGCGATAAAGACCTGCGCCAAAGAATCCATCTGCTGCAAATGGACCGAAACAGAAAATACTTTCCTTTTCAAGCTCTGAAATGACTGGGATGATGATTTCCTTTTCCTCACTACCCAACAAGCCATCATCCCCGGCATGAGGATTCAAAGCCAGCACGGCAATACGCGGAATCGAGATTCTGAAATCTATGCGTAATGATTTATGAAAAATACGCAATTTTTCCATCAGCGCTTCACGTGTCAATTGAGATGAAATGTCCTTAACCGCTACATGCGTTGAAAGTAAAGCTACTTTCATCTGATTGTTCATCAAAATCATCAAAGGCTGCATCCCATCACCCACACGATCCGCAAAGAACTCTGTATGTCCCTTAAACTGGAAACTCGGGCCCTGAATATCGCTCTTGCTAATAGGAGCCGTCACGATGGCATCAATCATTCCCGATTTATATTCTTCTACGGCCTTTTCAAGCGCAGCCAAAGCTGCACGTCCACTATCTACTGAAGGCTTACCAAACTCAATTTTTACTTCGTCATCAAAACAATTTACCAAATTAAGCATTCCCGACTGGGCTTCTGTGGCCGATTTCACAATATGGAAATTTGTTTCAGAGGAAATAGCTTTCCGATGATAAGTTGCAGCTTTTGCAGAAGCATACAAGACCGGCGTACATAAATCCAACATACCTGCATTGGAAAAGGTTTTAAGCACCAACTCCAAGCCTATGCCATTCAAATCTCCCTGCGTAATTCCTATTTTTATTTTTTCAGAATCCATATCTCTGTCATTTTATTTTTCTACTCTATCCCGATAAGCAAAAGCCTCAACCAGCTCATCATTTTTCTTGGTCGTCAACAAACCGCATGCCGCATAAATATCCTGCCCCCGTGAAGCCCGAATTGTAGCAAACAGCCCATGTTGGGTCAGATAGTTTCTGAACCATACCATTTTATCTTCTGATACCGGACGCAAGTTGCTATCAGGAATTTCATGAAAGCGAATCAAATTAACCCGACAATCCAAAGGCCGAAGCAAATCCAACAAGCCACGGGCATGACGCTCGCTGTCATTATACCCTTCAAAGAGCGTATATTCAAAAGATATTCTACGCTGCCTTGATTCACACTCATTAGCGCCGCGACGACGTGCAAAGGCTGGAAAACCGGCCAACAGATTTACAATTTTGGTTATAGGATAAGCGCGTTCTACCGGCATCAACAAAACTCGCTCGGCAGGAAACGGATTGTGCAAGCTTACAGCCACATGGCAATCGCTCTCCGTCAGAAAGCGGCGCAAGCCACTCTCGACTCCCACTGTTGATACCGTAATACGCTTAGGACTCCAAGCCAAGCCCCATGGTGCGGTTAAGATTTGTGTAGCCTTCAAAACCGACGCATAATTATCCATCGGTTCCCCCTGCCCCATGAAAACCACGTTGGTCAATGCAGCTGCCCCCTGGGGCAAAGCGTAAATCTGATTAAGGATATCACCCACCGTAAGTTGCCCATGAAACCCCTGACGCCCCGTCATACAAAACTTACACCCCATCTTACATCCTACTTGTGATGACACACAAAGCGTGGCTCTATCGCCATCGGGTATATAAACGGTTTCAACAAAACCGCCACATTCCACAGGAAACAGATATTTTACGGTTCCATCTACGGACCGTTGCTCATCAATTGGCGCAACAATTCCTAAATCATAATGTGCAGCCAGCCACTCACGTACCCGTTTGGATACATTTGTCATGCTGTCTATGGCCAACACATTCTTACGGTATATCCAATCCGCAACTTGTTTGCCTACAAATGCTGGCATGCCGTTGTCTTGCAACAGGCTAACCAATTCCGCCTGCGACTTTCCCAACAATCTTTCCGCCATATTCCAATCTGCTTTTAATCCAGTTTTAACACGGCAAGGAAAGCCTTTTGCGGAACCTGAACATTGCCGATTTCCTTCATTCTCTTCTTTCCACGCTTCTGCTTTTCAAGCAACTTACGCTTTCGGCTGATATCACCACCGTAACACTTGGCAGTAACGTCCTTGCGCACCTGCTTCACCGTTTCACGAGCAATGATTTTGGCACCGATTGCAGCCTGTATGGCTATGTCAAACTGCTGACGGGGCAACAGGTCTTTCAATTTCTCACACATCCGACGACCAAACGTCACCGCATTGTCTACATGGGTCAGCGTAGAAAGGGCATCTACGGGTTCGCCGTTCAGCAATATATCCAACTTCACCAATTTAGACGGGCGGAAACCGGTTTGGTGATAGTCAAACGAAGCATATCCTTTTGAAATGCTCTTAAGTTTGTCATAAAAGTCAATAACAATTTCTGCAAGAGGCATATCGTAATACAACTCTACACGGTTGCCCGACACATACTCCTGCTTGGCCAGCTCACCTCGCTTACCCAAGCACAGCGTCATGATGGGACCGATATAATCAGAAAGCGTAATGATTGAAGCCCGGATATATGGTTCCTCGATATGCTCAATTTCCGTAGTATCCGGCATTCCGGCCGGATTATGCACCTCTTTCATATTACCATGCTTATCAAATACATGATAACTTACGTTGGGAACGGTGGTGATTACGTTCATATTAAACTCACGGTCCAACCGCTCCTGTATAATCTCCATATGCAGCAATCCCAGGAATCCGCAACGGAACCCAAATCCTAATGCCACCGAAGACTCAGGCGTAAACGTCAGCGAAGCATCATTGAGTTGCAATTTTTCAAGCGAAGCCCGAAGGTTTTCAAAATCCTCAGTTTCTATGGGGTAAACACCGGCAAAAACCATGGGCTTTACCTCCTCGAAACCTTCAATGGCCTTTTCGCAGGGATTTGCCACATGAGTAATCGTATCACCGACTTTCACCTCGGTTGCCGTCTTTATACCACTCACGATATAGCCCACATCACCACATTTAAGTTCCTTACGCGGTGAAAGCGACATTTTCAGCACGCCGATTTCGTCTGCCGTATAACGTCGCTTGGTATTGATAAATTCCACTTCATCGCCCTGCCGAATACTTCCGTTTTCTATTTTAAAATAAGCAATTATTCCCCGGAAGGGATTGAATACGGAATCAAAAATCAAAGCCTGAAGCGGTGCCTTCTCGTCTCCCTTTGGAGCCGGTATACGGTTGACAATGGCTTCCAGAATTTCATCGACTCCCAAACCGGTCTTTCCGGAAGCACGGATAATCTCCTCACGCTTACAGCCCAACAATTCAATTACTTCATCTTCCACTTCCTCAGGCATCGCACTGGCCACATCACATTTGTTCAACACGGGAATAATTTCCAAATCATGTTCAATGGCCATATACAAATTTGAAATGGTCTGCGCCTGAACGCCCTGCGTAGCATCTACAACCAGCAAACAGCCTTCACAGGCAGCAATGCTACGGCTCACCTCATAGGCAAAATCCACGTGTCCCGGCGTATCTATCAGATTCAGGCGATAAACCTCACCCTCATGCTCATATTCCATCTGAATGGCATGGCTTTTAATCGTGATACCACGCTCACGCTCCAAATCCATGTCATCAAGCACTTGATTTTCATTCACATCTACCGTACGCGTACGTTCAAGCAAGCGATCGGCTAACGTACTCTTTCCATGGTCTATATGAGCTATAATACAAAAATTACGAATATGTTTCATCTTTACGAATGCACATTATTTATACTCACGTGGCAATAACATTAAGCATGCCATGCCGGCCCAAGAACTTCTGCAGCGGCCTTTAAATATGCCACCGGATGTCACTTCCCGTCGGCTTATGTTTATGCCAATTTACTAATAATTGTGCAAAGTTACAGCAAGGCCACATAAGAGCAAAACGATGTATAAAAAATTTTACTTTTTTTAATACCTGCTTTTCCCTAAAAAATCGTCACTCGCGCTATTTCTAAAAAAAGCGGGAGCTTGTTTGAATAAGGTCGGAACTTATTTTTTTCAGCCGCGACCTTGTTGTTACAAAAAGCATGTCTGTTTTTTCTCATAAAAAATAAAAAAGACAAGCCATGACAAATAGATTCTCCTGACTAACTAAAATTACATTAAGCCCCAACTCATACGGCCAAGTAAACGTAAAATTCACTTTTTTGCATTATCTTTGCTTCAAAAGGCGTTGATTATGAAAATTATTGGCATTGAAAACAACTTTATAGCCGCACACAATAATGCAACCGACAAAGCGTTGTATATAACAAACCAGCCCATTGTATTCTGTAAAACCGATTCAGCCTTGCTGAAAGACCAGAAACCATTTTTCATTCCGGAATGGACACAAAACTGCATGGCGCAGATCAATGTTGTAGTCAGAATATGCAGGCTGGGCAAATATATCAACAAGAAATTTGCCCACCGTTATTATGACGCTATGACTTTGGGGATTGATTTTTTTGCCGCAGATTTGCTGCAACAACAGCAACTTCACGGTTTGCCCTGGGAGATAAGCAAAGGATTTGACGGATCGGCTGCCTTGGGGGAATGGACCGGCAGTGAGGCCATTGGCGAAGCCGAATTCTGTCTGCAACTGGACGGAAAAACAGTACAAAAAGGTAATACTGCCGATTGGATATTTCACATCGATAATCTGATAGAATATCTCAGTCAGTTCTACACCTTACGGCAAGGTGACTTGATTTATACCGGATGCCCCTGCCCTCCTGCAACGATTCACATCGGTCAACGGGCTGAAGGCTATCTGAACGGCGTCAAGCGAATTGCGCTAAACATCAAATAATCCGCTACATGAAACGTACTCAGAAGTTCACATATTACTCACGGGTGCTGAAAAGCATTTTCTTCGCATTGCTTTTGGGCATTGCCATACAACCAAATGAAGGACATGCACAGGATTCCCGTCAGTTCATTGAGATTCCCAACCTTTCGGCAAGCAACGACAGTGTACAACAATTTCACATGTCCATTAACTTGGGCTACCAATCACCACGTGACTCATTTGACGTCAGAATTGTATTTCCCGAATACCGTACCCTATCCAAAGATGAATCTGCCCGACTCATCAGACAAGGCGTTCAGATTCCCCAGCAACTGACATATACCACGCATCAGGGCTACTGGAAGAAACAAACCATTGTCACACTTAATATTATCCCTTACATACAACAAGACCAGCAAATCCGTCAGCTCACTTCATTTAAAATTGATACGCTGAAAAAAGCAGCAACAGCCACAGCTTTTGTACAAACCCGAAACCTTGCTGCCAGTCAGGTTAATCTGGCAAGTCTGTCAACCCCACAACGCTATACAAGAACTTCCGTACTGGCATCCGGAAAATGGGTAAAGATAAGGGTTGCAGAAGGCGGTATTTATCAAATGTCAACCGATTGGCTGAAATCAGCCGGATTCAACGACATAAAGAAAGTCAAGCTGTATGGCTATGGCGGACTGATGCAGGATTCCATATTAGGTGACGACATGACAGACGATCTCATTGAAGTTCCCCTGTATCGCCGTAGCGGCAGTCTGCTATTCTATGCTGAAGGAACCCGCACATATATTCATGAAGAATCGGGAGCCTTACGTCGTCACATCAACAATCCCTATTCTGCTTATTCATACTATTTCCTGACTGAAGGTGACAGCCCGTTGGACTGGAGCACAGAAAGAGAATCCGAATTGACGCCAGTTGACACAGTTGCGTATATCAGGAATTATGCAATCAACGAATATGACAGTTACAGCTGGTATCACGGCGGACGACAGTTTTACGACAGCTATGACTTCGCTACGAACAGCAGCCGCAGCATTCACATCGATTTGCCAGGTTTTTATCAGGCCTGTCCTGACGAAAAGCCATCTGTAGCCATGGCTGCAAGCGGAACACAGTCATGCAGAGTAACCCTTACACTCAATGGCGAAAGTGCCGGAAGTTTTTCCATTCCAGCCATAAGCAGCCAATACACGTCTGCCAATGAAAAAGGCTACTACCTGACTGCACAGCCACAGAGCAGCAATACGCTAAAAATACAGACGACAACCGGTGTTGCGGCCCGTCTTAACTTCATCTGCATCCCCTATCTCAGAAAATTGTCACTGGACAACGGCCCCATCATATTCAGTACGCCAGTCAAAAACAGTTCGTCAACCTGCTATACGGTAAATGAGGCAGACAACAACACCAGGATATGGAAAATCGGAACCGGAGCCACGCTAAAGACACATGAAGTCTACGGTAGTCTGAACGGAAGCAACTACCAGGTAAACCTCGTGCAAGACGGGGGCAGATACATTGCCCTTGATATTGCGGACACATATGAAAGTCCTGAACTGGTCGGTGAGATTTACAATCAGAATCTGCACGCAGATTCTGCCTACGATATGGTCATTATTATTCCTACTTCCGGAAAATTATATGACCAAGCCAAACGACTGGCGGACTTCCATGAACAGCACGACGGACTTCGCACAAAAATTGTAAAGGCCGTTGAACTGTACAACGAGTTCTCATCGGGTACCCCCGATGCCACAGCCTATCGCCGCTACCTGAAGATGTTATATGACAAGGCTACGACAGAAAAAGATTTGCCCAAATACCTGCTGTTATTTGGCGACTGCGTATGGGACAACCGTATGATTACGGAAGATTGGAAGAATGCCTCTCCCGACGATTACCTGCTGGCTTACGAGTCCGATTACTCTTTGGGCACGCTTAACAATTATACAAGCGATGATTACTTCGGACTGCTTGACGACGGAGAGGGAGAAAAAATCACCGCAGAAAAAATAGATCTTGGCATAGGCCGGTTTACCGTCAGTACACCCGAAGAAGCAAAAATCATGGTTGACAAAGTCATCGCCTATGCCCAAAACACGAATTACGGCAACTGGCAGAATACCATATGTTTTATGGCTGATGACGGAGATGCCAATCTGCACATGACAGATGCAGAAAGTGTAATCAACAATAATCAGTCTTACTTGCAGAATTTCAATGTAAAGAAAATATATTGGGATGCCTATGAACGCACCACAACTGCCACAGGAAATTCATATCCCCAAGCAGAAACGGACATTAAGGCCGTTCTACAAAATGGGGCACTAATCATGAATTACTCAGGACATGGTTCTCCTTCACAACTTTCTCACGAAAAAGTCATGGTAACGAATGACTTCAACTATACAACCGGCAAATTGCCGCTTTGGATTATGGCTTCGTGTGAAATTGACCCGTATGATGACCCCAATGATTTGAACATCGGCCGCACGGCCGTTTTATGCGCCAACGGTGGAGCCATCGGCATGATTTGTGCAGCACGCACAGTGGTTTCAGACAAAAACAACTATCTGAACCGCACACTTACGCAAGCTTTGCTGAAACCTCAGTCTGATGGCTCAGCTACGACCTTGGGAGAAGCGTTGATGACGACGAAAAACGACCTGATTACTGACAGGCTGGATCTTACAGACAACAAATTACGTTATGTACTAATTGGCGATCCTGCACTTCGCTTAAATATACCCACAGCACGGATTGTCATTGACAGCATAAACGGACAATCCGTAAAACAGCGTATCCAACTAAAAGCTGGACAAACAGCAACCATACAGGGGTACATTACAGACATTAATGGGGAAAAAATTGAAAACTGGGAAGGTGTAGTCAGTGCCACGCTATTTGACATTGAGCAAACCATTACATGCAAAAACAACGACAATTCAGCCTCCACGAACTATGTATATAAAACATGGTCAAGAACGTTGTTCGACGGAACAGACAGCATAAAAAACGGAAAAATCCAGATGAGCATCCCCATTCCAATAGACATCAGTTACTCCGAAGAATCGGGCAAGCTCGTCATGTACGCCATCAACACTGAAAAGAACCGTGAAGCCAACGGCAACACGACCCAACTGTTTATGAATGGAACAGCATCAAATGTCGCTATCGACTCCATAGGCCCCGACGTATATCTATATCTGAATCATCCAGACTTCAGTAACGGCGGACGCGTAGGAAACAATGCCACATTCTATGCTACACTGACAGACTCGAGCGGAATTAATAATACCGGAAACGGTATAGGCCATAACATAGAATTAAGCATTGACAACAATGAAAGCATGACCTACGTGCTCAACAATTATTTCCAGTATGATTTCGGGAAATACACCAGCGGAAGCATTACTTATCCGCTTAACAATTTACCCGACGGCAATCACACACTGACTCTGCGGGTTTGGGATTTGCAGAACAATCCGTCCGTTACGACACTGAATTTTGTAGTTACCCAAACATGGACTCCGAGTATTTATATCTCTGCAAAGTCTGAAAATGTCAACACGGTAACATTCAAAATAAGTATAGACGGCCAACAACTTCAACAGGAAACTCCCTACACCATCAAAGTTTATGATCTGCAAGGACGGAACTTATGGAATGGAAGCAGTATACTCCAAGCTACCAACTATGGAACATATGAATGGAATCTATGCTCCCAAAACAATGTGCCCATGACATCGGGAATTTACATTTTCTATGTTGAAGCACAAATCGACGGAAAAACTATAAAAAGTCAGACAGAGAAATTTGTAGTCAGCAAACAATAAAACCACAAAATAAGAGTTGTATAATAGGCAATGATTGTTGCCAGGCATACAGCCTACATTAAACAAAACGATCACAGATACAGATGAAGAATAAGAAAAGACTCTCACTCCTTTTACTGCTATTGATAAGCATGTCATCCGCTCATGCAGATGACTATGCCAAAGACGCATTCAACCCCGTAGTGACAGCTGTAGTGTCACAAACCATAGCACCGGAAGCCAGAGGTGGATCTATGGGAGATATTGGTGTTGCCACGGAACCGGATGTAAACTCACAGGCATGGAATCCCGCAAAATATCCGTTTTGTATCAGTAAGGGAGGTGTTGCCATTAACTATACCCCTTGGCTGCGACAATTGGTCAACGACATTGACTTAGGATATTTGGCTGGCTACTACCGTATAGGCGATTATCAGGCATTAAGTGGATCATTACGTTTTTTCTCCCTGGGTGAAGTCAGTTCTAATGATATTACTGCACATCCATATGAAATGGCGGTTGATGTGGCCTACTCCAGAATGTTAAGCGAAAAATTGTCTGCCGCAATTGCCCTCCGTTATATTTATTCCAACATTGATGGTAACGTATCAAACGACTTACACGCAGGCTCGGCCTTTGCGGCTGATATTGCCATGTATTACAATAACTACATTATGTTGGGAAATCGTGAAAGTATGTTAGGATTCGGTCTCAACATCAGTAACATTGGTAGTAAAATCAACTTTGGTGAAGATTACTCTTATTTCATACCTACCACACTTCGCTTGGGCGTTGGACTGACTGTTCCCCTTAATGAATACAACAAACTGGCCTTTAATGTAGAAGCAAGTAAACTATTGGTACCGTCCAAGCCTCTAAAAAAAATAATCGACGGCGAAGAAGAAGATGATGAAGAATATAACGAACGAATTCGCAAAGAATATTACGAAATCTCTTCTATTTCAGGTATTTTCAAGAGTTTTCATGACTCTCCCAATGGATTCAAAGGAGAAATGCAGGAAATCCTATGGGGAGTTGGTGCCGAATACACCTACAACGACCGCTTCTCATTACGTGCTGGATATCACCATGAAAGTGAAAGCCAGGGAAACCGCAAGTATTTTACATTTGGTGCAGGATTCAAAATGAGTATCTTTTCAATTGATGCAGGTTACGTTGTATCTGCATCCTCAAGCAACCCACTCGACCAAACCATACGTGTATCGCTGGGCTTCGACATGGATGGCATCAAAGATCTATTTGGAAGAAGAAGATAATAAAAACGGCACATATCAATATGAAACATAAAATCAGAGTTGGATTCGGATATGACGTACACAAGCTGGTAAGTGGACGTGAACTTTGGCTTGGTGGGATAAAAATTGAGCACGCCATGGGATTAGACGGACACAGTGATGCCGATGTTCTTATTCATGCAATATGTGATGCCTTGTTAGGAGCTGCAAACCTACGAGACATAGGATACCACTTTCCCGATAATGCCAGCAAATACAAGAATATAGACAGTAAAATACTATTGGCTGAATGTATAAGACTCATTAAAGAAAAAGGATATGAAGTAAGCAACATTGATGCCACGATTTGTGCACAAGCCCCCAAACTGTCTCCTCATATTGACAAGATGAAAACCGTTTTGGCCCAAACTACAAATCTTGAAATTGACGATATTTCAATTAAAGCTACAACCACCGAACGTTTGGGATTTACGGGACGCGAAGAAGGAATATCAGCATATGCTGTTGTGCTGATTGAGCAAAACGTATAACAAAAATATTCAGTCATGCAATGGACTGAAAAACTGAAACGCCTAAAAATAGGAATTATATTGGCTGCGGTTATCGTTTCTGTAGCCTCACTTATTATTTCCCATTCGCTTATCAGCGATTTATCCAAACAAGAAAAAAGCAACATGCTGATTTGGGCAGAAGCCATGAAATCATTGGCAAATGCCGACGAAAACAGTGACCTGAACCTTGTATTGCAGGTAATCAACGGAAACAATACAATTCCGGTAATTGTCACTTCATCAAAAGGAGAAATAATAACTTCGAGAAATTTATATATACCGGCAAAATACCAAAAAGATTCCATTCCATATTTACAAGAAACTGCGCAAAAAATGCAACATTCCGGTAAATATTTTAAAGTTAACCTAACCAACAACACAACAGAGTCGCATAAACAACAAGACTACATATTGGTTAGCTACGATGAATCCATCATGCTGAAACGATTAGCAAGCTACCCTTACATACAACTTGTTGTTGTTGGTCTGTTTGGACTCATTGGCATATGGGCACTACTATCTGCAAAAAGAGCAGAACAAAATCGAGTATGGGTCGGACTGTCTAAGGAAACTGCTCACCAGCTGGGAACTCCCATATCTTCATTAATGGCATGGGAGGAAATTCTAAAGGAAAAATATCCAAATGATCCACTAATACCTGAACTGAACAACGATATTTTACGTCTGCAACTGGTTGCAGAACGTTTTTCAAAAATAGGTTCTACGCCAAAGCTAGAATACAAAGATCTAGAATCATTAATTGTGCACGTCACAGATTATATGACAAAACGCACATCACATAACATAAAGATTGATTACGACATAGAATTCCCACAATTAAAAGCCTACATCTCTGCTCCATTGCTGGAATGGGTCATTGAAAATTTACTAAAAAATGCCATTGACGCCATGAACGGAAAAGGGAATATTCATATTCTCGTTCATACGATTAAAGAAAAAGCGGTCATCGATGTATCAGATACTGGTAAAGGAATTGACAAGAAAGACTTTAAGAACGTATTTCGTCCTGGTTTTACAAGCAAATCCAGAGGATGGGGATTAGGTTTATCACTTGCACAACGAATCATACAAGAATACCACCACGGAAAAATCTACGTAAGAAATAGCGAAATCAATAAAGGTACAACTTTTAGAATAGAACTAAAACGTTAATCATACACAGATCTCAAAGTAAAAGCTTTTACGTCATTTCCAGTACATATCAGAATTTACGAAAAACGAGACGTGAATCATTAGAATTCAATACCATTCGTTTTTTATCAAGCGACTCAACCGCAAAACGTCCTGAAATTCCATGAATGCCTAATTTTTCCAACTCCGTTGTACTACTATCAGTCAACAGATAATCTTCATAGCGTGTGTGCCGATAAAAATTATAAAGGAACAAACTATCACCATCATAGACAAAACGGCTCAAGTAAGAATTATCAGCACCCCTATAAGCAATTAATTTCAATTGTACGGCCCAAAAAACCTTTTGTTCCTTCACTGATACGACCTCACCACTATTATGCTCTTCAATAGTAAGCAATTGCCAATTTCCGTCCAAATCACCGTTTTCTGGTATTTTATCACATGAAACTACACAGAACGACAATATGGCAAGTAATATGTATACAATCTTATTCATAATAGAACATTATCTGCGCGTCAACAGACCCTCTTTGATCAACGTAAACTGAAAACCTGTATTTTTTCCTGTCTGCTGCCCCCGATCCAAACCAAAAGCACCAGTAACATGCCATCCTCTCAAATCAACACGACCAATTTGCTGAGGCGACCAGGATAACTCTAATAAAAAAGAATTGCCATATTTAATTTCATCATACGGCTTGCTATAAGTTCCCCAATTTGCTGTATAGGAATACAATGCACGATAAGACAATTCCGGCAAAATATGCCCCTTAATACCAAAATGATGTGCAATAAAGCGATTACTACTAAACATAAAAGTTCCATCATTACGGTATAAGGGTGAACGATACAAAGGATTTCCTATTGCTTGCCCCCAATGCTGCCATCCTGAATAAATTCCGTGATTATAATAATTATCAACTGCGCTAATCTGATCTTCTACACTCGGAGTATGATCATGGTACACGGGACCGCTTTGACTCTTAGTATAGAGATACTCATACACAAACTTATCAACAAAATTATTTTTGGGCAAAGTTATTTCCGCACCAATCATACCGTCCCTCCACCCATATTGCCAAAACAACTGGGAATGATCTTCAAAAAAATGATCATAATAAGTACGAAGCTTCAATCCATTCTGGAACTTGTAACTCAAACTTAACAGCCAACTTCCAACCGTATTTCCGGCAGCATTCGCATAAATGCCTTCTCCAGGATCCGATCCTCCGGAATATATAACGGTTATAAAATCCTTCAATCCTCCGTATAAATTAGTCTTCTTACGAGATGTCGCTTCGTACTTAACGCCTCCAAACTGACAAGCCATCTCTGCTCCAGCCTCAAAAACCAAAGGAAACTTATCCTCGTTTCCAAAACGCATAAAGCCAGATTTAGAATGATACAACACCTTACGAACATAGGATACATTATTATTGGCATACGTAGAAGCCCAATGCCCATCAGTTTGCATTCCGTAGCCAAAATGCCCTCTTATGCCGATCCAATCACTTTTCCCCGTAATCGAAATATATTCAGGTATTTCAAAACGTATATCAGGAATGGGACGTGCATTAATACCAAACGTTTGACTTCCAGAACTTAGCGAAGCATCCTTTAAATTCGGCAAACGCTCTTTCTGACCTATAGATATTCCTACTTTTTTATACCGAAAATCTATATACCCCTGCTGAAAGACAAAAGTCGAAGTAAAATTAGCAGCCACAGCCAAATCTAAACCATAGCCAATCCGCCAATTGCGTGTGCTATCTAATTCAACATCTCTACAAATAGATGCCTCTAAATAACCATTTGTTCCCTTTACACTTGAAAGGCCATACTTATTGGCATTCAACCATGTAGGCGAATCCCCTGAAGATGCAGTACCTTGAACTTCTACCTTATATTCTACGCCTTTCATTGCAGCCTCAATAGCGGTTTGTTGTGCTGTAGCCTGAAATATCGGCCACAGCAACATACATCCCGCTAAAGAAACTTTCAAAATCTTATTTTGCATAACTTACAGAACGGGTCTCACGAATTACGGTAATCTTTACCTGACCAGGATAAGTCATTTCGTCCTGTATTCGCTTTGCGATATCTGCACTCAGGCCCTCTATCTGCTTATCATCAATCTTATCGGCTCCGACAATTACCCTCAATTCTCGACCAGCTTGAATGGCATAAGTTTTAGTCACTCCCGGATAACTCATTGCAATAGTTTCCAAATCATTCAAGCGCTTGATATAAGCCTCGGCAATTTCCCGACGCGCTCCAGGACGTGCACCACTTATGGCATCACAAACCTGCACGATCGGGGCCAATAAAGAAGTCATTTCTACTTCATCATGATGAGCTGCTATAGCATTACAAATTTCAGGTTTCTCCTTATATTTCTCTGCCAACTTTGCTCCATAAATAGCATGTGGCAACTCAGGTTCCTCATCAGGCACTTTGCCTATATCATGTAACAATCCGGCTCGTTTTGCTTTTTTGGGATTCAAGCCTAACTCTGAAGCCATAACTGCGCAAAGATTTGCCGTTTCGCGCGCATGCTGTAATAAGTTCTGACCATAAGACGAACGATATTTCATTTTTCCTACGATCCGTATCAATTCCGGATGTAATCCATGAATTCCCAAATCAATCGCTGTACGTTTTCCTGTTTCGATGATTTCCTCTTCTACTTGTTTTTTTACTTTTGCAACGACTTCCTCAATACGTGCAGGATGAATACGACCATCAGAAATCAATTGGTGAAGTGCCAGTCGGCAAATCTCTCGACGCACAGGGTCAAATGCAGAAATCACAATAGCCTCCGGTGTATCATCAACGACAATTTCAACTCCCGTTGCAGCTTCTAATGCTCGAATATTACGTCCTTCACGGCCTATAATTCGACCTTTAACCTCATCATTTTCAATATGAAAAACAGTAACGCTGTTCTCTATGGCCGTTTCTGTTGCTACACGCTGTATGCTCTGAATGACGATGCGCTTTGCCTCCTTATTGGCAGTCATTTTTGCATCATCCATTATCTCATTAATATAACTTTGAGCGTCACTTTTTGCCTCATCTTTCAATGACTCAACAAGCCGTTTCTTTGCTTCCTCAGCTGAAAGCCCACTTAATTCTTCCAGTTTTTCTCTCTCCTGCAACTGCATCTTCTCCAATTCCTCTTCCTTCAGATTGAGCAACTGCATCTGACCGTTCAGGCGGGTTTCAAAACTATCTAATTCAGTTTTACGACGACTTAAATCCTCTTGCCGCTGATTCAAGCCCAACTCACGCTGTTTAAGTTTATTTTCAATTTGAAGAATTTTCTGATTTCGCTGCTGTACCTCTTTTTCCAATTCTGATTTTTTGTTCAGGAATTTTTCTTTCACTTCCAGCAACTTCTTTTCTTTGATAACGTCAGCTTCTTTCGCTGCATCACCTACCATTTTTTTATATTTCCCAACAAGGACGTATCTGAACAAGCTATAGCCTGCCATACCTCCTATTAAAAAGCCTACAATTGTTAATATGACGGTTATCATTTTAGTACTTTACTTTATTAAATCAATAAAAAACTATTTCTCCCAAAACGGCAGAAAATCATACCTGCCGATACATTTATATTTCATATCATTCTGCATTTTTCAATGCACACTCCAACTCGTATGAAAGCTCTTCCATTGCCTGAATAAACGGCTCCGTATCATTTCGCCGCTCACTATAAAAGAATTTCATTCCGATATCGATCAACACCATTGCCATATACTTTTCCATACTCTGCCCTCTGTAACGTTCCTGATAACGGCTAAGTTCTTCGTTTACGAGCCGTTCAACATGCCGAAATGCCTCTTCCTTTTCACACGGAATTTCAATTGGAAAAGACAAATTGCCGATACGAATATGAATAACCCGCTTATCCTTATTGATAGCCATTATTACGTAACATTACACATTTAACAAAGCAATACACTTATCTACCTCGTGTATAAGTTTGGTTATCCGCGTTTTTGCATCTCTAACATCAGAATCACCAACTTCTATCATCTTGGCCAACTTCAAATTAGCATACTCCTGCCAAGCTTGCTCCCCCTGCTTCTTCAGCCGCTCATTTTCAGCCTCCAAGACCTCTATTCGTTGTACATAGCCATCTATTGCATTTTGCAACTCACGATACTGAAGGATTAACTGACGCACCCGTGTCTGAAAGCGCTTTAAAGATTCAAGCTCTTCATTCGTCATGGCAACCTGATATTGTAATTACAATCTAAAAATCGAGCGTTGTAAAACGAGTTTCAAACATGCATTCTTCCCCCGCCAACATATCCGCCGATTGATTACTTCTTTTCATTATCGTTCACATCTTTGGGCTTAGGCTCTTTCTTGGCAAGAATAATGATATTATATACATACTCTACAATCCAAGCTTGCGAAAATCCCAATGATGCCTGATATTTCCGAATCGCGACACACGCTTTCCGAACACCTTCGTCTTTCCAGTTTTCACGAACAAAGACATCTGAAACCGTTTTTTCAGTAAATGTACGCAATGCACGCTTGAAAAGCCCCGGAATCCGGAATTTCCATTTCATCAAAGTTCCCATCAGCATCATCAAATCCTGACTGAACCCCTGGAACATAAATAAGTAATTGCGAATATCATTTACATTACGACAATTACGCTTGATGCTTGCGTCAATCTCCTTGAAGAAGAATTCTTGTATACCATATATTTCCATCAACATGGTTTTACAACGCTTCTTCTCTCCCAAGCCTAATTTATTATTGACAGTTGGCACGTGTAAAGTCTGCTTAAAAACCCTGAGGTCTGGTAATACCGCCAAATTGGTAATACCTAAATTCGCAGCCATTACTGCTTGATAATACACTTTTATTAAAGTCATAAAATCTTCCATTCCGCCAATCTTGTCAACAGCTTCAGACTCGATTCTTTTCTTTAAAAGGCTAGAAAACAGATTCATTAATTTCAAATTCAAATTGTGATTCAACAAAATGCAAAGATAACATTTTTGAACAAAAAACACAACTAAATCAGTTCATTTTTCAAGACCTTAAAGCCTTTTCAAGACCTTTTACTTAAAAGTAAAACCAATACCTTTACTCACAATCATGCCAAAAAGATTTTTACTGTATATTCTTTTTTTAAGAGAATTGTAATATCTTTGCAATATATTTACATTGACTCAACATTTTAACAGTATGGACTTTGTATATCTAGGTATACTTATTTTTCTATTCGTATTGGCAACATTTGATTTGTCAGTAGGAGTTACAAACGATGCGGTCAATTTTCTAAGCCCCGCAGTAGGTGCAAACGCAGCCAAATTCAGGACGATATTAATAGTAGCAGCTGTCGGCATATTTGTTGGTGCCTCTACAAGCAGTGGAATGATGGATATTGCCAGGCACGGCATTTTAAGCCCAAGTTATTACACTTTTGAAGAAGTGATATGCATCTTCCTGGCAGTTTCCACCACAGACATCATTTTGATGGACATTTTCAATACTTTGGGAATGCCAACCTCAACCACTGTTTCTATGGTGTTTGGGTTGTTGGGCGGTAGTTCTGCCTTGGCCATCTCCAAGATATTCAACCAGGGATTCACATATGCAGAACTGATTAATACTGATAAAGCACTCTCGGTAATTATCGGAATATTTCTGTCTGTTGCAATCGCCTTTGTCATCGGTTTAATCGTAATGTGGATAACACGTCTGGTGTTCACTTTTAAGTATACCAATCATTTAAAATGGACGATTGCCATATTCGGAGGTATTTCTATTACAGTAATCTTTTATTTTCTTATCGTAAGCGGAATTGGCAACGCCAAATTCATGACCAGCAATGTACAAGATTGGATTGGCAGCCACAAAGTCTTAATACTAACCAGTTGTTTTATCATTGCAACCATATGTATTGAAATCCTCTATCTGCTTAAAATTAATATTTTCAAAATTATAGTACTTTTTGGTACCTTTTCATTGGCCATGGCTTTTGCCGGAAACGACCTGGTCAATTTTATTGGAGTACCGCTTTCCGGACTTGAATCCTATCTCGACTTCACACAAAACGCCCATGGGGCAACAGCCAGCCAATACCATATGGGAATACTTGCTGGAAAAAATCCCGGATTCGACCGCATTGTGCCCATATTTCTGGTGGCAGCAGGCGTTGTAATGATTATTTCCATTTTCCGGTCAAAGAAAGCCCGCAAGGTTATTGAAACCTCCAACAATCTGGCACGCCAAGACGAGGGCGAGGAAGTGTTTAGTTCATCACGAATCGCACGCCATACCGTAAGAGGAGTATTGAATACTACATCAATCATTACTCATTATGTACCCAAAAGCATCAAAAGATGGATTAATTCCCGATTCAACACAGACGAAGCCATACTGGACGATAACATGTCATTTGACCTCATTCGTGCCTCGGTAAATTTGGTATTGGCAGCCCTTCTGATCGTTGTCGGAACTTCATTAAAACTTCCCCTATCTACCACTTACGTGGCATTTATGGTAGCTATGGGTACGTCATTGGCAGATAGAGCATGGGGACGCGAAACTGCCGTTTACCGTATCACAGGTGTAATAACCGTTATTGGCGGCTGGTTTCTTACCGCAGGAGCAGCCTTCATCGTAAGTTTCACATTTGCTACGGTCAACCATCTGGGTGGTGTAGTTGCCATGTGTGCAACAATGGTTGTGCTTGCACTTGTGCTGATTAACAACAATCGTCGTTTCAAGAAAAAACAGGAAGTAGACAACGTGGATCTGATATTCAGAAGTCTGGTGCGTAGTCATGACAAAAACGAAAGTTGGAATCTGCTGCTCAAACACATCCGCCAGACCCAATCTGAACTGATTGAATTATCAAAAAACTCATTCACAGAAATTACCCAAGGCCTTTTCAACGAAAATATCAAATCACTGAAACACGCCTCCGAAGTCATCAGTCAGGAAAAAAGCAAATGGAAGCGCTATCGCCGAAAAGAAATTATCGGTATGCGCAAAATTGATTATCTGCAAGCTGTTGAAAAAAATACATGGTTTCACTTGGGATGCAACAGTTGCTCACAAATCATATACTGTCTTAAACGTATGCTGGAACCCTGTATGGAACATGTAGACAACAACTTCAGCCCTCTGCCTAAAGAATACATCAAACAATTCCACCCTATTTGCCAAGAGACTGAGAAAATGCTTGATCAGGTACATGACATCATTACTTCTGGAGATTTCAGCAATGCTGACTCAGTATTAGTTGATGGAAATGCCCTAAAAAGCAGGATTTCACAAATGCGTCATGAAATACAGGGGCAACTACAAAAGGAAAACAGCAATATCAAAATCATATTGCTATATCTTAACTCCCTGCAGGAAACGCAAGAATTAATCAGCGCAACGCGACATCTGCTCCGTGCAAGCCGCCGCTTTCAACAATAAAAGAGATAAACAGTAAAGACATAAGTCGCTCCGGGAAGATTCTGGTAGTGACTTATGTCTTTTATCCTCGGATCATTGATTATCTTTTCATCGAAAATCTTCTTTACTATTGTTGACCATAAATCCCTTCTACTACATAATCAACTTACCTTTTGACTTGGGGTTGCTACTGATTGTCAAACTCGCCCTTTTGCTAAGTTGTGGAATATAGTAAATCTCCTGCTACCCCGAAAAAATCATCTGTCATCCCCTAATTGGATATTTACCTCATGCCGATACTTCCAAAATACCGAATCGGGAAACTTTATCTTTACAAAAGCTGCCGTTCCTTAAAAAATCTGTCTTGTTGGATTTTTTTATTATTTCATTTGCTATCGCTACCTCATATATACACCTGATATAGTTATAAAGAGCCATTTTTAAAACAAGTTGCAGGACTACGATTACAATCACGGTAGTCTTGCTTTTTCTTGATTTTATAATAAGAATCCTTACAAGTTCACAGGTTTTGTACTTTTGGGTATCTTTAGTTGTCTTATGCTACTTCAAGCCGCTGCATGTTGCTTATCCTGTTGTGCGCCTTGTGGGGTATGGTATTTACAGCCTCTAATGTGGTATTGTATGCAGGCTGAAACAATAAACAACTCACCAATCGAAGCCATTGCAGTATCGATGACTTATTTTCCGGTATTTTTAATTTGGAAATAGCATGCGGCACATATATAGGCTCTGGTATGTACACACTTTCTATGTCGCGTATAGGCTATGTAGGAGCCGTACTGGCATCTATAACATTTATCTATTGAAACAAGATTATCAAAAAGAAAATGAAAGAAAAGACAATTTGTTATTAGTAATCGATTGGACTCATAAATTAAGAGCGGAGTGTATCTTTTAGTTGTTGAATTACATCATCCAGATATTTCTTACCGATTGGAAGTACCTTTTCATCTTTAGTCAGCGTAACTTCAGACCGCGAGAAACGTGAAATGCGACAACGGGAAACTATGAACGAGCGATGGATTCGGATAAATTCTCCTTGCGGTAATTGTTCTTCAATTGTACGCAGAGGCATTTTGGAGAGCACGGACGTACCATCTGCAAGATGTACCTTGACATAATTGTCAATAGATTCAATATACAGAATCATATCTATAGAAACGGTTACATTCTTATATTCCGACTTTAATATGAATTGACGTGTGGCAGATTCAGACGTGCGAAGCAAATCGTTCATACGTAACCAATGTTCTGCCTTTTGTATGGCGCGGTCGAAACGTTCGTAGAAGTATGGTTTGTGTAGAAAATCCACAGCATTTACTTCAAAGCCATCCAATGCATAGTGTGCGTATGCGGTGGTAAATATCAGGCAACAAGACGATGGAAGCTGTCTGGCCAGTTCAATACCAGACGTACCGTTCATCTCAATGTCGAGCAGTACAATGTCAGGCAACCATTCACGAATACGTTGCATTCCCATGCGTGGTTTACTATATGTTTCCAGCACTATACCTCCACGACGTTTACAATATTGTTCTATGATATTCAGTGCAATGGGTTCGTCATCTATAGCTATTACTTTCATGCTGTTTCTTCCAGTTTTATTTCAAGTCGGACACGGAATATCCCTTCATTTCCCTGTTCAATGTCTAAACGGTGGCGGTCGGGATACAATAATTCAAGCCTGCGACGGCAGTTCTTTATACCCATTCGGCCGGAGCCCTTCACTTCACGGTCGAATGTAGAGTTCGTTACTTCAAAATATAGTTTATCTGCCTGTTGGCTAAGCCGGATATGTATAAAACAAGAATCGTTGGAAGATATTCCGTATTTAAACGCATTTTCCACGAATGTGATAAGCATCATAGGAGGAATAGGAATTTCTCCCCTCTCCACATCGTGTGTAAAACGGACATCTGCCAGTTCATTCAATCGCAGTATCTGAAGAGCTATGTATTGTCCGATATAATCCACTTCTTCCGACAGAGGGATAAATTCCCGATTGGCATTGTTGTACATATACTTGGTCAGGTTGATAAAACGTTCGAGAGTTACCTCTGTCTTGTCAGACTGGGTAACAAGCAATCCGTAGAGCGTGTTGAGCGTATTGAAGAGGAAATGCGGATTTATCTGTGCTTTATAGAGTGCGAGCTCCGCCCTGTTACGCTCATATTCCATTTCTGTCCGCGCCAGCTTTTGTCTGTATACTTCTTTTAGCATTCCTACAGCAAAACAAAAAATGACAACCAGAATGTAATGTAACCATATCGCCTGTTGATTTTGTCTGATTCCCCAATTGGGATACGGAGAAATCTCACGTTGTTGCTGATGAATCTGGTAAAGGGGTGATGTTATTTCGTAGGCTGAAAAAAAGAAGGTGACAGACAGCGAGAGTAGCACCGTTATCAGTGCTACCACACGCTTTTTGCCCTTCAGAAACAGCCTGGGTATAATGAAGTATTTGTATAAAAAATAGGTAACATACAACCATCCGACAAACGAACAGAAAAATAAAGGATATGTACCCCACCATCTTTCCACCGGGAATGCGTATATTACCAATGGCAATAGGATAAAGCTGAATGCCAGATCGATGTAAAGCGTTGCATTTTTCATCAGACTTTCATTTTTATAAACTGTTTTTTCCTTGAAAAAGGGATGCTTATTATTTATGTTGCTCAAACAGCCAATCCTGCACACCTTCTATGCCGTATGCCACAAACCATGTGGCGCGATGATTGCCGCCTGTAAGATGGGTAAACAGCAAATGGTTACCTTCAGCACGCATTTTGTTTGCTTCCTCGGAGAGTTGTTCCTTTGGCAACGTCATATCCCATGTTGCTTCTGTTACCTTGCTACCCTGACTACGCCACAATTCTACGGCTTGTCCTTGCAATAAATTGGACGAAGTATCGCCTTCGCATGAAATAATCCAGATGTTCTGTTTGTCCAACGAGCCCATTAGGGAAGGATTCCATTTTCCTGCTACAAGTAGTGCACCGGCAAACAGATCCGGCTCTTTTAACATCAACACAATGGATGACATGCATCCCATTGACTGGCCTGTAGTATAAATGCGTTTCGGGTCAATGGAATATTTAGTCTGGAGCTCTTTTAATAAAGCAATGGTGGCATCAAGGTGGTGGCTGTAGTTCCAGTTATCATCTACCGTAATAACCGGATACTCTGGGGCAACAACAATGCACTTATGACGTACTTGTGCTTCCGGCTCTGCCCACGAAGTCGCACCGTTCCCCTGATAAAGTGTGTGCGTGACGTCTCCACTGGCCACTCCTGCATCGTGGATGAAGAGTACCAGAGGATATTGTTCTGCCGGATTATAGTCCTCCGGCAAGTATATATTATAAGGTAATACTTGTCCAGTATACGGACTTATAAAGTCTTCTTGTCTGAAATCATCTGCCACGAGGCATTTCTCGAAAGTACTTTCTATCGGCAAGGTGCTTGCCTTGTAGGTTATTCCTGCACAGGTCTTTATATCAGCGATTTGCGTTACTACGGCATTACCGTGATATTTGTCATTTCCTCCGGTGCTCCATCCTGCACGTAATCCCGGACCTCCCTGCATACGATCGCGTTCCTGTTTTTTTCTTTGTCAGCCTCACTAGGCATTTGAGGCTGAGCATTCAAATCTACTTCTGCCTTTACTTCAATGATGACATACTGTCCGTCTGTTCCTTGTTGTGCTCGTTCGGGTACATTGTTAGCATATATGCGTGTCACCTCCTTATCTTCTACATGATAACTTTCAGTGGAAAGACTTTTGTTGCTAATAGGTGTGTCGTATTGAAGTACAACGGTCTCAACCTTTCGACCGTCTCCTAATACGCGACTTATCGCTATAACAGACTGCAAGTGTTTGTCACTTATGGAGTTGTTTTGGGCTTGCGCCAAGCCAAGGATTCCTACCAGAACCATTGTGATTATTGTTCTCTTCTTCATAAATGTAAAATATAAAATTCTTGTATCTGTCTCATTGACTGGATAGTGCAAAATTATGTTCTTTTACTCTGAAAACAAAATTACATTCCATTCGTTCACCACCAAAAATCGGTTATTCACCCCCGTTCGTATGACAAGATAAATTTCTCTTATGAGAGATGGTTATTTTTGTGACAACGAAAACATTATTCGAATCTATTTTCGCAAACAATCTACCACACGAGAAAAACAAACAAGGTCAAACCTTAATCATTATTCAAGGAACACTAAACCCATAAAGTCAGACCCTGTTTTTTTACTAATAATTCCCGCAATATGCAAGAAAGGAGAACGGATGATGTTATTCTAAAAAACAGTTTGGACTACAAAAAAAGAGATTACCCCTCGATATGCAGGAGATAATCTCTCTTTATTCTCTAAATTCTTCTTATAATAATCAGAATTTCCACCAGGCTTTCTTTTTCTTCGGTATCGGCTGCCCCATGCGCTCTAACAGACACTGTTCGTAAGTTTTATGCTCCACAATAATCTGGTAAATCATCCCCCAATCCGGCAAGCCGCCCAAATTACGGTCATCAATAAATACATCAGCCTTTATTTTACGGCTATAATGCTTATTCTCCTCCTTTGTTTCTTCGTAAAAATCCTTATTTACCGCATAAAACTCAACACCCCGTTCCTCGCACCACGCTACGGCTTCATCAAGCAACTCACCTTCACGCACAGTCCATAATATTAATCGATGACCACGCTCAATCAGTCTTCGCAATGTAGCCGTAGCAAAAGGACGTTCCTTACCTATACCAGGATAACGATCTTCTACAATAGTTCCATCAAAATCAACTGCTATTACCATGTCTTATTATTTTAAATTATACATTTTATGTCCATTCTGTATATAAAATCCGTGGGGACGCCGTTTTAAACGTCTGCCGCATAAATCATATATTTCATCATTGGGGCTTTGTCCTGTCCCAGATATGATACCGGTATTTGTTTTCATATATACGACATAACCTACGGGATTTTCATCAGCAAAATCCAAATAAAGACGAAACGGATGCAAAATACTTCCTGCTGCAGCCCGCACAAAATTAGTACCTTCGGCATTTAGGAAATAAAAATTCCCGGCATTGCTATTATCCACGTAAATATCTTCATAAGTCCCTGCCATCGGAGCATATTCTGAATCTACAGATTCCTCCTGACAATTTGACAAGATCTGCCCATTATCGGACGTTAGTACAAGTTCAGCAACAGATTCCTGTAAGGGATTTCCTGTGTAACGAAAAACATAAGGCACATTGGCCTGAATTTCGGTTGCAGGCTCAAAACGCAAATACCTATCTTCTATCCCGACGTACTGTTCAAAATGAAAATTATTGGGCAATGTACTGCATGCAAAAGGCAAATAAAGGGTTTCCCACCCTCCGTCAAGACAAGCTTGACGAACATATTTGACAACCTCGCCATTTAATCCAAAGGAATAAGGTATACTTAAAGGAACACGATCAATCCACGTTATAGGGCCTGCCGCATTATAAATTCCTTCGGCTCCTGCTATCACATTACCCAGATTCTCAGGAAGACTGGCCAATTGCTCTTCCAGACAATAAAACAAACGGTTACTGTTGTCAAACGAATAGCTTTTGGTACAAAATCTTTGAGGCAAATCTGCTGCAGAAAAATCATATGCCCTATATCGGTCTTCTTGCAATAAGCTATCGACTGTTGGCATACTGTATGCACCGCTCAACGAAACACAATGTGGCTTGAATTCTTTTGTAATTGCCGAAGCCGAACATGGCAACAGGCTAACAGCAGGTCCGTCGGCATTACATGTCAACGAGAGATGATGTCCGGCATCCGATTTTGCATACACGCGAATCGTATCACTCTCTAATAATGAAAACAGAGATATTTCATCCATCCCCCACGGTTGTGGAATTCCACTCTCTCGAAAAACAATTATCCCTTTTTCCTCCGAAAGGCGTAAATACGCATCATTTAAAGTTCGCAAGCTAAATGCTGAATCAGAGTCATTCATATAGGACTCCACTATATAACGACACGACGGCACTCCATGTGCCAAACGATTATTAACCGTCAGGAAATCGCCTACGTCACACAAACTGTCAGCTGTACAATATGCATACGCCGTACCTCCCAACATTGCGGCCAACGACACGGTGTCTCCATCTTGAGGGACATAAGATGAATTGATATGCTCCATCGCTCGGTATAAAGCCAAATAAACCGTATCAACAACCTGCGGAAGATAACGCCCAAAATAAACACCACTGGCTGCAGAATTCAATCCTATACGACGTTGAGTTCCGTCTGTAATTTCAAAAGCTCCGTTACCGACAAATCGTACAATCCAATCATCGTATGATGAGGTTAGCTCTAAATCTGTAGTCCCGGAAGCAGTCAGTCCCAGTTGTGAATTTGCGCTAAGAATATGCCACAGCCCATCATCGGCCTTTTGCAACTGCCAAATACAATTGGACTCGGCATCACTTATAATCTCCCGATCCTGCAAATCCACAGAAACAGCCTTACGCTTATGATCAGCAGAAACTGAAGACATTAAATAACTCCTCATCCCCACAGCGCTGGAAACTCTGGAAAAAGCGCCAATCAGATAATTTCCTGATACAACGTCAGACATTGTATAAATCCGGACAAACCTTGTATTCTCTGCTCTAACTGAACCTTCAGCACAACAGAAAATATACCAAAAGATAGCCAATAAACATGCAAAATACTTTACACGACAACTGTAACACAACTGAATATGGCTATTCTCTTTCCGCGTTTTTCCGCCCTGGACTTTATACATACGTTACTTATGACGACATAAATGCCATGAAAAGAACCTTTCCCTCCATGGCATTTTTTCTGAAAATGGATTCAATAATAAACTTACTTCGCGCGTGTCACCTTTTTGGTCGTGGTCTTTTTAGCGGTAGCCGTAGACTTCTTTACCTTTGTCTCTGGCTCCAACTTTGCCAACATGTGCTGTAAACGTGCTATTTCCTTATCCTTAATTACGAGTTCCTCATCCTGATTTTTAATGGTTGTAAGGAATGAATTAAGTTCCTCCATATCCATATCTGCAGGGTACAGGTTATTCACACGAGTAATGAAGTCACCCAAAATATTCATATAGTTAGTAAATGCATCGTAAGGTGAATCATATATACCCCGATAGCTGCCGTAACTGTTGGGCTTAGTACTCATGAAACGCAAATTGTTGGAAGCCTGCAGATAGACCCAATCTTGCTTGATTTTACGGTCAGAACACATCCTGACACGATCAGCAATGCTATACAACTTGTTATACGCTTCACGCTGCATTACATTTCCTAACCAAGGACTCATGTCGCGTTCTTCATCAACCCACGATGTGGGATATGATACATTCAATTCGCCCACTGATTTAATCTTTGCACAAATCTCTGAAGGAGTAGAAAATACAATTCCACGTTCTTTGCACTTAGAAGGTAAAGCTTTAAGGAACTCCAGAATATTAGATGACAGCGGTTGGAAAATTCCCAAAGCACAAAGTTCCATGAAGAGGTTGATTACCTGTTCTTCTTCCGGCAACTGGGCAATCCAGTCTGCATACGTATCTGCAAATAAAGGATACTCGCTCCAATTGGAATCATTAAAACGTAAACTAACATCCTCAGAAAGGCGATAATCGCGCAAAAGCAACTTCAAACGCGGATCGCGATTACAATTATAAACATAATGCGGACTCTTCCATCCCAATACGTTTCGTGCCCCTTCTGCCAACATTCCTTTAAATCCCATTTGAGCCACCAACTCACCAATTTCATCGGAATAAACTAAACAAGAGTTACGGAATATCTTAGGCTCCTGCCCGAACAGATCTTTTACTTTCTTGCACAGACGCGCAACCTCTTCCTTAAAACAGGCTTCGTTTGCCAACGAAGAAAAACCATGAGAATACGGCTCTGCTAAGAACTCCACACAGCCTGTATTTGATAACTTTTGCAACAATTCAATTACTTGGGGAGAATAACACTCAAGCAATTCAATTGCACTTCCGGACAGCGAAAAAGCACATTTAAAATAATCTCCATACTGCTGGGCCATCTCAATCAAGGCATTGAGTGCCGGAATGTACGAACGCTCGGCCGTTTCCGTAATTGAACGCTCGTTTTTATAATCATCATAATAGTAATGATCTGTACCGATATCAAAGAAACGATACCGCTTTAAATGAATGTTCTGATGTATTTCAAAATATAGACAAATCGTTTTCATATTTAGCCCTGTTTATCGGTTATTTTTATCTATGGTTTGACAATAAAGAGCGTAGATACGCTCACCAACTTTTTCCCAAGTTATCTGATCAACTTCCTTTCTTCCTTCTTCTTTCAAATACTGATACAGTGCATCATTTGTACAAATTGAATACATGGCATCAGACATTGCATTAATATCCCAATAATCAACCTTTATACAATTGTTCAATATTTCAGCGCAACCACTCTGCTTACTAATTATTGAAGGTACTCCACACTGCATGGCTTCAAGAGGTGAAATTCCGAAAGGTTCAGAAACTGAAGGCATTACATAAACATCGCTATCGCGCAAAGCCTCATAAACCTGCCGACCTTTCATAAAACCAGCGAAATGGAATCGATCTGCAATACCTCGCTGAGCAACCATTTCAATCATACTACTCATCATATCTCCTGACCCGGCCATACAGAACCGTATATTTTGTGTACGTTGAAGCACTTGTACGGCAGCTTCCACAAAGTACTCCGGCCCCTTCTGCATGGTGATACGCCCTAAAAATGTAACAACCTTTTCCTTGCGATGCTTCTCCTCATTTCGCTGATTCACAAAATCTTTGATATCATCAGACAAAGGATAAACCGCATTATGCATTACAAAACATTTGGCAGGATCCTGATAATAATGATTGATCACCGTTTGCCGTGTTAATTCACTTACACACATAATACAGTCGGCATGATCCATACCATCTTTTTCGATACTATAAACAGTCGGATTTACATTTCCGCGGCTACGATCAAAATCTGTCGCGTGCACATGGATTACAAGAGGCTTTCCCGACACATTTTTGGCATGAATTCCTGCAGGATAAGTCAGCCAATCGTGCGCATGGATAATATCAAACTGCTCTGTTCTTGCCACGACTCCTGCAACAATAGAATAGTTATTTATTTCATCATACAAATTTGTAGGATAACAACCAGAGAATTCAATACATCCCAAATCATCAGTCAGCCTATAATTGAAATCTGCATAAATATGATCCCGCAAATTGAAATAATCCTGCGGATCCATTTTATCACCGATTCTATTTTGCACATAGTCCCAATCCACATCTTTCCAGACAATCGGGACTTCACTCATTCCAATAATATGCATAAAAGATTTATCTTCATCACCCCACGGACGAGGTAGACAAAAGGTAATCTGCATATCTGGTTGCAATGAAAGACCTTTTGTAATGCCATAACTTGCGGTTCCTAAGCCCCCCAAGATATGAGGTGGAAATTCCCAACCGAACATTAATACTTTCATATTATTCTGCTTTTATTTGTCATCTACTTTATAACGTTCCAACAGCCGAATCGCTCTTAAGATTCCGCTCACATTCATGGCAAAAGAAATAGCTCCTCTACCACTAAATGGTGGATTCCCATCGAATAATTCAGGAATAGTTCCGATACAATGATAAAAAAGCTCTTCCTCAAAACCAATCAGCTGACGTTCGATATAGCTGATACCACTCATTTTATACACGCGGAAATAAGCTTCCAAATAGAATCCCGTAAGCCAAGGCCATGCCGTTCCCTGATGGTAAGCAAAATCACGGTTTACCTGCTTTCCGACATAGAATGGATTATAGCCCCCACTCTTGGGAGAAAGCGAGCGGATTCCTTTCGGTGTTAACAACTCTCTTGTACAGATATCCAGCACCTTTTTTTGCTCTTTAATATCCAATGGTGAAAAATCTAACGCTATGGCAAACAGCTGATTAGGACGAACGCTCCAATCCATCATCTTATTATCTACATAATCAAGCAAATAGCCATACTCGTTCAAGAATACATCTTTAAACGATTTTTCGACAATTCCAGCCAATCTATTAAGTTGTTCCACAAAGTCTTGATACTGTGGATCATTTAATTCAGACAATGTCAAACTGACAAATTTCAGGGCATTATACCACAAGGCATTAAATTCAACCAAATAGCCAGATCTGGGAATAATAGGGCGTCCGTTTGAAGTAGAATTCATCCAACTAATTGGGGTATCTACTCCGCAACTATATAACAACCCGTTATCATGCAAGGACAAATTAGGATGCTTTCCTTCAATTATATATTTAATAATCTCAACCAACAGATTACCATATTTTTCATAGCAAACCTTCCGGCTATTATAACGCGCAAACTGCTGGATACACCAAATAGCCCACAACAAGGTATCCGGCTGCTCCATCTCATAAATTTGGACACTCACGGGCCGTCCATTTATCAGATCCTGGATGGCCTTGCATGCCGTATTCATGTACTTTTCATATTGCTCATTCTCTCCAATAGACAAAGTCAAACCTGGCAAAGCAATAAAAGTATCACGAGCACGACACTTGAACCACGGATAACCGGCTACGATATATTCTTCACCATCCTTCTGAATATTAAACTGATGAGCAGCACAAACAAGACAATGATAAAAACTATCTCTCAAATTAAGATTTGCGATATGCTCACCAATTTCCTTTTTCAAATTTAAAGGAGCACTTTCCTGAATTGATGCCGCAAAAACAATCTGCTCACCTTTTTTTATCGGCATTTCAAAATAACCCGGAACCAACAAGTCCTCAGTTGGATCATATCCACGCTCTCGTTCTTTGGGATAATCCAGCCCCATATACCAATTCGGCTGATATACAAACTCGCACTTCTTACTCGTTTGCATATACAAATCCGGATACCCCTGATACAAGCACATTTTTATACCATTACGCACTTTTTCATACGCAAGATTGGCATTGCTGTTTTCATGAGTCCATTGCCGCACACTTCTGAAAGCCAAATAAGGTTTAAGACGCAAAACCGTTGCAGAATGGGCATCCAACAAAGTATATCTTATATACAATTTGTGTTCCTGGCTATGAAAAGCCATTTCCTTTTTCAGCAATACTCCACCTATACGATATATAGTAGTAGGTGCTGACTCCCATTCAAAACTTACAATATACTTATGTCCTTTGGGGCTATAGTTCTCACCTTGATATTTATGAAGTTCCAAATTAAATTCAGCACCATGCTGAATAATTGTCTCATCCAAAGCAGACAATAAAACGTGATTTTCATCATCCAATCCCGGTACTGGCAAGACCAAAAGTCCATGATACTTTCTGATATTGCATCCGACCAATGTCGTTGAACAATAAGCTCCAGATCTATTGGTTATCAGCATCTCCTTGAACAAAGATTCCTGCAAATTCGTCATTTGCATTTTATCAAATCTCAGATAGCACATAATCTTAGCACTCTTTTTTAAGGTTAAATATAATAATCATGGCAGTATATAGCTGCCATCATGTTTATTTACTTCAAAAATATAAAAAAATATTCCAACACGAAAATATTTCATAACATTTTTACCGCAACCTGCTTTTTTTAATAACCGTCCTCATCTTGAACCCGCCTTTTTCCTATTCTTTTAAACCCAAATTCAAAGCTCCTAACCTTCTGAAATCCTATGTTATAAACACATGTCATCATTCATCCTAATATTTTCAAACATTAACAAAAGGCTCGGCTATTATTCTCCTACAAATTTGAAATATCACAAATTCTTTCTATTTTTGTGTTCACAAACATATTTTTGAAACACAGAATGGTTCCCCAAAAAACAATAACGAAGAACGAAGCGATAAATAAAATTTCCGATTTATGGAATTTGCTTACTCCCGAAGAGCAATCAGAATTGTCGGAATCCATCAGCATTGAATATTTCAAAAAGAACCAAATTATATACAGCGAAGGCGACTATCCCAGCAAACTGCTTTGCTTAATAGCAGGAAAAGTAAAAATATTTCGGACTGGCGTTTGTCGGCGCAATCAAATTATCCGTGTAATTAAGCCTGTACAGTATTTCGGATATCGTGCCTATTTGGCTGGCGAGCAAGAGTATATTACTGCCGCAGCTGCTTTTGAGTCTGCCATACTCTGTGAATTTCCCATGGACTTAATTTTAAAGGTCCTAAACAAGAACAATCGTTTGTCCATGTACTTTAATAAACTTATGGCCATAGACTTAGGTGTTGCTGACAGACGTACCGTTAATCTCACTCAAAAACACATAAGAGGTCGACTTGCGGAATCGCTACTATTCCTAAAAGAATGCTACGGCCTAGAAGAAGACCAATCAACTTTAAGCATATACCTCTCACGTGAAGATTTGGCGAACCTTTCAAATATGACAACTTCAAATGCCATCCGTACGCTCTCCATATTTGCCCAGGAAAAATTAATCGCAATAGATGGCAGAAAAATAAAATTAATTGATGAAGAGGGACTACGAAAAATATCCCGCATTGGCTAAGTCGAGAAAGAAAAGAGCTATGGAAAGGCTCAATCCGGAATAATAAAATCAATAGATTCCGGCTGTATACCAACTTCAATCTCACCTTCGGCATTCCCTATTACCCAACCATCAATACTCACCTTGACGTTGTTCGGAAGTTCCTCTATCTTCACATTCCTGGTTCGCCAGGACTTAACATTCTTATGCCCTAAGAAGCGACTGGTAAAAAGCAGCCACAACCCCTGAAACAAACTGGTTAATTCCGGATGTGAAATCATTGACACATCCAACTGTCCGTTATACGGAACAGCACTTGGCGTCATGCCGTAACCTCGTGCCGACCCTACGCACAGATTCATTACACGGGCACTTACACAATCTGTATTTACTTTCATTTTCAGCGTAAACAACATCCTTTGGAAAACCAACAGAAAAGCAGAAGCCAAATAAGACAACGTCCGGAAGCCAAATATCTGCTTGGTCCGTTTATGCAAGCTCATAATTGAAGCCACCACGCCTACATTCATACAGTTCAGGAAATAACGCTTGATTTTTGTACTTCCGTTTCCATACAACACTGTTCCGACATCAATTCTCCTTATACGACGGTGCATCAGTGTCTGCACGGCTTTTCTATAATCACTCGTATCAATACCCCAATAGCGTGCAAAATCGTTCACATAAGCATTTGGAATTACGCCTAAAGCCGGCCGGTCAGTCACTTTATCCGTGAGCGCCATAATCCCATTCAAGGCATTATACAACGCAGCGTCACCTCCGACAACCACGATGGTCTGATATTTTTTCTGAGTAAACATCGCAGCCAACTGCTCCACCGACGCCGGTCCGTCACTCTTTACGAAATCAAACGACACCCCTTGAGCTGTCAGATAGTTTTTAATCTTCTGCCATCTTTTGTCCTTTGAATTTACTCCAACTTTAGGACAATATATAACTCCCCAATTTGTTTGAACCGACATATTACTTACTGTTTAAGCATTCCACAAATGGTTTTCAAATTACTTTCTATCCCGTTATCCACCTGAAGCCAGTGTATCGGTATACCTCGCCTTTCCATACCCCGAAACCAAGTCATCTGTCTTTTGGCAAATTGATGAATGGCAATTTCCAGTTTCTGATACATTTCAGCGTAATCCATTTTTCCGGTCAAATACAATGTCACAAATTTATATTCCAACCCGTAATAAATTAAATCCTCAGCAGGTATGCCACTGTCCAAAAGGCCTTTCACCTCTTCAACCATTCCATTTTTCAGCCGCAAGTCCAGACGTCTGCTGATTCTGCGCCTCCGCTCGTCACGAGACAAGTCCAGCCCAATAGTCAAACTACTCAAGTGCGGAAAATCAGCAACTTCCTGAGCATGCAACTTATAATATTCCTCAATCTCAATTGCCCGAATGGCGCGCTTGACTGTATCAACGTCGGTTGTATTATGCAACGTCTTATAAGTTGACAATAGATACGTAAGTTCATCCAACGATTTATCGGACAACGCTTCACGCAACGCAGCATTCTGAGGAACGGGCAATAATTTATATCCCCGCAAGACCGATTCCAGATAGAGGCCACTCCCACCACAAAATACTACCTTATGTCCCCTTTCTTTTATCTCATCAAAAGCTTCGTGGAAATCATGCTGAAACTGGTATACATTATATTTTTCGCCAGCATTTACAATATCAATAAGATGATACGGTACCCGTTTTTGCTCTACCACATAATCGTCCAGATCCTTTCCGGTACCTATGTCCATCCCACGATATACCTGCCGACTGTCTCCACTAATAACTTCAGCGTCAAGCCGCGCTGCCAAAGCAGCTGCCAAAGCCGTCTTTCCCGAAGCTGTCGGGCCGAGTATTGTTATGATGTCGTACTTTTTTTCTTGCATAGTCGCAAATATACAAAAAAATCTGTTCCTCATCATGCAATGAGAAACAGATTTTATTATGTTTTCTTCGTTACGTTAACTCAGCTATTAGCCGTTAACTTTAGCCATATGAGCGATGAGTTCGAGAACTTTGTTAGAGTAACCGATCTCGTTGTCATACCAAGATACAACTTTAACGAAAGTATCAGTCAAAGCGATACCAGCCTTAGCGTCGAAGATAGAAGTCAAGGTGCAACCCAAGAAGTCAGAAGAAACTACTGCATCTTCGGTGTAACCCAGAACACCCTTCAATTCGCCTTCAGAAGCTTCCTTCATGGCTTTGCAGATTTCGTCATAAGAAGCCGGCTTCTTCAAGTTAACAGTCAAGTCAACTACAGAAACGTCCAGAGTCGGAACACGCATTGACATACCAGTCAGTTTGCCGTTCAGTTCAGGAATAACCTTACCTACAGCCTTTGCAGCACCGGTTGAAGACGGGATGATGTTGCCAGAAGCAGCACGACCACCGCGCCAGTCTTTCAAAGAAGGACCGTCAACAGTTTTCTGAGTAGCAGTTGTAGAGTGAACAGTTGTCATCAAACCTTCAGAAATACCGAACTTGTCGTTCAACACCTTAGCAATAGGAGCCAAGCAGTTGGTTGTACAAGAAGCGTTAGATACGAACTGAGTACCCTTTACATATTTATCGAAGTTCACACCACAAACGAACATAGGAGTATCGTCCTTTGAAGGTGCAGACATAACTACATATTTAGCACCAGCTTCGATGTGAGCCTGAGCTTTTTCTTTTGTCAGGAAAAGACCGGTTGACTCAACAACGTATTCAGCACCTACTTCATTCCATTTCAGATCTGCCGGGTTACGTTCTGCAGTTACGCGGATTTCCTTACCATTTACAATCAGCTTGCTGTTCTCAACGTCAGCTTCGATAGTGCCGTTGAAAGCGCCGTGCATTGTATCATACTTCAGCATGTAAGCCAAGTAATCAACCGGGCAAAGGTCATTGATACCTACGATCTGAATATCGTCGCGAGACTGAGCAGCGCGGAATACGAAGCGGCCGATACGACCGAATCCATTAATACCTACTTTAATCATTTTATTATTACAATTAAGGATTAATATGTGTCACTTTTCTACTGAACTTCTTCATGCCTGTTTTCAACCTTTACGCGAATCCATACAAGCATATCCGTTCTTCCGAGCACAAATTTACGAATTTCTTTTTTAACCGCACCTTTCACAGCTAAAAAAATGCACTTATTTTTTGCTTTTTCAACGTATTCTAAAGCAAAGCGGCAATTAGGTAAAAAGAGCATCATCAATTTGCAAACTGCATTTGCTAATTCAGCTTCACCATCCCCATTTTTTCTGCCTTTCCCCCAAAATCCATATACAACAAGTCTTCCCCCCCCCTTAACAACACCGGCATTTGTCCTTCCACTCCTACCTTTATTATAAACAATGTCCATTCACATCCGGCCTGTCCGCACTATTGCCATAAAAAACTACCGACAAATTCAAACAACCCGGCAATTTGTTTTTACAAAGTCGGACCCGAAAACACCAAGTTGCCGGATTTTTTCTTCGCCAGACAAATTTAATCACATATCTATATGAAAAAGGTTGGAAACGCTTACCCTAAAAACACTCAAGGCGCAACTTACAAAACTGTATCATTGCGCCTTGAGATAATATATTCTATTCCTATTCCACCGGAATCGGATTATTCCCACTCAATCGTTGCAGGTGGTTTTGAGGAGATATCGTAGCATACGCGATTTACGCCCTTCACCTTATTGATTATTTCATTGCTTACCTTAGCCATGAATTCATAAGGCAAATGTGCCCAATCGGCCGTCATTGCATCGGTACTCGTTACGGCGCGCAAAGCCACAGCCCGCTCGTATGTACGCTCGTCGCCCATTACGCCCACGCTCTTGATTGGCAACAGGATAACTCCGGCCTGCCAAACCTGGTCATAAAGCCCCCAGTCGCGCAGTCCCTGTATAAAAATATCGTCGGCTTCCTGCAGAACATGCACTTTTTCTGGAGTAATATCGCCCAAAATACGCACGGCCAATCCCGGACCGGGGAACGGATGGCGCGTAATCAAATGCTCAGGCATGCCCAACTGACGACCAACCCGACGGACCTCGTCTTTGAACAACCACTTCAGGGGCTCACAAAGTTTCAGGTTCATTTTTTCGGGCAATCCGCCTACATTATGATGACTTTTAATTACTTTTCCCGTAATATTCAAGCTCTCAATACGGTCTGGATAAATAGTACCCTGAGCCAGCCACTTGGCATCCTCAATCTTACGGGCCTCTTCCTCAAAGACGTCAATAAATCCGGCACCGATGATTTTGCGTTTCTTCTCCGGATCAGTTACACCTTTAAGCTGTTCAAAAAAGCGCGCACTTGCATCCACGCCTACCACATTCAGCCCCAGGCACTCATAATCATGCATTACATTCTGGAACTCATTCTTGCGAAGCATGCCGTGGTCCACAAAAATACAGGTCAGATTCTTTCCAATGGCACGATTAAGCAACACGGCTGCCACTGACGAATCGACACCACCGCTCAAACCAAGAATCACGCGGTCGTTACCCAACTGTTCCTTGAGTTCAGCTACCGTACTGTCAACAAACGAAGCTGCACTCCAATCCTGTCTGGATCCGCAGATATTGACCACGAAATTCTTCAGCAACAATGAACCCTGCGTACTATGGAACACTTCCGGATGGAACTGTACGCCCCAAAGTTTTTCGTTATCAGCCTGATAGGCTGCAAATTTCACTTTATCGGTTGAGGCTATGCAATGGAAATCTGCCGGAATACTGGTAATTGTATCTCCGTGACTCATCCATACCTGCGAATTGTCGTCAAAACCTTCAAAGAGCGGATTACCCTGTTCTACGTATTGCAGGTTGGCCCGTCCGTATTCGCGACTTCCGGCCGGCTCCACATTGCCTCCATACAACTGCGCCATGTATTGGGCGCCATAGCAAATACCCAGCACAGGATACTTGCCTCGAATTTCGGACAAGTCCACTTTGAAGGCCTCAGGATCGTACACACTGTAAGGAGACCCGCTCAGAATGACGCCAATCACACTGGGGTCGTCATGCGGGAACTTGTTATAAGGTAGGATTTCGCAAAATGTATCCAACTCACGGACACGACGTCCGATAAGTTGGGTAGTTTGTGAGCCAAAATCCAAAATAATAATTTTTTGGTGCATCTTGTCTTTTTTGAAATTCAACGTATTCTTATATTAGTGCAAAGATAATCTTTTTTTGAAAACCTACGGCAAGGCCTCTCAAAAAAAGTAAGTTATATCATTTGCCCTTCAATTTGGTTCTATTCCATAATACCACGTTTGTTCAAGGCATCAGTATATTTTTGGGCATTTTTCTGATGTTCGGCATAGGTGCGCGCGAAATTGTGTGTTCCCGAAAAATCTTCCTTGGCACACATATATAAATAGTCGTGCTGCACATAATTCAGCACAGACTCTATACTGGCCATTGAAGGTATGCAGATAGGACCTGGAGGAAGCCCGGCATACTTATAGGTGTTGTACGGACTGTCTGTAAACAATATACTACCACTAATGCGCCGGAGCTGGAACTGTTTCGTAGCAAACTTTACGGTAGGGTCAGCCTGCAGTTTCATCCCCTTATGATAGCGGTTAAGATACATACCTGCAATCATCGGTTTTTCAGCATTATTCGCGGTTTCCTGCTCAACGATTGATGCCACTACAATCACCTCATTCGGGGTAAGTCCGGCATCAGCAGCCTTCTGCCGACGCGAAGATGTCCAGAAAGCATCGCTTTCTTTCTTCATTTTCTGCAAGAATTTTTCGGGAGTCACATCCCAATACACTTCATAGGTATTGGGAATGAATACACACATAATTGTAGATGTATCATACCCCAGCGCCTTGCAGAAAGCTTCACTTTGCAAGGCGTTTGCCCAAGCCGTAGAATCCGGCATCAGTTGCTTGGACAATTCAGAAGCCAGTCTTTCCACGGTACGTACGGTAGGAATCGTCAAACGCACAGGAGCCTGTTGCCGATTCTTCAAATGACGCAACAGACGAAATGCGCCAATATTTGTATTAACCTCATACCGTCCCGTACGCACATGATTATCGTACCCCATCGCCTTTGCCGTCAACTTAAATCCGGCATATGGAACAGCATGAGATATATTCTTCACCTTTGCATAAACCGAATCGACATTATCATCGGCATCAATTTTCACAAAAACGGTTTCGTCTGCAGAGGAAATTGCAGCAAAAAACAACCAGTAAACCACGCAAAAAACTATAACCAGGCAACCGCCTGCATATAGAAACATCCGTTTCATTTTATTCTGTATTTTTAGATATAATCATTTGCAAAATTACTTTTTTTTTAGATGAAAGGAAAGAAAACAACCACAAACATTTCCACACGGACAATTAAATGCTTTTTTTTCTGTACTTTTGCGCAAAACTGTATCAAGTTGTGTAAGGACAGCATACGGGGCACATTTTTTTCATCAGCCCCTGTGCTAAAATATTAAACAAACCACCATGAAATCTTTCGAAAACTTCAACGAATACATTCAGGAAGCCGTCAAGAGCTACTGGCATGACAGTTCACTCAGTGATTATGAAGGCAGTACGCTACAATACAAAGACGTGGCATGTCTGATTGAAAAGCTGCATATTCTTTACGAAAAAGCAAGCATCAAACCAGGAGATAAAATCGCCCTGTGCGGCCGAAATTCTGCCCACTGGGCTGTAGCCTTCATGAGTATTTTGTCATATGGTGCAGTTGCTATACCCATACTCAACGACTTTAAGGCCAACCAGATTCATGACATTGTCAACCATTCTGAAGCAAAACTGTTATTTGCGGGTGAAACCATCAGCAAAGAACTGGATGTAACGCAAATGCCTCATCTGAACGGCATATTCAGTCTTTTGGACTTTTCAATTATCCACACCCGTAACTTGCAAATGTCTAAAGCCTATGAAGAGCTTAACAAGCTTTTTGGCGAAAAATATCCGAAAGCCTTCACACCGGAAAACATACATTATTATATTGCCAAGCCAAACGAATTGGCACTTATCAACTACACTTCCGGAACGACAAGCAACTCAAAGGGAGTAATGATTCCTCACCGTGCCCTTTGGTCAAACCTCCTGTTTGCAGAAGGAGCATTAGGAATAAAGGTAAAGCACGGCAGCAAAGTCATATCCATCTTGCCTATGGCACACATGTATGGCATGATGTTTGAATTTATTTTCGAGTTCTGCACCGGTTGTCATATTTATTATTTAGGGAAAACGCCATCACCACAGATCATTTTCAAAGCTTTCTCTGAAATCAAACCAGACATTGTAATTTCTGTACCCTTAATTATAGAAAAGATCGTACGCAAAGCGGTGCTGCCCAAACTGCAAAGTCTGAGCACAAAAGCGCTGCTAAAAGTGCCCGTAATCCGAAAAAAAATACAGCAAAGAATACGTACGGCACTTCTTACGGCCTTTGGAAACAATATATACGAGATTATTATTGGAGGAGCGGCCTTAAACAGCGATATTGAAAAATTCCTTAGCGACATTGATTTTCCATTTACCGTAGGCTATGGAGCTACTGAATGTGCACCAATAATTACTTACGTAGACTGGAATTTTTTCCGAAAAGGCTCATGCGGACAAGTGGTACCACGCATGGAACTGAAAATAGACAGTTCCGACCCACACAACATTGTAGGCGAAGTGCTAACACGCGGAGACAACGTCATGTTGGGATACTACAAGAACCCAGAAGCCACAGCACAAGCTTTGGATAAGGATGGATGGTATCACACCGGCGACCTCGGCATTATGGATGAAGATGGATACCTATACCTGAAAGGCAGGAGCAAAAATATGCTACTTGGAGCTTCTGGACAAAATATTTATCCTGAAGAAATTGAAGACAAGCTTAATGCCATGCCTTACGTCAACGAATGTGTCATTATCCAAAAAGGAGAAAAACTATACGGGCTAATCCATCCGGACTTCGACACTGCACGAAAAGAGGGTATTAATGAAAATGACATACCAGCCATCATGGAAAAAAACCGTACAACACTTAACACGATACTTCCGGCTTATGAACGTCTGTCCGGCATTGTCCTGATGGATTCAGAATTCGAGAAAACGCCTAAAAAAAGTATCAAACGCTATCTGTATACGGACTTTGACATTACGCGGAAACAATAATCACTCGGATAAAACAAGTACAGGACACAAAAAAGAATGCACATACACGGGAACACATTCGCGACAGTTTTTGTATCTTTGCATGACATAAAGAAAAGCATCCATGTTCAAGAGAAAAAAGCATAATTGGACTATCCCTGAGGGACAAGAGCCCACCGCATTTGACAAAAAAATTCTGTCATACCAAAATCAAGGATTCTTGGTTCCTACCCGAAAACTCATCAAAACGCCAGAACAAATTGAAGGAATCAAACAATCCGGCGTTATCAACACTGGTGTATTGGACCTCATAGAACAGGAAATACACGCAGGCATGACTACAGAAGAAATTGATAAATTAGTCTACGACTATACCGTTTCACACGGAGCCATTCCTGCCCCCCTCAACTATGAAGGTTTCCCCAAAAGTGTGTGCACCAGTATCAACGAAGTGGTTTGCCACGGCATTCCAAACGACTGCGAAGTGTTGGAAGAAGGTGATATTATCAATGTGGATGTTTCTACCATATATAAAGGATACTACAGCGATGCGTCACGTATGTTTATTATCGGCAAGACCACTCCTGAAAAAGAAAAGCTTGTACGCGTTACGAAAGAATGTTTGGAAATAGGCGCCAACGCTGCAAAGCCTTGGGGATTTGTAGGCGAGATAGGAAGGGCCATTGCCAAACATGCACACAAAAACGGATTTTCGGTAGTGCGAGATTTATGTGGACACGGTGTAGGACTGGAATTTCACGAAGAACCGGAAGTTTTGCACTATGATTCTCATCAAAACGGCATGTTACTTGTGCCGGGTATGGTATTCACTATTGAACCCATGCTAAACATGGGGGATTGGCACGTTTTTATTGACGAGGAAGACGGATGGACTGTTGTCACAGAAGATGAACTCCCGTCAGCCCAATGGGAACATACGTTTCTCATGACAGAAAACGGAGTAGAAATTCTTACACATTAAAAATTTAAGAACATTGGAAGACATTATTATATTAGGCATTGAATCCAGTTGTGATGATACATCAGCAGCTGTGCTGAAAAACGGTGTGCTACTCAGCAACGTAACGGCGAGCCAAGCCATCCATAAAGCTTATGGCGGTGTCGTACCGGAACTGGCATCAAGAGCACACCAACAAAACATCGTACCAGTGGTTGATCAAGCACTCAAACAAGCTGGTGTAAAAGCGTCCGAGTTATCAGCCATTGCCGTAACTCTGGGCCCAGGCCTGATGGGTTCATTGCTCGTAGGAGTTTCCTTTGCTAAAGGTATGGCTGTTTCTTTGGGCATACCCCTTATTGAAGCCAATCACCTGCAAGGACACATTCTTGCCTTGTTCCTAAAAGACAAGGACAATCTGGATGCCCCTGTACCTCCCCTTCCCTATCTGTGCTTGCTTGTGAGCGGTGGCAATTCTCAAATTGTCAAAATAAACGCCTACAACGACATGGAAATATTAGGACAAACCATCGACGATGCGGCTGGCGAAGCCATCGACAAATGTTCCAAAGTCATGGGGCTGGGCTATCCTGGCGGACCAATTATTGACAAACTAGCCAGATGCGGAAATCCCAAAGCCTTTACATTCAACAAACCTGTTATTGATGGACTCAACTACAGTTTCAGCGGCCTGAAAACTTCTTTTTTATATTTTCTGCGTGACCAACTAAAAAATGATCCTGACTTTATCGAACATCACAAGGAAGATTTGGCAGCCTCATTGGAACACACCGTAGTAAGTATTTTAATGAAAAAGTTGTCACTTGCCGTCAAGCAGACCGGGATCAAGGATGTTGCTGTTGCCGGAGGAGTTTCAGCCAATACAGGCCTGAGAAATGCATTTAAGGAAAAAGCTGAAAAAAACGGCTGGAACATCTACATTCCAAAGTTCAGCTACACTACCGACAATGCAGCCATGATTGCCATAACTGGATATTACAAATATAAAGATAAAGATTTCTGCCCGATTGAAAAACCGGCATATTCAAGAATAACAATATAAAATAAAGAATAACTATGGATTTAGACTTAAAAATCGTCAGCAAAGACATTAATGAGATGTTATGGAAAGCGGGTAAGACTTTGGCTTGTGCCGAAAGTTGCACCGCAGGAAGAATCTCAAGCGTAATTACCGCCATTCCGGGCAGTTCGAACTACTTTAAAGGTGGTCTGGTTTGTTACGCCGACGAAGTAAAATCAGAATTACTCAAAGTTGACCCTAATATCATTGCAGAAAAGACCGCCGTTTGCGAAGAAGTTGTAAAACAAATGGTTGCTGGCGCTGCCGACCTGTTCCATTGCGACTATGTGGTAGCTACAACCGGTTTTGCCGGACCTGCCGGTACAGATACCATTAAAGTAGGTACGATTTGGGTAGCAGTAGGTACAAAAGACAAAGTAATTACCTGCCTGCTTGAAGAAGACAACGGACGTGATAAAAACGTTGCTGCAGCTGTCAATAAAGCCATGCATATGCTGCGCGACCTGCTCAAAGACGAGGAAGCGGAAGAAGTATAACCATTTTTTTAGCGAAACATTTGCGTATTAGTAAATTATATCGTAAATTTGCACCTCGTATTGGGAATATATTTATAAAGAAAAAACAAAACAACAGATAGCGATGTCTAAGATTTGTCAAATCACAGGTAAAAAAGCCATGATAGGCAACAATGTTTCACACTCAAAACGCCGCACAAAACGTACTTTTGATGTGAACTTGTTTACAAAAAAGTTCTACTACGTAGAACAGGACTGCTGGATCAGCTTGAAGATTAGCGCAGCAGGTTTACGCTTAATTAATAAAATAGGACTTGACGCCGCGTTGAACAACGCCGTGAGCAAGGGTTATTGCGATTGGAAAGACATTAAAGTTTTAGCCTAATTTTTTAAAGAACAATGGCAGGAAAAAAAGCAAAAGGTAATAGAGTTCAAGTAATCCTTGAATGTACCGAAATGAAAGAAAGTGGTATGCCTGGAGTTTCACGCTATATTACAACTAAGAATCGTAAAAACACTCCTGAGCGCTTAGAATTAAAGAAATACAACCCCATTCTGAAAAGAATGACTGTACATAAAGAAATTAAATAATAAGAAGCCATGGCAAAGAAAACAGTCGCTACGCTCCAGACAGGTAAAACTGACGGACGTTCTTATACCAAAGTTATCAAAATGGTAAAGAGCCCGAAAACAGGAGCTTACTATTTTGATGAGCAAATGGTTCCCAACGAAGCTGTGAAAGACTTCTTCAAGAACTAATTTAACAAAAAAGATAAGACAGTAAAAGAGGATATGCTTAATCGACATATCCTCTTTTTTTATTTCAATCTAAAATGCTCAGCAATATTCCAAATGCATATCCCCCACCCGAGTTCCTCACGAAGCGCTATACAATACTTGCTATCCATCTTCTATATGAGTCAACAAGTATTCCTCCCTTTAGCATCAACACTGTCATTACCCAAGTACTGACGCAATAAAACTCCCTATTCCCCTTTTACAGAAAAAAGTCGGCACTTAATTCAAACAACAAGAAACTTTGCTCAAACAAAGTCCGCCCTTTGTTATTCCAGCAAGCCATCTTTTTTGATACACCAGCACACATTCCACAAACCTCCCTCATCTGCCGGATTCTTGCCTGTTCACTGATTTATCTCAAAACCCATTTTGTAAGCAAAAGTTAGTTTAAAACAAAATATTGAAAGGTTTTTTGTCTTTTTTGTTGGTATATTGATAGTAAATAATCATTTATTTCTATTTTTTGAAAGATATTTTGCAGAAAATCTATGCAATGTATTATTTTTTTTATACCTTTGCATCAGAATAAGAAAGCGACAGACATTTATCCATATGGCACGAACCATTGAATTTACCAAAATGCAAGGAGCGGGGAACGACTATATCTACGTCAACACCATTGCTTTTCCCCTTGACAATCCGCAAGATTTAGCTATCAAATGGAGCGCTTACCATACAGGCATAGGCAGTGATGGTCTGGTACTTATCGGAACATCAGAAAAAGCAGATTTCTCAATGCGGATTTTCAACAATGACGGCTCCGAAGCAATGATGTGTGGAAATGCCTCCCGGTGCATAGGAAAATACCTATATGACAAGCATTTGACAGACAAGACCACCATAAGTTTGGAAACACTTTCCGGTATCAAAATCCTGCAGTTGCATATTTCGGATCAAAGCCGCCAAGTAGAAAGTGTAACAGTGGATATGGATGCGCCCATCATAAGCGCCCCCCAACAACTCGCCACTGAAAACGGACAGATGCAGGATGAACTGATCCGAACTCACGAACACCTATACAAAGGTACATTTGTTAGTATGGGAAATCCGCATTGCGTAATCTTTGTTGATGACATCAATAAGGTAGATATCGCGACTGAAGGTCCGCAATTGGAACATTACCCGTTATTCCCCCAAAGATGCAACATCGAGTTTGCCCAAGTACTGGACGGCGGAAAAATCCGTATGCGAGTTTGGGAAAGAGGTTCCGGCATAACAATGGCTTGCGGCACAGGAGCTTGCGCCACTGCCGTAGCAGCCGCGCTAACCGGCCGAAACGGAAAACATTCGACAATTATCATGGATGGAGGAGAACTGGAAATCGAATGGAAAGATGATCAACATATTTATATGACAGGCCCAGCCGAAACCGTTTTTGAAGGTCAAATCACAATTTAAATTTTCCGTTATTAAACTTTTCATCATAGATTATGGCATTTATCAACGAAAACTATCTGAAATTACAAAAAAACTATCTTTTTGCAGATATTGCACAAAAAGTAGCCGCTTTTAAAGAAAAAGAGCCATCCATGCAAATTATCCGACTTGGTATCGGTGATGTAACCCAACCACTTGCTCCCGCCGTTATCCAAGCTATGCATCAAGCTGTTGATGAAATGTCCGACAAGCAGACTTTCCGCGGCTACGGCCCCGAACAAGGATATGATTTTCTGCGCAAGGCTATTGTTCACCATGACTTTGAAGCCAAAGGCATACAAATTGACATTGACGAAATATTCATTAATGATGGCGCAAAAAGTGACACAGGAAATATCACCGATATTTTCGGACAAGAAAACATTGTTTGTGTTACGGATCCCATATACCCGGTCTACATTGACTCAAACATTATGGGAGGCAGAGCCGGAGAATGGATAAACGGCACATGGAACCGCATTGTATACCGCCCTTGCAATGCTGAAAACAATTTTGTTCCGGCGTTACCGGAAACACGCGTCGACTTAATCTACTTATGCTATCCAAACAACCCGACAGGCACGGTTATCACGCGTGAACAACTAAAAAAATGGGTTGACTATGCACTTGAAAATGACAGCGTAATTCTGTATGACGCTGCATATGAAGCCTACATACAAGATGCCACCATACCGCATTCCATATATGAAATTGAAGGGGCAAAAAAATGCGCCATTGAATTCCATTCCTACTCAAAAACGGCAGGATTTACTGGAGTACGATGCGGCTTTACCGTTGTTCCCAGAGAACTGAATATCAAAACCTCAGACGGTAGCATGGCTTCTGTAAACCATTTATGGAATCGCCGACAATGCACAAAGTTTAACGGCACAAGCTACATTACCCAGTGCGCAGCAGCTGCCACTTATACAGAAGAGGGCAAGCGCCAGGTAAAAGAGACCATTCAATACTACATGACCAATGCACGCATCATGCGCGAAACGCTTCAAAAGGCAGGTCTGCAAGTGTTTGGTGGAGAAAATGCACCCTACATCTGGTTTAAGACGCCAGACGGAATCAGCAGTTGGGAATTCTTCGAACGTATGCTGACCGAAATAGGCATAGTTTCGACTCCAGGAGTCGGCTTCGGCCCCAGTGGCGAAGGCTATATCAGACTCACAGCTTTTGGCGACCGCAAAGACTGCGAAACGGCAATGGCCCGCATCACCGAATGGCTGAAATAAGTAAAAGAAACCACAATTCAAAAAACAAACGCAATATGTCAAGTTTAAGATTCAAGGTTGTAGAAGCGGCATTTCAGAAAAAACCGCTTGAGATTAAAATTCCCAAAGAACGTCCTTCCGAATACTTTGCAAAATATGTATTCAACCAGGAAAAGATGTTCAAGTATCTTCCTAAATCTACTTACAAAAAACTCCGCGAAGTTATTGAAAACGGCACTCCATTGGAAAAGGGCGTTGCCGACGAAGTGGCAGCTGGCATGAAACAATGGGCTATGGAAATGGGTGTAACCCACTGTACGCACTGGTTTCAACCCCTCACCGAAGGCACTGCTGAAAAGCATGACGCTTTTGTTGAACACGACTTCAAAGGAGGTATGATTGAGAATTTTACGGGAAAAGAACTCGTACAACAAGAACCTGACGCATCGTCTTTCCCCAACGGAGGAATTCGTTCTACATTCGAGGCCAGAGGATATTCTGCATGGGATCCAGCATCTCCCGTATTTATCATTGGCGACACGCTGATGATTCCGACAGTCTTTATTTCCTACACCGGTGAAGCACTTGACTATAAAGCTCCGCTGAAAAAGTCACTGGCTGCCGTTGACCATGCAGCTACGGCCGTAGCGCAATACTTTGACCCCGCAGTAAAAAAGGTTACGGCCAATTTGGGATGGGAACAGGAGTATTTCCTGATAGACGAAGGCTTATATGCTGCCCGCCCCGATTTATTGCTGACTGGAAGAACTCTGATGGGACACGACTCTGCCAAAAACCAGCAAATGGATGACCATTATTTCGGCGCCATCCCCGAGCGTGTGGCCGAATTCATGAAAGATCTTGAAATACAAGCACTTGAATTAGGCATCCCGTGCAAAACACGCCACAACGAGGTGGCTCCTAACCAATTTGAACTGGCTCCTATTTTTGAAGAGTGCAACCTGGCTGTAGACCACAACATGCTTATCATGTCGCTCATGCGAAAAATTGCCCGCAAACACGGTTTCCGCTGCCTGCTCCACGAAAAGCCGTTTGCTGGAATCAATGGTAGCGGTAAGCACAACAACTGGTCGCTGGCTACTGACACCGGTCTGTTGCTCCATGCTCCCGGAAAAACGCCTGAAGACAATTTACGCTTTATTACCTTTATCGTGGAAACCCTTATGGGTGTTTACCGCCACAATGGCGTGCTGAAGGCCTCCATCATGAGCGCCACCAATGCTCACCGCTTGGGAGGACATGAGGCTCCCCCCGCCATTATTTCGGCATTCCTTGGACAGCAAATTTCCGATATGCTTGAGAAAATAGAGAATTCTACTAAAGAAGAGCTTTTCTCCATGCAGGGTAAACACGGAATGAAACTTGATATACCCCAAATCCCGGAATTGACCATTGACAATACCGATCGTAACCGTACTTCACCATTCGCATTTACCGGAAACCGCTTTGAATTCCGCGCTGTAGGTTCAATGGCTAACTGCGCAAGTTCGCTGATCGTACTGAACACTGCCGTAGCTGAAGCCCTGACCGACTTCAAGACCCGTGTTGATGCACTCATCGAAAAAGGTGAATCAAAAATCAGTGCTATACTGGACGTTTTGCGTGAAGATATCAAGACCTGCAAGCCCATCCACTTCGACGGAAATGGTTACAGCGAGGAATGGAAGGCTGAAGCAGCCCGTCGCGGCCTCGACTGCGAAACCAGCTGCCCGCTCGTCTTCGACCGCTATCTTGACCCGACTTCCATCGACATGTTCACCAAGATGAAAGTGATGACAGAAGCCGAGCTGAAAGCACGTAACGAAATCAAATGGGAAACCTACCAGAAGAAAGTGCAAATTGAAGCCCGCGTACTGGGCGATCTCTCCATGAATCACATTATTCCGGTGGCCACAAAATACCAGAGCGAACTGGTTGACAACGTTTCGAAAATTCTGAGCGTTTATCCCAAAGAAAAAGCAGAAGAACTTTCGGCCTACAACCGGACTTTGATTGAAAAAATCAACAAACACACCAATTTCATTGTAGACCACGTGGAAGACATGGTAGAAACGCGTAAAATCATTAACAAAATCGAAGATATCCGCGAAAAAGCCATCCAATATCACGACAAGATTGTTCCGGCCATGGAAAAAATCCGTTACCACATTGACAAACTCGAACTGATTGTGGAAGACGAGATGTGGACCCTGCCCAAATATCGCGAAATGTTGTTCGTACGTTAATACAGACATACATTTATATACCTCTTATCCAACCGAAATTACCGACGGAAAAAACGTCCGGTAGTTTCGGTTTTTTTCTGCTCTCTGACACATCCCGCCGATAACATAAGAGTTCCGTGCGACCTCTTTTCCCGCCAATCCGTATGATTCTCTTCCACAGATTCTACCCCCCTAATCCCGAAAGATATCAACTGCCAGAAAACTTATTGAGGAACTCGAAAAACAGACGGCATATAGTAAAAACAACCCGGCACTTTCATTAAACAAAGTGCCGGGTTGTTTTTACTATATGCCGGGATGCGCAATCACACCCTCAGCCTTATCTCCTTAAATTAACCGCAAAATACTTACAATGCCTATGAGGCAAACCTTGTTATCACTTTTTTACGGTAAACAGGTAAGTCATTTTGGCCACAATAACACCATTGGCGGAGCGGGAAAAAACGTCTTTCTTGGAATTACCGTAAATATCACCCAAACCATAATAATATCGCCCCTCAAGCATAATATGCCCTATTGAAGAACTGAACTCTGCTCCCAATCCGGCCGTAATACCATAGTCAATTTTATTTTTTATCGGCATGGAATACTGTGCACTGAAATTATTAGGCCGGTCAGGCGTTCCGTCAGGGTTAAGAGTCCATTCCTTACTCTGCTCCGTTTTTTCACTGAAACAATATCCCAACTGCGGACCGGCAAGAAAATAAACCATAAAACCTTTATCTTCCTTGCCCCAGCCCAAACGGGCCAACATAGGCAGCTGTATATAATCCTGATGGCGCTGATAGCGGTCGGGCAACGGCTCATCGGCCGAACTTCTGATATTTTCACGCCACCCCAGGCGGGCATAATTCAATTCTATCTGTAAAGCACAAACTGCTGCAAAATATTTTTCACACGTATAACGCAACGTTACTCCGAATGTTGGTCCCATATGCAGTTTTTGCTTAATGGTGGGATCGAACGATATATGGTTCATGGCAAGACCGCCATTAAAACCCACATCCAGCTGGCTGCGTGACTCCCCTACCTGTGCAAAAGCTACGCGCCCCCAAACTAAACACACAAAAAATATCGCCACCTTCAACAGATGAGTATGACGACTTTGCCAAATACATAAAGCATTCATGCCTAATTTATTCCAGTTTGACCACAAAAATACAAAATATATAAAAGAACGCGAGAATTTATTGGAAAGATTATTGTATTTTTGGCTTAAAATAGAAGTCTGTAAACATGAAAAAGATTTATCTGCTCGCTATTTCCATGTGCATCACATCAGGTCTGCAAGCACAAAATACTACCTCTACCCCCGTGAAGAACAGCAAAGAACTGACAGCGGCGGAAAAAGCCATCCAGCAATACAATTTTGAAGACGCAGCCACACTGCTGCAAAAAGAGATTACAACAGCCAAGCGCAATAAGCGAGACGTTACGTCACTACAAAACGAGCTGAACAAGGCCAATGCCGGACTGGATATGATGAATGGCATTGAAAAGGTTGTATTTATAGACAGCATCATCGCAGACAAGCAGCAATTTCTCAAGGCCTACCGGCTAAGCGCAGATATAGGAAATCTGTCGGCAACCACCAACCTACCGGCCAGCATAAAGAAAGGAAAAACGGGAAAAACCTTCTTTACCAACGACCTGAACGACCTTATCCTGTATGCCGCGCCCGACAGCAGCGGCCGACTAAAAATACACCGCGCCGACAAAATTGACAACCAGTGGGTCACTTCAACATCGCTCAGCGGCCTGAATAACAGACTGGGTCAGCAGGACTATCCCTTTATGATGTCGGACGGCACTACGCTGTACTTCGCGGAGAACGGCCCTGAAAGCCTGGGAGGATACGACCTGTTCGTTACCCGATACAACTCCGGCAACCGCGAATACCTGAAGCCGGAAAATCTGGGAATGCCTTTCAACTCACCATACAACGACTATATGCTCGTCATTGACGAGCCCAATAACATTGGCTGGTTTGCTTCCGACCGTTACCAGCCCGATGGCAAAGTCTGCATTTACATCTTCATTCCCAACGATACAAAAGACGTATATCTGGCAGAAGAAATGGACGACAATCAATTAAAGAACGTGGCCCGTTTTGCTGCCGCATCATACACACGCGAAAACCAGTCCGCCAGACAAGAGGCTATGGCACGTCTGCAAAAAGCCAGCAACGACAATGCTCAAAACAAGAATAAATTCTTTACCAAATGTATTCTTGACAACCGCCATGTATACACCTCAACCAGTGATTTCAAAGTAGCTGAAGCCGCCAAACTGGCCACAACATGGAACGAAGCCACCAAATCTCTGGCACAAGTAAAAGAAACCCTTGAACGTTTACGCATGCAATATGCCCAAACACCTCAAGAGCAGGCTCAACAGCTAAAAAATACGATTCTCAAGTTGGAAACAACGATACAAAAGCAAACAGAGAACAACGCACAGCTGCTCAACCAGATCCGCAAATTAGAACTCAAATAAAAAAACTTTGACAATAAGTTTCTCCCCAACACGATTTCAGCCATGAACACCATTCCCCCTTCAGAACTACTCATAAATAACGATGGAAGCATATTCCATCTGCACATGCTGCCTGAGCAACTGGCAGACAAAATCATACTGGTAGGCGACCCCGGCCGGGTGGAACTTATTGCCCAATATCTCGAAGATATTGAAAGCAGATGTCAGAACCGTGAATTCCACAGTCTGACGGGGCACTATAAGAACAAACGCGTCACCGTAGTCAGCACCGGAATCGGATGCGACAACATTGATATTGTACTCAACGAACTGGACGCGCTGGCCAACATTGATTTTAACCAGCGTTGCGTAAAGTCCCAATTGCGACAACTCGAAATTGTACGTATCGGAACCTGCGGCGGCCTGCAAGAATATACACCGGAGGGTAGTTTCATTGCCAGCCAAATGAGCATTGGTTTTGACGGATTACTTAACTTTTACGGCAGGCGCGACGAGGTATGTGACACCCAGGCTGAAAAAGAATTCTTGTCACACATGCAATGGAAGGATGCCCAATGCATTGCCCACCCATACGTGGTAAATGCCGACGAGGAACTTCTGCAACGCATTGCCGAAACGGATATGGTAAAAGGCATTACTGTATCATGCGGTGGATTTTACGGTCCTCAAGGCCGACAATTGCGCATACCATTGGCCGACCCTCTGCAAAATAAAAAAATCGAAACCTATATCTATCAGGGACTGCATGTCACGAATTTTGAAATGGAAAGCAGTGCCGTAGCCGGCCTGTCCAAACTGCTTGGACATAAAGCCATGACCTGTTGCATGGTTATTGCAAACCGCATTGCAGGAAAAGCGATGGTAGATTACCAACAACGTATGCACGACCTGATACGAACCGTACTGGAAAGAATCTGAAACCACCAGAGGAAATTTTATTACATTAATCCATAAAAAAATTATGTACACAGTAGACGAACTTAATGACAAATTAATCGATCTGGCCTTTTCTGAAGATATTGGAGATGGCGACCACACTACTCTATGCTGTATCCCAGATGATGAAATGGGAAAATCACAGCTAATCATCAAAGAAAACGGAATTCTGGCCGGCATACGTGTTGCCCAGCAAGTATTCAACCGTTTTGATCCAACCATGAAAGTGGAAGTGCTTATAGAAGATGGAACTCCTGTAAAACCCGGAGACGTAGCTATGATTGTAAGCGGAAAGGTGCGGAGTCTGCTTCAAACCGAACGACTCATGCTAAACATCATGCAGCGCATGAGTGGTATCGCAACCATGACCTCCAAATACGTAAAAAAACTGGAAGGAACCAATACCCGCATACTTGACACTCGCAAAACGACCCCTGGCATGCGAATGATGGAGAAAGAAGCGGTAAAAATAGGTGGCGGAGTAAATCATCGCATCGGACTGTTTGACATGATTCTGCTCAAGGACAATCATATTGATTTTGCTGGTGGAATAGACGCTGCATTGGACAAATGTCATCAATATCTGAAAGATAAAGGACTCGACCTGAAAATTGAAATTGAAGTACGCTCGTTCGATGAATTACAGCAAGTACTCAACCACGGCGGTGTTGACCGCATTATGCTGGACAACTTCAATACGGAAGATACAAAAAAAGCTGTGGCCATGATCAATCATCGCTACGAAACGGAATCAAGCGGCGGTATCACCTACGACACCATTCGGGACTATGCTGAATGTGGTGTTGACTTTATCTCGGTAGGTGCACTGACACACTCCGTAAAAGGTCTGGATATGTCGTTTAAAGCCTGCTAAATACATCAAGATGAAAATAAAAAAGATATTTCTGCTGCTGACAGCCCTGCTGACAGGTTCAAATGCCATAACCTCTGACGCCTGTACCAATCTGATTGTAGGAAAAAACGCATCAACTGATGGCTCTGTCATTGTTACCTACAATGCTGATAACTTCGGGCTCTACGGTTTCCTTAGGAGATATCCCGCAGCCAAACATCCCAAAGGGACCAAACGTGACATTTATGACGGCGACACCAATCACTATTGGGGACAAATTGATGAAGCGCCAGAAACATATAGTGTAATTGGTAATATCAATGAATTTCAGGTATCCATATGCGAAACCACATTTGGCGGACGACTTGAATTAGTAAATCCCAACGGAATCATAGACTATGTCAGTCTGATGTCTATTGCCCTGCAACGTTCAAAAACAGCGCGTGAAGCCATTGAAGTAATGACTTCGCTGACCGACAAATATGGATATAACAGCGAGGGAGAAACCTTTACGGTAGCCGACAAGAATGAAGCCTGGATCTTGGAAATGATTGGAAAAGGTCCCAAAGAAAAAGGCACCGTATGGGTTGCCGTTCGGGTTCCGGACGATTGTATTTGCGCTCACGCCAACCAGAGCCGTATCCATCAGTTTGACCGTAAGGACAAACAAAACGTCATGTATGCCAAGGACGTCATCACATTTGCCCGCAAAAAAGGATACTTCAATGGTAAGGACGAAGATTTCAGTTTTGCTGATGCCTACTGCCCTGCAGGTTTTTCTGAACTCCGTTTTTGCGAAGCACGTGTATGGAGTTTCTTTAATAAATGGGTTGACGGTATGGACAAATACCTGGCCTATGCTTCCGGTACCAGCCAGAAAAAAGAAGAACCCATGCCTCTGTTCTTCAAGCCTAAGAAAAAACTTTCTGTTCACGACGTGATGATGTCCATGCGCGACCACTATGAAGGAACACCTTTTGATATGACTTCAGACGTTAGTTGTGGTGAATACGAATCACCCTATCGAACAACACCGCTAACTTGGGAATACAACGGCAAACAGTATTTCAACGAACGTCCCATTGCAACCCAGCAAACGGGCTTTACTTTAGTAGCTCAATTGCGTTCATACCTACCCGATGCCATCGGCGGTATTGAATGGTTTGGTAATGACGACGCCAACATGGTGGCTTATACCCCCATATATTGTAGTACCACGGATGTTCCAACATGCTATGCTGAAGGAACAGCGTCAGACACCACGTTCTCGTGGAAATCGGCTTTTTGGGTATGCAACTGGGTTTCCAATATGGTATACCCACGCTACAGTCAAATGTTCCCCAGTCTGGAATCCAAAAGAAACGAACTGGAAGCAAGTTACCTTACACAACAAAAGGCTGTTGAACAGAAAGCTTTGGAATTGTGGAACTCCGACCAACAGGCCGCAAAAAAATACCTGAACGAATATAGTAACCGTACTGCCGAAGACATGCTGAATACGTGGAAGACTTTTGGCGAATACCTGATTATGAAATACAATGACCAGACTGTCAAACCGGAAAAGAACGGAAAGTTTGAGCGCACGAAAGACGGCTTAGCCGTTCCTCCACAGCGCACAGGTTTCCCACAGTCATTCAGAAAAGTTATTGTAGAACAAACCAAAGACCGCTATCTCGTACCCAACCAGAAATAGCCTTACACGACAGCACACGAGAAGATATACAAGGCCGTCTCATTGCAATTTTGAGATGGCCTTTATTATTCAACATTTCATCCCTTACTGACTATGAAAAAGAATATTACCATTGATAGCAGCCTGTGCATACACTGCAAAAAATGTATTATGATATGCCCTCAACGACTATTTTATGAAAATCAATCCGGACATATTGAAGTAAATACTAAAGGTTGCATAAGCTGCGGACACTGCACAGCTATATGTGCCCCAAACGCAATTCATCATTCAGCCATTCCTCAAGCCCGAATACACGCGTTTAACAGGTCAGATTTACCAACTCCCTTCCAAATAGAACTACTCATAAAAACGAGACGTTCGAATCGTGCTTTTACATCCAATCCTATTCCAAAGGACTGGTTACAGAAAATTATTACAGCCGCACATTTTGCACCTACAGCTTCTAACTTACAGGAAATAAGAATAATTGCAATTACCAACCCTCAGGTACTTCAAAACATTAGCACTACTACCATAAACAATTTTGTGAAAGCGACCCGCATATTGAACTACCCATTAATTCGCTTGTTTTCCAAAAGACTAATCCCACAGAAATACAAATATGTAAAGGTTTTTGAACGAATTGAAAATGAATACAAGAACGGTTACGACCACATCTTACGAAACGCTCAAGCCCTAATCCTATTCTACACAGAAAAACGCAACAACTTTGCTTGCCATGACGCTAACTTAGCGTATCAAAACGCCTCGTTAATGGCAGAAGCATTAGGAGTAGCGCACTTCTACACTGGATTCATATGCCGAGCCGCAGAGCTTGACAAAAAGCAAAAAATACAGAAAATACTAAACATTAATGGCTTTATTTACGCAGGAATGGCATTGGGTATGCCTCGATTTAAATTCAACCGGTACATAGAAAAAAACGATTGCAATTATATTTCCATCGACTAAGTAAAAACGAACGCCCCAATAAAAATCATCGAACTAAAAATAGCCGCTCAAATCCTCACGGACTCGAGCGGCTTTATTGCTTTATATCAATCAGGAAATTTAAGTGTATTGGTGTATTGGGAATTATATATAGGTTATTCCTGACTGACAATATTTATAATCCTTACTTTGCTTTTTCTACAATTGCTTTGAATGCCTGAGGATTATTTACTGCAAGGTCGGCCAAAACTTTGCGGCTGATTTCGATATTTGCCTTATGCAAACCTCCCATCAACTGAGAATATGACATACCTTCCAATCTTGCAGCAGCATTGATACGCTGAATCCACAAAGCACGGAAATTGCGTTTTTTGTTTTTGCGATCACGGAAAGCATAGGTAAGACCCTTTTCCCAAGTATTTTTAGCAACGGTCCAAACGTTTTTACGTGCACCGTAATAACCACGGGTTAATTTCAGGATTCTCTTTCTTTTCGCTCTTGAAGCGACATGATTTACTGATCTTGGCATAACTTAATTTTTTTGAATGCTAGCGCCGTCATCCGACGATCTTTAAGCTAAACATTCGGTTCTACTTTTAAATGTTTGACAATTAGTTTATCTCAGACAAAGCAATTCACGTACCTGCTTTTTATTGGTTGAATGTACCAATCCGGTATGAACCAAATTACGTTTCTGCTTCTTCGTCTTCTTAGTCAAGATATGACTATGATAAGCATGCTGTCTTTTAATTTTACCTGTTCCGGTAAGAGCGAATCTTTTTTTTGCACCGGAATTAGTCTTTACTTTTGGCATTTTTGTTTGTTTTTAATATATGAAACTTAAGGCGGTTGCGTGATACCATGACACAACGCGCATTCTTTTTATCTTCTTAATCTTCACCCTCTACTCGCGGTCCCTGATACTCTTTTGGAGCCTTTACCGCAGGTGCTGCCTTGGGAACACGTTCTGCTACTTTGGTAACCTCAGCAACTTCAGCGGTTTTTTTAGCAGCAGCAGTTTTTTTGGGTGCAATGAACAAGAACATACGTTTACCTTCTAGCACAGGCATTTGCTCTACCTTGCCGTAATCTTCAAGATCGTTTGCAAAGCGAAGCAACAATACTTCTCCTTGCTCTTTGAACAAGATACTACGACCTTTAAAGAACACATATGCCTTGACTTTATCCCCATCACTGAGGAACTGCTTGGCATGTTTCAGTTTAAATTGATAATCATGATCATCGGTTTGTGGTCCAAAACGAATTTCTTTGACCTCAATTTTCACCTGTTTAGCCTTCAATTCCTTTTGACGCTTTTTCTGCTGGTAAAGAAATTTAGAGTAATCAATCAAACGACACACAGGAGGATTGGCATTCGGAGAAATCTCCACCAAATCAAGTCCTTTATGTTCAGCGAGCTGCAAAGCTTTTGCAATGGGCATCACAGAAGATTCAACATCGTCTCCTACGATTCGAACTTCGCGAGCACTAATTTGATCGTTAATACGATACTGGAACTTTAATTTATCGTTCTTCATTCAAATATTTCGGTCTTTCTTGCTTTTGTTTTTTATGACTACTCTTTTTTAGCGCTGCAAAGTTAATAGTTTTTTGTCATTTCAATGACTTCTTCATTAATTTTCTTTGCAAATTCCTCGAATTTCATGCTATATTGCTCGCCCGTGCCTTGTTTTCGTACGGAAACGGTACCGTTCTCCAACTCTTTTTCACCTACAACCAACAAGTAAGGCGTATGTTTCAATTCGTTGTCACGAATCTTTCTACCGATCTTTTCGCTACGATCATCAATGTATGAACGTACTTCGTTTTCCTCAAAATAATCATGCAATTTTCGTGCATAATCATTGAATTTGTCAGAAATAGGCAAAATTGCCACTTGATCAGGAGTCAACCATAATGGGAAACGTCCGGCGGTATGCTCAATCAGAACTGCAACAAAACGCTCCATCGAACCGAAAGGCGCACGGTGAATCATAACCGGACGATGTTTCTGATTATCCGTACCGGTATATTCCAATTTAAAACGCTCCGGCAAATTATAATCCACCTGAATGGTTCCCAACTGCCAACGACGTCCCAAAGCATCTTTTACCATAAAGTCAAGTTTAGGACCATAGAAAGCAGCTTCACCATATTCAATTTTTGCCTGCAATCCTTTTTCCTGACAAGCTTCTATAATAGCATTTTCGGCTTTCTCCCAATTATCCTCACTACCAATATATTTTTCACGATTTACTTTATCGCGCAAAGAAATTTGTGCTTCGAAATTCTCAAAATTCAGCGCTTTAAAGATTATCATAATAATATCCATAACACGGAGGAATTCTTCCTTCACCTGATCCGGTGCGCAGAAAATATGAGCATCATCCTGCGTAAAGCCACGAACTCGTGTCAATCCGTGAAGTTCTCCGCTCTGCTCATAACGGTACACCGTTCCGAATTCGGCAATGCGCAAAGGAAGATCTTTATAACTACGCGGTTTCCATGCATAAATGGCGCAATGATGCGGACAGTTCATCGGTTTCAACATATATTCCTCGCCTTCCTCAGGTGTATGGATAGGCTGGAAAGAATCCTTACCATATTTGGCATAATGACCGGATGTCACATAGAGGTTCTTGCTACCGATATGAGGAGTCATGACTTGCTGATATCCGAAGCGCTTTTGGATCTTTTTCAAGAAATCTTCAAGACGAAGCCTCAATGCCGTTCCCTTCGGCAACCATATAGGCAAGCCCTTCCCTACCAAATCAGAGAACATAAAGAGTTCCATTTCCTTACCAATCTTACGATGGTCACGTTTCTTTGCCTCTTCCAACATGGTAAGATATTCGGTAAGCATTTTTTTCTTAGGGAAGGTTATACCGTAGATACGTGTCATTTGAGGACGTTTCTCGTCTCCCCGCCAATAAGCAGATGATACCGACAATACTTTAATAGCCTTAATGGGAGCGGTATTCATCAAATGCGGACCTCTACACAAATCAGTAAATGCTCCTTGAGTATATGTTGAAATGTGTCCATCCTCCAAGTCTTCAATCAATTCATTCTTGTAAGTTTGTCCATGCTCCGCAAAGAATTTAAGAGCATCGGCCTTTGAAATAGACTTGCGCACCAGTTCTTCCTTACGTTGCACCAATTCTTCCATTTTCTTTTCGATTTTTGAAAAATCTGCATCAGAAATGGAAATACCCTCAGGTGGCATAATATCATAATAAAATCCATTTTCTATGGCAGGACCTATGCCGAATTGTGTGCCAGGATAAAGTTCTTGTAATGCTTCAGCCATCAAGTGAGCTGAAGTATGCCAGAAAGCATGCTTTCCCTCTGCATCATCCCATTTAAACAACTTGATGGATGCGTCTTCGTTAATCGGACGATTCAACTCGACAATCTCATCATTTACTGCACAAGCTAAAACATCCTGAGCCAGTCGGGAAGATATACTTTCTGCAATTTGCAGGCCTGTTACTCCGTTTTCATATTCACGGACAGAGCCGTCGGGAAATGTGATCTTAATCATTATTCTTGTTTTTATGAAAATTACCGCAAAGGTAAATATATTTTTTCGAATACATTCGCGAAAACAGATACAAAACTTTTTATCATTAAAAAACGATACAAAAACGTTTGGTCCATTTATGAATCCCCTATATACAGATTAGACATAATAACCATTTTCGCGTATAAGGCTATAAACTGATTGCGGCAAATACGCAGAACAATCCTCGCCTATTTTTATTTTTTCTCGAATTTGCGTAGAACTAATCGGATACAACGGCGCTTCTACATATTGTACATGAGGATGAGCCATTTGCAATGACTTCGCGTCATTACTTCCTTGTCTTGGGTAAACAATGATACGATAACGTTGTATAATTTCATCTGCCTTGTACCATTTATCAAAAATGCGCCAATTGTCACTACCAATAATCAGACTAAACGTATGATTTGGATATTGTGCAGACAGAAGCTGCAAAGTATTCCAAGTATACGACGGACGCGGCAAGCCAAACTCAAAATCCGAAACTCTAATGCCAGGATATGTCTGCACTGCCACCTGTGCCATTTTCAGCCGTACATCTTCAGGCAAAAGATTCACGTTCTGCTTAAGCGGATTTTGCGGTGAAACCATCAGCCACACTTCATCCACTAATCCTCGGTTCAGGATCCATTGCGCTAATTCTATATGTCCATTATGTATAGGATTATACGATCCTCCCAACAGACCTACTTGCATAACAAATTCCTATTTTGCCAAAAAATCTTCAATAATTCGTCGAGTATCTTCGCAAGCCTTTTCCAATTTATCATTAATGACTATATAATCAAAACGGGGAGCGAATTCCAACTCATAAGCAGCACGTGACAAACGTTTTTCTATCATTTCTGCCGAATCCGTTCCGCGCCCTTCCAGTCGCCGACGCAGTTCTTCTACTGAAGGCGGCTGAACAAATACACTCATGGCTTCCTCACCATAATAATGTTTAATATTAAGTGCACCTTTAACGTCAACGTCGCAAATAACGTTTTCACCTCGAGCCAGTTGTTCATTTACCTGCTCTTTCAAAGTACCATAAAAAAGGTCCGCATATACCTCTTCATATTCCAAGAACTCGTCAGCAGCAATTTTCTGTTTGAATTCTTCAGGAGACAAAAAGAAGTATTCTACGCCATTGCGCTCCGCTCCACGAGGTGCGCGACTGGTTGCACTAATAGAAAAATGCAAATTCGGCACAACTTGCATTACTTGATTTATAATCGTACTCTTTCCGCTTCCACTCGGAGCAGAAAAAATAATAACCTTTCCTCGAGCCATATTTGTTTTGATGAGTAATCCTTACAATGCGTTCAGCACTTGTTCCTTAATTTGTTCCAGTTCGTCTTTCATCTTCACCACGATGTTCTGCATTTCTGCCTGATTACTTTTGCTACCCGTGGTATTGATTTCGCGTCCCATCTCCTGTGCGATGAATCCCAATTTCTTTCCTTGAGCATGACCATCAGCCATAGTTTCGCGAAAATACTTCAAATGATTGGCCAAGCGTTGTTTCTCCTCACTAATATCCAACTTCTCTATATAATAAATAAGTTCCTGCTCCAAACGATTCTGATCATAAGCCACAGCCTTCAACTCTGAAAGCCCACTGATAATACGTTCCTTGATTTTGGCCACGCGGGTCGTTTCATATGTCTCTATTTGTTTAAGCAAACATTCTATATTATCCAGTTTCTGGGTAAACTTCTGCTCCAACGCGGCTCCCTCCTGCCGACGGAAATCCTGCAAATTGTCTAAAGCCTCTTCAATTGCTTTTTTTACGACTTCCCATTCTGCTTCATCCAAGGTTTCAACCTGTGAGGAAAGTAAGGTCTCCGGCAAGCGCACCATGACTTCCCACCAATTATTCTGCGGTTCACTAATGCCGCAATTCTGACTAATCTGACGAATCTGCTGAACATAATTCTGTACAGCCTCTTCATTAATTGAAGCACTGCTCTGCAACGTTTTTTCCACCCAAACGTTCATATCAACCTTTCCGCGTTCTAAGGCTGCTGCCACCATCTTACGGATTTCTATTTCCTTTTCCCGATAAAGTGGGGCTATACGTGTTGACAAATCCAGACTCTTGCTATTGAGCGACTTTATCTCAACATGAATCTTCTTTCCTTCAAAAACTGCTTCGGACTTTCCGTAGCCCGTCATGGATAATATCATAATACTGACTTTTTATTGGGTCATCAAAATTCATAATCTACACAACTGCGACCTTTCAAATGAGGCTTCAATGCGGCAGACACCTTCAGATGGATCGGATTCTTTCCATATGCCACAACCTCTTCCAGAGTAGCAAAATCCCCATTCAAACAAATATCCCAAGCCTCGTCCGGATTAACATTGCGTCCGACAAAAATCTGCTTAATCGATGGAATTTGAGAAGGAAGTGCCTCTATGCCTTGCTTGAACTGGAGATATATCTCATTTTTTTCTTGCGCTGTCAGTTCATCTTTCAATTGAAATAATACGATATGCTTTACCATACAGGATATCTTTTAAATTCGTAACTTTGCTGCGATAATCGCAATAATGCAAACTGCCGAACAGGCAGCTCCACTCGCAAAATTACAAATAATTGAAATATCTATTCATTTTTTTATTCACAACTTTTCTCTTGATTTCCTGTGGAAGCAAAGAAAAAAAAGCGCATAACTCTGCATTTGGTGCAGAAAACGCCCCGGCATATTCCAACGAATATGAACAATTGCTTTCATCAGGTGAAAGTATAATCGGTACTCTTAGCGGACCTGATACATACTATGAATACCGTGGCATGGAACTCGGACTTCAATATGCCCTTATTTCCGACTTCGCCCAAACAGAAGGATTACAACTGCAAGTCGAGTTAGGTAAAGACACCGCCGACCTGATACGCAAACTGAACGACGGCGATATAGACATCATTTGTGTCCAACTGCCCCTAAGCACCATCAAGAAGAACCACTTGCTGGCTTGCGGAGCTGCCGACAAAAAACAACAGACCTCCTGGGCCGTAAGCACTGACTCCAAGCATCTGGCTGATGCGTTGAACAAATGGTACAAGCCGGACCATATAAAAAACATACAAAAAAAAGCCCGCAACACCTACGCCAAACGCGACTACGTACGACGTAAGGTACATGCACCATACCTTTCGCGCGAGAAAGGCATTATTTCAAATTACGACCACCTTTTCAAAAAAGCCTCAGCTACCACCGGATGGGACTGGCGCCTTGTTGCTGCCCAATGTTACCAGGAATCAGGGTTCGACCCGCAGGCCGTATCATGGGCCGGAGCTCGTGGGCTCATGCAAATTATGCCTTCCACAGCAGGACAACTCGGTGTTTCTGCAGAAAATCTTTATAATCCGGAAGAGAACATCGCTACCGCAGCCCGCTACATACGTTTTCTTTCCAACCATTTCAACGACATCAGGAACCGTGCCGAACGAATCAATTTTGTACTGGCTGCCTATAACGGAGGATTTGCACACATTCGTGACGCCATGGCTTTAACAAGAAAATACGGAGGCGACCCGACCTCCTGGAAAGATGTAGGCCCCTACGTATTGCGTCTTTCACAACCCCAATATTACCGTGACCCCGTTGTCAAAAACGGTTATATGATCGGTTCTGAGACTTACAACTACGTCAACTCCGTCACCGAGCGATGGCGACGTTATGGCGGTTCGGTTGAAGCAGGAGCCGGATTCAACGACATGCACTCAACACCTGTAAAAGCCACGAAACACAACCGATTCACCAAAAAGAATCACATTATGACTCCAGATGAGCTACAAAATGCTGTCCAATAATTATGCACAGGAATTTCTGATAACACGACAAGCCTCCTGCTCGCTTCTGCAAAAATATGCGGCATATCAGGCTCTTTTGAAAAGAGCCTGTTCGGAACTTTCCCAGGATTTTCATGCTGAATTTACCAGTCTGTTTTCACGTTTGCAGGCCATAGGCCGTGAATTTCATTTTAACATACGCCATATTGACGCTTTCAGGCGCCATGCCCATGCCATTCTGAATCTTCAGGAAAAGCCGACAACCCACGGTTTGCAAGAAGATGAATATGCCCTGGCTTTATTCATCAACCACTTTTCAACAACTGACATTCCCCTGAATCTGCTACAACAATGCGCAGCCACATCAACTCCACACTCGCACACCCCCACAGAGCGAATCATGAGGGTAAATGTAGAAGCTGTTCATACGGACCACCTTCTTGTTCATTCAGCCCGCAACTCTGAACCGGCCCAACGCGTTGCTCTGAATGATTTCCCTGAAATGTCAACATGGCTTTCCCCCGGAACAACACTGAATCTGATTGATACGATTGCGGACGAAGAGCAAATTCTACATCCACTTTACATCATCTACGAACCGGATTTTCTGATTGACGTGACTTCCCTGACTGCATGTCTGCAACCTTACGGCCACCACCCATACAACTATCTGATCAACAAGTTCCGCCCCCGAACTACCCATACTCCGCAACTGCTGGGTGACGCCACCAACCAATTTGTTGACACTTGTCTGCACCATACCGACACGCCCAATCAGCATCTTTTCGAAGAAGCTATTCAAAATGCTTTCCATAACAACATCTTAGGCTACCTGAGTTGCTCTACCCAAGTAAATGCCAAATTCTTTAACGAAGCCCACCAGCATTTTGACCACATTGCAGAAACGCTCAACAACACGTTCCGACAGGCCGACATACACATTGATACAGCACATCTGCTACTGGAACCTTCATTTGTGTGTCCCGCCCTCGGTTTACGCGGACGCCTTGACATGATGAGCGACGATCACACCTGCATCATTGAGCTGAAAAGCGGGAAAATAGATGAATACAACCACCGTCCCCGCCGTACACATGTATTGCAGATGGCCCTCTATAAAGAAATTGTACACTACAACCTTAACCTCTCCCGTACAAAAATCCGCACATTTCTGCTTTACAGCAAATATCCGTACCTGTATGATGAGCGAGTCAGCACACAAGAATTACGTAACCTGATGACCCTACGCAACCAAATCGTATACCAGGAACAAAACATACGAAAAGGATTATGGCCTCAAATCCAAAGCCATATGTCAATTGACGTCATCAACACCAACAAACTGGACGGAAAACTTTTTCATCAATATCTTAAGCCGGAGCTGGAAGCAATCATTACCCCTCTGCAACAGTCGGGTACTCCCGTGGGGCACTATTTTTCCGCATTTTTCTCTTTTATCAGCCGCGAACAGTTCATTGCAAAGACAGGCGACAACCGTCCGGACTCAAACCGTGGTTTCGCCAACGTGTGGAACACAGACTACACAACACGCAAGGACAACGGCGACATCATCGCTCCATTGCAGCTGAAATCAATCCTTAATCAGGACGACACCATACGTATCATCTTCTCATTCACCAGGAACACGGCCATACTGCCCAATTTCAATATCGGAGAAATGGTGCAGCTCTACCCCATTACCCGAACCGGAGAAGCGCCCAATGTGCAACAGACTGAAACCATACGCGCCATACTTGTTGACCTGACCAAGGATTCACTGACCCTGATACTGAACAGCACCCAACGCAGTGCCCACTTTTTTACCGACCTGCGCCCGTATGCCATTGAACATGACTACACGGATGCCACTTTCAACACTTGCTACCGCGGACTTTTCCGCCTGCTTACGGCTCCCACCCGCCGGCTGGCACTTTTTATGAACCAGCGGCAGCCTGAACGCGACGAGCGCCTGACCCTGACGCGCTCATATGGTTCTGAATCAACAGACCAGATTCTGCTTCGGGCCAAACAGGCATCCGACTTTTATTTGCTTTCGGGCCCTCCCGGATGTGGAAAAACAAGCATCATGCTGCGGGCTATGGTTGAAGAATTCGTAGCGTCATATCCGGATGAAAACCTATTGCTGACGGCTTACACCAACCGGGCTGTTGACGAAATATGCGCGATGCTAAAGGATATCACTCCGGTTCTCGAATTCATACGGCTCGGCAACCGATGGGCTACTGCTCCCCAATATCACTCCGACCTGCTTGAAGAAAAGTTTAAGCCATTGCGCCGCCGACAGGATATCCGGCAGCGGCTTGAACAAACCCACATCATTGTGGGCACTGTTGCCACAATTGGCGGAAATGCCGATCTCTTCCAGCTCAAGCATTTCCGCACAGCTATCGTAGACGAAGCCTCACAACTGCTTGAGCCCCAGCTGGCTCCTTTGCTCTTCGGACAACATCGTAACGGAAACACGGCCATTGACAAATTCATCTTTATCGGCGACGAGAAACAACTTCCCGCCGTAGTAAGCCAGCCCGAAAAGGATTGCGTCACCCGAGATTCCGTACTGAAAGAAATAGGCATTGAGAATCTGGGTCATTCATTATTTCAGCGACTGCTGCGCCAGGTGAAACGCGACCATCAAGAATCATTCTTCGGACAAGTCCGGACACAGGGACGCATGCACCCTGACATAAGTCGTTTTGCCAACCGTTATTTCTATGCAGGCGCGCTGTCGGCCGTACCGCTACCGCATCAGACGGAAGCACTCGGGCTACACTGCAGCACGGACACGCCGCTACACAACTTTCTGGCCCGACAACGTACCGGTTTCATTGACATCACGCCTCCATCACCGACAAGCCACAGCTACAAAGCCAACCCGTCTGAGGCGCATGCCCTGCTGCGGGTTGTAAGCGCCCTGCTGCAAGTGTATCACGACAGCGGAAAAGACCTGAAACCCAATCAAATCGGAATCATTGTTCCTTTCCGTAATCAGATAGCCTTGGTTCGGTCACTGTTTGCCCTACATCCTGAACTCCAGGATATTACCATTGACACCGTAGAGTGCTATCAGGGCAGCCAACGCGAAATCATATTATTCGGCACCACAATCAGCCGCCCGTACCAACTTGAACTGCTTTCGAACCTGCAACAGATTGACGGCATGCTGATTGACCGTAAACTTAATGTTGCCCTGACCCGTGCGCGCCGGCAATGCTTTATGTTCGGACAAAAGGAACTGTTGCAACAAAACCCTATCTATGCTCATTATATAAAGGAACATTCTGTTTTTACTTTACGTTAGGAAAAACAGAAACACAGCTTCATATCTCATGATTTTGGAAAGACAAGATGCCGTTTTATTATTTTTTCCCGGCACCTTGTTTTTCTAAAATCCCGCCTGAATTCCACATCCCCGCACTTACTTTTTTACGTCATACCGTACTGTCGACTAATCCGTGCTGCAAATTAGTCGATAAAAAATCCCCATCCGTCTATATGCCCTTAAAAAAGGGGTTTCAGCCTGGTGTGTTTCAATATGGAACACATTAATTTTGCTTTCAGAACAATATTACTTAGCTTATGATAAAAAGAAAAATCAGTATCGGCGGGCTATTGCTTACTTGCCTGTTTACGGCACAGGCCAATGGCAATTGGACACTACAAGACTGCATTGACCATGCCCTGCAACACAACATCCAGATTCAGAAAAACCGACTTTCGGAAAAAACCTCACAGCAAACTACAGCTGAATCAAAAGCTGCACTTTTGCCAAGCCTTTCAGCCAGCCTGTCGGAAGCAGTAGCCTACCGTCCGTTTCAGAAACAAGGAGGTAGCTTTGTTAACGGAAGCGTAACCTCAAGCACATCAAACAACACAATTGCCAACGGAAACTATGGTGTAAATGCATCATGGACAATTTGGAACGGCAATCAAAACCGGAACACCATTAAAAGCAGTCAGATTTCGGAACAAATAGCCAGTCTGCAAACCCAACAGACGGCCAATTCCATTCAGGAACAAATTGCCCAACTTTACGTTCAGATACTCTACACACAAGAAGCCGTAAAGACCAATGAAAAACTGCTTGAAAACGACGAGCAACTGCTACGTCGCGGACAGGAACTGCTGCGCAACGGAAAAGCCACTCAAGCAGACGTGGCCCAACTGCAGGCACAGGTTGACAACGGCAAATACGACGTCGTAAATTCACGCACACAAATTGCGTCATACAAGATGCAGCTCCGACAACTGCTGCTACTCTCCGACACGGTAGATTTCAACATCCAGACGCCGGAAGCTCTGGATTCACAACTCATCAATTACATACCGACCATCGACAACGTTTATCAGGCAGCACTGGTTTCACGTCCGGAAATAAAGAGCAGCCAGCTGGCCATTGAACAAATTGACCTTGACGTAAAAATTGCCAAAGGCGCCTACTCTCCTACCATCAGCCTGACTGCGGGTCTGTCTGACAGCCATATGACAGGAACGGGACAAAACATCGGAAACCAGTTGCGCGACAACTTTGACGGACAGATCGGCGTAAATATTTCCATCCCCATTTTTGACAACCGCAAACGAAAAACGACTCTTGAAAAAGCAAAAATAAACCAGCTCAGCAGTCAGCTCGACCTGAAGGACAATCAGCTCAATCTGCGCAATACCATAGAAAGCTATTGGCTGGAAGCTACCAACAACAAACAAAAATATGAAGCCTCAAAAAGCCAGGTTAAAAGTCAGCGGACCAGTTACGAACTCGTCAGCGAACAATTCAAGGAAGGCAAGCAAAACATTGCTCAGGTACTGGAAAGCCGAACCAGCCTGCTTTCAGCCGAACAGACGATGCTGCAGAGCCAATACACGACATTGCTGAACATTACACTTCTGAAATTTTACCAAAACGAGAAACTTTCATTTTAACATACTGACATGAACAAGAAAACACGTAAAAAATGGATAATCGGTACGATAATCCTCCTTATCATTATCCTGAGCATCTTCATCGTAGTCAAACGTAACGAACAGCCTTTTGACGTTTCCTACGAAACAGCGGCAGTCAGCCGTGACACAATTCGAACAAGCATCAGCGCTACCGGCAGCATCGAACCGGTTACGGAAGTAGAAGTGGGTACTCAAGTATCCGGTATCATCGACAAAATTCTCGTTGATTACAATTCGGTAGTACACAAGGGACAGGTCATTGCCTTGCTCGACCGTACCAATCTGCTAAGCGAACTCAACAGTGCAAAAAGCCAACTGGCCAGTGCCAAGAGCGACTTGGCTTATCAGGAAGCCAATTACAAACGCGTCAAGAATCTGTATGAAAAAGGCATGGTCAGCGCAGACGAGTACGACACAGCCCGCCTGGCCTTGCTCAAAGCCAAACAGACCTGCCTCTATCAGGAAGAAAGCGTAAACAAGGCACAAACCAACCTGAACTATGCTACCATTACCTCACCCATTGACGGCGTAGTAATCAGCAAGGACGTTGAAGAAGGACAAACCGTAGCTTCAAGTTTCGAAACGCCTACTCTTTTTACCATCGCCAAAGACCTGACAGACATGCGTGTCATTGCCGATGTTGACGAAGCCGACATTGGTGGTGTAAAAGAAGGACAGCGCGTCAGCTTTACCGTAGACGCCTACCCCAACGAGACCTTTGACGGCATCGTGACCCAAGTTCGCCAAAACGCTACAACCACAGACAATGTGGTAACTTATGAAGTGGCCATTTCAGCCCCCAACCCCGACCTGAAACTTAAACCGGGACTTACAGCCAACGTCACCATATATACCTTAGAACGCACCAACGTTCTGAGCGTGCCGACCAAGGCACTCAAATTTACCCCGACCAAAGAGACCATTGGCCCTAAAGACAAAATCGTAGACTGCAAAGGAAGTCAGAAAGTATGGATTAAAGACGGTCGCACGTTTAAAGCCATTGCCGTACAGACCGGCATAACAGACGGCATTCGTACAGAAATAAAAAGCGGCATTGCAGCAGGCCAGAAAGTTATTGTCGACATGAAAGCCGCAGAAGAAGAAACAGAATCTACGGCAAGTCAGGACGAACAGAACCCATTTGCTCCCGGACCTCCCAAAAAAGAACAGAAAGGAAAATAAAGACGATTATGGATACTAAAAGAGTAATCATCGAACTCCAGAACGTTAAACGAAACTTCCTGGTGGGTGACGAAGTCGTACATGCCTTGCGCGGAGTGTCCTTCAAGATTTACGAAGGTGAATTTGTAACCATCATGGGTACCTCTGGTTCCGGCAAATCCACATTGCTCAACCAGTTGGGCTGCCTTGACACCCCCACTTCGGGTGAATATCTGCTGGATGGCATACCGGTAAAGCAAATGAAGCGTCGCGAACGCGCCGTATTGCGCAACCGAAAGATTGGTTTTGTATTCCAGAACTACAATCTGCTACCCAAGACCACATCAGTAGAAAACGTTGAACTTCCACTGATGTACAACTCTTCCGTCTCAGCTCAGGAGCGCAAGCAACGCGCCATCGAAGCACTCAAACAAGTTGGTCTGGGCAATCGGCTCTATCATAAATCCAACCAAATGTCAGGCGGACAAATGCAACGCGTAGCCATTGCCCGGGCATTAGTTAACAATCCTGCCGTCATTCTTGCCGATGAGGCTACAGGAAATCTGGATACCCGAACTTCACTGGAAATACTTGTTCTATTCCAAAAATTGCATAAAAGCGGAAGAACCATTATATTTGTAACTCATAATCCAGAACTTTCGTCGTATAGCAGTCGAAATATCATTCTAAAAGACGGAAAGATTCATGCTGACACGATCAATACAAACATTCTGTCTGCTCAGGATGCGCTTGATGCACTGCCAAAAAATACCGACGAATAATTAAAACACAGATACAATGTCCATTATTAATCTATTCAAAATAGCTCTACGTGCCATTGCATCCAACAAGTTGCGCTCCCTACTCACCATGCTGGGAATCATTATCGGCGTAGCTTCGGTTATCACCATGCTGGCCATTGGACAAGGCTCAAAAGCCAGCATCAGAACACAGATTGCCGAAATGGGCTCCAACATGATTATGATTCAACCGGGACAGGACAAAGGCCCCGGTGGAGCAAGACAGGATGCCAGCGACATGCAGACATTGAAACTAAAAGACTACGAAACCCTACGCGAACAGGCCAAATACCTGTCTGCCATCAGTCCAAGCGTCAATGCATCCGGTCAGTTCATCAACGGAAACAACAACACACCGTCAACCTTATACGGAATCAGTCCTGACTATCTGACGATACGCCAACTGAAAATTGAAGATGGCGAAATGTTTACAGAAAACGACGTCAAGACCAACGCAAAAGTCTGCGTTGTGGGTAAAACCGTGGTTGACAATCTGTTTCCTAACGGCGAAAGTCCTGTCGGAAAAGTTATCCGCTTTAATACGATCCCGTTACGAATTGTGGGAGTATTGGAATCAAAAGGATATAACTCCTTCGGTATGGATCAGGACGACGTGGTACTGGCGCCCTATACCTGCGTAATGAAACGCGTGTTGGCCGTTACCTATCTGCAAGGCATCAACGCCTCTGCCATCACGGAAGAAATGACCGATCTGGCCATTGACGACATCACTCAGATTCTGCGTAATTCACACAAAATCACAGGCGAAAGTGAAGATGACTTTACCATTCGCAGCCAGCAGGAACTTTCATCCATGATGAGTAATACTACAGACCTTATGACCACCCTGCTGCTCTGCGTAGCCTGCATCTCTCTGGTAGTAGGTGGAATCGGAATTATGAACATCATGTACGTATCAGTAACAGAACGCACGCGCGAAATCGGACTACGAATGTCAGTAGGCGCTCGCGGCATAGATATTCTCAACCAATTCCTGATTGAGTCCGTATTATTAAGTTTCAGCGGCGGCATAGTGGGAGTCATTTTGGGCTGCCTTTCATCATGGGCTGTCAACATCTTTGCCAAATGGCCCATTGAGATACAGCCATGGAGCGTCCTAGTAAGCTTCATTGTATGTACCGCCACTGGCGTATTTTTTGGATGGTATCCGGCAAAAAAAGCAGCTAACCTCGATCCCATCGAAGCCATTCGATATGAATAACAGATAACTGGATTCTATATGAAAGATCTCACTCAAAAGCACTTGAGCACACCGTTGCAAATCCTTATTTGGTTTTGTATTTTCTGCTCTCCGTTGCTTTTTAAGAATTATAATGAGTCTATCAACTGGCATCGGTACTTCGTCGGAAGTATCGTGCCATTGATAGCTTGTGCCATTTTCTACATAAACTACTTGTGGCTCATTCCACAATATCTGATTAAAGGAAATAAAAAAACATTTATCCTAACCAACATTTCCATCATCCTGATCATGGCGGTGATGCAGCATTTCATGATGACCGTACTATTTCGTCCCGAACCCCGTCATCACCCTCATAATATACTTATGCCAAGGCCTCCTCTACCCACATGGGTATTTGTCATCCGCAACATTTTCATTTTATGCTGCACAGTACTTATTTCCATGACTGTAAAGATGAGCCTCAGCTGGCAGCAATCGGAAGAAGCCCGCAAAAAAGCAGAAATGGAAAGGTCGGCCGCTGAACTTAAAAACTTACGCAACCAAATAAACCCTCACTTTCTGCTAAATACGCTTAACAACATCTATGCGTTAATCGCATTTGATACCACACGGGCCCAACAGGCTGTACAGGAATTGGGCGGGCTGCTGCGATATGTGCTTTACGACAACCAGCAACGCATGGTAAGTTTACGCAAAGAAATGGAATTCTTAAAGACCTATATAGAGTTAATGCGCATTCGTCTACAACAAAATGTACGGATTGAAACTCACATCAACATACCTCAACACACAGACCCGCAAGTTGCCCCACTCATCTTTATATCACTGGTAGAAAACGCTTTCAAACACGGCGTCAGTCCCTCACGTTCAAGTTTTATTCTGCTCTCGCTGCAAGTGGATGACAATGGCAGCATACACTTTAAAGTATGCAACAGCAACTTCCCCAAGAATCAAAACGATAAGGCAGGAAGTGGAATCGGTCTGCAACAAGTAAAGAGAAGACTGGAACTGGACTATCCAGGTCGGTATCAATGGGATAGAGAAATTGACGAAAAGAACAATACATATACTTCGACCATACATTTATATCCCAACAAAAAAACAGAATCATGAATATTACCTGCGCAATCATTGACGACGAGCCCTTAGCCATAGACTTGCTCAAGAGCTATGTCTTACGTACTCCGTTTTTAAAACTGGAAAATACATTTTCAAACGCTATTGACGCCACAGATCAATTAACGACCAATCCCGTCAACCTCGTATTTTGCGACATACAAATGCCTGATTTAGACGGTCTGTCACTCGCACGCATGCTTCCCGAAACCACTCGCATCATATTTACTACAGCCTTTAGTCAATATGCTCTTGACAGTTATAAGAACAATGCTCTTGACTATTTGCTCAAGCCCATCAGCTATCAGGACTTCCTGACTGCCGCCAACAAGGCACGCGGCTGGTTCAGCCTGCTACACAAAGCCACTCAACCAACAGCCGATCAGGAACCGATTGACGCCATTTTCATAAAAAGTGATTACAAACTGCTCAAGATTCAACTGGCAGACATCCTTTACATTGAAGGACTGAAAGATTATGTAAAAATATATACCCAGTCTGCTCCTCGGCCCATTCTGTCACTTACTTCCATGAAATCCTTGGAAGAGCACCTGCCACAAGATCATTTCATGCGTATCCACCGCTCTTACATCGTAAACATGCAACACGTAGAGGTTGTGGAGCGTGGACAAATCATTTTTGGGAACAAGCAACTCCCTATATCAGACAGTTACAAAGACAAAGTCATGTCATATATTGAACACAGACTACCATAATATTACTTTTCCAGCTTATCGGGCAAAAAAAAACAACACATATTCCCGACGGCATGCGGCTTTTTTATTAAGTTTGCCGTATGGAAAAATTTACACTGCATATTTTAGGCTGTGGCAGTGCTTTGCCTACGGGACTACATCTGCCGAGTTCACAAATAATTTCTTTGCGTGAACGCCTGTATATGATTGACTGCGGAGAGGGAACACAATTACAGATGCGCAAAGCAGGATTAAAATTTTCGCGCCTGAGCTGCATATTCATTACGCACCTGCACGGCGACCACTGTTTCGGACTGATCGGGTTGATTTCTACCTTTTCATTACTGGGGCGAACCACTCCCCTACATGTTTATGCCCCGGCAGAACTGGAACAAGTACTGAAGCTGCAACTATCCACCTTCTGCTATGGGCTGTCATTCCCAATTGAATTCCACGCCATCAATACAACATCAAGTCAGGTAATATACGAAGACAAAGCCCTGACCGTACAGACCATACCGCTCAAACATCGCATTGCCTGCTGCGGATTCATTTTCCGCGAAAAGCCAAGCCTGCCGCACATCAGGAGGGATATGATTGATTTCTATCAAATTCCGCTTTACGCCATTAATCAGATTAAACAGGGAGCCGACTGGACCACCATCGAAGGCGAACACGTCCCCAACCGCTTCCTCGTATATGAAGCACAACCACCCCGCTCCTTTGCCTACTGCTCTGATACGGCATACAGCCCTTCCATTATACCACTCATACGAAACGTAAACCTACTATATCACGAAGCTACGTTTGGAGAGAACAATAAACAAAGAGCCAAAGAAACATATCATTCCACAGCCACAGAAGCCGCACAAATTGCTCAAGAAGCTGCCGTGGGAAAACTGCTTATAGGACACTACTCAGCCCGCTATACCGACACAACCCCTTTGCTGAAAGAAGCGCAAGCCATATTTCCACACACAATAGCGGCCACCGAGGGGATGATACTCCACATTGAATAAAGCCCAAAGACTTAAATATTTTATTTTCAACCCATAAAACAGAAAAACATTTGGCCAATATAAAATATTTACGTAATTTTGTGGCCGATTTAGAGTCTGTTCGGGCTAAACAAGCACTTTCACGAAGAAAGACGCCCGGCAGAAAAAACCGTTTTAACATCCTATTAATTTCAATGTACGCAATTGTAGACATTAACGGTCAGCAGTTCAAGGTGGAAGAAGGCAAGAAACTCTTCGTTAACCACATCCGTACCGCCGAAAGCGGACAGACTGTTGAATTTGAGAAAGTGTTGTTGGTAGACAACAACGGAGACATCAAAGTAGGTGCTCCTACCATTGAAGGCGCAAAAGTAGTTTGCGAAGTACTGACTCCGCTGGTAAAAGGCGAAAAAGTATTGGTATTCCACAAAAAACGCCGCAAAGGTTATCGTAAGCTGAATGGTCACCGTCAGCAGTATTCAGAGGTGACAGTAAAACAAGTGATTGCTTAATCCCTAAAATTTAGAAGAAATGGCACATAAAAAAGGTGTAGGTAGTTCTAAGAACGGCCGTGAATCGGCTTCACAGAGATTAGGTGTAAAGATTTGGGGCGGCCAGACATGCGTTGCCGGAAACATCATCGTCCGTCAGCGTGGTACGGTACACTACCCGGGTAAAAACGTTGGTATGGGTAGCGATCACACTCTTTACGCCTTGGTTGACGGCGTAGTTACGTTTAAACGTGGCAACCGCGACCGTAGCGTTGTTTCAGTAGAACCTCAAGCTGAAGCATAACAAAAAAAATACATAAGGATAATTCGTTTATCCATTTCGTATCCAAAACAACAAGAACGGTGCAGAATTTCTTTAAAAATTCTGCACCGTTCTTGTTTATATCCCCATTACCGATTTATTACCGCCCAAAGGCGCAAAAACAAAGTACCTTCAAAAATCAAAAAGGCGGCTTGAAGAAAAAATTTCAAGCCACCTTTTTGGTTTTTGGAAACACTATCTTCACTGATAAAGCCAATCCTTAATGTAAAAATCCTTGCTGCTTTAACGTAGCTACAAGCTCCTCAGACATTGCTTCGTTATCCTTGCGCGTGTATCGTATATCCGTAAATATCTGAGCCAGCGTATCTTTTTTGTTCAACTCCACAAAGTGCCGGTTTTCGGGAAGCGCTTCCTTTTCTGCATAATATTTGTCGATATCCTCCCGCGTATAATCGGCATACGACTCCTTATGCACAATCGAAGCCAAGGGCAACCGATCAGTCAGAGCCGGCTCCTCTGCCGGCCATCCCAGCGTAATGGTAGCCACCGGCACAACCAGGCGGGGGAGATTCAATATCCGAATAATCTGTCGCGGCTGATAAATGGTCGTACCCAAGAAACACAACCCCAAGCCCTTTTCTTCGGCCAAATTACAGAAAGTCTGACAATACAACAAGGCATCCGTAGCCGCATTCATGAACGACAACATATTATCATACCCCGCATCAGCCTGCCGCTCTTCACACCAGCGCGTGGTGCGATGATAGTCGGCACAAAACGTAAGTACAACCGGAGCTTCGGTCACCATGGGCTGGTTAAAATGACAGGGAGCCAATTTGGCTTTCATTTCAGCCTCACGCGTTACCACCACACTATACAACTGCAAATTGCCCATGGTTTGTGTCCGTTCGGCCATCTGCAACAAATTATCCAAAAGTTCTTGTGAAACAGGCTCTGACGTATATTTACGTATTGACCTACGCAATTCAATAGTTTGCATAACCATAAAGATATATCCGTATTTATATAATGTCTTTTCCAGATACAAAAGTAAACATTAAAAAATAAAACGCCCCGTTTTTTGGCAGCATAATCGGAAACATTTTATTAGCTTTGTACAATCAAACACCAAATCAAAAAACAGTGGAAAATAAGACATATACACACAACGAAGCCTATCAGGCTTCCTTAAAATATTTCGAAGGCGACGCTCTGGCGGCCCGGGTATGGGTTGACAAATATGCCATGAAAGACTCCAACGGACTCATTTACGAACAGAGCCCCGTTGACATGCACAGACGACTGGCGTCTGAAATTGCCCGGATTGAAAACAAATATCCCAACCCCATGAGCGAAGATGAGTTGTTTGAACTATTTGACCATTTCCGCTACATTGTTCCGGCAGGCAGCCCTATGGCTGGCATAGGCAACCATCACCAGACCGTATCGCTCTCCAACTGCTTTGTAGTAGGACTGAAAGGAGCGGCCGACTCCTACGGTGCCATCATGAAAATTGATGAAGAGCAGGTTCAGCTCATGAAACGCCGCGGCGGCGTAGGTCATGACCTGTCACACCTGCGCCCTAAAGGATCGCCGGTCAATAATTCAGCACTTAACTCGACCGGACTGGTCCCGTTTATGGAGCGTTACAGCAACTCCACCCGCGAGGTAGCTCAAGACGGCCGACGCGGAGCGCTGATGCTTACCGTTTCAATCAAACACCCCGACGCAGAGTCCTTTATTGACGCCAAGATGACGGAAGGAAAAATTACGGGAGCCAACGTCAGTGTAAAAATTGACGACGAATTCATGCAATGCGCTGTCAACGGGAAACCGTATGTACAACAATTTCCGATTGAAAGTTCCTCCCCTCTTTTTAAGAAAGAGGTAGATGCACGGGCTATATGGAAAAAAATCGTACACAATGCCTGGAAATCGGCAGAACCCGGCGTTCTCTTTTGGGACACCATTACACGCGAAAGCGTGCCCGACTGCTATGCTGACCTTGGATTCAAGACGGTTTCAACCAATCCCTGCGGAGAAATTCCTCTTTGTCCTTACGACAGTTGCCGCCTGCTGGCCATCAACCTCTATTCATACGTAGAAAATCCATTTACACCGCAGGCCAAGTTCAACTTCGAACTGTTCAAGAAACATGTCATGGCCGCCCAACGCATCATGGACGACATCATCGACCTGGAATTGGAAAAAATTGATGCCATACAACAGAAAATTGATATGGATCCGGAAAGTGACGAAGTCAAACAAACTGAACGCCACTTATGGGAAAAGATAAAAAAGACCACCTCCATGGGTCGCCGCACAGGTGTAGGCATTACGGCCGAAGGCGACATGCTGGCTGCACTCAATCTGCGTTACGGCACACAGGAAGCCACGGACTTTGCGGTAAAAGTACAGAAGACGCTGGCTCTTCAAGCCTACCGCATGTCGGCTATGATGGCCAAGGAGAGAGGTGCTTTCAGCATCTACGACTACCAGCGTGAAGTTAACAATCCGTTTGTCAACCGCTTGTGTGAAGCCGACCCTTCATTACGCGAACTGCTCCAACAATACGGCCGCCGCAACATTGCCTGCCTGACAATAGCCCCCACAGGCACAACAAGCCTGATGACCCAAACGACAAGCGGCATTGAACCCGTATTCAAGCCTGTTTATGTACGCCGCCGCAAGGTAAATCCCAACGATGTCAATACACACGTAGACTTTGTAGACGAAAACGGCGATTCATTTGAAGAATACATCGTCTATCACCCCAAGTTCCTGACTTGGATGAAGCTGAACCACATTGAAACCGACAAGAAATACAGCAAAACGGAGATTGACGAACTCATAGCCCGTTCGCCCTATGCCAAAGCCACGGCCAACGATGTTGACTGGCTGATGAAGGTAAAAATGCAGGGAGCCGTACAGAAATGGGTAGACCACAGCATCAGCGTAACTGTAAACCTACCGTCGGATGTCGATGAGAACCTGGTAAACGACCTTTACATGGAAGCCTGGCGCAGCGGCTGCAAAGGTTGCACCATCTATCGCGACGGAAGCCGCTCAGGCGTAATGGTCAGCCTAAAGGAAAATGCCAAGAAAAAAATCACAATAGAAGGTGTCAATCCGTACGAGGAAATCGTGGAAAGCCGTCCGGAATCACTGGAATGCGACGTGGTTCGTTTCCAAAACAAAAAAGAGAAATGGGTAGCCTTTGTAGGATTGCTCAACGGCCGTCCTTATGAAATCTTTACCGGACTACAGGATGACGAAGAAGGCATCGTTCTACCCAAAACCGTAACCAAAGGACACATCATCAAACGCGTCAATCCCGACGGCACCAAACGCTATGACTTCCAGTTCAAAAATAAGCGCGGTTACAAAACCACAGTTGAAGGTTTGTCAGAAAAATTCAACAAAGAATACTGGAATTATGCCAAACTCATCTCGGGCGTATTGCGCTATCGTATGCCACTGGACATCGTTCTGAAACTGGTAGGTTCACTCCAACTGGAAAGCGAAAGCATCAATACCTGGAAAAACGGCGTAGAACGTGCCCTGAAAAAATACATCACAGACGGAACCGAAGTAAAGGGACAGGTATGCCCCAACTGCGGCCACGAATCTCTGGTTTATCAGGAAGGCTGCCTGATTTGCAAACACTGCGGGGTATCACGGTGCGGATAAGAACAACAAAGGTCATACATACCCTTCACGAATGAAAATAACTCGTACTACCATCAGCCTAAACGACCTGAAATTCTATGCCTACCATGGAGTGATGGCACAGGAAAACAAGGTCGGGGCACACTACACCGTAAACGTACGAATCACGTTTACGGCAGATTTGGAGGCGCTTAAGCATGATGAACTGCACGGAACCGTCAATTATGCACAAGTCTATGACGACATCAAGACTATCATGAACATTCCGCACAAACTGCTTGAATCTGTAGCCTACGATATGGTTCAACTGCTATTTGACCACTACCCCAGCATACAGGAAGTCTGGATATCTGTATGCAAAGATACGCCTCCAGTTCAGGCACAATGTAATGGCATGGCTTTTGAACTGACAGCCCAACGATAATACTTAAACCTAAAAAATGCGGTCGTATATATTTTGAGATTATATACGACCGCATTTTTAATAGTCAATCAACGCTTACCTTCTACGTGAAAGGGACATTCTTTTTTACCAAATGCGAATCAAGTATCGCAAGCTGCACAAGAAATACAACTACTTCCTTATGCACGCACAATCGTCGCCTGTCGATCAGGACCAACAGAAACGATCTTGATAGGCGTTTCGAGTTCTTTTTCCAAAAAGTCAATATAGGCCTTAAAGGCTTCCGGGAATTGATCTTCAGATACGATCTTGGTCAAATCACACTGCCACCCGGGCAATTCCTTATACACGGCAGTCCATCCTTCTGTGTCAAAAGGCATTTCAGTAACTTGCGTGCCATTCTTCTCATAAGCCACACAGGCCTTTATGGTGGAGAACGTATCAAGTACGTCACCCTTCATCATAATTAGCTGTGTAACGCCATTTATCATTATGGCATACTTCAAGGCAACCAAATCAACCCAACCACAACGGCGGTTACGTCCCGTAACTGCGCCATATTCGTTACCTATATGACGAATCGTGTCACCGGTTTCATCAAACAGTTCAACAGGAAACGGACCGGAACCTACACGTGTGCTATACGCTTTAAAAATGCCAAATACCTCGCCAATTTTATTAGGAGCTACGCCCAAGCCTGTGCAGACACCACCACAAGTCGTATTGGAAGAACTTACAAAAGGATATGTACCATGGTCAATATCCAGCATCGTTCCCTGTGCACCTTCAGCCAATACGCTCTTTCCTTCGCGCAGGTAATTGTTGATTTCAATTTCCGTATCGCTAATCTGAAAGCCTTTCAAATATTCAATGCCTTCTTTCCATTTAATTTCATCCTCGGTAATATCGAAATCCGTATAATTCAAGTCCTTCAATATTTGCAGGTGACGGGCTTTCAGCGCCTCGTATTTCTGCTCGAATCCCTCCAAGATATCACCTACGCGCAAACCTATGCGGCTGGCCTTGTCGCTATAAGTCGGTCCAATACCCTTACCAGTCGTACCAACCTTGGCTTTACCCTTTGCCGCCTCATAAGCACGATCCAATACTCTATGGGTAGGCAAAATGAGATGAGCACGTTTACTGATGTGCAGACGACTTTTTAGATCGTAGCCTGCATTTTCCAGCTCCTGAGCCTCAGCCTTAAACAAGTCTGGAGCCAACACGCAACCGTTGCCGATAATGTTGACTTTGTGTTCGTCGAAAATTCCAGAAGGAATAGAACGCAGCACAAACTTCTTACCGTCAAATATGATCGTGTGTCCGGCATTAGGACCACCGGCGAAACGTGCCACTACATCATACTTAGGTGTAAAGTAGTCTACTACCTTACCTTTTCCCTCGTCACCGAAAACGATGCCCAGCAAGGCATCTACTTTTCCTGTTTTCACTTTTATTTCCTATTTTAGTTTGTTCAACATCAAAGAGCACACGCAGAATTCCGCACGCACCAGTGTACAAAAATACAGAATTTTATTCATATACACCCATTGTAATTTTATTTTTTACATCTTCCCTTTAATCAGGACTTTCCGCTTAAGAGCTAACCGGCCATTTCCTCACAAAGTTTTTCCACCCAATCCTTTTCTCCCACAATCCATAGTTTGCTTCCCGGTTTAATCAAACTGTCAGCTGAGGATATCTCCAGCACATCTCGTCCGGCACTCAGACCAACCACCATACAATGAAACCTTTCACGTATTTGACTCTGCCCTACTGTAATTCCGGCAAGAGGCGACTGCTTGAGCACCATCAAGGTCTTCAATACCATAGGACTATGCTGAGGTAAGTCATCGACAGAAATAGCCTCATGTTCCATCTTTGCCACAAAAGTCTTTATACTCTCGTCATCACCTATAATCTCGAGTTTGTCGCTGGGATAAAGTCGCGTAGTACCATCGGGAATATTATATCGTCCGGTATCACGGATAATTGAAGTAATCATAACTCCCGTTTCACGTCCCAAGGATAACTCACTCAATGTGTGCCCCGCCCATGTGGAATGCTCTGGCAATTCCAGCTGGGCTATATGCAAATTCTTGGTTTGTAACAAACGCGCATATCCAGGCATGGAAGTTCCTTGTTTTTGCGCCAAAATTTCCCGCGAACGCAAATTAATAAAAAACGTACGCTCAATGCGAATGCTAATCAACTTGATTCTACGTGAAGCCACTATCAGCAACATAATTATCATAGCTATCCCCACATGAACCCACGTAGCAAAAGGTGACAGGTAGTTCAATATGTAAGCAATAACCAAAGATGCCAACACAAAGCGTACAACCATTACAACAATCAGCCCCCCCCGATTAAACAGATTCTGCTCCCAAAGTTCCTTGAACTCTTCTGAATGATTCTTTTTCATGACAAAAGCTCTCAGAAAAGGCGAAACCACCAATATGGCTAACACGCCACACACGGCATTGCCCATCCAATGTCCTAAAGCGGCCCGTCCCAATGGCAACAAAAAGCCTAAGAACAAAGCTGTCACGGCTATTGTCAGTACAATATAAGCCACGGCCTGACGCAGCAATGCCATGAGCAATCTTGACCAACTACTCTGCGTACTACGGCGCTTGAAGGGCAACCCATGCCGAGGCTCAGCATGATAGGCAGAAAGGTCGCGTGGCCACAAACGCTGCACCAACTGATAGGCAGGTTCTGCACTACGGATAAGATATGGCGTGGTAAAAGTAGTAATAATGGATACCGCTACAATTACCGGATACAAAAAACCATCCGTTACTTTCAAATTATTGCCCAGCGAAGCCAGAATAAATGAAAATTCACCTATTTGCGTCATGGAAAATCCACATTGCATGGCTTGTTTAAGCGGTTGCCCTGACAGCAAAAAAGCACTGCTTCCCAAGACTATCTGCCCCAAAATTATGGTGACGACCAATACCAAAATAGGTAACCAATAAGTCAGGATAACGGCTGGATCAACCAACATGCCGACTGAAACAAAAAACACGGCTCCAAAAAGATCCTTTACCGGAGTTACTATTTTATCTATCATTTCCGCTTCTACTGTTTCCGCCAGAATACTCCCCGTCATAAAAGCACCAAAAGCCGTACTGTATCCTATTTGAGCAGCCATCACCACCATACCAAAGCACAATCCCAGTGACACCACCAGCAGTGTTTCACGATTCATCCACTTACGTACCTTCCGCAGGAATATCGGAATCAGAAAGATTCCGACCATAAACCATAGACAAAGATAGAACATCAGGCGCAACAGACTTCCCAACAGTTCTTCGCCTTCAAATCCTCGACTGGCTGCCAGTGTACCCAACATCACCATGAGCAACACGCCCAAAATGTCTTCAATGACCAACACGCTCAACACGGTTCCGGCAAACTTCTGCTGACGCAAGCCCAAATCGTCCAAAGCCTTGTAGATTATGGTGGTAGAAGACATTGACAGAATTGCCCCCAAAAACAAACTGTTCATACGTCCCCACCCAAACAGATGCCCCACGCCTGACCCTAAGCTCATCATACAAAACAGGATCAGACATGCGGCTATAATCGGGCCGGCTCCCATCTTCACAATTTTCTTGAAACTGAATTCCAATCCCAACGTAAACATCAGGAAAATCACTCCAATGTCCGCCCAAACGCTCAATGTGCTGGTATCACCCACCGAAGGCGTATAAGGCATATTGGGACTGGTCAAGATACCAGCTACGATGTATCCCAACACCAGTGGCTGTTTCAGTCGCTTAAACAGCAAGCCTACCACGCCAGCCACCACCAGGATGAGCGCCAAGTCGACTATCAAATCAGGTAAATGCTGCATATTTTTCCTAAAAAATGAAATAAGGAAGAAAGCCTGCTTTCACTTCCTTCCTTACCGTAAATCTTATTCTATGTTGTCTCTATTATTCATGAAATTGTGCAGTAAGCCGACAAATATTCACTACGGTTTCCATAGCCTTAGTAAGTGAAGGAATCGGCAGGAATTCATACGGACCATGGAAATTGATGCCTCCCGCAAAGATATTGGGACAAGGCAGCCCCTTGAACGAAAGCTGCGCGCCATCCGTACCTCCGCGAATAGCCTTTACATGCGGATGTACAGATGCCATCTCCATAGCTTTCAGTGCTATATCAATAACGTGCATCATCGGTTCAACCTTTTCACGCATGTTGTAATACTGATCCTTCACCGTTGCCTTGACCGTACCGGCACCATATTTCTGATTCAGCTGCTCAGCGGCACCGGCAACCCACTTTTTACGCTGCTCAAAACGCTGACGGTCGTGATCACGAATAATCATTTGCACGGTAGCACGCTCCACATTACCTTCTATGCCGACTACATGATAAAAGCCCTCGTATCCTTCGGTTGTTTCAGGGGTTTCGTCAGCAGGAATCAAACCCACAAAATCAGCAGCTACACGGGCGGCATTAATCATCTTGTTCTTGGCATATCCGGGATGCACGCTTACGCCAGTAATGTCCAACTGGGCAGAAGCGGCATTAAAGTTCTCGAACTCCAATTCGCCCACTTCACCACCGTCCATGGTATAAGCCCATTCACAGCCAAACTTTTCTACATCAAACAGATGTGCTCCCAAGCCAATTTCCTCGTCCGGATTAAATCCGACGCGTATGGTACCGTGCTCAATTTCGGGATGGGCCTTCAGATAAACCATGGCTTCCACGATTTCAGCAATACCGGCCTTATCGTCGGCTCCCAACAACGTATGTCCGTTTGTCACAATAAGATCCTCACCCACATGACTCTTGAGTTCCGGAAATTTCTCAGGCGACAACACAATGCCGGCCTCAGCATCCAACTCTATAACCTTGCCATCATAATCCTTAACAATGCGCGGTGTTACATTAGCACCAGAACAATCAGGACTGGTATCATAATGCGCAATAAAACCTATGGTGGGAATCTCCTTGTCGTCATCGGCATTTGAAGGCAGTGTGGCATACAAATAACCATGCTCATCCAATTCCACATCACTTAATCCTTCATCCTCCAGTTCCTTTTTCAGGAAACGGGCAAAGTCCATCTGTTTCGGTGTACTCGGCGTAGTGCTACTGTTTTCACTTGACTGAGTATCAAAACTCGTATAACGGATAAAACGCTCTACTATATTCATGCTATATTATCTTTTTATTTCATTGTCAATTGCAAACTTACGATTTTTTTTGCAAGCAGGAATTCCGGCTCCACAAAAAAATCCATCCGATATCCGAATGGATTGTAAAATAAGCGTTTTTCACGCATCATATTCTTTATATAAGCGGAATACCGACTTCCGTGCATTCCTTGCGCATAGCCTCGGGCCAGATACTGGCCTGAATTTCGCCGATATGAGCCTTACGCAGATAAAGCATACACAACCTTGACTGTCCGATACCGCCTCCTATGCTTAACGGCAGCGTACCTTCAACCAAACGTTTATGGAAATAAAGCTGCAATCGGTCTTCGCGCCCCGTATCGTGCAACTGACGCAACAGAGCATCATGATCTACGCGAATACCCATGGACGAAAGTTCAAAAGCACGGCCCAACACCGTATTCCACACCAGCAAATCGCCATTCAGACCAGGCAATCCGTTCTCAGCCACCGTAGAATAATCATCGTAGTCCGGAGCACGCTGGTCGTGAGGCTTACCATCTCCTAAAGGACAACCGATACCAATGATAAACACAGCTCCATATTCCCTGCAAATCTCATTTTCACGCTCCTTTGGCGTCAAGTCCGGATAACGCTGACGTAGCTCCTCAGCATGAATAAACTGCACTTCCTGAGGCAAGAACGGCTTTAGTTGCGGGAAACGCTCTGTTACCAGAAACTCCGTACGCAACAATGCGGCATAAATGCAGCGCACAATGCTTTTCAGGAATTTCAAATTTCGATTTTCCGGTAAAATAACACGCTCCCAGTCCCACTGGTCCACATAGAGTGAATGCAAATTGCCCAACTCCTCATCGGCACGTATGGCGTTCATGTCGGTATAAATGCCATATCCCGGCTCAATGCCGTGATCAGCCAGCGTCATGCGCTTCCATTTGGCCAGCGAATGAACCACCTCGGCTACAGCCTCATTCATATCCTTAATGGGGAAACTGACCGGGCGTTCCACTCCGTTAAGATCATCGTTGAGTCCAAGGCCTTTCTGCACAAAAAGAGGACCCGTCACACGATGCAAGCGCAGTCCTGTGGCCAAATTTTGCTGAAAAAAGTCCTTAATCAGCTTGATGGCCTGCTCCGTTTCCTGACGGTCGAGCAATGGTTTATAATTAATGGGTTTTATCAGATAGCTCATAATATTTTTTTACTTTTTGTTATTTGATGCGCAAATATACAAATAAAAATGTCGTTTACAAAACTTTATTCAGAACAAAATGCAAAATTATTCATAAATATTCCGACATTATTTTCATTCATACTATAAGCCGGTTTCCCTATCAGTGCCTAATTCATTACTAACCTATACTTAATTATATCATTTTCTGCTCAAATAAATTCAAATTAATTTGGTTTATAAAATAAACTTCTTTATCTTTGCAAAAGAAAACAGTTAAATGAGGGGTAAATGCCCTTATTTTTTACCACATTCAGTTTATATTATAAACCATACTGAAAAATAAAATTCAAACACCCGATACTTAGCTTGCCAACCTGAAACCTGGGCCCGAACAAAGGTTTGACATTGCCGGTATCTATTAAAAAATTACCATTATGAACGAACATATTTTTAACGAGAAAGAAAGTCTGGAACTGATCACGCAAATGATTCAAAAAACCAGAAAAGAACTTGAAGTGGGTTCTGGCAACGTTTTCTTATGTTATGGCTACACCAGTGTTATTCTGGCCATCGCTGTATATCTCATCACGCACTTTACCACACAACCCGCATGGAATTTCCTTTGGTTTGCCATGTTTTTACCCCAACCCATCATCTATTTCAAAAACAAGAAGTGTAAACCACACGCCGTATCCTACACCGACAAAATGCTAAACAACACATGGAAAATCGTAGGATGGCTCATGGTGCTGACCTGCGCCACCATCATTGGTATGGGATTCCTCACCCTATCCATCAACTTCAGCCTTATGCTCCCACTGGCCCTGCTATACGTATGCATAGGTACAATGATATCCGGCCTGGTTGTCAACGTTCCCAGTATTACCCGAATCACCGTAGCAGCTGCCATCATACCTGTAACATTGCTCATAGAAATGCGCAGCGGACAGGCTTTTCACGCCAGTTGGAACCTGATGGCAGCCATTGCATTTTTAGTTGCATTAATCATACCCGGACACATTCTGAATCATAAAGCCGCAAAAGAATGAAGCCGCTCAACCCTCTACTACATGCGCAACTGCGTCTGTCTGTCATTTCGCTGCTCCTCACCGTAACCGAAGCCGACTTCGTGTGGCTGAAAGAAAAGACAGGCGCTACGGCCGGCAATCTGAGCGTTCAGATAGAAAAACTGGCAGAGGCCGAATACATCAGTGTACGTAAAGAAATCATCGGCAAAAAGCCGCGAACCACGTGCACCCTTACCGACAAAGGCCGGCAAGCGCTAAAAGAATACATAGAAACCCTCCGGGAATACCTGGGCAATGCCCTGTAACCCGCCACTTCCCGCTCCCGACTCCCAGTAATACGCCAATATGTAATGTATTACTGGGAGTCAAGACTATTTCCCTTCACACGCTTATTTACGCACACTATCCTCACCTATCGGCGGACACAATAGCAAATCCTCTCCCCCCCAAAAATGTCACCCTATATTAAACTCCCCATCCTCTTCTCTACAAAAAGCGAACTTTATTTTTGCCGTTTCAACTTATTTTTATACTTTTGCAGCCGATAAAGGTCCCGTAGCTTAGCTGAATAGAGCGTCAGATTCCGGTTCTGAAGGTCTTGGGTTTGAATCCCAACGGGATCACCAATAGGCAGCGGATTACTCCGCTGCCTATTATTATAATGAAATCGATACAATCGGTTTCTGCTTATCCTACACAACATATTATGGCCGTTTTTTCACCAATTTTTATGACCATATATATGCCGTTTCACTGAGACTTATTAAAATTACCGTGTCTGCAACAGAAACAGAAGATATAAAGTTCCGACTTTGTTGGAACAAGGTCGGAACTTGTTGTTTTTAGATGCCTTCATAATTTTTTTTCAAGCCTCTCCATTAAAACGCCTCTTAACCACGGAAAGTCCATACGCGCTAAAATGTACTTTGGCACACACTTTTTTACCCCACATACTAAACCATGGCATTTAAAATCGGTACGCTCATTCATAAAGCAAAAGAGAAAAAGCAACAACCCACGACAGATACACACCATATCTGAAAAGAAAGGTTTTGGCCGACCTGCCGCTTTTCTGCTTAGCGGAATAGTCGCCAAACGGCAGAAAATTCGTATTTTTGCAACCAGAAAAAAATTTTTTCATCCTATCATGGCAAAAGAACTGAAAAACCTCACAAAACGAAGCGAGAACTATTCGCAGTGGTATAACGAGTTGGTAGTAAAGGCCGACTTGGCAGAACAGTCAGACGTGCGCGGCTGTATGGTAATAAAACCCTATGGTTACGCCATTTGGGAAAAGCTCCAGCACATTCTGGACGGAAAATTCAAAGAGACGGGCGTACAGAACGTGTACTTCCCGATGCTGATTCCAAAATCATTCCTCTCCAAAGAAGCCGAACACGTTGAGGGCTTTGCCAAAGAGTGTGCCGTAGTAACCCACTATCGTCTGAAAGCCAACGAAGAGGGCAACGGCGTGGTAGTTGACCCGGCCGCCAAGCTGGAGGAAGAACTGATTATCCGTCCGACGTCGGAAACTACCATCTGGAATACTTACCGCAAATGGATTCACTCCTGGCGCGACCTGCCCCTGTGCTGCAACCAGTGGTGCAACGTGATGCGCTGGGAAATGCGTACGCGTCTGTTCCTGCGCACGAGCGAATTCCTCTGGCAAGAGGGCCACACGGCCCACGCCACACGCGAAGAGGCTGAAGCACGCGCCAAACAGATGCTGAAGGTATATGCTGACTTTGTGGAAAAATACATGGCCATACCATTGATTCAGGGAGTGAAGAGCGAAACCGAACGTTTTGCCGGCGCGCTGGACACCTATACCATCGAGGCCCTGATGCAGGACGGAAAGGCGCTGCAGTCGGGTACGAGCCACTTCCTGGGACAGAACTTCGGCAAGGCTTTCAACGTGCAGTTTATCAACAAGGAAAACAAACTGGAATATGCCTGGGCCACCAGCTGGGGCGTAAGTACCCGTTTGATGGGTGCACTCATCATGACACACAGCGACGACAACGGCTTGGTACTCCCGCCACACCTCGCCCCCATCCAAGTTGTTATTATCCCCATCTACAAAGGTAATGAGGAGCTGGAAGAGCTCAACACACGCCTGCAGGCCCTGGCTGACAAACTGCGCAGCATGGGCATCAGCGTAAAATACGACAACGCCGACAACAAGCGTCCGGGCTTCAAGTTTGCCGACTACGAGCTCAAAGGTGTTCCCGTACGTCTGGTTATGGGTGCCCGCGACCTGGCCAACGGCTCCATTGAAGTGATGCGCCGCGACACGCTGGAAAAGGAAACCCGTCCGGTAGAAGGCATCGAAGAATATGTAGCCCAACTGCTGGAGGAAATTCAGACCAACCTGTTTACCAAGGCCAAAGCCTTTTTGGATGCTCATATCTACGAATGCAACGACTACGAAGAATTCAAGGCCCGCATTCCCAACGGAGGATTCTTCCTCTGCCCGTGGGACGGTACGGTTGAAACCGAGGCACGAATCAAGGAAGAGACTCAGGCCACGATACGCTGTGTACCGTTCAGCGTAAGTCAGGAAAATCCGGGTACGGACATGGTGTCGGGCAAGCCGGCCAAATATCGGGTACTCATTGCCCGCAGCTACTAAAATCATATTGACATCCTGAAAAAAATACAGAATCAAGGTGGAAAATCATTTTCTGTCCGATTTGAACGAAAATCAACAAGAGGCCGTCATGTATTGTGACGGCCCTTCGTTGATTATAGCCGGAGCCGGTTCCGGAAAAACGCGTGTGCTGACCTACAAGATTGCTTATCTGCTGAGCATCGGCATGGCGCCCTGGAACATTCTGGCCCTGACCTTTACGAACAAGGCGGCCGCAGAAATGAAAGACCGTATTGCAGCTCTGATTGGGCTGGAAAAGGCCCAATACCTCTGCATGGGTACCTTCCACTCCATCTTCCTGCGTATTCTGCGCACTGAATATCAGGCCATCGGGTTCAATCCGAACATTACCATTTATGACTCCAGCGACTCGCGCAGCCTCATCAAGGCCATCGTGAAGGAAATGGGGCTGGACGACAAGACCTACAAGCCCAACGTGGTGGGCAACCGCATTTCAGCCGCAAAAAACAGGCTGATTATGCCCGAGCAATACAGTTCGGACAGTACGGCCATACGCCGTGATGCAGCCGACAACCTGACGGAAATGCACAAGATATATGCAGCTTACGTGGCGCGATGTCGGCAGGCCAACGCCATGGACTTTGACGACCTGCTGCTCTACACCTTCCAGCTGTTCTTCAAAAATCCGGAAATCTGCCAGAAGTACAAACAGCACTTCCAGTATGTTCTGGTAGACGAATTTCAGGACACCAACTACGCCCAACACCGCATCCTCTCGCTACTGACCGAGAAGGATTCACGCATCTGCGTGGTGGGCGACGATGCACAAAGCATCTACGGATTCCGCGGTGCCGACATCAGCAACATTCTGAGTTTCACCAACCAGTATCCCACGGCGCGCACCTTCAAGTTGGAATGCAATTACCGCTCAACGGGCAACATTGTCAACGCAGCCAACTCCATTATCCGCCTCAACCGCCATCAGATTGAAAAGCAGGTGTACAGCAACCGCAACGAAGGCGAAAAAATTCACATCCTTGATGCCTACAGCGACAAGGAAGAGAGTATCAAGGTGGCACGCTGCATAGGGCGTCTGGCGCGACAACACGTTTCGTACAACGAAATGGCCATTCTCTATCGCACCAATGCACAAAGCCGAATCTTTGAGGAAACGCTGCGCAGCATGAACATCCCCTACCGCATTTACGGCGGGCTGTCGTTCTATCAGCGAAAGGAAATCAAGGATATTCTGGCTTATCTGCGCATCATTGTCAATCCTTACGACGAAGAAGCGCTGCGGCGCATTATCAACTATCCCGCCCGCGGCATTGGCGACACCACGCAGAAAAAGCTGCAGGTATTTGCCATTACGAACCAAATGTCCGTATGGGATGTGCTGCAGCGCGAAGACTGGATGAAGGAAGCACAAATCAGTGCCGCCACCATCAAGAAACTGCAAAAGTTCAAGTCGCTCATTGACGAATTAATCAGCCGGGAAGCTGCCACAACCCATACTGAAGGACTATATGCATTCTGCATGAGCGTTATCGAGAAAAGCGGCATCAAGGCCGACTTGTCGGCTGACCAAAGTGCCGAAAGCCTCAGCAAACAGGAAAACGTACAGGAGTTGCTCAACGCCATCAAATTGTTTGAAGACGAGCAACAGACTGAAAACGAAGAACAATCGGTACGATTGGCCAATTATCTGGCTCAGGTGTCACTACTTACAAACGAGGAGCACGATGAAGACGGAAATGCCGAAAAAGTGTCGATGATGACCATTCACTCAGCCAAAGGTCTGGAGTTTGAAGCCGTGTTTGTTGTCGGAATGGAAGAGGACTTGTTCCCCAACCAATTGGCAACCTATAATCCGGCAGAAATGGAAGAAGAGCGCCGCCTGTTCTACGTGGCCCTGACGCGCGCCAAATCCTACTGCTACCTGAGCCACGCCCAAAGCCGCATGATGTACGGCAAATTCACTTTCTGCAATCCCAGTCCTTTTCTGAAGGAAATTGACAGCCGTTATACGGATGCCCCGTCAGACAATTTCAAGAAATCGCAGACTACGGCGCAGCCCATTTCCCCCTTCAGCCAACCATTACGCCCGCTGAAAAAGGAGGAGACTACATCATCATACACCCCAATGCCTCGGCAACGCTCCGGCGGATACTCACGCCTGGCCTCAACACCGGCCAATGCCCCCAATACGCCGCTACAGGAAGGTGGCGGTGTACGCCTGAACCAGCACATCGAACACGACCGCTTTGGGAAGGGACAGATTACGCGTATAGAAAAAGTTGGCGACAGCTACAAGGCTACCGTAGATTTTGAAACTGCGGGAACCAAGACCTTGCTACTGAAATTTGCCCGCTTCAAGACACTCGACTAATGAATACAAACAAACATCATGAATAACACGGACCTGAACATTGCCCGCGAAAAATTTCTGTACTGCTGCAAGACGTACATAAAACGCCCGGGCCTCGACAGTTTGCTGGAATACCTGGAACAGAAGACCGACTTTTTTCATGCCCCAAGTTCAGTGTCGTATCACCTGAATGAAGAAGGTGGTCTGGTACAGCATGCCGTTAATGTATTTGAATGTGCCCTCACAATATACGACCAAGTAATACAGCCTGCCATTCAAAAAGGTACATCACCTTTTACTGAAGAAGTTGACATTGAATCCATAGCCGTCAGCGCACTGTTTCATGATGTCTGCAAAACCAATATCTACAAGAAGAAGCAGAAATGGAGAAAGGACGAATATAATCATTGGGAAAGTTACGACGGATACGAAATCGAAGACAACTTCCCGTTCGGACATGGCGAGAAATCGTGCTTCATTATCAGTACATTCATGAAACTCAAGCAATGTGAACTGCTGGCCATACGCTGGCACATGGGGATGTTTGAAATGACCGATGTGGGAAGCAACGGAAGATTTGCTTATCGTGCAGCTATGGAAAAATCACCACTCGTAGCGTTGCTTCAGGCAGCCGACATGCTTAGCGCTAATTGTCTGGAAAAGACAAGTATTCCACCAGCTACTGCACATCATTAAACGCGATGAAAATGGGGATACGTCATACGGAGGACTTTTTATTTTCCCGTTTTTTCAATAGCTCAGAAAACGAACAGGGAGCGATAAAAGATGTACAAAAAAGTCAGGACAAATGCTGCATACAGCAAATCGGCATCAGCAACCCGATATCCCGTTGCGGTATAGGTTGACGAAATCAGATGGGCATTTTTATGCTTACTGATCTTCTTCATGATAAAATACATCAAACTACCGACCAGACTTCCCCATACAACGCCTACAAGCAAATCACCTGCATAATGCACGCCCAAGTATACACGCGACCACGTATTCAGAATGGCCCAGATAAATAGCACTATACTCAAGCGCAAACGACGAATCAGCAACGACACAAAAACCGCGACAGCAAAAGTATTGGCTGCATGGCTGGAAAAGAACCCATAAAGTCCGCCCCGATAGCCATTAACCACTTTTACGGTATACATGATTGAAGGCTCATGCGTAGGCCGGAAACGCTCAAAGTAAGGTTTACAAATTCCTGAAGCCATCTGATCGGCAAACAGTATACTCAACCCTATAAACAAGATAACGAGGAAAACATTATAAGTAGCATTATTACGGATCAACACATACAACAATACTGCGACGAGAGGCAACCACACTACGGTTGAGGTTACTGTCATAAAAAAAGTATCCCAGTAGATAGAATGACTGCCGTTTAAAAGCAATGTCAATCGCTGATCCAATGATAAAAGCTGCTCAAGCATAGATAATTCATTATTAAGATGCCACTCGCTCCACTCGCGAAGAAATCAGCCATCCGGTTGATCCATCAGGCAATTGGACCTGATACCACCCTTTGATACTGTTATCGGTAATCTCAACGGTTGTACCTTCGTGCAATTGAAGGATTGTTTTAGAAGACAAATCAGGAGAAAGATTCAGATTTACTTCATTCTGCACAACTGCCTGTCTGTTGTTCTTAAAATTGTTCAACTGAATGGCAGCAAAAACATTACATACCACCGTCAGAACAAAAAAAGTCAGGAAACTGCAAAATCCGACTTTCCGAAAAAGCACAGACCGGGGGAACCAATAAACCAGAATACTCAACAACGCCAATACCAACATGACAACGGATATAATGCCCCACTCGCGTTCAGACTGCCAGTTAACCAACGTACGGAAAAATGTTATGAAAAACATTTCATCCGGCTTGTCGAACTGGTCTTTTAATTTGGTTTGGGTCAATTGCAAATTAAAACGTGCTTTAGAATCTGAAGGATCAATACGCAACGCCCTTTGATAATTCAATACAGCCTTGCCATAATCATTCAACCGATAATAAGCATTTCCCAAATTATAGTATAACTCCAGTGACGGCCCTCCCTTCAAACCGTTTTCGTACAGCTCTGCCGCGAGTGCGAAATTTCCCTGCCGATAAGCTGCGTCGGCCTCTTTCCTCGTCTGAGCAATAACAGACAAACTGAAACATACTATAATTATCAATATCGATATAAATCTTTTCATTTTCCGCAATTCTTTTTGAGTTCTTGCTCTACGCCTTCAATTACTTTCAAAGCCTTGATGTAAAATTGGTTCACGTCTTGAACCGTTCCGGCAGGAGCATATCGCGCATATTCAGAATCTTGCAGCAATAAAACAAAAGCTTTGGAAACCTCAGGTGTCACACCATGCTGCTGTAATGCCCCCACAATATTTTCTTTATTCAAATCTGCTCGTTCCATGTGCAGGCGGTCTGCTGCATAATCCAACAGAGCCCTACCAACTTCGTCATAAAAAGCTGAAATCTTGTTCTGCTTCATTAAAGTTTCAGCAGTCTTCAATTTCTTGTAAGCCATCTTTCCTGCATGCTTCTGACGACGCCCCACAAAATCCTGCTGCAATTTGTCATAACGCCGCAACAATACAAACACGACAACAAATATAGCAAGAATCACTATATGAAGCAAGATGTAGGACCAACTTCCCCACCAACTTCCTGAATAATAATCTGTTTTATTTCCTTTTTGGATATCAAATATATCTCGCTGGCGTAATTGCAACTGCTCATCAAGTTCATTCGACTTTTTCCCTTTTGCGACATTCATCGTAACAGGTTGCGTACGCACTGTTTTGTATGACTTACTATTGACATCAAAATAAACAAGTTCAATAGGAGGCAGAGTAAATGTTCCCGTGGTTTTAGGCACTACCAGATAATCGAATACCATGCGTCCCTTAATTCCTTCTATGCTTAATTTTGTTTCATCACTTACTTTAGTATCATACTTATCAAAACTCTTGGGGAAATTCACAACCGGGGTCTTTATAAGTTTCATATTACCTACTCCCGAAACAACTACACGCAGGGTGACAGCCTCATTGGTACGAGGATTCTTTGTAAGAAGTTCGGCTGAAATTCCTAAAGAACCGACCCCACCGGAAAAATTAGAAGGTTGCGGTTTAGGCAGCGGGATGACATGAATATCAACTGCTTGCGTTTTTCTTGTTACCTTAACATTATACGCATCACTTCCTCCATTGAAAAACGCATCTATGGGATCTATTGACTGGTCATACTGTGTCACGATCCCCTCAAAAGGAATTGATGGGATCTGCAATTTTCCGGTCTGTTGCGGGAACAACACATATTGACTCCATGTTGCCGTCTGATAAAGCTTGCCATGATACCGTTCAGCCACAAGCGTTTTTTGCTGCGGCAAAGTTACTTCCTGAGTAAGGAAGCCTTTCAAATCAGGCATCTTAGCATTCATCTGCGTCAAATTCGCCAAAGTATAAACTTTGTAAGTCAACAATATCGGCTCCTGCTCATAAACTTCGGTCTTGTTGGTTGACGTAGTAATAAACAAATCACGACCAGAAATTGGACCTGAAGTCTTAACCGGTGCATCATTCGTACTGCCAGATCCACCAGGAATTGATTTTGATGCACGTCCATTTCCTTTTACCACTTGCACCCGAACCGATTGTGAACGATACTTACGCCCATCTACCGTAATTACTGCTCCTGGAATAACAAAAGTCCCTTCTTTCTTTGGTGACAAAATATAAGTATACGTAGTAGAAGCACTTGAACTACTGCGTCCGTTAACTATCTGGTAGTTACTAAAAGTAGATACTGACGGGCCTACCAGCAATTCAAAATTAGAAAAATTCGGCGACTGAATGCCACTGGCATTATCTGTATTCACCGTATATTCCAATCTCAAATTACCTCCAACCGGCACTCGTGACGGATCAACATGCACTGTTACACGTATTGCGGCAACAGCACTAAAGATTACCAAAGCCCAACTGATTAACAGGACATATAGATATCTCATCATAATTTACCAATTTTTCTCCAAACGTTTTGACGGCGGATTCTGCTGAATCTTTTTCAATTTCTCCTGAGTATTTCGTTCCTCGCGTTCAACGATATTCTTCAACAAACTTTCAGCATTCTGCTTTGACATCTGATTTTGATTCTGCGACTGCTGCTTATTATCAGATTTGGATTTAGACTGCTGCTTTTGCTGTTGCTGTCCCTTGTTTTTATTATCCGACTGATCGTTCTGTTTTTTAGGGGGCTGCTTCTTTAATAAATACTGACACAAGGCCAAATTATAACGGCTATCAGCATTAGCAGGATTGCGTCGTAACGAGTTCTTGTAACAGTCAATTGCATCCGCATAATCCTTTTGTCCCTGCAAGATGACTCCCATATTATGGTATATCATACTCTGCACGTTTTTGTTTTTTTCCTCGGGCAATGCCTTTTCATACAATTTTATGGCAGCCTTAGGTTGTTTCAGTGCCAACTGCACATTTCCCAAATTATAAAAAGCACGCGATGAGCGCGGATTCACCGAAAGCGCACGACGGTAGAACAATTCCGCCTGTTTATAATCCTTTTGTACAAAACAGCGATTTCCCTGATGAATCAAAGTGTACTCCTTTGACTGTGCCTGAACCTGTAAAGTCATAAGACAGGCATATGCCAACAATATATATTTTAAAAACTTCATCGACGAAACAAATTTAGTTTTCGGAATATCGGATTCTTACTTTCAGACACTGCTACCTCCAAAATCAGCAAGAACAAAGCCAACAACACAAAAGCCTGAAATTGCTCATCAAATTCAGAATAAACAGGCGTTGAACTTTCTTTCTTGGCCAATTTAGACAGTTCCTGCTGTAACGCTTCCTGTGCATTCATTGAATTGTCAACATGAATATATGTGCCTTTTCCGGCGGCGGCCACTTTACGACACATATCCTCGTTCAATTTTGTTACGACAACCTCACCTGTATTGTCGGTCAGATAGCCATTTCCCATTGGTATCGGTGCTCCCGTAGCTGAACCCACGCCCAATATATACACATATTTGCCTTCCTTGGCTGCCTGTTTGGCCGCTTCCTCGGCATCCGGTTCGTGGTTCTCACCATCGGTAATGATTATAATAGCCTTACCTACTCCTTTTTCCTGCGTAAAACTCTTTGAAGCCAAAGTTATGGCAGCAGCCAAATCCGTTCCCTGCGTACTGATCATTCCCGGATTGATAGCATCCAAAAACATTTTGGCTGACACATAATCATTCGTTATGGGCAATTGCACAAAAGCATCACCGGCAAAAACGTCAAGCCCGACCTTGTCGTTGCTCATTTTGTCCACCAAAGTAGACACCAACATTTTTGCACGATCCAACCGGTTTGGACTGACATCCTCTGCCAGCATGGAATTGGAAACGTCCAAGGCTATTACGGCCTCAATTCCTCTTTTCTGCTCTTTATCCTCATGCGTACCAAACTGAGGCCGTGCCAAAGCCACAATCAGCAGGGCATAAGCCAAAACGAACAAGACGAACTTGAACACACGGCGCCCACGTGATACCCCGACAGCCAGCGCAGAGAGAAGTTTCCAATCACCATAACGGCTGATACGGCGTCTGACGTACCATTCCGACCAGATGAACAATGCCACCATCAAAGGCAACAACAACAGCAAATATAGATAATATGAATCTGCAAATCGAAACATACCCACAATCTCCTATTTTCTTTTTTAAGGTATTTTTTTCAATACTACCGTGCGCAACATAAACTCAAGCAACAAACTCAACAAAAGCACCATCACAAACGGCTGATATGCATCATAGTGGCGTGAATAACGTTTTACCTGCAATTTCGTTTTTTCGAGTTTGTCTATGTCGGCATAAATCTGTTTCAACTTCTGATTAGACTCCGCCCGATAAAACAGTCCTCCCGTAACCCTGGCAATCTGCTGTAACGTTGCGGGATCAACCTCAACGGGCATATTCACGTAATGTACGCCACCTCCCGGCAACGGATACGGATACGGAGCTACTCCATCTTCCTTTCCTACGGCTATGGTATAAACTCTTACGCCACATTGCTTGGCTATGTCAGCCGCAGTCAGAGGCGAAATGTCGCCCTTGTTGTTAGCGCCGTCGGTCAGCAGTATAACCACCTTACTTTTGGCCTTGCTGTTACGCAACCGTGTCACGGCACTGGCAATACCCATACCAATAGCCGTACCATCGTCAATCATACCTCGTGCCGGCAATTCGCATGACACATTTTTAAACATATTAAGCAGTGCGGCATGATCAACCGTCATTGGACATTGGGTAAAAGCCTCACCTGCAAAAATAGTCAAACCGATATTATCATTGGGCCTGCCGGAAATAAATTCTGTGGCCACCTGTTTGGCCGCTTCTATACGATTGGGGCGTAAGTCCTCAGCCAGCATACTGGTTGACACGTCCATAACCATCATGATATCGATTCCCTCCGTTTCCGACTGTTTCCAGGCATTGTCAGTCTGCGGACGTGCCAATATGATAACAATCAGCACAAAAGAAAGGATACGCAGCACAAACGGGACATGCAACAAATTGGTGCGCCATGTCGAAGGAGCATACCGGTACATCTCCGTTGTGGCCATCTTGAGCGACGCTGACTGGTTACGCCGCGAAAAGCAATACCACCATACGTAGGGTACGATTAATAATAACAGGAAGAAATATTCAGCACTTGCAAAAGTCATTTCCTAAAGTTCTTACATAAATGTTTGATACAGAAATTCTCCTATGTAATAAAGCAACACCGCAGCGGCCAAGGCTATCAAGATTCCCAACACCAGCATAACGGTACGCAAAGCCAACTGACGCTTCTGCGACACCGGTATCTCCTGAATAATCGGTTTAGGCGGCTCCTTGCTTTCCACTTTGGTCGAATTAATAAAGGACACAGCTTTCAGCAAATTGGCATCGTTTTCATTAAGCTGCGTATCATACTTGGCAAACTTCACAAGGTCGGCCGTTTCAAAAATCTGCTTTAATTCACGCAGGGCCTCTTCGTTGTCCACCTTCATAAGATGGTCAATGATTTCAGGCGAAGTCATCTTGCAGGCATTAAAGCCGAAACGCTGCTCGATATAAGTACGCAACACATCGGTCAGTTCCATATAATAAGCCTTTCCGCCACGCTCTATCGACCCGCTTTGCTTTATTTTCTCGATTTCCTGCTGTGCTATCTGATGAGGAGGCAAAGGCGGCGGCAATATCTTGCGGCGTACCATGGGGCGCTTGCTGCGCGAACGGTATATCATCACCACGGAACCTACAAAAAGAAGAACCAGCAAAACAGACATGAAATACCAGAAGGCATTCCACTCAAAAACACCTTCAACATCAGCCCTCGGACCATAGTAACGGTCAACCTTGGTCGTATCAACGGCTACCGTATTCACCTTCAGGCCGATGCCCTTGGTTGCAGCATAACGCTTTCCGCCTACCACCACGCTCATCGGCGGTAGGAAATAAAGCGCAGAATCAAACGACGTCAGCAAATAAGTACGCTCCACACAAATGCGCTTGTTGTTATTCAGCCAGGTAGTATCAGGAGAAGTGATATCAACTACCTCAACCCCCGGAATCATTTCCTGGCCTTTCAGTCGTGGAAATTCAATAAACTGACCGGCATCAGCAGTCACTTTTACCTGAAACCGAACCTGCTGTCCAATCAGAATTTCAGTTGAATCCAAACGATTTTCTACAACTACCTGCGCCTGCATACATTGCAGCGAAAACAGCAAAAGCACAAGCAGTCCTATTTTTCTCATCATTCTGTACGCTTTTTTATACTCGTTTTGCAAATAAGCCAATCAAGGACTTTACGTAATCGTCACTGGTACATACGGATATGCTGTCGATGTTGGACGAATGCAGGATGGTGAGCAGATTGTCCTGATGTCTTTTCCACCACTCTGCATGCAATTTCCGTATGCGTTTTGACGAAGTATCCACATATTGCTCATGTCCTGTTTCGGCATCAAGCAGTTTTATCAATCCCACATCCGGCAAGCTGGCCAACCGCTGGTCGTACACCTGAATAGCCACTACGTCATGTTTTTTGTTGGCTATGCGCAAAGCCTGCGTATAATTTTCCTTTACCAGGAAATCACTTAATATAAATGAGATACACCGCTTGTTCAGGGCACGCACCAAATATTCCAGCGCTACCGACAAATCTGATTTGCGACTGACAGGCGTAAAATTGAGCAATTCACGAATGATAAAAAGAATATGCTTGCGGCCTTTCTTTGGGGGAATGAATTTTTCTATTCTGTCCGAAAAAAAGATTACGCCAATCTTGTCATTGTTCTGTATGGCCGAAAAAGCCAGCGTAGCAGCCATTTCAGTTACCATGTCACGCTGATACATGCCGGAAGTTCCGAAATCAAGGCTTCCGGAAACATCTATAAGCAACATGACGGTCAGTTCACGCTCCTCCTCAAAAACCTTGACATAAGGATGGTTGAATCTGGCTGTCACGTTCCAGTCAATGTCACGCACGTCGTCACCGGGCTGGTATTCACGAACCTCTGCAAACGACATACCCCGGCCCTTGAAAGCCGAATGATATTCGCCTGCAAAAATATTGTTGGTCAACGCGCGGGTCTTTATCTCCACCCGCCGAACCCTGGTGAGCAAATCTGTTGTTTCCACGGCGATTAAGGCACCACTACCACGTTCAACACTTCATTCACAATGTCGTCACCCGTAACGTTGTTGGCCTCGGCCTCGTAAGTAAGACCGATACGGTGGCGAAGCACATCGTGAGCCACGGCACGCACATCCTCCGGTATCACATAGCCACGGCGCTTGATGAAAGCACGTACGCGTGAGGCCAGCGCCAGATTGATTGAAGCTCGGGGCGAACCGCCGTAAGCAATGTAATCTTTAATGTTTTTAATCTTGTAGTCCTCCGGATTACGGGTTGCGAATACGATGTCGGCAATATACTGCTCGATACGCTCATCCAGATATACCTCCTTCACGATTTCGCGCGCCTTCACAATTTTGGCGGCACTGACCACGGGCTTCACTTCCTGGAAACCGTCGCTGATGTGCATGCGGATGATTTTCTTTTCCTCCTCCTGCGTAGGATAACCGATAAGCACTTTCAACATAAAACGGTCTACCTGCGCCTCGGGCAGCTGGTAGGTACCTTCCTGTTCAATCGGGTTCTGCGTAGCCAGTACGAGGAACGGATCAGGCAAAGCATAGGTTTCGTCACCAATCGTCACCTGGTGTTCCTGCATGGCCTCGAGCAAGGCACTCTGAACCTTGGCCGGAGCACGGTTGATTTCGTCAGCCAGAAGGAAGTTGCTGAATACCGGTCCCTTTTTCACCATGAAATTCTCATTCTTCTGACTGTAAATCAAGGTTCCGATTACATCCGCCGGCAACAGGTCCGGGGTAAACTGAATACGGCTGAATTCAGCGTCGACCAGCTTCGACAAGGTTTTGATGGCCAAGGTCTTGGCCAATCCCGGCACACCTTCCAGCAGGATGTGTCCGCCGCTGAGCAAACCGATCAGCAACGAGTCAATCAAATGTTTCTGGCCGACAATGGTCTGATTCATACCCGTAACCAAGTCGGTAATAAAGCCGCTCTGAGCTTCTATTTTCTCATTCAGCTCTCTGATGTCTATTGATTCTGCCATTATTTTCCTGTATTTCTATTTTACTGTATGCAAAAGTACAGTATTCATGGCTTATGTAAACTTAAAAACCTTTAAAAAGGTCATATTTTCTTTTTTTGCAGCTCACAAATCACACATTCCTACCCTATACGCCCTTATATTTTCCCCGCATCAGGCTCAGGTTGTCTGAAAAAACCGGCATCTTAATAAAAACAACCGGCACGTAATTCTTTTTTCGTCCCGACCATTTTCCACTTCTCGCCTTAGCGGCAGCCGTATGTCCGTTTTTTTCACATAAACAGACATTCAAATTCACATCAACTGCCGCTTACGACCGTTTTCTGCGACATCACAAACACTTTATTCTGCTTTTTTATGCAAGAAATTGGCAAGTTCTCCGTATCTTTGCATAACTTTTTAAGGGCTAATACCAAACAAAAAAACGAACTACTTATGAAAATCAACATCCATTTCATACTGCTGGCGTCATTCCTTGTCTTGTTTTCCACCACCTCGTGTAGCGACGACAACGACCACGGCTTTACGCCTACCCTGCCGGCCAACGGAGGCGAAGATGTCAAGGAAATCACCCACTCGTCCAACATGCAGGAAACGTATAACTGGAAATTCAATTACCAATCGGGTCGCCTGGTATATGTATCCAGCCAACTCATCAGCAGTATCTCGCCCATCAATTTTACGGCTTCGCTAAGCTACAAGAACAATCAGGTGAAAGTAGTACGTTCGGACGGGAACAACATTGACATCACACTGAATCCCAACAGCCTGCTGATTTCGACCCTGCGCATGAGCAGTTTTGTCTATAATTATAATTATGACGACAACCGCAGGCTCATTCGCTGGAACTGCGCCTACATCGACCCCATACTCGGAGTGTCCATCAAACGCTCATACGGCAACATCAACTATGACGAAAACAACGACATCCGGCAAATACAATACGTAGAGGACGAAAACAACGCGGACAACGTAGTCACGCTGAACTTTACGCCTTCAGCAAAAATTAACCTGAACGGTCTGTTGCCCGAGGGTGTCAGCGAAGAGCTGGGCATGAAGGGGCTGGAATACCTGTATTATGGCGGACTGCTCGGAAAATCGACTTACCACCTGGTGGAATCCATTGAGTACCAGTATGCCAAAACTCCCGACAACAACCACACCGTAACCTATCAGTACGGCGACAACGGAAGCAACGGAAACATTGTCAGCTGCACATTCGGCAACGCATGTTCCGTACAATATGCCTATTAAAAGTTTGCCAATGCAACCACACACTCCGCTTACCATAAACGAGTGGAACGAAGCAATAGCCATGTGTCAACATGCTATTGCTTTTTCCATATACCGTTTTCCGCATACCAGCCAGGTTTTTCTGGTCATACAGAAAACGCCCGACATTACCGTAATCCGACATCTGGACGAACTCACCAATCAGCCGGCGGGCTACGTGACGGCTCCCTTTCACATTGACGAAAAGACGCCCGCAACCATGATTCGCCCCGATATGTTCCTTACTGTACCCCTGCCCCGGATTTCGGACCAAACGGTCACGGACTATCAGCTACTCTCGTGCAACACCAATCAGGACGTTTACTTTTCGGCCTTTGCCGACTTCATGACCCAACTGCGCACAAAAGCATGCCGCAAACTGGTACTGGCCCGAGACGAACAGATTACAACTGCACGCCAGATAGACCCTTTTGACATTTTCCTGCGGGCGGCTCATGAATACACCAATTCATTTGTATCGCTATGGCACACGCCACAGGCCGGCACCTGGATTACGGCCATGCCCGAAGTACTGCTCAGCAGCAGCGGCAACCAGTGGCACACCGTGGCCCTGGCCGGAACCATGAAATACAACGAGACCAACGCCCACCCCTCGCTGCAGGCCTGGAGTCAGAAGAACCGCGACGAGCAGGAGTGGGTAAGCCAGTACATAGCCCACATTCTGAATACGCATGGCATCAACTTCCTGGCGGAAGGGCCGCACCCCGAGAAGGCCGGCAAACTGATACACCTCTGCACCGACTTCCGCTTCAGCCTGCCCGACCTGCACACTGCCACACGCCTGCTCGAGGCGCTTCATCCCACGCCGGCAGTATGCGGTTTCCCGAAGACAGCCGCCCTAGCCTATATTCTGCAACATGAAGGCATTCAGCGTCAATACTACGCCGGCTTCAACGGACCGTGGCAACTCAACGGGCGCACAGCCTTCTACGTCACCCTGCGTTGCATGCACCTAAGGGATGCACACCACATCAAGCTATTTGCCGGCGGCGGCATTATTCCCGCCAGTCAGGCACAGGAAGAATGGCAGGAAACAGTACGCAAGATGCACACCATGAAGGACATGCTTTTTGCCCGTCATCAATACTAACTCCACCCGCTCACCATGTTTTGCAACAAGAAAAACGTCAATCTGCTCACGGCCCTACTGCAGGCCCACTCCATACACCACATTGTCATCTGCCCGGGCTCACGCAATGCCGTACTGGCACATAATTTTAACGAAGGACGCTTCACGCTGCACCCCGTAACCGATGAGCGCAGCGCCGGATTCGTAGCCCTCGGACTGATAGCGGCCACGAGCCAGCCGGTGGCGGTATGCGTCACCTCGGGCTCGGCCGTGCTGGGCCTGCATCCGGCCGTGGCCGAAGCGCAGGAGCGGCACCTGCCCCTGCTGGTCATTTCGGCCGACCGCCCGGCCTGCTGGATCGGGCAACTCGACGGACAGACCCTGCCCCAGCCTTCGGCCTTTGTCCACCTGCACATTCCGCACGTCCAGCTGCCTGAAATACATGACGAGCAGGACGCCTGGTGGTGCCGCCGGCTCGTTCGCGAGGCCCTGACCGGAATGTCCAAGCATGAGGGCGGACCGGCTCATATCAACATCCCCATCAGCGAGCCGCTCTTTCAGTT